>Ga0315281_10005487_pt1 | contig 18138 bp, 19 predicted proteins | sample YL17G07_0_MG_FD_204540 | JGI IMG/M metagenome (GOLD analysis project Ga0315281, IMG submission 204540) | Sediment microbial communities from Yellowstone Lake, YNP, Wyoming, USA - YL17G07_0 | ecosystem: Environmental > Aquatic > Freshwater > Lake > Sediment | place: USA: Wyoming | collected...
CCCTATCCGATGTGGTGATATCCTGTACCTCCGCCCCGCACCCGGTCATTCACCGGAAAGATCTTGCCCATGCCATGAAGGACCGGTGCTGGCCCGTTGAGGGGCACCCCCGCCCGCTGATCCTGATCGATATTGCCCAGCCGCGGGATGTCGAGGAAGGTGCAGATTCCATTGACGGCGTACACCTCTTCACCATAGACAATCTCCGCAGCATCAACGAACAGACGATGAGCACAAGGAAGGCAGAAGCGGACCATGCTCATGAGTTTGTTGACGCGGAACTCGGGATCTTCCTGCGCCACCTTCACCGGAAATCTGCCGATGATGCCCTTGCGTCCCTCCATACCTGGGCAGAGTCAGTCCGCCTGCGGGAGCGCGACAGGGCGATCGCCCGATTAAGCCCCGCAGATAAGAAAACCGCAGATATTGTAGATGACTTAAGCCGTGTGCTGGCAAAAAAACTGCTCACTGACCTGACCTTTTCCATCCGTTCAAGTGCTGAAGAAGGGGATCTGGAGACGGTCGATGCGCTGGTGAAAGCGATCACGCAGGGCGAGAGGATCGAAAACGAAAAAACTCCCCGGTAAAAAAATTGGCTCTGGAGAGATAATCGTTTACCCTGATGATTAACAGCATTAAGAATGAAGTGGAGGTGACAAATGCCTGTCCTCCCTGACCGCCCCTGCGCTTTTTTGATAGTGCTGTATTACCTGTCCGGGGGTTATCGTATTTTAGGGGGAGCCACAGTGGCAGGGGGGTGAAACCCCCCGTGAGCGATCGGGTTTTTTGAGGATTTCTCCAGAGCAGAAAAAAAATTAGGGTATAGTCCTATTCTAGCGACTAAAAATCTCGTTTTTGTTGAATGATCTTACTCACTCAGACGCTCCTGGGGACTTCACCTTTGGCTTGTCCCCGCCGCTGTGGCGTCCCCAAATTGCTATAGGACGGACACATTAAACAACTCTAAATTCACTTTACCGTGCAGCAATAATTCACTTTTTTGAGATTTATTCTGGTCATTTAATTATCCATTTTTTCAGTCGTAATTTTTGAAAAAGTTGGTGGTTAAAATGACACTATACCCAAAATTAAAAGAATATCTCTTCCCGTGGTAACCGCCATTTGGGCTGGGGCTTATCTGCGGCATAACCGACTGCGCAGAGCACAACAGGAATGTATTCTTCCGGGAGGAACAGGACTTCTGAATAACCTGCAGGATCAAATCCCCCCATAGGGCACGAGTCAATACCGAGTGCCTTTGCACCGTTCACCGCATTGCCAAGCGCGATATGGATCTGTTCCCGGGCAAAGGCGAGCCGCTGTTCAGGGCTCATCGAACGGATATACTCTTTCATCATCTGACTATACTGTAAAATCGCATCTGCCGGCATACCGGAGGCTTTGAGTCCCTCGTTCACTCGCTCCACCAGCTGTTCAAGTTCGGTGTTTGCGCAGAAAACGAGCAGGTGGGAACACGACGTGATCTGCGGCTGGTCGTTGGAGTGGGGGCGCAGGTTATTTTTAATCCTGCTCGCAGAGACAATCTTGATCTTCCATGGCTGGAGATTGAACGCCGACGGTGCATAGCGGATCAAATCCAGCAGCGCATAGAGCATGGAATCATCGATCATCCTCCCGTCAAATTGTTTTGCTGCATACCTCTGCATGACGATATCTTTGAATTCCATGGGGGTCTCCCGTACCTATCCTAAACTGATGAATTCCTGTTGGCTGTTTTGCTAGAAAAAATGATGGTGAAATGAGTAATAGTTTTTTTGCCTTTTCAGGGTATCTTTGCATATGCCTTTTGGGCCAGATCAACCAGCAGTGCCGTATCCGGGGAAGAACCCGTCATTCTGAATACTTCAAAGGTGTTTCCTTTTGAAAATATAATCTCTGCAAGCTCGTTTTTCGAGACTTCGTTAACATTATCCTTATTCATACCGGCAAATACCGGGTTGGCATCCGCGGGTTTGATGAGAATCTGTGCACTGGCCTTTCCGGAAAATGCCCGGGCATTATCTCCTAACCCTCTCACCGGGAGATCAGTGTATGTAAGGTCACTGTCGGACCGTCCCTGCTGCTCTGCAAGGGCGATCACGTCCGGAATGGTATGTTCCGGGTAGATGGCGATGCCCTGAACGATCTCGTTCTCCCCCCTCCCGCCTTGAGCGGGGCGGGTAAACCGGACCACATATCCGTCCTGCCAGCCAAGCTCCAGAGCGAGTTTACTCACATCTGCAGAGGTTTTTGCCCTGCTCTCTACCAGAGTAAACCCCTGCGGCACGTCAGATTGTGTGAGGGCAAGCTGTGCAGGATCAGCAACAGGTACAGACCCCGTGACCGGAAGGACAGGTACCTGTGAAGGCAGATTCTGCGTACATCCTGCACTAAAAATTGCAGCACAGATTACCAGGAAAACTAACAGGTTGCGGGATATGTGCATTGTTATAAATCGCTTTAATCAGAATAAAAAATATTGGAAGTATATCTGCAACACGGACGGGGTTATTTCCTCGTGAGAATTATTTCTGTTCAGTTTCTGATCCTTTTATGCAATAGTAGGCTTTTTTTAACGTAAGAATTGTTTTTACCGGGCAGCCCGGGCAGATGCATCCTTTCCTCTCAAACATGCAGTCAACACTTTTTCCCGTCACACAAAACAGCAATTCATTGCCCGCCCGCATGCACTCGGTGTAGGAAGGGCAGGGTTCGCAGATACACTTCTTCTTATTTTCTTCAATAATTGTTTTCACATCTTCATTCATCGCACACATCCCTGTTCATTGCTAAGCAGGTCCCCGCTTTTAAAAATAATGCGGGAGAACAGACCAATAGATAGATAATCACGACAAAGGATTATTAATTCATGCCTGCGCCACTGGTTGGAAGGAAGTTGGGCCTCAACATCATCCCTGTCCCGGACAGGAACAGCTGCCGGCAGATCAAGGTTTTAGGACTTTCGGGTTCGAGCCGGCAGCAGCCGAAAATGAGCAAATCGGAACGTCTTCTCCTGCGGGCACTTGAGCTGTACAAAGGCCATGGGTGCGAGACACAGTTTATGCGACTCAAAGATCTGGTCATCCATGACTGTGAAGGAAACTATTCCGAGAACCCGGATTACTGCACCTACCCCTGCCAGAGCTCACTGAAGTATGACGATGACCGGATGCAGGATGTCTACAATGCGGTGCTTGCCTGCGATATCCTGATCCTTGCAACCCCCATCCGGTGGAATAACCATTCAGCACTTGTCCAGAAATTTGTGGAGCGGATGAATTGTATTGAGAACCAGTTCTCGTGGTTTGGTAACCGCATGATCACCAACAAGGTCGCCGCTTTTATCATCATCGGGCATGTGGACGGTATCCAGCACGTAGCCGGCAATCTCTTGAACTTTGTTTCATGGCTTGGTTTTCACATTCCTGAAGTTGCCATCGCATCATGGGTGGGTGAGAATGACGAGGACACCACCAAGGACTGGGCGTTGATCGAGAAGAACAAATACACCAAAGAAGACCTGCACAACATGGTCAACAGTGCGCTCCGGCTTGCCTGCGCTCTCAAGAGCCATACCGCAGAAGAGACCGGCAAGGCATGACGGTGAATAAAGTAACCATAAATACCATTGGTTTTCAAACTCTAACCTAGCGTAAAAGCACGAGGCACCGGTACACAATGTTTCCCCAGAGACGGATGAGAAGAACACGGACACGGCATATCCAGCCGCTCCTGCGCGAGATCAGCTTAACAAAAAACGATCTTATCGCTCCCCTTTTTGTGGATGAAACGATCATTTCCCCCCGGCAGATTGACTCGATGCCCGGCCAGTTCCGCTACCCCATCAACGGGGTTGCGGCGATTGCCGCAGCACTCTGGAAACGCGGAATACGCGCCGTGCTGCTCTTTGGCATTCCAAAAGAAAAAGATCCGGAAGCGTGCTCTGCTTTCCATACCGAAGGTATTGTGCAACAGGCGGTTCGCAGGATAAAAGCAGAGGTGCCGGGGATAGTCGTCATCACCGATGTCTGTGCCTGTGAATATACCGATCACGGCCATTGCGGGATTGTCGGGGAAAGCCGGCATGGCCCTGACCTGTTAAACGATCCCTCGCTTGAGCTGATGAACAGGATTGCGATCAGCCATGCAGAGTGCGGGGCGGATATTGTTGCTCCCTCCTGCATGCTCGACGGTATGGTTGGCTCCCTGCGTGCAGCTCTTGACGATGCAGGGTTTGAAGACGTGCTGATCATGTCCTACTCGACCAAGTTTGCTTCCGCACTCTACGGACCGTTCCGTGAGGCGGCAGACTCCGGGTTTTCGTTTGGCGACCGCACCAGCTACCAGATCCATTGCGGCAACAGCCGGGAAGCAATCCTTGAATCCCAGATGGATGCGGATGAAGGTGCAGATATCCTCATGGTAAAACCCGCGGGATTCTATCTCGATATCCTTGCAGAGGTAGCCGGACTCGGCTTGCCGGTTGCTGCATACCAGGTCAGTGGTGAATACTCCATGATCAAATGTGCAGCTGAGCGCGGATGGCTCAAGGAAAAAGAGACGGTGCTTGAGAGCCTGACCTGTATCAAGCGTGCGGGTGCAGACCTCATCATTACCTATTTTGCGGCAGATGTTGCCGGGTGGCTCGATGAAAAACAGTAACAGCAGTGACTTATTCGATGTTGCAAAGACCCTGATGCCCGGCGGTGTCAGCAGCCCGGTACGGGCAATAAAACCGTACCCGTTCTATACCGCCCATGCGAGCGGCTCGCACCTGACAACGGTTGACGGGGTTTCCCTTCTTGACTGCTGCATGGCGTATGGTCCGCTCATTCTTGGGCATGCCTCCCCGAAGGTACGGCAGGCTATACAGGAACAGCTGGATCACGGGTGGCTGTACGGTACACCTTCCCCGCTCGAACCCGAGTTTGCGAAAATGATCACCGGAGATCACCCGGGCATGGACATGGTGCGGTTTGTATCGAGCGGTTCGGAGGCAACCATGGCCGCTATCCGGCTCGCACGCGGGTTCACCGGCAAACGAGATATCGTGAAGATCGAAGGCGGGTTCCACGGTGCCCATGATGCCGTGCTCGTCAAGGCGGGTTCCGGCGCAACCACCATGGGTGTCCCTGACTCAGCCGGAGTGCTTGCCGATCTTGTTGTGCATACCCGGCAGGTGCCTTACAATGATCCCGAGGCACTGGAAACCCTCCTCACTGTGCATACCGATGTTGCGGCACTCATCATCGAGCCGGTACTCGGCAACATCGGCCCTGTCCTGCCGGACGACCATTACCTCAATAATGTCCGGGAGATCACCCGGGCGCACGATGTGCTCCTGATCTTTGATGAAGTGATCACCGGTTACCGGCTCGGCATTGGCGGGGCACAGGTAAAGTACGGGGTAAAACCGGATCTCACTACGCTGGGGAAAATTATTGGTGGCGGTCTTCCCATTGGTGCATTTGGCGGGCGGCGGGAGATCATGCAGCTTGTTGCCCCGGAGGGCCCGGTATACCAGGCAGGAACATTTTCAGGAAACCCGCTCTCGCTCACGGCCGGTATCGCAACGATAAGGTACCTGCACGCACATCGCACCCTTTACAATGATCTTGATGAACAGACGCGTGCACTTGAAGAGTCACTGGTCCCACAGGAAAACGGTTCGTTTGTCCGGCTCGGCTCGATGTTCAAATATTTCTTCCGCAGCAACCCCCCGAAAAATTATCGGGAGGTCAAGGAATGCGATACTGAAGCGTTTGGCAGGTTCTGGAAACGCATGCTCGATACCGGCATCTTCCTCCCCCCCTCCCAGTTTGAGACTAACTTTATCTCATCAGCGCACAGCGATCACGATATCACTACTCTTGCACAGGCGTACACACAATGTCGATAACAATCGGAACCCGGGGCAGCAGGCTGGCGCTCGCACAGACCGAGACGGTCATGAAAAAACTGTCCTCGCTTGGCATCCCGTGTCAAAAGACCATCATCAGCACGCAGGGGGACATCACCCAGAGTGTGCCGCTCCATGCAATCGGTGGGCAGGGTGTCTTTGTCCGGGCACTGGATGACGCGATCCTTGCCGGGGAGATTGACTGTGCAGTGCACAGCATGAAAGATATTCCCGCTTACCGCCCCCACGGGCTCTTCACTGCCGCGGTGCTCAAACGCGATTCCCCTGCAGATTATATCGCCCATAATTGCCCGCTGGGAAAGGTACAGATTATCGGCACGTCGAGCACCCGCAGGCGTGCCCAGCTGCTCCGCCATGACCCGGATATCCGGATTAAGGATCTCCGGGGCAATGTCGACACCCGTATCCGGAAGATGGGTGACGGGGAATACGATGCGATCATCCTTGCAGAGGCAGGGCTCACAAGGCTGGGTATACGGATTGCGGGTGAGCGGTTCCCCCCGGAAAAATTTGTCCCGTCCCCGAACCAGGGTACAATCGCGGTCGTGAGCCGGGCCGATCCATCGCTGATGGAGGTTTTATCAGCGCTCGATCACCCGCAGACGCGGACCGATGTGCTGATAGAACGGGCGGTGATGGAACAACTGGGCGGGGGTTGCTATACTCCGCTCGGGATCTACTGCCGGGCCGGCCACCTGATAGCCGAAGTGCTCTCGCTGGATGGCAGGCGAACTGAACGGATCGAGACGGACGTAGAGACGATCGAGCAGGCACGGGAACAGGGCCGGCTGCTGAAAGTCCGGGCACAGGATTTGATCGATGAAGCTTTTAAACAACTGGGGATCAGCAATGAAGGGTAAGGTGTATCTGGTGGGTTCAGGCCCCGGTAGCGAAGGACTGCTGACGCAGCGGGCCCGGGATGTGATCGATGCTGCGGATGTCATTTTATTTGACCAGCTTCCCGGCGAGGAGATCCTGGCGTCCCTGCCAGCCCGTGCCGAGAAGATCAACTGCGGAAAGTATGGCGGAAAACATACATTGGAACAGGACGAGATCGAAGCCCTTGTGGTGAACCGGGCAAAAGCGGGAAAAACGGTAGTCCGGCTGAAAGGCGGTGATCCCTTCCTGTTTGGTCGCGGAGGCGAGGAACTCGAGACCGTCCGCAATGCCGGTATCGATGTTGAAATGGTCCCGGGAATCTCCAGTGCTCTTGCCGTTCCCGCTTCTGTGGGAATTCCGCTCACGCACCGGAAGTACGCCTCGCAGGTCACGATCCTGACCGGCAATGAAGACCCGACCAAAGCCGGGCCAGCCCTTGACTGGAAACTCCTTGCGCAAAGCCGGGGCACTATCGTGATCCTGATGGGAGTGGCAAATCTTGCAAAGATCGCTGAAGTGCTCATAAAAAACGGCAAGTCTAAAGATACCCCTGTTGCGATCATCGAACGTGGCCTGCGCAAAGACCGGTGCGTGACTACCGGCTCCCTTGCCACCATTGCAGATGCTGCCAAAAAAGCGGGTGTGAAGCCTCCTGCCGTGATCGTGATCGGTGATGTGGTGAAACTTTATCATCCGGAGAACCCGGATCTTATACCTGTGGAATAGTGATCACCAATGATTGAATTTGTCAATAAAATCGAAAAACTGATCTATGCTGTGCTCATGGTCCTGCTGATTGTCGTGCTTATTGCGGCTCTTGGCGATCTTGTCTGGCTCCTGTACAAGTCCCTGGTAGTCACCACGCCGGCTTTGCTGGAAGCCCATGAACTCGTCGCGGTGCTGGGAGCCTTTCTGATGGTGCTGATTGGTGTCGAACTGTTAGATACCATCAAGGCATATTTCATAGAGAATACCATCCATGTGGAGATCATTGTTCTGCTTGCAATTATCGCAGTGGCAAGGAAAGTGATTCTTTTGGATCCTACAGGAATGACTGGCTTTGAGTTCGGGTTTGAACTGATGGGAATCGGTGTACTTGTTATCGGTCTTGGTGCGGGTTATTACCTGATCAAGAAAGCCGGTATCACCGTTGGGCCGGGCGGGCAGAAGCCGGAAAAGAGCGAATAATTTTTTTTCAGCAGACCTGACCTGAAAATGAGGGGAATTACCCACAGCATATTTTCTGGAGAACCTCATTGGTAACGGGATAAAATTGATCCACCTGCTCATGTCATTTTGCTGGAAGTACCTCACCCCATCTTTTCCCTAGCGTTCGCCAAATCCATGATGATGTCCGACGAGAGAATTTCCGGATATGAGCCCCCAAACAGGCCTTCTTTTCATTTTCCACCTACATTGACCCATCCAGTAACCGATCGGCCATCTAAAAGGGTCTGTTAGCGCATTTTTTTAGAGGTCAATTCATGCAGAATCAAGCCAAACGGGGCGCAATCTGCGGTTTTTAGAAAATAATAGGTACACTTTTTCGCGAATAAGGCATTTTTTAAGAGGCCGAGAACCCTCGCGGGAAGGAGGTCTCCGACGGAGAAATGGTTTGGGCAGAGTGCAGGTCTCCCATGGTCGGGGACCGGAATGACCGATCCCGAAAACTGGGGTTCCAGCATCCCCAAGTTATGCAGGTCATTTTTCGGATTTTCCTGCGCTGGAATGCGGCTAAATACGGCCTCGTACCGGCCGCATTGCTGACTCTGTTATCCAAACGGGGCGAGAAATGCATTTTTCTAAGAATAACCCCCCCTCATTTTGCCGAATTACGCCCTCATGACAAGAAAAAAACGGCAAAACGGGGCTGATATGAGCCTGGATTTCCCAGGCAGAATCGCACCCCCAAATCTTCCTCATACCGCTGGTGTGCTTGCCGCCTCTCGCCGCTTCCCGATACTCTGCGCCGCGAGGTACCCGGTCGAGAACGCAGCCTGTAAATTATATCCCCCGGTATCGCCATCGATATCCAGCACCTCGCCGGCAAAATACAGCTTGGGAACATGCTTCGATTCCATGGTTTTCATGTTCACACCATCAAGTGCCACACCGCCCCGCGTTACCATGGCAACAGCAAAGCCGCCGGGCGCCGTAACGGTCAAGGGGAATTCTGTGCAGTTCGTGACCAGCCGCGATCGCTGTTCAGCGGAAAAATGATTACACTTGAGATCATCAGGAATGTCGGATATCTTCAGCAGTTTCCGGTTGAGACGCTCCGGGATCGGGTACGCAGCAAGTATTGTGCTGACCTGCCATGTCCTGTTTTCCTGTACACGCCGGGAAAGATCCGCGGGGAACTCCTCGCGCTTCATCGTTCCCACAAACGAGAATTTGATCACATCATCCGGCAGGATGTTCCGCGATGCATCAAGAATGCCCGGGCCGGATACTCCCAGGTGCGTGAAGAGCACATCCCCCTTATACTCTGCGACTTTTTTCCCGGCCCGCCAGACCGAAAACGGCATCTGCTCAAACGAGATGCCGGCAAGTGCGGCAAACGGGAAATTCCGGATCAGGAGGGGGGTGAGGGCGGGTGCAGTTTCCGTGACCGGTTGTCCCAGTGATTCACTCAACCGGTACCCGTCTCCGGTCGAACCCGTCTTTGGATAGGAAGCTCCTCCGGTCGTGACAACGATTACCGTGGAGCGGTATGTTGCACGGGGAGTTACCATTTCGAACCCTGCAGTATGGCGTGTGATCCCCGTAACCGGTTCACCGCACCGGCATTCGACCCCCCGCGTTTTACATTCCTTAAGAAGGACTGCCAGCACATCGGCCGACTGCCGGGTTTTTGGGAAGACTTTGCCATTCTCCTCAGTCTGCATGGGAAGTCCGCCGTCTTCAAAAAATGCGAGGAGTGCGTTGTTCGTAAACGAAAAGAGAGCAGGTTTTAACCATTTCCCGTGGTCGCCATAATGGGAAAGGAAATCCCGCATCTCACCGGCATGGGTGATATTACATTGGCCGGTACCCGAAAGCAGGAGTTTTTTCCCCGGCTTGTCCATCTTTTCTAAAAGAAGAACCCTGCAGCCGGGTGCTGCTGCGTATATTGCACAGAAAAGCCCGGCAGGCCCGGCACCAATCACGGTAATATCATACTGCTCCATCACACTAAATCCTCCATAATACTGCCACCCGCGTACTTCTTGAAGTATTGCAGGCACGGATACGGGAGGGAACCTAAATCCCCATCCGATCCATTTCCGGCAGTTTTCAATATCCTTAATCCTTTTAAGCACAAAAATCAGGTACCCATGGTTGATGAACGGGAAAAAAAGAGTATTCTTCTTGTAGCATCGCTTGCATCATTTCTTGTTCCCTATACCGGATCTTCTATAACCGTTGCACTCCCGGCAATGGCAGCCCAGTTCAATGCGGATGCCGTAACCCTCGGGTGGATCACCTCAGCCTATATCGTATCAGCAGCCCTCTTCATTGTCCCGTTCGGCCGGCTTGCGGATATTTACGGTCGTAAAAAGATCTTCCTGCTGGGCGTCCTGATCTTCTCGATTGCATCGCTGGCATCAGCGTTTGCACCCACGGCCGGCATCCTGATAGCTGCACGGTTCATACAGGGAATCGGCGGGGCCATGCTCTTTGCCACGTCGGTTGCTATCGTTACGCAGGTGTATGGTCCGGGCGAGCGGGGATGGGCGCTTGGCATTACCATAGCAACGGTCTATGCCGGTCTCTCCATCGGCCCGTTCCTCGGCGGCATTCTTACGGATCGCTTCGGCTGGCCGGCAATTTTTCTCATCAACGTGCCCATCGGGCTTATCACCATTGCCTTAACCCTGCAGGGTGTGAAGCACGAGTGGGCTGATGCAGCGGGTGAACGGTTTGATCTCACGGGTGCACTTGTGTACGGGGTTATGCTCTTCAGCGGAATTTTCGGCATGCTCCTGCTGCCGGATCCAGGTGCTTTGGCATGGCTGTTTGCTGCAGTATGCCTCGCAGGAGTCTTTGTCTGGTGGGAACGGCGGTGCACCAGCCCTCTCTTTGATCTTAAGATATTTTCGGACAACAGGACCTTTGTGTTCTCCAACATCGCTGCCATGATCAACTACGGTGCAACCTTTGCTGTTGCGGTCCTCCTGTCATTATACCTCCAGTACATCAAGGGGTTCTCAGCAGAAACTGCCGGTTTTATCCTTGTTGCCCAGCCTGTTATCCAGACACTCTTCTCACCCGTTGCCGGAAAGTTGTCCGATCGTATCGAGCCCCGCATCGTTGCCACGGCTGGCATGGCGATCACTACTGCCGGGCTCTCGTTTTTCATATTCCTAACCCCGGAAACACCCCTCTATGCCATCGTGATTGCCCTGATGGTGCTCGGGTTCGGGTACGCTCTCTTCTCCTCGCCCAACACGAATGCAATCATGAGCTCTGTTGACCAGCGCTATCTCGGCATTGCATCCGGTATGAATGCTACCATGCGCTCGCTCGGACAGGTGCTGTCGATGGCGATTGCAATGTTCTGTCTCTCAATTTTTATCGGGACGATCACTATCACGCCCGCAGTCTTCCCGGCACTTATGACCAGTGTGACGATCTCATTTTTGATCTTCACCTGCCTGTGCGTCCTTGGGGTAGGGACATCCTATGTGCGGGGAACGATCCATGACTGATAATATCCTTACCGTTTTTCCCGCCATCCCGGTTCCCGTTGGCAGGGCTCGATAAAAAGAGAAGGGTATAGTGTCATTTTAACCACCAACTTTTTCAAAAATTACGACTGAAAAAATGGATAATTAAATGACCAGAATAAATCTCAAAAAAGTGAATTATTGCTGCACGGTAAAGTGAGTTTAGAGTTGTTTAATGTGTCCGTCCTATAGCAATTTGGGGACGCCACAGCGGCGGGGACAAGCCAAAGGCGAAGTCCCCAGGAGCGTCTGAGTGAGTAAGATCATTCAACAAAAACGAGATTTTTAGTCGCTAGAATGGGACTATACCCAAAGAGAATAGTGCGTTAGTGCGCGTTATGGCCCGTGACCCGTTTACGCAGTGCTTCTGCATAGTGGTGGCGCAGGTCAGCGGTTTCTTCCGGCGTAAAATCCTTTTTCTTATTGGTATGGAGGTGTTTTTCCATCTGTTTCACGATATGCTCGGCCTCGTGGTAATCCTGAACCTCAAGGTATGCCGGTGCCTTTATCACTTCATGCGCGTGCCCGCAATGCGGGCAGAGTTTCCAGCGCTGGTAATGATCCACGTACGCAAAGGTACTGCAGGATGGGCACCGGATGACAAGGTACATGATAATGAGGTGATGCGCGCTATCCTCTTAAAAATATATCGGTGTTTTTTTTTATTTACACGAACCGGATGTCATCTGCCTTCAACGGTCCTGCTGGTGTAACGGATTATCATTAAAAGTAATTTACTTATGAGATTTCCCCCCCCTGATGGGGTCGCGGCGACGCCTCGTCGGGTCGCCGCTGGGCAGGAAGGTTTATCCTGCTCTTTAGTTCGTAAAGGACCGAAAAAGTGTACATGCAACAATTAATTCCCCCTCCTCAAAACCGACTGAACCGCCGCGGGGGCGCCCCGTCGGGGGCGGCGGTGTTTATCCTGTTGGGGATATGGGGGCATCAGCCCCCATCAATAAAATTATGGATGGATCCTGAATATCCGTTCATTTTGATGAAAAACAAAAAAAGGGCTCTGTAGAAATCCTCAAAAAACCCGAACGCTCACGGGGGGTTTCACCCCCCTGCCACTGTGGCTCCCCCTAAAATACGATAACCCCCGGACAGGTAATACAGCACTATCTAAAAAGCGCAGGGGCGGTTAGGGGGGACAGGCTTTTGTCCCCTCCACTTCATTCTTAATGCTTTTAATCAATGGTAAAAACAATGATTTCTACAGAGCAAAAAAAAGCGTAATTAATCGCAGTTCTTACAAATTCTGGTGCATTACTCAACCAGTATCCAAAAAACCCGGGTACGAAACGAAACTCCTATATCGTCAGATCATCTCATAGAGATGTTACTATGGAAAATATTCAGGTCATGGGCGTGCAGGGGCTTCCCCTCATCCATGCGGGCGACGATATTGCTGCAATGATCTGCAAACTCGTACCATTACAGGACGGAGATATCCTGTGCATTGCGTCAACAATCTATTCAAAAGCAAAAGGCTGCACGAAAAAACTTTCATCAATCACTCCTTCTGAACGCGCCGAGCGCCTCGGGAAGATGAATGGCGAAGACCCCCGCTTTGTCCAGGCAGTGCTCGATGCGTCCACCGATATCATCATGGAGCACCCGTTCATCCTGTCAGAGATGGCGTTTGGTCACATCGGTGTCCGGGCCGGTGTTGACCAGAGCAATATCGAAGATGGCATGGTAATCTTCCTGCCGCCCGATCCAATGCAGGCTGCACAGGATGCCCGCGATGAGATAAAGGCAATCTGCGGAAAGGAGATTGGCGTTATCATTACCGACACCTGCGGGCGCTCATTCCGTCGCGGACAGACCGGCCACGCCATCGGGTGGAGTGGTTTTACCGCGATCCGTGATTTCCGGGGCGATACGGATCTGTTCGGCCATGTGCTCAAGATTACCGAAGAGGCTGTCGCCGATGAGATTGCAGGCTTTGCCAATTTTGTGATGGGCGAGAGCAACAATGGCGTTCCGGCCGTGGTGTTCCGCAACTGCCCGAAATGGACAGGTCATGACAACCTGTATTTCAGGAATGATGAGGATATCTTAAAAAAAGTGTTGAAAAAGGAATGGAATCAGTAGATATAGTTCAATACCATGATGACGATACCAATCCCTGCTGCTACTGCCATAACGGTAATGGGATCGATATGAATTGCCCGCCGGTCCTCGCTCTCATAATAGTTAACGAGACCTGCTGATGAGAGTAATCTTCCACCTTGCTTCTTTGCCATGCAAATATATTTGATTTTTGGATATATAAAGAAGAGTCACGGCGTATGAAAAAGACCCTGCAGCAGATCTCCGGACAAGCCCTGATTGGCGACGAGCTCACGCTCACACCGGTCGATATCATCATCGAAAACGGTCACATCACGGCAATTGAGGATAACCCCCGTGCGCCACCGTGCTGGATCTGCCCGGGATTGTTCAATGCACATACACATCTTGGCGATACCATTGCCATGGATTGTGGTGGAACCGGTGATCTCACTGCCCTTGTCACTCCCCCCCGCGGGCTGAAGCACCGGCTGCTTGCGGCAGCCTCCCCAAAAGAACTCACTGGCGGTATGCGGGCAAGCATACGGGGGATGATCGCCGGGGGAGTTGCAGGCTGTGCCGATTTCCGGGAGGGGGGAGTTAAAGGTGTTACCGCTCTCAAAGCAGCCGCAGACGGGCTCTCATTCTCTCCGGTAATCTTCGGCCGTGATGGCGGAGAAAACGATGCGGATGGACTCGGAATCAGCAGCGTCCGCGACGCAAAGGACACCGAACGCCTTGTAAGAGAGGCACGACGTTTGGGAAAGAAGATAGCATTTCATGCAGGTGAGCGGGACTCAGAAGATGTCGATGCTGCTCTTGCGTATGAACCGGATCTGATCATCCATGCCACACATGCGACAAAGAAACAGCTCCGTCACTGTGCAGAGTTGGCAATCCCCATCGCAGTCTGCCCACGATCCAACTGGATCCTGGGAGTGACGGCAACCGCTCAGAATCCTCCCCTGCGGCTCATGCACGAACTCGGCTGCACTCTGCTCCTTGGTACTGACAATGTCATGTTCGTCCCGCCGGATATGTTCTCCGAGATGGCCTTTGTCTCAACAGTCTACGGGCTGGAATCAAAAACCCTGCTGCGCGCAGCGATACAGGGATCGGAACTTTCAGGGGAATCCTTTTTTATCCGCACCGGGGCGCGGGCCAACCTGTTCATAATCGATCCTTTACAATCTGCACTGCAATTCAGCCGCGATCCGGTTACCAGCATCACAAAAAGGGTATCCTGCGGCCATAGTGTCCACAATATTTTTAATTTGTGAACTCAAATAAAAAAGGAATGTTTGTTCTGGGTGATTCCGGTGTTTACTAATATACTCGTTGCTATAGATGGCTCTGGAGTGAGCGATCGGGCCTTGGCCCGGGCTGCAGATGAGGCACGGATCTGGAATGCGAAGATCCATGCCGTCTATGTGGTGGAGACGGGGCTTTTTTCCTCCCTTCCTGCTGATAATACCGTGGAGATCATGTACCGCGTGCTTGAAAAAGAGGGCATAGAAAAACTTGCACAGGCCAAGGCATTCGCCCTGACACAGGGTCTCACTCTCACGACCCACATGAAACAGGGTCATGCCGGCAGCGAGATCATTGCCCTTGCAGAACGGGAGAAAACTGATCTGATCATTGTAGGCTCGCACGGAAAGAGCAACGCGGATAAACTTCTTATCGGGAGTGTCAGCACGTTTGTCGTTGCTCACAGCAAAATTTCAACAATGGTGGTGAGATCATAACTGAAAAGACGGTCAAAGAATACATGACGTCCGATGTCGTCCATGTTGAGATACCGGGCAACCGCGACGATGTATTAAAAATTCTCAAGCGCACGGGTATCTCCGGAGTACCGGTCGTCAAGAACAAGAAGATTGTCGGCATCATAACAAGAAAGGATCTGCTGCGAAAACCTGAAGAGACCCAGCTGGGACTTCTCATGACGCCAAAGCCTATCATCATAGGACCCGATGCAGATATCCGGCAGGCAGCACGTCTCCTCATCGAGCACCGTATCCGGAGATTACCGGTTGTTGAGGATGGTCACCTGCTCGGTCTTCTTTCGGTGTCCGACCTGATTCACGCAATCGCCCAGCTCAAGATCAAGGATGAGATCAAGAATACGTATACCAGCAAGACATTTGCCCTCTGGGAAGAAACTCCTCTCCCTGTGGTGGGAAGGGTCATGGAGATCTCCGGTGTCGATGCAATTCCCATACTTGATGAAGAAAATAAACTGCAGGGCATTATATCAGAGCGAGATCTCATTCGCAGCTCAAGCATTGAGGATTCCGTGGGTGTGAGCGACTTCTCGAACGGAACGGATGATGATGAGTGGACATGGGAGAGCATCCGGGATAACCACACCATCAGTTTCGGCATATCAAAAGTTCAGCTTCCCAACCGTCCGGTCAAACTGGCGATGGTAAAAAATGTGGTTGCCGTTCCGCACAACGCTGAAGTGAGCGAGTGTGCATTAAAGATGCGCAGGGCACGGGTTGACCAGCTGCCCGTCATTAACGGTGACAAGCAACTCGTTGCCATGCTCTACGATCGCGAACTTATCAGGGCCCTCTGTAAGGAAGGGTCAGAATAAAAACCTTTAAATTTCTAAGTATCATCTAATACCTTACAGCGCTTTTATCAGAATTTTAGCGTTAATTTGTTTTTGGGGTGTTACTATGCCTGAACAGTTACAGGAGTCCATGAAGGGGACAACAACCATCGGCATCGTTTTTGACGGTGGAGTGATCCTCGCAACCGAAAAGCGGGCGACCATGGGCTACATGATCGCAAGCAAGAAAGCAAAAAAAGTATACAAGGTAGCAGACAGGATCGGCATGACCACTGCAGGAGGTGTCGGGGATGCCCAGCAACTCGCACGTATCCTGACTGTTGAGTGCAATCTCTACCAGATCCGCAGATCCCGTTCCATCACCGTTGGTGCTGCAGCAACGCTGCTCTCGAACTACTTAAACCAGAACCGGGTCTTCCCGTATTATGTCCAGCTTCTTGTCGGTGGAATTGACGAGACCGGGCCAAGCGTCTACTCGGTTGATGCAATGGGTGGTGCAACCAAGGAAGAGGAGATCGTTGCCACCGGCTCGGGTTCCCCCATGGCGTACGGTGTGCTGGAAGACCGGTACCGTCCGAACATGACCGAGGATGAAGCCATTGATATTGCAGTGCGTGGGCTGAAATCTGCCATGAAACGCGATGCCGGATCCGGAGAAGGCATTCATGTAGTCGTGATCACAAAAGACAAATACCAGGAAATGGGAGAAGACGCACTTAAAAAATATCTTGTAAAATCTCCCGCGTAAAAACTTTTTTTAGGACGTTAATTATTATGTTAATTGAAGAACGGCTCAAAGAGCTTAAAGACAAGATCAATGAAAAGGTGCCCCGCGGCATCACGGTGACGCAGGTTGAATTCGAAGGACCCGAGCTCGTCATCTATACCGATGATCCGAAGCGGTTTGCCGATGAGGCAGACTTAATCAAGATCCTTGCCCGGGATTTACGCAAGCGGATTGTGGTAAGGCCAACAATCTTAGAAGATCCCGAAAAGGCGTACAATGACATCAAAGCCGTGGTCCCGGAGACTGCGGGTATCACCGATATCTTTTTTGATCCCGATACCGGAGAAGTACTGATCGAAGCGGAGAAACCCGGGGTGGTAATAGGCAAGAACGGAACCACCCTCAGGGACATCACCCGTCATATCGGCTGGACTCCCAAGGTCGTGCGAACTCCCCCCATTGAGAGTTCGACCGTAAAACAGATCCGGCAGTACCTCCGTTCCACAAACGAAGAAAGAAAAGCGTTCCTGCGCACCATTGGCCGCCGGATTCACCGTGACATCCCCGGTAAAGACGATGCAAGCAAGGATGCTGTCAAACGGGACCAGTGGGCACGCGTCACCATGCTCGGCTGCTGCCGTGAAGTCGGAAGAGCAGCCTTCCTGCTCACTACCCCAAACAGCCGGGTACTGATTGACTGCGGTGAAAAGCCGGACAACCAGGGTGGTACGCCGTACCTCTATGTCCCGGAGATCCACCCGCTTGCCCAGCTCGATGCGGTCGTTCTCACCCATGCCCATCTCGATCACTGCGCTCTTGTGCCCCTTCTTTACAAGTACGGCTATGAAGGCCCGGTCTATTCAACACCCCCAACCCGCGATCTCTCGGCCATGCTCCAGCTGGACTATCTCGATGTGATCCATAAGGAAGACCGGAAGGTACCCTACTCCTCTAATGAAGTCAAGACCTATATCCGGCACTCCATTACGCTTAATTATGGCAGCGTCACCGATATTGCACCGGATATCAAACTCACCTTCCATAACGCCGGTCATATCCTCGGTTCTGCCATCGCGCACTTCCATATCGGTGATGGCCTGTACAACATCGCCTTCACCGGTGATTTCAATTACAGCAAGAGCAGGCTCTTTAACCCGGCCGTCAACCAGTTCCCCCGTCTCGAAGCTCTCTTCATGGAAAGTACGTACGGGGGCAGCAACGACTTCCAGCAGCCACGGACAGATGCCGAAGCCCGGCTCTATGA
>Ga0315281_10005488_pt1 | contig 18136 bp, 19 predicted proteins | sample YL17G07_0_MG_FD_204540 | JGI IMG/M metagenome (GOLD analysis project Ga0315281, IMG submission 204540) | Sediment microbial communities from Yellowstone Lake, YNP, Wyoming, USA - YL17G07_0 | ecosystem: Environmental > Aquatic > Freshwater > Lake > Sediment | place: USA: Wyoming | collected...
ACGCCCCCCCCGCGGCCCTCAGCAACGGTGAGAGTGCGCGCGCGCCGTCAGGGTGTGCGGCGCTGGACCACCGCGGCGACCTCTCAGACCACGAGGACCGGGATGCCGCCCGCCTCGTGCAGCACGCGGGTCGCGGTGGAGCCCAATTGGGACTTCTCACCGTGACGCGCGCCGGCGCCTTTCGTGCCCACGACGATCAGGCGCGCGTTCGTGTCGCGGGCGATGTTGACGATGGTCACGTCGGGCCGATCTGGGGTGCAGGCTGTGGTTACCTTGACGCCGGCCGCTCTGACCCGAGCCGCGGCGCTGTCGAGCTCCTCCTCGATCTTCTTCGCGAGCTCGTCCCACATCTCCTCGACCCCGAACCCGGCGCCTCGGAACCCGACGGCCGGCCCCGGGCGATCCTGTGCACAGGCGATCATGATCTCGCTGTCAGGCATCATCTTGGCGAACTCGACGGCGACGTCGAGCGCTTTCGCCGCGTGCTCTGACCCGTCGTACCCCACAACGATGGTGGCAGCCATAGCAGTTCCCCTTATTCGCTTCGGTTTGCGGTGTAGATGTACCCAGCGCACAGGCGCGACAATCCACAAGAGCTCCGTCAGACGGCCGCGCCGGCTAGACCAGATCGTCGTGCGTGTCGCGCACGTCCAGCTCCTCGTCGTCGTCTGGCTCGTCGGCCTCGTCGTCCAGCAGCCCGCGCGCCTCGAGCTTCTCGAGTGCTTCGCGCGCCAGCTTGCGGACGTCGCGGTGAGGGTCCGCCGCCAACTCGCGCAACCCATCCGCGGCCGGGCCTCCGATCTTGTCGAGGATGTCGAACACGAGGACGTGGTAGAGGTACCTCGCGTTCTCGTCGGGGCGGCCGTAGGCGTCGTACGTGCGGATGGAGGAGACCAGGGGCGTGACCGCACCGGAGCCCATTCTCGTCAGCGCCCGGCCGGCCTCGTTGAGGAGCCGGATGCTTCGCGTCGGGAGTCGCTTCTTGCGGCCGACGCTGTGAGACTCGGCCCACATGGCCGTCTCGTAGACGTACTCGACCACGGCGTACACGTCCTCGCGCAGCATCGTCATGGCCGCCCGGCTCTCCGTGGGAGCCTTGTCGTGCAGGGCCCAGTAGATGAGCCGCGGCATGTCACCGTCGCGCCGCATCTTCTCGAAGTCAGGCGGGCTGAAGATCCCCATGCGTCGGCCTCTGTCCGCGGGAGGTATTGTGCCGCAGTCTAGCGGTCGGGCCGCATGAGCGCCAGCACGCTGTATCCCGTCAGCTGCTGCGCTGCCGCTTATACTACGAGCATGCGAACCGGGTGGGCGCCAAGAGGCCACTGGGAGCGACTCCCGCGTCCTCCCGGTCGCTGACAGTCGAGCCGGTCGATGCGCCAACCAGGAAGCGAGGTCAACGTTGTCAGCAGAGCTCAAAGAGCAGTTGCGCGCCGCGGCAGCGGATCACGGGTTCGAGCTCTTCGGCGTCGTCGACGCCGGGAAGCTCGCGGAGGTCCCCTTCCCGCCCAACCGCTGCCTCGACGTCCCCAGCGGCTTCCTGCCTGAGGCGAAGAGCGTCATTGTGATGGGCATGCACATCTGGGACGTCATGCAGAACGCGGTCGTCACCTCGGTGCTCCCGGACGGCGCCATTCCCTTCGACGACGTCCCCGGATCGCAGTACTACAACATGTACTACGAGATCACGGAGGCCCGCGCGCACCGTTTTGCCGAAGCCGTGCGCGACGCCGGCTACAAGACCGCGGTCACGCACTTCGTCCACGCGAAGGCCGCTGCCACACTCGGCGGCCTCGGATGGATCGGCAAGCAGACGCTGTGCATCACTCCCCGATTGGGCCCTCACGTGCGCTGGGCGTGCGTCGTCACCGACGCCGTCCTGCCCTGCGACGAGCCCTATACCGAGGACCTCTGCGGCGACTGTGAGCTCTGCATCAAGGCGTGTCCGACCCAGGCCATCATCCCCGGCCCCTCCCGGGGGGTCGAGCCGGGCAAGAAAGTCGACTTCTGGAAGTGCATCGTCCCGCAGGAGATGCTGGCGGAGCCCAACAAGGCGTGGCAGAAGGTCGCGGGCCACTATTCGCCGCGCGGCAGCCACGAGTGCCTCATCTGCCTCGAGGCCTGCCCCATCGGCAGGGAAGAGCACGAACGCCGCTTGAACGGCTACAACACGAGACCGACGGGCTGATACGTTCGCCTTGGTCACGGGTAGCTGCCCGCGGACGCTCACGGCGAGGTCGCCGCGCTGCGCCGCTGGTGCCTGCTTCGAACGCGCGATGACCGGCGCTTCCGGGACTCTGCGACGCCTCGGCGAATTGACTTTGTGAGCGCCAATCGCCTACTATCGGCTTGCGCGACGTGTGCGCGTGCTTAGTGTGGTTCACTCTCGCTCTTGCTTAGCGATACGCATGGCGTTTCGGCGCCCATTGGCTGACAACACCGAACCAGGGGTCCTCTGTGGGAGGTTTGGAAGGTTTCTCGACCTGATTCCCGTCCCGACCCCTGGACGCTGACACAGCTGCAGAACCGTATCTCTTGCACGAACGAGTGTGGCACTGGCCGGGCGCGTTGCCCGGCCCTTTTCGTGCCGCGCGACCCGTGAAGGGATAGGACTGAGATGATGATCGCCGTGTACATCGTGGTGGGGCTGGCAGTGGGCGTGGTCGCAGGGTACCTGATCCGGCGCAATCTCGCTGCGGGCAAGCTAGCCGGGGCGGAGCGCGAGGCCGAAAGGCTGCTGCGCGACGCCAAGCGTGAGGCCGAGACCATCGTCAAAGAAGCCCGGCTCGAGGCGAAAGAGGAAGTACACAAGGTGCGCAGCGAGGTCGAGGCCGAGCTGCGCGACCGGCGCGAAGAGGTGGGCAAGGCCGAGCAGCGCCTGCTGCAGCGCGACGAGCAGCTCGACTCGCGCGCCGCGGATCAGGACCGCCGCGAGGAGTCGCTGCGCGACCGCGACGCCAACTCCCAGCGCGTCGCCGACGAGCTGCAGATCGCCCACGACGAGGCCATGATTCAGCTCGAGCGCATCTCCGGGCTCAGCGCGGCGCAGGCCAAAGACATGCTGCTCAAGCAGACGGAGGACGAGGCCCGCCACGAGATGGTCAAGCTCGTCCGCCAGGTCGAGGAAGAGGCGCGCCGCGAAGCCGACCGCCGCGCCCGCAACATCCTTTCGCTGACCATCCAGCGCACCGCCGCCAACCACGTCGCCGAGACCACCGTGTCGGTGGTCAACCTGCCGTCCGACGACATGAAGGGCCGCATCATCGGCCGCGAGGGGCGCAACATCCGCACCCTCGAGAACACCACGGGCATCGACTTCATCATCGACGACACGCCCGAGGCAGTGGTCCTTTCCGGGTTCGACGGCGTGCGCCGCGAGACCGCGCGCCTCACGCTCACGAAGCTCATCACCGACGGCCGCATCCACCCGGCGCGCATCGAAGAGACGTACCTTCAGGCGAAGGCCGAGGTCGAAGCCGCCATGGAGGAAGCGGGGGAACAGGCCTGCTTCGACACCAACGTGCACGGCGTGGCGCCGGAACTCGTCAGAGTCCTCGGGCGCCTCAAGTACCGCACCAGCTACGGCCAGAACGTGCTCAACCACTCCATCGAGGTCGCCCATCTCGCCGGCATCATGGCCGCCGAGCTGGGCGCCAACGTCAAGATCGCCAAGCGCGCCGGCCTGCTACACGACATCGGCAAGGCCGTGGACCACGAGGTGGACGGCTCTCACGCCGACATCTCGCAGCAGCTCTGCAAGAAGTACCGCGAGTCGCAGAGCGTGTGCCACGCGATCCAGGCGCACCACCAGGACATCGAGCCGCAAACCGTCGAGGCCGTGCTCGTGCAGGCCGCCGACGCCATCTCCGCGGCGCGGCCCGGCGCTCGCCGCGAGTCGCTCGAGAACTACGTCAAGCGGCTCGAGTCGCTGGAGCGCATCGCCGAGAGCAAGAAGGGCGTGGAGAAATGCTTCGCCATGCAGGCGGGCCGCGAGGTGCGCGTGATGGTCAAGCCGGCCGAGATCGACGACGACGCCACGGCGCTGCTGGCCCGCGAGATCGCCCGGGACATCGAGGACCAGCTCGACTACCCGGGCCAGATCAGGGTCACCGTGATCCGCGAGAGCCGCGCCGTCGACATCGCCAAGTAGGCAGGGGCGGCGCGGAGGCGCCACCACGGCCATGCGCACCTACTATCTGCGCTCGTTCGGCTGTCAGATGAACGCGCACGACGCCGAGCGGATCCGCGCGCTGCTCGAGGCCGAAGGCCTGGTGCGCGCGGACGCGCCCGAAGGCGCCGACGTGCTCGTCTACAACACCTGCACCGTGCGCAAGAGCGCCGACGAGCGGCTGGCCGGGCATCTGGGCACGGCCGGCCGGCTCAAGCGCGAGGATGCCGGCCGCCTCGTCCTCGTCACTGGCTGCCTGCCGCAGGCCGAGCAGGACGACTTCTTCCGGCGCTTTCCCTTCGTCGACGGCGCCCTCGGGCCTCAGAACCTGCATCGCCTTCCGGAGCTGCTCGCGGCGGCCGTGGAGCCGGCGCAGCCGGCCGGGCGGCCGCCCGGCTTCTTCGCCGACGGCCCCGCCATGAGCGGCGACCTCGCGGCGCACCGGGAGCGGCCGTATCAGGCCTGGGTGCAGATCATGTCGGGTTGCACCAACTTCTGCTCGTACTGCATCGTGCCGCAGGTGCGCGGCCCCGAGCGCAGCCGCGACCTGCAGACGGTCGTGGCCGAGGTCCGCGGCCTCGTCGCCGACGGCGTGCGCGAGGTCACCCTGCTCGGCCAGAACGTCAACGCCTACGGCCTCGATCTGCGGCGGGGAGGGCGCGAGGGAGCGCCGGACTTCCCGGCGCTGCTGCGCGCCCTCGACGTTGTGCCGGGGCTCGCCCGCGTGCGCTTCATGACCTCGCACCCCAGGGATCTCTCCCACGACCTCGTGCGGGCGATCGCTGAGCTGCCCAGCGTGTGCGAGCACGTGCACCTGCCGGCCCAGGCCGGCTCGGACCGCGTCCTGGCCGCCATGAACCGCGGCTACACCGCGGCGGCCTACCTCGAGCGCGTGCACGCCCTGCGCGAGGCCGTACCGGACGTGAGCGTCACGACGGACCTCATCGCAGGGTTCCCGGGCGAGAACGCCGACGACTTCGCGCAGACGCTCGAGCTGGTACGGGCGGCGGAGTTCGACGCGGCCTTCACCTTCGTGTTCTCGCCGCGTCGCGGCACCGCCGCCGCCGAGCTTCCGGAGCAGGTCGCGGTCGAGGTCAAGCGCGAGCGCGTGGAGCGCCTCATCGCACTCACGCAGGAGCTCGCCCTGGGCTCGCGGCGGCGCTGGGTGGGCCGCCGCGCGGAAGTGCTGGTCGAGGGCCCCAGCCGCGACGGGCGCTGCCTCCGCGGACGCACGCGGCAGAACGTGACGGCGAACGTGACCGGGGCGACCGGACCCGGTGCTATAGTGGAGATCGAGGTCACCGGAGCGACCTCGACGACCCTTCGCGGAAGGGCCTGACGGGCGCACTCAGGAGGTGCCGTCATGCAGGGCTGTATCTGTCCCCATCCTCCACTTCTCATCCCCGAGGTCGGCGGCGCCTCGCTCCGCCAGGTGAGCGCTACCGTCGCGGCCATGCGGCGTCTCGCCGACCAAGTCGGGGAGCCCGAGACCGTCGTTGTCATCTCCCCGCACAGCGACGGCTACGGCGACGCGCACGTGGTGCGCACAGCGCCGCGCCTGCGCGGCGATCTCGGCCGCTTCCGCTGCCCTGAGGTCGCGTTCACCTACGATAACGACGTGCCCTTCGCCGAGCTCCTGCTCGCCCTCGCCGGCGACTACCGTCGTCTTCAGCTCGTGCCCGACGACGGCGACCAGCTCGACTGGGGCGTGCTCGTGCCCCTGAGCTTCCTCAAGGCGCGGCAGATCGTCTCGCTGTCCATCGTCAGCGCCTACGGCGAGCACCGCACACTTGGGCGACTGGTGCGTCGCTGCGCCGAGGAGCTGGGCCGCGACACGCTCTTCCTGGCCTCCGGCGACCTCTCGCACGCTCTCACGCACAGCGCGCCGGCGCCCTACGACCCGCGCGGCAAGCTCCTCGATGACGAGGTGGTGCGGCTGCTGGGCGCGGGCGATTTCGTCGGGCTCGGGCGCATGGACCCCATCCTGCTCGAAGGAGCCGCCGAGTGCGGCCTGCGCAGCTTCATGGCGCTCGGCGGCTTTCTCGGCGACGACGCCGTCGTCGAGCCCGAGATCCTGAGCTACGAAGGCCCCTTCGGCGTCGGCTACATGGTGGCCCGCTTCGGGGCGGCCGAGGTGGAGCGCCCGGGGGTGGAGGCATGAGCGAGGAGAGCGAAGACGCGAGTGGCGCTCCACCCGGTCCTGCCGACTACGCCCGCGGCTGCGTGGAGAGCTGCGTGCTGGGGCGCCCGCTGCCGCCACCGCCGGAGCACCCGTTCTTCACGCGCCGCGCCGCCTGCTTCGTGTCGCTGAAGAAACACGGCGAGCTGCGCGGCTGCATCGGCACCCTGGAGCCGGCCGCAGCGGATCTGGGCGCCGAGATCGCCCGCAACGCGCGCTCGGCGGCCTTCCACGATCCGCGCTTCCACCGCGTGCGCGCCGACGAGCTCCCGGAACTGACCTGCTCGGTGGACGTGCTCAGCCCGAGCGCCCCGTGCGCGGCGGCCGATCTGGACCCCGCCGTCTTCGGCGTGATCGTCCTCGCCGGCTCTCGCCGGGGCGTCCTGCTGCCCGACCTGCAGGGCGTCGACACCGTGGGCCAGCAGATCGACATCGCCCTGCAGAAGGCCGGCATCGGCCCCGACGAGGCCTTCACCGTCGAACGGTTCACCGTGACCCGTTGCCACGAGGGCGAGCCGCCGCGCGACGACGAGGTCGAGGGTCAGCCCGCGCGGTCGAGCTGACGTGCCGGGCGCCGCAGACACACGGCGCCTGGTGGCTCCGCCGGTCGTCGCTCTGTTCGGAGCGACAGCGCTCGGCAAGACAGATGTAGCGGTCGCGCTCGCCGAGCGTCTTCGCGCCGACATCGTCGTCGCCGACTCGATGCAGGTCTACGAAGGCCTGCCCATCGTCACCAACCAGCCCGACGAGGCGCAGCGCGCCCGCGCGCGGCACCACCTCGTGGGCTTCGTGCCCCCTCAACGTGAGTTCACTGTGGCCGAGTACGCCCGCGAGGCCCACGAGGTTATCGACGGCCTGCAGCGCGAAGGCCGCGCCGTGGTCGTCGAGGGCGGCTCCGGGCTGTACCTCAGAGCCGCCCTCGGCGACCTCGAGTTCGCGGTGCCGCCAGACGAAGCGCTGCGTCGCGAGCTCGAAGAGCGCTGGGCGTGCGACCCGGGCGGGGTGGTGGACGAACTGCGCCTGCTCGACCCCGCCGGCCTCGCGCGCCTCGACGCCTCCAACCCACGCCGCGTGATCCGCGCCCTCGAGGCGGTCCTCGTGAGCGGCGAACCCCTGCCGGTCGCCGGCCGCGATCGGCTGTGGCGGCCGGGGGAGCGCTACGCGCACAGCCTGGTCGCGCTCGTGCCGGACGACGACCGTGAGGCGCTGAAGGCGCGCATCGAGGCCCGCGTCGACGAGATGCTCGTCGCCGGCGCCGTCGAAGAAGTGGCCCGCGCCCGCGACGGCGGGCCCATCTCGCGCACGGCGCTGCAGGCCATCGGCGTGCGCGAGCTCGGCGCGGTCCTCGACGGCGACCTGAGCCTCGACGAAGCTGCTGTGCGCATGAAGGCGCGCACGCGCGCCCTGGCCCGCCGCCAACTCACCTGGATGCGCAAGCTGCCGGCGGCCGCCCAGACGCCTGCGGCCGGGCGGCCGCCGGAGGCCGTCGCCGCGGACGTGCTCGCCCTCGTCGAGGCACGCCCGTGGTAGAGTATGCGCTCGAGCCGCTCTTGCGGCGGTCCATCTCACAGGGGGTCGTGAAGGGTGACGCCAACGTGGCAGGGCCTCGGCAAGGTCCAATTCTCCAAGTGGCAGGGTCTCGGCAACACCTACATCGTGGTGCATGCCGAACAGCTGCCGTTCGAGCTCACGCCGGATCGTGTGCGCCTGCTCTGCGACCGTAACCTCGGCATCGGCGCGGACGGCATCATGGTCATCGGCGCGCCGACCGGAGAGAACCGCTTCCCGCTCACGATCTTCAATCCCGACGGCAGCCAGGCGGAGATGTGCGGCAACGGCGTGCGCATGGTCGCCCGCAAGCTGCGCATGGAGGGCCTGCTCAGCGGCGACAGCGTGGTGCTCGAGACCGCCGCCGGCGAGATCGTCCCCAAGCTCGGCGAGGGCTACATGGTCACCGTCGATATGGGCATCGCGCGCTTCGGCGGCGAGAAGCTCAGCGGCTTCGAAGGCGACTGCGTCGAGGCGTCACTGCACGCCGCCGGCCGCAGCTTCACGTTCACGTTCGTCGACGTCGGCAACCCGCACGCCGTCATCCAGTCGCCGTGGCCTCTCGAGCTCGTCCCGCTGCACGAAGTGGGCCCCGTGATCGAGGCGCACAAGAACTTCCCGCGCAAGGCCAACGTGGAGTTCGTCAAAGTCCTCGGCGAACACGCGGCCAAGGTCAGGGTCTGGGAGCGGGGCGTGGGGGAGACGCGCGCCTGCGGCACCGGCGCCAGCGCGACCGCGGTCGCGCTGATCCGCACCGGGCAGTGCACGTCGCCGGTCACAGTGGAGCTGCCGGGCGGCAAGCTCGTCGTCGAGGTGCGGCCCGACTGGCGCGTATTCATGACCGGGCCGGCCGAAGAGATCTACCACGGCGACCTCTCGCTGGAGTTCCTCGATCACCTCGAGTAGCGCCGGCGCTGCCGTCCAGGACCCCGGGAGAGCCATGAGATTCGCACAGCGCGTGCAGAGCCTGCCGCCCTACCTGTTCGCCGGCATCGAGCGCCAGATCGCCGAGCGGCGCGCCGCCGGCGTCGACGTGATCAGCCTCGGCATCGGTGACCCGGACCTGCCCACGCCGTCCCATATCGTCGAAGCGCTCGCGGAGGCGGCCGCCGACCCCGCGACGCACCAGTATCCGAGTAACCAGGGCGAGCCGGCCTTTCGCGAGGCGGTGGCCGGGTTCTACTCCACGCGCTTCGGCGTGGAGCTCGACCCGGCCTCCGAGATCGTCCCGCTGCTGGGCGCCAAGGAGGGCATCGCCCACGTCGGCCTCGCCCTCCTCGACCAGGGCGACGTGGCCCTGGCCGCCGATCCCGGCTACCCCGTGTACATCACCGGGCCCATGCTGGCCGGCGGCGCGGCAGTGCCGCTGCCGCTCGTTTCCGAGCTCGGCTTCCAGCCCGATCTCGAAGCCCTCGCGCCCAGCGTGCTCGCTAAGGCCCGAATGGTCTTCGTGAGCTACCCCAACAATCCCACGGGAGCCGTCATCGAGGACGACTTCTTCGCGCGGCTGGTCGCCTTCGCCGCCGAGAACGACCTCGTGGTGGTGCACGACAACGCCTACGCCGACATCACCTACGACGGCTACGTGGCGCCGAGCTTTCTCGAGACGCCGGGCGCCAGGGACGTGGGCGTCGAGATGTTCAGCCTGTCCAAGAGCTACAACATGACCGGCTGGCGCTCGGGCGCGATGGTCGGCAACCGCGACGTGGTCGACGCCTTCTGGCGGCTCAAGACCAACATGGACTCCGGCATGTTCGGCGCCGTGCAACGCGCCAGCGTGGCCGCGCTCAGCGGCCCCCAGGACTGCGTGCGCGACATGTGCCGGGTCTACCAGCGCCGTCGCGACCTGCTCGTGGAGGCGCTGCGGACCATCGGCATGCACGTGGAGCCGCCCAAGGGCACGATCTACCTGTGGGCGCCGGTGCCCGACGGCTACACGTCCGCGAGCTTCACCCAGCAGATGCTCGACCAGGCGGACGTCGTGGTCACGCCGGGGGCCGCCTACGGCGCCCGCGGCGAGGGCTACGTCCGCCTCTCGTTGACGGTGCCCGACGAACGGCTGCGCGAGGCCGTCCGGCGCATCGAGGAGCGGGTACGGATCTAGGAGCTGTCAGATGAGCGCCGGCGCCGTCGACAGCGGCGCGACCGCGCCGCGGCCGCGCGCCGTGGTCTTCGCGGTCATGCCCGGCGGGCGCGGCGAGCCCGGGGAAGAGGAGCCGCTCAACGAGATCAAAGAGCTGCTGAGCTCCGCCGACATGGATTGGGTCGCCGACGTGATCCAGCGTAAGGAGCGGCCGCACCCGCACTCGTACCTCGGCAAAGGCAAGCTCGTCGAGCTGACGGAGGCCGTCCAGGGGAGCGGCGCCACGGTGGCGGTCTGCGAGGACGACCTGAGCCCGGGCCAGGTAGCGGCCGTGCTCGACGCCGTGGACGTGGACGTCCTCGACCGCACCGAGCTCATCCTCACCGTGTTCAGCAAGCACGCGCACTCGCTGGAGGGCACGCTGCAGGTGCACCTCGCACAGCTCGAGTACGAGCTCACGCGGATGCGCGGCAAGGGCCTCATCCTCTCGCGGCTCGGCGCCGGCGTGGACATGCGCGGCCCCGGCGAGACCAAGCTCGAGGTCGACCGCCGCGTGGTGCGCAAGCGCATCCAGACGCTGCGCCGGCGCATCGACCACATGGCAAGGACGCGGCGCACGCAGCGCGCCCGCCGGCTGCGCGCCGCGGTGCCGCTCATCGCTCTGGCCGGCTACACCAACGCCGGCAAGTCGACGCTGCTCAACGCGCTCACCGACGCCGACGTCTCGGTGCGCGACAGACTCTTCGAGACCCTCGATCCGACGTCGCGCTCGTACCGCTTCCGCGACCGCGACTACGTGATCACCGACACCGTCGGCTTCATCCGCAAGCTGCCGCACACGCTCGTCGACGCTTTTGCCTCCACGCTCGAAGAGACGACGCTGGCCGACGTCATCCTCGTCGTCGCCGACGCCCATCTCGAGCCCTCGGAGATCGAGGCGCGCGAACAGACCGTGGCCGAGGTGCTCGACATGCTGGGCGCGCAGGCGCCGCGTATCCTCGTGTTCAACAAGACCGACCGCGCCGATCCCGGCAAGCTGGCGCGCCTGCGGGCGCTCTATCCGGAGGCCGAGTTCATCGCCGCAGTCCGCGGCGAGGGCCTCGGCCGGCTCCAGGAGCGCCTGGCCGCCTTCTTCGACCGCGCCCTGCGGCCGGTGCGGCTGCTCTTCCCGTACGCCGCCGCCGCGGACATGCACCGCCTGCGCGGCGTCGCCAGCGACGTCCACGAAGAGCACACGCCCGACGGCGTGGTCTTCGCGGCCCGGCTGCCCGCGGCGGAAGCCGGGCGCTACGCGTGCTACAGGCTCGATACAGCGGTGGTCGACGTCGCAGACTTGGGCGCGGACGACGAGTCACCGGACGCGTCCACGATGGCCGGCGACGAGGAGGCCGACGACGGTGAGGACTGAACCCGCCGACATCGCGCTCGACGGCCCGGACGGCGTCACCGTGCCGGTCAAGCTCCTGACAGCCTCGGCGCGGCTGCCCCAGCGCGCCTACGAGCACGACGCCGCCTACGACCTGCACGCGGCCGAGGAGCTCGTCATCGAGCCGCTCGGCCGCGCCGTCGTGGGCACCGGCGTCGCCCTGGGGCTCCCGCTGGGTCTGGCGGCCCTCACGCTGCCACGTTCGGGCCTCGCCGCCCGGCACGGCATCGTCATCGTGAACGCCCCTGGACTCATCGATCCGGGGTATCGTGGTGAGGTGCGCGTGATCCTCCTCAACACCGATCGCCACGAAGCCTTCCGCGTGGCTGTGGGCGATCGCATCGCCCAGCTGCTGTTTCTGCCGCTGACCAAGGTGGACCTGGCGGCCACCGACCAGCTCGACCAGACGGAGCGGGGCCCGCAGGGTTTCGGCTCCAGTGGAAGAGGGGAACGGGCATGACCCAGGACGTCACCCACGACCCGGCCCCGGACGTCGCGGGTTCGCCGGACAAGCCTACGATTCGAGTAGCAGGGCTGCTCGTGCACGAGGGTCGTATCTTGATGGTAGAGCAGGGGCGTGGGGAAGAGAGGTACTGGCTCCTCCCCGGCGGCAGCGTGCATTTCGGCGAGACGCTGGCCGATGCCGTGCGCCGCGAGTTCGACGAAGAGCTCAGCCTGCGCGTGGGCGTCTATAAGCTCCTTGCCATCGTCGAATCCATCTCGCCGGATCCGGAGTACGCCAAACACGTCGTGCACCTGGTCTTCGAGGTCTCGGCGCCGCACGAGGTGCTCCCCGAACCGTCGGACGTCAGAGTCCTCAAGGCGGCGTTCCTCGACGAGATGCAGCTGCAGAGCGCCGACGTGCGCCCGCCCATCACCGAGTTCCTCAGCGCCTGCGTGCGCGAGCTGCCGTCCTCGCCTCAATACCTGGGGCGGCGCTGGTAGAGAGGGCCTTTCTTTGCGCTTGCTGCCGGTTCGCGCTCGAAGATAACGCACGATAATCTCCGTTATGTAAAGCTAGCCCTGAGATGACCGCGATGGGCCCGTGGCCTGCTCCCGGGTGTCGAGCAGCGCTCCCTCTCCCCTCGCGGCGGATCGCTGCGTCACTCTGGGACCCGCGCCTGAAGTCCCGCGCGTGACGTCGTTCGACTCACGGCCCGCGTGCTCGCTGCGCCGGTCCACCGCGTCCTTCGCGCTGTCGGCCCCAGCGGCGCCAGGACTCCCTTCCTCGACAGGCAGCGCCGCAAACGCCGCGGGCGGCAGGATCGTGCCTCTCAGAGAGCTTCGCCCAGGTTTCGGCGACGGCGACGCCTCGCCGGGCGTCTCGCAACCAGGCCGGCGCGCCCGTGGCGGACGCCGGCCGTAAGAAGGCGAACGTGTGTTCGCTTCGGGGGAGCTGACTTCGGCCAAGCAGGTGCGGCCGAAGCGCCGGCCGCAGGCCGGCGTCAGTACTTGATCAGGCTGAAGACGTCGTAGCCCTCGAGCTTGCTGCGCCCGTCGAGGGCCTCCAGCTCGATGATGAAGGCGACGCCCACGACCTTGCCGCCGAGCTGCTCGACCAGGTCGATCTTGGCCCGGGCGGTGCCCCCGGTGGCCAGGAGATCGTCGTGCACGAGCACGTTCTGACCGGCCTTGATGGCGTCGGCGTGGATCTCGAGCTTGTCGGTGCCGTATTCGAGGTCGTACTCGGCCGAGATGGTGGTGTGGGGCAGCTTGCCAGGCTTGCGCGCGCAGACGAAGCCGGCGCCGAGGCCGTAGGCCACGGCGGCGCCGAGGATGAACCCGCGCGCCTCGGCGCCCATCACCATGTCGATGTGTTTGCCGGTGCCGTACTCGACCAGGCGGTCGACGGCCTCGCGCAGAGCCGCCGGATCCTGCAGCAGCGGCATGATGTCGCGGAAGAGGATGCCTTCTTTGGGGAAGTCCGGGACGTCGCGCACGTGCGCGCTGAGATCGATACGGCCGTCGGTCATCGGGTTCTCCTTGAGGATACGGTCAGCGCGCGCCGGGTCCGCCGGTAAGGCGGCGCACGCCGCGAGCGAGGAGCAGCTGCCGGAGCTGCGTGGTCGCCTGGACGATGTCATCGAGCTGCTCGAGGCCTTCGCGGCGGCGCTCCTGCCGGTTGGACTTGAGCGCCGGCAGCAGGACCTGCTCGATGAGGCCGATCTCGCGGTCGACGGCGCTCTTGACCACGCGCAGGTTCTTGGGCCGCAGGCCGAGCTGCGCCAGCTGCGCTGCGGCCCCCACGATGCCGGCGTCGGTCTCGGTGTAGCGGCGCACCCCGCTGACCTGCCGGGCGTGCACGAGCTCGAACTCCTCGAGCTCGGAGAGCAGCGTGGCGGCGGCGCCGGTCATCTGCTGGATCTCCTCGGCGGTGTACTCGCGCTCCTCCCCCACCGCCAGCAGATCGGTCTTGCGCAGGCCCTGGCGGGCCGAGGGCAGCGCGCTCGCCGGGCTGCGTTCGAGCTCCCGGCGGATCACCTTGAGGGGCAGATACTCGTCGCGCTGCATCCCGAGGACGCGCACCAGGCGCCCCAAGTCGTCCTGCGAGTACAGGCGGTAGCCGGACTTCGTGCGGCGCGGCGTGACCAGGCCCTGCTCCTCGAGGTATCGCAGCTTGCTCACGCTGATGTCGGGGAACTCGCCGCGCAGACGCTCAACGACGGAGCCGATCGTGTACAGTTTCTCGTCGCCGACGTCGAACAGGAGTCCGGCGGCGTCGTTCACGACGGGACGATGAACGTGAGCTTGTACTTGCCGATCTGGATCTCGTCTCCGTCGGCGAGCGCGACCCGATCGCCGCGCCGCCGATTGACGTAGGTGCCGTTGAGGCTGCCTTGATCGACGATGACCCAGCCTTCGCCCTCGCGCTCGAGGAGCGCGTGGTTGCGCGACACGGTGACGTCGTCGAGGAAGATGGCGGCGTCGGGGTGGCGGCCGATGGCGACGCGCTCGCCGCGCAGCGGGTACGTCTCGCCGGCGCGGCCGCCGCCGCTGCGCATGACGAGGCAGGCATCGTCGCCGGCGACGGCGGCGAGCGCGTTGGGCTCGCCCTCTTCGTCGCCGGGGACGTAGCTCAGCGTGGTGGCGGACTCGGGCTGGTCGGCGATGAGGCTGGCGCCGCAGCGCACGCAGAAGCTGGCTGCCTCCGAGTTCCGGATGCCGCACTCGGGGCAGAACACGTCAGCGCTCCCCGGGATCCTCGGCGGCCGGCTGGGCTTCGCCGGCCGGCTCGTCGTCCCCCGGCCCCAGGCCGGCGAGGATGCGCGAGAGCCGCTGCACGTCGTCGGCGGAGATGACGGCCTCCCCCTCATTGTGCCTGCGCTGGAGACGCATCACGAGTTCTGCGCGCAGGATGTCGAGCTTGCCGTGCAGGATGCGGCGGCGGCGCGAGATATCGCGCTCCTCGGCCTCGAACTCGGCGACGAGAGCGCGCAGGTCGTCATCGGATCGCGAGACGAGTTCGACGATATCGTCCATGGCGCATCTCCTCCGCGTGCGTGAGGTCTGGGGAGCAGATAGTACCCGACGCGACCTCAACGTTCAAGCTCAGGTTGAGGTGCCTCGCTCGGGTCGCCGTGCTCAGCCTCAGCGAAGCCCTGAGGCGTCTCCACGCGCACGACGCCGCGAGCGGCGAGCCTCTGCAGGGTCTTGAGGGCGTCGTGTTCGTCGGCGTCTCCGCCCACCAGCAGGCCTTCAACGAGGTCACCGAGGAGGCGCGCTCTCGGGCCGAGGCCGCCGAGAACACGCGTTTCGAGCTCGTCCTGCGCCTCCCCGCCGAGCAACCGCACGCGCGCCGGCGCCGGCAGCTCGTGGCGTAGCCGGCGGAGCTCGTCGAGGCGCCGCATGCCCTCCATGAGCAACGACTCGGTAGGCAGGCTGCAGCTCTCGTCGTCAAGCTCGGCGGCGGGGTCGAAGTCGAAGGCGCCTTCCTTGAGGGCGAGCAGAGCGTAGAAGGCCTTTTCGGCGCCGAGCTCGCCGCACACGGCGCCGACGAGGCGGCCGTCGCGAAACGCGAGCTCGCCGCACACGGCGCCCTCTTCGTCGAACAACGTGAGACGGCCGCTCTTGCCGCCCAGCGAGGTCATCTCGATGAGAGCGGTCAGCGGCAGCTCGGCGAGGCTGCCCTTCAGGCCCATGTGCGCGTCGGTGCGGCGGTCATCGGGTGTGCGTCACCATCCTGCAGGTAGCTTCGTAGCCGCGAGGCTGGTTCCTGCGGCAAGCACTCATGCTTTGCCGCCCGGGTGAGGGTACAGGGCGCGAGCGTAGCCTGGTGCAGGCAGGGCCTGGTATATACTCCGCTGGCCGCGGGCGTGCAGGGCCGCCGGCGGCCTCGACTTGGAGGAGCGTGCGTGCCACGACGCAAGGGACTCGTGATCAACGACCGGCAGCTCGACCGCTGCGACGACCTCCTGCAGAAGCTCAAGGAGGTCTCGGGCTCGAGCTTCCTGGCCCTCATCAGCACGTCCGGCCAGCCCATCACCACGGCCTCCGATTCGTACCACCCCGAGACGCTCTCCCTGGCTTCGCTGGCGGCGAGCTCGTTCGCCGCCACCCAGCAGCTCGCCAGCATCCTCGACGAGAAAGAGTTCACCCTGCTCTTCCATGAGGGCAAGGCCCTGAACCTGCACGTCTCGCAGGTCACCGACCAGGTCCTACTGATCGTCACCTTCGGGCGCGAGACCCAGGTGGGCAAGGTCCGTCTGTACACGCAGCGCGCCATCGAGGCCCTCCGCCAGATCTTCGACGGTCCCGAGGACGAGGTCACGCCGGCCATGGACGCCGATTTCGAGAGCGCCGCCGGCGACGCCATGGACGACGTCTTCAAGGACGAGTGAGGCCCTCCCTGTGCCGCTGATCAACTTCGCCGCCCGCGAGATCAACTACAAGATCGTCTACTACGGCTGCGGCCTGTGCGGCAAGACGACGAACCTCCAATACATCCACCGCAAGATCAACCCCGACGCGCGCGGCAAGCTGGTGAGCATCGCCACCGAGGAGGAGCGCACGCTTTACTTCGACTTCCTGCCGCTCACGCTGGGCACGGTCAAGGGCATGCAGACACGTTTTCACCTCTACACGGTGCCGGGCCAGAGCTACTACAATGCCAGCCGCAAGCTGGTGCTGCAGGGCGTCGACGGCATGATCTTCGTGGCCGATTCGCAGATCACGCGTCTCGACGAGAACGTCGAGAGCTACCTCAACCTCTGGGACAACCTGCTCGGCCAGGGCGACGACCTCAGCAAGCTGGGGTTCGTCATCCAGATGAACAAGCGCGACCTCAGCGACATCTTCTCGGTCGAGGACATGAACGAACTGCTCAACCACACCGCGTCGCCGGTCACCGAGTCCAGCGCGATCACCGGCGAGGGCGTCTTCGACACGCTCAAGGTGGTCTGCAAGCAGGTCATCGCGAAGACCGGCTGAGGCACCAGGCCCGAGCGGCCGCGAGGCGCGGCCGGCCTCATCTGTTCGCGACCCGTCCGCCTCTCCCCCACTTCAGGTCCCGACGCGCTTCACCCAGTCGAGCGGCTCGTAGTGCGACACGAACGTGTCGCGGAAGAGCACCGCGCCCTTCGCGTCGCGCACCGTGCGCTCGACTTTGACGCTGTGCCCGTCGATGCCGCGCTCCCAGCGCACCACGCCGGGGCCGAGGTCGGCGTCGTAGATCACGCGCGGGTCCGATTTGCCGTGGGCCGGCCTACGAACATCGTAGAAGGGACCGGTCTTGAAAGTCACCTCGCGCCCCGTCTTCCCCACGATGGCCACCGTGAGATGATCCCCCTGGACCCAGCTGCGGATCATCAGCGCTTTGCCGCTGTCGTTCCTGAACTGGAAGTCGACGGCGCCCCAGGACACGGTCGCGTCGCGGCCGATCGGGTAGTGCGAGATGTAGAGCGAGTGAGCCTGGCGCTCGACCACCGGCAGGCCTGCCAGGAGCACGGCGTTGAACAGCGTCGTCGCGTACTGGCAGATGCCGCCGCCGACCCCCTGGCGCAGCACACCGTCGGCAGCGATCACGGGCGCGTAGTCGAAGCCGCGGTTGGTGGTGCGCGGGCCCATGGCGGCGTTGAGCGAGAACGTCTGGCCGGGCTCGATGACGCTTCCGTCGACAAGCTTCGCGGCCAGGGCGATGTTGCCCGCGCGGGTGGTGTTGCGCGGGTCGAAGTAGGTGACGAACTGCGCGCCGAGCGAAGCGAGGCCCATGGTCTCGACGTCGTCGCTGGTCAGCTTGGGCATCGCCGGCTTGAGGGCCACGAAGACGCTGCGCAGGCCGCCGCCGAGGGCGGTGTCGTCGAGATCCTCGAGCAGGACCTCCATGTCGAGGACCTCGCCCACCGTGCTCGGCGTGACCGTGATGCCGCCCTCGGGATGCACCTCGATGCGTGCGTCCACGGGCGGGGTCTCCGCCCAAGAGAACAGCTCGTGGAGCCGGGCGGCGGCGCGCGCGTTGCGGAAGGTCAGCGGGTACGTGTCGGCGTCGGCGCCCGTATTGACGCTGAGCATGCCGGCCATCTCCCGGGGGCTGAGCACCATGGTCCGCTCGCGGTAGCGGAGCGTGACCGGCCGCGCGAGATACATGGCGGCAGCGCCGGCGCGCGCCTCGGCGTCGGCCGTGCTCACACTTGGCGGCACGGCCTTCATGGGCACCGGCCCCGCGTAGGCCTTGCCGCGCACGACGCTGGCCTCGATGGCGCGCTTGAGGGCGACGGCGTCGGCCGTCGGGCCGGCCCG
>Ga0315281_10005489_pt1 | contig 18134 bp, 12 predicted proteins | sample YL17G07_0_MG_FD_204540 | JGI IMG/M metagenome (GOLD analysis project Ga0315281, IMG submission 204540) | Sediment microbial communities from Yellowstone Lake, YNP, Wyoming, USA - YL17G07_0 | ecosystem: Environmental > Aquatic > Freshwater > Lake > Sediment | place: USA: Wyoming | collected...
TTCGTCAAAGTACCGCTCCGCGTGGGCTATCGCCCTTTCCCGGCTCATCGTCGCGACGATTATCTCCCATAATGCGGCGATGAAAACCGCGGTGGTCGCCGGCGCCCAGGGGGTCATCGGGCGCTATATCGTCGACAAGCTCGCCTCGCTTGCCGACTGGCAGGTGGTGGGCCTATCGCGCCGGCGCGGCACCGATGGCCAGCGCCAGCGGCACGTTTGCGTCGATCTTTTGAGTTTGGAAGATTCAAGAAGAAAACTGCAAGACCTTACGGACGCCACCCACGTGTTCTACGCCGCATTCCAGGCCGGCAGCGGCCCGGCGGCGGACTACGCGAAAAACATCGCCGCCAACCGGGACATGCTGGTGAACTCGGTGACGGCGATCGAACGCGCGGCGCCCGGCCTGCAGCGCGTGGTCCTGGTCACCGGCACCAAGTACTACGGCTCACACCTCGGGCCCTTCAAGACCCCGGCCCGCGAGGACGACCCGCGCCACGAAGGGCCGAACTACTACTTCGACCAGATTGACTGGTTGACCGCTTTCCAGAAAGGCAAGCGGTGGACGTGGACCGAATTGAGGCCGCAGACGCTGTGCGGTTTCGCACCCGGCACCGCGATGAGCATCGTGCCGGTGATCGCGGTCTACGCCGCAATGCTCAAGGAACTGGGCCAGCCGCTGGCTTTCCCTGGCTCGGCGTGGACCAGCCTCTACCAGGTCACTGAATCGTCGCACCTCGCGAATGCCGCGCTCTGGGCCGCGACCGATCCCCGCTGCGCCAACCAGGCCTACAACATCACCAACGGGGACTACTTCCGCTGGCGCGACCTGTGGCCGAAGATCGCCGAGGCGTTCGGGATGCCTGCGGCGGATCCACGACCGCTGTCGCTGGTCGGGTTCATGGCCGACAAGGGCCCGCTCTGGGACGCCATGGTGAAAAAACACGGCCTCAAGCCCTACCGGTTCGACGAAGTCGTCGCCTGGCCCTTCGGCGACTACGTCTTCAACTGCAACTGGGACGTGATGACGAACGTCACCAAGTCCCGCCAGCACGGCTTCCACGAGGTCGTCGACAGCGAAGCGATGTTCGTGCGGCTGCTAAAGCGCTTCCGCGCCGAGCGCATTGTTCCCTGATGCCCGGGCTGCCGGATACTCGGGGCGGATATCGAAGCGCAGCCGGCGATGGGCGCTGCGCAGTGCCTCTTCCGCCTGCGCTGGGCTCTGCGCCCGGGAGAAGATGAACCCCAGGTAGCTCGCGCCGTCGGGCGGCGGCGCAACGATCTGGCCGGGCTCCACCGTGATACTCACCCCGGTGACGCCAGCGACCGACTGCGCGGCGGCCAAGCCTTCGAACCCTCGGTAAATGCCGCGCCGTGGGATGGGGATCATCATCACGCCGGCGGCGCCGCCTTCGCCGACAGTGGCGAGCGGCGCTGCTACCACCTGGCGCAGAATCAATTCCTCCACGCTCATACCTAGAAAATGCGTGAGGATGCGCCCGCACAGGCCCCCGATGGAGCGGGCCGCGATCTCCAGAATCCAGACCCCGCACTCGTTGACCCGCGCTTCGGCGTGAACGGGTCCGATCGCGAGCCCGGCCTCGCGGCAGGCCCGAGCCACCTCGTCATGGATGCACGCCTGAACCGCCGGCGGCAGCCGCGAAGGGGTGACGTAAATCGTTTCCTCGAAATAAGGCCCGTCCAGGGGATCGGGCTTGTCGAACAGGGCAAGCGTGGTGAGTTCGCCTCGATCCAAGCTGCCTTCCAGGGCGTACTCGCGTCCCGGAATGAAGTCTTCGACGACAAGGCCCAGCGCCTGGGCGTCCCGGTCGGCTCGGGACTGGATGGCGCGCACCCTGTTCACGGCCCGCACCATTGCTTCGGCATCGTCGGCACGAATCACGCCGCGGCTGCCCGACAGACGCCGCGCCTTTACCACCACAGGAAACTTCAATCCAGGAACCAGTTTCCAGGGGTCTGCGCCGGTCGGCAGGTGATGGAAATCCGGACACAGGTATTTCCGTTCCCGGAGCAACTGACGGAACGCGAACTTGTCACGCACCCGGCGCACCGCGTGGACGGGATTTCCCGGCAGGCCCAGACGCTCCGCAAGCAGCGCCGCAAGTTCAACGCCCGAATCGTCCACCGCGAGCACCGCATCGAGACCGTTAATCTCCCGCATAATGGTGTCGGCCGCCTGCTCCGGCCGGTCGAAATGCAGCGCCATGATCGGCGCCAGGCTCCAGGATGGGGCGAGCTGGTGGCAGTAGTCGGCCGCCGCCACGATCTCCACGCCGAGCTTTTTCGCCGCCGCGAGAAAATCTCCGTTGCGGTAGCCGGTAGTGGGCAGCAGCAACAGGACGCGGTTCATTGACCGGCTATTTTGATTTCGGCCGTTGCTCGAAGGGCGCGGGGCCCGGCTCGCGGTTCGCCCCCGCGGCCGCCAGGCGATCGAGGTACTGCTGCCACAGCGTAGCGCGGTTCTGGCCCAGCCAGTACAGGTAGTCCCATGAATAGATGCCCGTGCTGTGCCCGTCGGAGAACGCGGGCGTCACCGCGTAGCTGCCGCTCGGTTCGAGCGCCGTGATCTCCACGTCGCGCTTGCCGACCTGCAGCACCTCCTGGCCGGGCCCGTGGCCGCGCACTTCTGCGGACGGCGAATACACGCGCAGCAGTTCGTAGCTCAGCTCGAACCGGCTGCCATCCGCGAATACGAGTTCCATCAGCCGCGATTTCTGGCGCAGCTTGATTTCGGTGGGTTGTGGCTTGTTACCGTCCATGCCTACGTTGGTCCAGTATAGCCTTCAAAGCCGCTTCATTCATCGCCTCACAACGGCCTACAAGTACGAAGCCCCGCAACGATCACGGGGCTTCGCGGGAGCGCCACGTCGCAGTGGCCTCATTTCGTCGCGTCAACGCGACGTATGCCGGTGTTTCACCACCGGCCTTTGGGTAGGGCTGCAGTGATCTTCGTCTATAGCTCCTCCTTTCTTCATGAACTGCGGCAACCAGCGCCGCGTCTCGCGGTCGCAGGACGTGGCGGCTCATCAACTGAGACTACGCCCGGCCGCAAGAAGTTTCAAGCCCCCGAACGCCGCTATCGTCACCGCGAGTGTTCCCGATGCCGTCATGGGCTCAGCCCTTGAGGCGCTTCGCCGCCTCTATGAGCGGTCCGAGGATGTCCATCGGCACCGGGAAGACGATGGTCGAGTTCTTGTCGCCGGCGATCTGGGTGAGGGTCTGCAGATAGCGCAGCTGCATCGCCTCCGGACGCTGCGAGAGAATCGCCGCCGCCTGCAGCAGTTTCTCCGCCGCCTGCTGCTCGCCTTCGGCATGGATGATCTTCGCGCGCCGCGCGCGCTCGGCCTCGGCCTGCTGCGCGATCGCGCGCACCATGATTTCGTTCAGATCCACGTGCTTGATTTCGACGTTCGATACCTTGATGCCCCAGGCGTCGGTCTGCGCATCGAGCACGCTCTGGATATCGAGGTTGAGCCGCTCGCGTTCGGCGAGGAGTTCATCCAACTCGTGCTTGCCGAGGACAGAACGCAGCGTGGTCTGCGACAACTGGCTCGTCGCTTCGAGGAAGTTTGCCACCTGGATGATCGCGAGCTGGGGGTCCACAACGCGGAAATACACCACCGCGTTGACCTTCACCGAGACGTTGTCGCGCGTGATCACGTCCTGCGGTGGCACGTCGAACACCACCGTGCGCAGGTCCACGCGCACCATCTGCTGGATACCGGGAACGACGATGATCAGGCCCGGTCCCATCACGCGCTGGAAGCGCCCGAGCAGGAACACCACGCCGCGCTCGTACTCGCGCAGCACGCGTAGCGACGCGATCACCAGAACGACGATGACGATCACCGCGCCAAGTGTGAAATAGGGCATGGTCAACCTCCGTTGCGAGAATCCGGAACTGCGTCAAGAACCAAACCATGGATCGCGGTGACGCGCAGGGATTCGCCGCGTTTGAGCGGGACCGTGCAGCGGACCCGCCAGCGCTCGCCATGCACCTGGGCCCAGCCTTCAGCCTGCAGATCCTCAAGTGCCACACCCGCGGCACCGACCAGCTCCTCGCGCCCGCTCACCACCGGGCGCCGCCGGGCCCGAAGCAGCATGCCGGCCACGAGAAACACGAAACCGGCGCTGGCCACCGTGATGCCGGCAATCAGCGCGTAGGGAATCCTGAATTCCGGAACGTCGGTGTCGATCAGAATCACGGAGCCGATGACGAAAGCGACCATGCCGCCGATTCCCAGCGAGCCGTAGGCGGGAAAGAAAACCTCCGCCGCCATGAACCCGATACCGAGCAGGATCAGCGCGATGCCTGCAAAGTTCACCGGCAGCATGTGGAACGCGTACATCGCCACCAGCACGCAGATCGAGCCTACGACGCCGGGCAAAACCATCCCCGGGTTGGTGAACTCGATGAAAATGGCGTATCCGCCGAGCAGCACGAGGATGTAGGCAAAGCTCGGATTGGTGATAACGCTTAGAAAACGTGTGCGCCAGTCCGGCTCGTAGGCAACAGCCGCGACACCCGCGGTGCGAAGGGTCTTGTCGCCAATCACGCGCCCGTCGACCTGTTTCAGCAAGGCCGCGACATCGTCGGCGATCGCATCGATCACCTTCAATTCGAGCGCCTCGGCCGCGGGCAGGCTCACCGCCTCGCGCACCGCGCGTTCCGCCCAGTCCGCGTTGCGCCCGCGCAGCTGCGCGAGGCCGCGGATGTAGGCCGCGGCGTCGTGCATCACCTTGCGCATCAGGGTGTCGGCGGGAATGAATCCCTGGTCCTTGCCCGCTTCCTTCTTCTTGTCGGCGATTTCGTCACCGCCCGGCATGCCGCCGATCGCCACCGGGGAGGCCGCGCCGAGATTGGTCGCCGGCGCCATCGCGGCGATGTGGCATGCATAAAGGATGAATGTGCCGGCGCTTGCGGCGCGCGCGCCGCCCGGCGCGACGAACCCCGCCACCGGCACCGGCGAGGCGAGGATGTCCTTGATGATCTCGCGCATCGAACTGTCGAGGCCGCCCGGCGTGTCGAGGCGCAGCACTACCAGTTGCGCGCCCTGCCGCGCGGCGCGCTCAAGGCCGCGGTGAACGAAGTCGGCGGTCGCGGGACCGATCGCGCCTTCGATCGGGATGACGACCACCGGCGCGGGCGCGGCGAGCACGGACGAGAACCAGAAACTCGCGAGCAACACGATGCCTCGTAAAGCCATGACCGCAACTATAAACCCATCTATCAGCGCCGCAACACCAAGACGACAGCGAATGCCGCGATGATTGCCATTCCCGCCAACGACCAGCCATCCGGAACATGGCCGAACATCAACCAGCCGATCGCCACCGCCGCGACGATCGCGGTATAGCCGACCGACGCCACCAATGGCGCTTGTGCATAGCGAAACGCGAACGTGAGCATCAACTGACCCGCGGCGCCCAATCGAACAATTCGCCACCCGGCCGAACGATCAGCAGCACCCCCGAGGAAGCTTCCGGCAAGCATCGCCCCGGTGGACGCAGTCGCGCGTTCGCCGAGGTAACGGCTGGAAATCAGCGCCGTCAGTATCGGGGCGACAAAAACGATTGCGATGCATTCGGTCAGGGGCAGAAAGATCAGGCCCTGATAAAACGCAAGCGTGGCAAAAACCACCGCCCCCGCGCGCAGGCACTGCATCCGCATCTGCTGCGGACGAAGCATTCGCCAGCCGAAGCTGCGACAGGAGACCGCGCCGTAGAGCATTGCCATGACCCCGAACCGCGCCCAGGCGACCGTCAGCACCGGATAGTCCCGCTCCAGAAGTTTGGTGAATGCATCCATGGTCGCAAGGACCAGCGCAGATGCCGGAGCGAAGGAAATCGCCAGGCCGGTGCGGCCCGCGAGGTCAGGTCTTTTTAAACGCAATCCGCGGGCCCCCGCTGCTTGAACTGGGATAATACGGGAGTGAAGCAGGAAGCACCTCCGTCTGACGCGATCCACATCCGCGGCGCCCGGCAGAACAACCTCAAGAATCTCACGCTTTCGATCCCGAACGGCGAGCTGGTGGTCGTCACCGGCGTTTCGGGCTCGGGGAAGTCTTCGCTCGTCTTCGACACCCTGTACGCCGAGGGCCAGCGGCGCTACGTAGAGACTTTCAGCCCCTACGCGCGCCAGTTCCTCGACCGGATGGACAAGCCGCAGGTGGATGCCATCGAGGGCATTCCGCCGGCCATCGCCATCGACCAGACCAACCCGGTGCGCACCTCGCGCTCCACCGTGGGCACGATGACCGAGCTGAACGACCACCTGAAGCTGCTCTACGCGCGGGCGACAAAATTGTTCTGCAGGGGATGCGGCAAACCGGTGATTCGCGATACGCCCGAATCCATCCATGACTCCTTGATGGCAAGGCCGGATGAAAGGCTGATCGTCACTTTCCCGGTTCCCATTCCGAAGAATTTCACCGAAGCCGAGGTGCTGCAGCTGCTCGAGCGCCAGGGGTACACCCGCTTCCACTCACGCACAAAGCTGATGCTGGAAGTGGTGCAGGACCGGCTCCGAATCGGTACCGTAGAGAAAGCCAGAGCGATCGAGGCCTTGGAGGCGGCGCTCCGGGTCGGCCAGGGCAAAGTCAACGTCTATGCCGAAAACCTTGTTTTCCGGTATTCGTCCGGCCTGCATTGCGCCCAGTGCGACATTCACTATTCCGAGCCGACGCCGGCGGCGTTTTCGTTCAATTCGCCGCTCGGCGCCTGCGACACCTGCCGTGGCTTCGGCCGCGTGATTGGCGTCGATTTCGGCTTGGTAGTGCCAAATGAAAGCCTTTCGTTAAGAGACGGATGCGTAAGACCCTGGCAATCCCCCAGTTTCAAGGACTGTCAGAACGACCTGGTGAAGTACGCGAAGAAGCGCGCAGTTCCCCTCGATGTTCCATTCAATGAATTGAGCGAAAAGCACAAGGCATGGGTGCTCGAGGGCGAACCGGCATGGGTGAGCTGGCGCAAGTCCTGGCCCGGCGTCTGGTACGGCGTGCGGCGCTTCTTCAAATGGCTGGAGAGCAAGGCCTACAAGATGCACATCCGGGTGCTGCTCTCCAAGTACCGCGCCTACACGCCCTGCCCGAGCTGCCACGGAACGCGGCTCAAGCCCGATTCAATGCTGTGGAAGCTGGATGGCCATTCGATTCATGACTTGATGCTATTGCCTATTTCAACTTCAAAGGAATTCTTCGATTCGTTAAGGCTTCCCGCGCCACTTGACCAGGCCACGGACCTGCTGCTGACCGAGATCCGCACGCGGCTCAGATTCCTCTGCGACGTCGGGCTGGGCTACCTGACGCTGGACCGGCAATCGCGCACGCTCTCCGGCGGCGAGGTGCAACGCATCAACCTCACCACCGCGCTTGGCACCTCGCTCGTGAATACGCTGTTCGTGCTGGATGAACCCTCCATCGGCCTGCATCCGCGCGACATGGGGCGCGTGATCGACGTCATGAAGCGCCTGCGCGACGCCGGCAACTCGCTGGTGGTGGTCGAGCACGACCCGCAGATCATGTTCGCCGCCGACCGCATCCTCGACATTGGCCCGGGACCGGGAGAGCGTGGCGGCGAAATTGCGTTTTTCGGCACGCCCGGGGAACTTCGCAAGTCGAACACCATTACCGCCGAGTACTTTTCGGGCAGGAAGAGCGCCGGAACCTCGCCTGCCGCGAGCCTTTCCAGGAATTACCTGACCATCGAAAAGGCAAGCCAGCACAATCTGAAGGACATCGACGTCGCCATTCCTCTCGAGCGCCTCGTCTGTGTCACGGGCGTCTCAGGTTCCGGCAAGTCGACCTTGATGCAGGACGTGCTCTACGCCGCGCTGCGCAAGGCCAAGGGAAAGCCGACCGATCCCCCGGGCGCGCACCAGGGGCTGCGCGGCGCCGACCTTGTCGAGGAAGTGGTGCTGGTGGACCAGTCGCCGATCGGCCGGACCACGCGCTCCAACCCGGCGAGCTATGTGGGCGCCTTTGATTCGATCAGGAAAATATTTGCGGACTCGATCGATGCCAGGCAAAGGAAGTACACGCCCGGCACTTTCAGCTTCAACTCGGGCAACGGCCGCTGCCCGGCCTGCGGCGGCAACGGTTTCGAGCACGTCGAGATGCAGTTCCTGTCGGATGTCTACCTGCGCTGCCCGGACTGCGACGGCAGGCGTTTCCGCGCCGAGATCCTGGAAGTGAAGATCGGCGCCAAGTCCATCGCCGACGTGCTCGACCTGACGGTATCGGAAGCCCTGTATTTCTTTCGCAACGAAGCGGCCCTGGTGGCGAAACTGCGGCCGCTGAAGGACGTCGGCCTGGACTACCTGCGCCTCGGCCAGCCGGTGCCGACGCTCTCGGGCGGCGAAGCGCAGCGCCTCAAGCTTGCCGGTTACCTTGCCAAAGCGGGCGGCACGGAATCGAAGAAGCTGTTCCTCTTCGATGAGCCGACCACGGGCCTGCACTTCGACGACGTGGCGAAGCTGCTGCGCGCCTTCCGGCAGCTGCTGGAGGCGGGGCACTCCCTGCTGGTGATCGAGCACAACCTCGATGTGATCCGCGCCTGCGACTGGATCATCGACCTCGGCCCCGAGGGCGGTGAAGCGGGCGGTGAAGTGATCTGCACCGGAACGCCGGACGAAGTGGCGAAGCATCCGGCATCCCATACCGCAAAGGCACTGCGGGATTATGAAAAAGCTTTTACCCGGCCATTAGAAGTCACCGAACCTTCCGGTCGCTATCGCGGCACTTCGATCCAGATCCACAACGCCAAGGAGCACAATCTCAAGGGCATCGACGTCGAGATTCCGCGCAACCGGTTCACGGTGGTGACCGGCGTTTCGGGATCGGGCAAGTCCACCCTCGCCTTCGACATCCTGTTCTCCGAGGGCCAGCGGCGCTACCTGGAATCGCTCAACGCCTACGCGCGCCAATTCGTCCAGGGACAAATGCGCCCGGACGTCGACGCGATCTTCGGCATCCCTCCCACGGTGGCGATCGAGCAGCGTACCAGCCGCGGCGGCAGGAAGAGCACGGTGGGCACGCTTACCGAGGTCCACCACTTCCTGCGCCTTGCCTTCGTCAAGCTCGGCACCCAGTACTGCCCCGATTGCGACGTCCCCATCGAACCGCAGAGCGAGGATGCAATTGCGGCCAGGATTTTGAAGGATTTCAGAAATCAAACCGTTACCCTTCTTGCGCCGCTGGTCGTCAACCGCAAGGGCATCTACACGGACCTCGCCAAGTGGGCGCGCGGCAAGGGCTACTCCCACCTGCGCGTGGACGGCAAGCTCCTGCCGGTGCGGCCATTTCCGCGCATCGACCGGTTCAAGGAACACAGCATTGAATTGCCTGTTGCCGTCTTGAAGATTTCACCTTCTTCTGAGTTTCAACTCAGAAAAGAGCTATCAAGAGCCCTCGAAATCGGCAAAGGTTCCGTGCAGATCCTTGCGGCGAAGCCGCAATCTTTCTCCACCAAGCGCTCCTGCCCGTCCTGCGGGCGCGGCTTCGCGGAACTCGACCCGCGCCTGTTCTCGTACAACTCGCGGCACGGCTGGTGCGGCACCTGCGTGGGGACCGGGCTGGAATTGAAGGAAGTGGGCTGGGACAAAGAGCGCTCGCGCACCGGCACCGAAGACCACGTGCTCGATTCGTGGATCGAGTGGCTGGAAGTGGACCAGCCCTGCCCCGCCTGCGACGGCAAGCGCCTGAACCCCGAGGCGCTGGCAGTGCGGTGGAGTGGGAGAAGCATTGCGGATTTTGGCGATATGCCTATTGGGGGTTTGCTTGATTTTCTTTCAAGGATGGTTTTGAAAGGCAGAGCATCGGAAATAGCCAAAGATCTCGTTGCGGAATTGAACAGCCGTCTCGATTTCCTTCAGCAGGTCGGCCTGGGCTACCTGACGCTCGATCGCTCGGCGCCGACGCTCTCGGGCGGCGAGGCGCAGCGCATCCGGCTCGCGGCGCAACTCGGCTCCAACCTGCGCGGCGTGTGCTACATCCTGGACGAACCGACCATCGGCCTGCACCACCGCGACAACCAGATACTGCTCGAGGTGCTGGAGAAACTGGAAGCCAAAGGCAACACGCTGGTGGTGGTCGAGCACGACGAAGACACCATTCGCCGCGCGCACCACGTCATCGACCTGGGGCCGGGCGCCGGCAAGCTGGGCGGCCGTGTCATCGGCACGGGCGATGCGCAGGATCTGATGAAGCTGCCGGATTCCATCACCGGAAAATTCCTGAAGGAACCGTTGCGGCATCCGCTTCAGCCGCGCCGTGCCGTTACTGCAAAGTCAGTTGATTTGAAGATTCAAAAGGCGAAACTTCACAATCTTCAAAGCGTCAACGCACGCATTCCGCTGGACCGCCTGGTCGTCGTCACCGGGGTCTCGGGCTCGGGCAAGTCCACGCTCGCAAGGGATGTGCTGTTTCGCTCCCTGCAGGAAAAAAAATTCATCGGCTGCAAGAACATCGCCGGCAGGAAGATGCTGGACCGCGTGCTGGAAGTGGACCAGACGCCGATCGGCAAGACGCCGCGCTCCTGCCCCGCGACCTACGTCGGATTCTGGGACGCGATCCGCAAGAGCTTTGCCGACACGACCGAGGCGCGCATGCGCGGCTGGAGCGCGAGCCGTTTCTCCTTCAATACCAAGGGCGGGCGTTGCGAGAGCTGCGACGGCCAGGGCATCAAGAAAATCGAGATGTCGTTCCTGCCCGATGTAAAAATCGTCTGCGAAGGCTGCGGCGGCCGGCGCTTCAATGCGGAGACGCTGGCAGTGCGTTGGCGCGAAAAAACCATCGGCGAAGTACTGGCGATGAGCGTGGACGAGGCGCTCGAATTCTTCGCCGCGCACCCCTCCATCCACCGGGCGCTACGGCTGATGCAGGACGTGGGCCTGGGCTATCTCACGCTCGGTCAGCAGAGCCCGACCCTGTCGGGCGGCGAAGCGCAACGCCTCAAGCTGGTGACCGAGCTCTCGAAGACGAGTTCGGAAAAGAAAACCCTTTACGTCCTGGACGAGCCTACCGTCGGCCTGCACATGGCCGACGTCGAGAAGCTGATCCACGTGCTGCACCGGCTGGTGGATGCCGGTAACACGGTGGTGGTGATCGAGCACAACCTGGATGTCATCGCGGAGGCCGACTGGATCGTGGACCTCGGCCCCGAAGGCGGCAGCGAAGGCGGCCGTGTCGTGTTTCAGGGCGCGCCGGAGCTGTCTGCGCGCAGTGACAGCCACACCTGCAGGGCGCTGTCCGCCTTCCTCGCCGAACGGGCCGCGTGACGCTGCCTGCGCCGCCGCGGCGGCCTGTCGCGCTCGCGCTGATGGTCGTCGCCCCGGTACTGTGGAGCATGGCGGGGGTGCTCACGCGCAGCATCGAGCGCGCGGGCGCCTTTGAGATCGCGTTCTGGCGTAGCTCTTTCGCCGCGGCGTTCGTCGCCGCGGCGCTTGCGGTGCTGCAGGGCGCCGGCGCGTGGCGGGGGCTGCGTGCCGTGGGCGGAATCGGCCTGGCCTCTGGCGCCATGTGGGCGGTCATGTTCACTGCGTTCATCGTGGCGCTCACCCTGACTACGACCGCCAACGTCCTGGTGATCAACAGCGCCGGAGCATTCCTGAGCGCCCTGCTTGCCTGGTTGGTGCTTCGCGAGCGGGTGCCCGCGCACACTTGGGCCGCGATCGCGCTTGCTACCGCGGGCATGGCGTTGATGTTCGGCGCCGGGCTGCGGGCTGACGACGGCCGGCATCTTACCGGGATGCTCATCGCGCTTAGCGTGCCAGTTGCGGGCGCAATCAACATCGTCATGCTCCGGCACTCGGCCGCCCGCATCGACCTGATGCCTGCGGTGCTGCTCGGCGGCATTTTCTCGGCGGCGGCGGCGCTGCCTCTGGCGCTGCCGTTCACCGCCACGCCCCGCGACTTCGCGGTGCTCGCGGCGCTGGGCGTCTTCCAGCTGGGGCTGCCCTGCATGCTGCTGGTGCTGGCGAGCCGCACGCTGCGCGCACCCGAGATGGCGTTGCTTGGCCTGCTCGAGATCGTGCTCGGTCCCCTGTGGGCATGGCTGGGCGCGGGTGAAGTGCCCGCCGGCGCGACGCTTGCGGGAGGGGCGGTCATTCTCGCCTCGGTGGCCGGCAACCAACTGTGGAATTGGTCACGCGGCGGCGGAACTCGCGGCGCCGCCTGAGGTCTAGAGAGCCATGAAGACTCTCGTGGTTCTGCTGTCTTTCCTGTTGGCCTTCGAAACCGGCGCCCAGAGCCTTGGCCCCGAGGAACTGGTGCGCAAGGTCACCGCGGACGTGCTGGGCAGCGTCAAAGCCGACAAGCAGCTGCAGGCAGGCGATCGCAAGAAGGCGCTTGCGCTGGCCGAGGAGAAAATCCTTCCGCATGTGGACTTCCGCGAGGCCGCCCTGCTAGCGATGGGCAGGTCCTGGTACACCGCCACTGCCGCGCAGCAGGATCAAGTGGTGAACGAATTCCGTACGATGCTGGTGCGCATCTACTCGAACTCGATTGACGTCTACCGCGGCCAGACGCTGAACGTGCTGCCGGTGCGCATGGCGCCGGGCGCCACGGAAGTCACCGTGCGCAACCGGTACCTGAGCGAGGGCCGCCCGCCGGTGCCCGTCGAGTACTCGATGAGGAAGACCCCCGAGGGCTGGAAAATCTACGACATCGCCATCGAAGGCGTCAGCCTGGTGCTCACCTACCGCGCCGAGTTCGAGCAGATCACGCGCGTCTCGGGGGTTGACGGCCTGATCAAGCGCCTGCAACAAAAGAACGTCTAGAAGCTGCGCCTTGGCCAGGCGGCTGGGTGGGTGCCCAGCGGCACCGGCGGCCGTTCCCAGTAGGGCTGGGTCTCCGACATCTGCAGCACCGGCTTGAGATGTTGAATCAATCCCTGGGGCGCCTTGGTTTCGGTCAGGAGCTTCTTCAGTTCTTCCGCTGCAAGGTCTTTCGGAACGGAAGCGAAATCATCGATGAAACCGCGGTCGACGATCCACTTGCCGGTTCTCGCGAGCGAGACCCGCACCAGCCAGCTGCCGCCTTCGCGCGCGCGCCGCCCCAGCGCCACTATCGCACCGTAAGCCATCAGATACCCGCTCACATAGTCGTTCGCCGAGACCGGCATGAGCCTGGGCTTGTCGCCGCCTTGCGCGTACGCCATGCCGCTCACCGCCTGCACGATGCTGTCGAAGCCGCGCCGATCGCGCCACGGCCCTTCGGTTCCCCAGGCGCTGAGCGTCAGGTAGACGATGCCAGGCCGGATCTCCGCCGCCTGCGCCGGCGAGAAACCACGCGCGGCCAGCGTGCCGGGGCGATAGGACTGTGAAAACACGTCCGCCTCGCGCAGCAAACCTCGCAAGGCCTCGACCCCGGCCGGCGTGCGCAGGTCGAGATGCGCCGACAATTTTCCGATTCCGGTATCCAGTTCGCTCGAACCGGAATCGGGCAGGTGCGCCCCGGTGATCTTGAGAACATCGGCGCCATGCTCGGCGAGCGTGCGCGCGCAGGTGGGCCCGGCGAGCACGCGCGTGAGGTCTAGCACCCGCACACCGGAAAGCGGCCGCATTCCAATGGGAAGTGGTTCTGGATTTGCCTCACCAATTTTCTGAATTTCAAGCAGGGGCTGCGCCGCCACCGCCGCCGCGTGGGGATGCCGCGCCCACTCTTCGGCGCGGCGCGCGAATCCGGCGCAACCACTCGCGGCATGGATCGCGTCCTCCAGTGCCAGGCCGTCCCAGCCCCGGCTCGCCTCCTCCGCCGCCGCGCGATCGGCGGCGTTGCCAAGGACCTTCATCGCGGCGTCGCGGTGATTCTGGAAATTGCAGTGGATGCTGACCCAGCGCCCGTCCTTCACCGGGTAGAAACCGCTCAGCGGATCCCAGAGGCCTTTCGGCGTCGTGCCGTCGATTTTGAGGTAATGGCCGCTGCGCATGGCAGCCGCAGCGGCCCGCACATCGACTTTCACGCTTTGAGTTCTTTTTGTTCTTGCAAACCAGAGACGGGACACCGCCAGACCCACCGCGCCCAGCACCGCGGCAGCAGCGGTTCCGACGCGGTACGGCGTGGGAAAGACGGGATCGCCGCCGCTGAACGCGACTTCGTTTGCCGGCGATTCATGCAGATTCGCAAGTGAGAGAATTTCCTGCAACGCATTGCGAACGTCCATGGCAAAGGCTAGTCTAGCGCAATGCGCGAAGCTCAAGCCGAGGCCATTTTCCTCAAGGACTACACGCCACCGGCGTTTCTCATCGAGCGCGTCGCGCTCGATGTCGACATCCGGTCCAACGACGCGCTCGTCCAGGCCACCCTCGCGGTGCGCCGCAATCCCGCTTCGAGCGCGAAAGATGCGGCGCTGGTGCTCGATGGCGACGAACTGGAGCTGGTGTCGTTGCGCCTGGATGGAAAAGACAAAGCGCACCATGTAACGGCGGAAAATCTCACGATCCTCGATGTCCCCGATGCCTTCACCCTCGCAACGGTGACGCGGATCGTGCCGCAGAAGAACACCAAGCTCGAAGGCCTGTACGCGACCAAGAGCGGCTTCGTCACGCAATGCGAGGCGCAGGGCTTCCGGCGCATCACCTGGTTCCTCGACCGGCCCGACAACCTCGCCGTCTATACCGTGACCGTCCATGCGGACCGGACGAAGTATCCGGTCCTCTTATCGAACGGAAATCTGGTTTCGTCGGGAAATGAAGAAGACAACCGCCACTGGGCGCGGTTCGAGGATCCGTTTCCGAAACCGTCGTATCTTTTCGCGCTGGTGGCCGCCGATCTCGAAGTCCTGAAGGACGAATTTCTTTCCAGGAGCAAGAAGAAAAAGCAGCTCTACATTTACGTCGAACCGGGAAACCTGGACCAGGCCGGCTGGTCGATGGACTGCTTGAAGCGCGCCATCCTGTGGGACGAGCAGCGCTTCGGCCTCGAACTGGATCTCGATGAGTACAAGATCGTGGCGGTCGGCGATTTCAACTCCGGCGCGATGGAAAACAAGGGCCTCAACATCTTCAACACCAAGTACGTGCTGGCGCGCCCGGACACGGCCACCGACACGGACTACCTGAACATCGACCGCGTGGTCGCGCACGAATACTTCCACAACTGGACCGGCGACCGCGTCACCTGCCGCGACTGGTTCCAGCTTTCCCTCAAGGAAGGCCTCACGGTGTTCCGCGACCAGGAATACGGCGCCGACACCTATTCGCGCGCGGTGACCCGCATCCAGGAAGTGCGCGGGCTGCGCGCCGGGCAGTTCGCCGAGGACGCCGGCCCGATGGCGCATCCGGTGCGGCCGCAGTCCTACGAGGAGATCCGCAACTTCTACACCATGACGGTGTACGAGAAAGGCGCGGAAGTAGTGCGCATGCAGCACACGCTGCTGGGAGAGAAAAAGTTCCAGGACGGAATGAAGCTCTACTTCAAGCGCCACGACGGCCAGGCAGTGACCTGCGACGACTTCGTGCAGGCGATGCAGGACGCCTCTGGCGTGGACCTGGCGCAGTTCAGGCGCTGGTACGACGTCGCCGGGACGCCCGTTCTGGATTGTTCTGGTCTTTACGATAGAGGGACTTTCACCCTCGAAGTAAAGCAGTCCATGAATCCTCCGTTCCACATCCCGTTGGCGGTCAAGATCGGAGATCAGGAACAGGTCTTGTCAATAAGAAAATCAGAAGAAAAATTCACCTTTCAGGCCGATTCAAAACCCATCCCGTCCCTGCTGCGCGGCTTCTCGGCGCCGGTGATCCTGAACTACCCGTACACCGAGGCCGATCTGGTCCATCTGCTGGCGCACGACGACGACCCGTTCAACCGCTGGGAGGCGGCGCAGCGCCTCGCGACGGACACCATCCTGAAGAAAGGTGGAAATCCATCCGCGGCGTTTCTAAATGCAATAGGGCTTCTATTGAAAGAAGAAGATTCTGCATTTGCGGCCGAAACCCTGACCCTGCCTTCGGAGATTTTCCTCGCCGAGCAGATGGAGGTCGTGGATCCGGACAGGCTGCATGCCTCGCGTACCGCGCTGCGGCGGGCGCTGGCATTGAATTTTAAAAATGAATTTCTCGAAACCTACAGAACACTAAAGATCTCCGCCCCCTACTCGCCGGACGCCGTGTCCGCCGGCAGGCGCGCGCTGCGGAACCTGGCGCTCTCCACTCTCATGGAGTTGGAAACCGGCGATATGGTCGCGCTCTGCTTCGAGCAGTTCGACCGGTCGGACAACATGACCGAGCAGTTCGCCGCGCTCAGCGCGCTGACGAACAGCAGCGCAAAGCAGCGCGGCAGCGCGATCGAGTCGTTCTATAACCGATGGAAGGACCAGCCGCTGATCGTGGACAAGTGGCTCGCGGTGCAGGCGGGCTCGCGCCTGCCCGGCACGCTTGCGCGCGTGCGGGAACTCCTCCTGCATCCCGCTTTCGACCTCAAGGTGCCGAACAAGGTCTATTCGCTGATACGTGTGTTCGCGGCAAACCACGTGCGTTTCCATGCCGCCGACGGCACAGGCTACGCCTTCCTCGCCGACCAGGTGCTGGCGCTGGACAAGCTGAATCCGCAGGTGGCGGCGCGCATGGCGCGGGGCTTCGACCGCTGGAGGCGATTCGATTCGAATAGAAAATCAAGATCGAAATCCGAACTGGAGCGAATTCGCAACGCCGACGGCCTGTCGAAGGATGTGGCGGAGATCGTCGGCAAGGCGCTGGCCTGAGGAAGGAACACTGAGAATGGATAACGGCTCCCGGCTCTACCTTGCCACGGCGGCGTTTCTTGCCGCCCATTTCATCTCCAGTACCCCGCTGCGCGGCGTGCTGGTCAAGGCGATCGGCGAGAAAACCTATGCCGGCCTCTACTCGCTGCTCGCGTTCGCCACGCTGGGCTGGATGATCTGGGCCTACAACCGGGCGCCGCTCGAGCCGCTGTGGGTTGGCCTGCGTTGGCTGCCCGCCGTAGCCATGCCCTTCACCTTCGTGCTGCTCGCCTGCGGCCTGCTCGCGCGCAATCCGACCTCCCTGGGCGCGGCCCGGCTGCTGAAGAACCCCGAACCGGCGCGGGGCATCATCCGCGTCACGCGCCATCCGGTCATGTGGGCGCTCATCCTGTGGTCGCTCGCGCATATGCTCGCGCGCGGCGAGCGCATGGCGACGGTATTCTTCGGCGGCTTCCTCGCGCTGGCGGCGCTGGGCGCCCTGCTCATGGACCGGCGCAAGGCGAACACCCTGGGCGATGACTGGAAGCGCTTCGCGGCCGTGACCTCCTACCTGCCCTTTGGCGCCATCGCGCAGGGCCGCAACCGCTTCGATGCGCGCGAAATCGGCTGGCGCAACCCGGCCATCGGCCTCGCGCTCTACGCGCTCGTCTTCTGGTTCCACCCGATGCTGTTCGGCATCCGCGCCTACTAAGCTTTGGGCGCGTCGATCCGGACCAGTTTCATGCGCCCGCCGGCGCCGCTCCTGATCACCACGTCCGCCTTGCGGCAGCCGAACCGACCGGCGACCAGCGCCACCAGTTCCGCATTCGCCTTGCCGTCCACCGGCGGCGACTTGAGCCGCGCCAGCCAGACGCCATCGCGGCCCCGTTCAAGCGTGCTTTCGCGCGCGTTCGGCTTGACCTTGACCTGGATGGTCGTCATTGCGCCTTCGCATGGTTCAGTTTTTTCTGCCAGAACAGGGCTTTCCCCATTTTCGGATTCAGCTCATACCCGGCATAGCCGCAGGCCCGGTACGCCGCCTGCGCAACCGCATTGCCCTCCAGGACTTCGAGCGTAAGCTTGCAGCAGCCGATGTGCACGGCGATTTCCTCTGCTTTGGCCAGCAGCCGCTTCGAAAGCCCCCGGCCCCTGTAGCCGGGGGAAACCGCGATGTCATGAAGATTCAGCAAAGGCCTGCACAGGAAAGTCGAAAATCCCTCGAAGCAGATCGCCAGGCCGGCGGGCGCTCCGTCGATAAAGGCAATGACAACATGCGTGCCGTGCCGCTTGCGCAGTTCGGCGATCAGGTTCGCTTTCGTGAAGTCCGGCAGCCCGGTTCCGCCGCCCATCTCGTCATGGGCATACTCGTTCAGGAGTTGGACAATCGCGGCCGCATGCGGCGGCGCGGACAGATCGGCGATCAGGATTTCTTCCATCAG
>Ga0315281_10005490_pt1 | contig 18134 bp, 17 predicted proteins | sample YL17G07_0_MG_FD_204540 | JGI IMG/M metagenome (GOLD analysis project Ga0315281, IMG submission 204540) | Sediment microbial communities from Yellowstone Lake, YNP, Wyoming, USA - YL17G07_0 | ecosystem: Environmental > Aquatic > Freshwater > Lake > Sediment | place: USA: Wyoming | collected...
CCCGCTCCTGCAGGAGCACTGCCCGGTCGTCTCCTACGCCGCCGGGCTGATCGGCGACCCGCAGGTGCGCCACCGCGGCACGATCGGCGGCTCGCTCGCCCACGGCGATCCCGCCTCCGACCTGCCGGCGGTCGTCCTCGCCCTGGGGGCGGAGATGGTCGTACGGGGCAAGGGCGGCGAGCGCGTCGTCCCCGCCGCGGACTTCTTCCGCGGCGTCTTCGAGACGGCCGTCGGGCCGGGGGAGCTCCTGACCGAGATCCGCGTGCCGAAGCTCGGCACCTGGGCCGGGTGGTCGTACCTCAAGTTCCGGCGGCGCGCCCAGGACTGGGCGACCGTCGGCGTCGTCGCGGTGCTCGGCCGCGACAACGGGACGGTGACCTCCGCCGCGGTCGCGCTCGTGAACATGGGCGCGACGCCGCTGCGGGCCGCCGCTGCCGAGGCCGCGCTCGTCGGTGGGAGCTCGGCTGCCGAGGCCTCCGCGAGCATCGCCGGCGGCACGCAGCCGCCGAGCGACCCGAGCGCGAGCAGCGAGTTCCGCGCCCACCTCGCCCGCGTCGTCGGCCGGCGGGCGATCGAGGAGGCGCTGGCGCGCTAGTCTATGAGGGAACAAGACGTACGGGGGCGACCTGGTTTCGACGTGGTCGGTTCTCCGGCAGAGTTGCGAGCCGAGGTCGCCGGTAGGCCTCGTAAATCAACCGGCAACAACGCAAGTGCGAAGAACGAACTCGCACTCGCCGCCTAGACACTAGGTGGCGACGTCGCCCCGGGGTGGGCCCGAGCCCCGGCCAGCGGCGCCAGAAATCGGGCTCGGCGCCGAGGGAGAGCCACTCGCCCAAGGCGCGACATTGCAGGAGGGCTAGCCCGTCGGTAGGCCGTCTGCGAGCCGGCCGCCGGGCGAAAGCAAAGCGCAGACTACGCTCGTAGAGACTCTGTTCGGTGCGATCGCGGACGGGGGTTCGATTCCCCCCGCCTCCATCTTTCTCTTTGGCTCAACCGGGCGCTCTCTGTTGTGAGACGACCCGCTTCGTGCCACGCTGCTCCGAATCGATCCGGGAGGCGGCAGTGAATCTCGTGAGACTTGGCAAGTGGACGTTCATGGCCGCGGCGACCGCACTCGGCGCCGCCGCGCTCGCGGGGGGCGAAGGGGCACGTGTGGCTGCGACCACGAACCCGTACGAGCAGGTGATCGGGTCGGCGACGATCGACGCCGTCGCAGGTGGCAAGCCGTTCGACATCCGGGGCGAGGCTCTGCAGCGTGACGGGAGCAGATCCACGTTGACGCTCGTTCGCACGGCGGATCAGGGGACCGGAGCGTTGATCCTCGGTGTGGTCGGAGGCAAGCAAATGGACATCTCGATCAAGCTGAGCTCTGGCGCGAGCTTCTCCCTCAAGGGTCTGCGTCCCACCTCGGATTCGGTCGGCGTGCTGGGAGGCGTCGACGGGGCGGCGCTCGAGCAGGTGGTCTTCAGCAGGTAGCCGCCCGGCGGCGCTGGAAAGAGCGTCGTGTCTCGTCGGCGCCCCAGACGATGATCGGGAAGGCGAGCAGCAGTGCGAGAGCGGTTGCGCTCACGGGGGCAGTGCCGAAGGCGCGCTGGAGCGGGGGGAAGTAGACGAGGGCTGCGGCGAAGACGATCTCGGAGGCGATGCCGTAGAGCAGGAGGGGGTTGCTGAAGAAGCCGACGGAGCGCAGGGAGGCTCGCTCGGTGCGTGCTGCCAGAGCTGTTCCGACCTGGCAGGCGACGATGCCGAGGAACGTCATCGTCGTTGCCTGGAGATAGGCGTCGTGGAGAGGGTCTCCGCTCGAGACAGGGTCGCCGGGATGCCAGCCGGCTCGTATGAGGACGAAGAAGAAGCCCCCGAGGACGAGGGCGGCTTCGACGAGACCGAGCCACAGCCAGGCGCGGTAGAGGAGCGACCGGCGGATGATCCCCTCTTCCGGCGGCCGCGGAGGGCGTTCCATGAGCCCCGGCTCTGCCGGCTCTCGAGCGAGGGCAAGGGCGGGCAGGATCTCGGTTCCGAGGTCGATTGCGAGGATCTGCAGAACGGTGAGGGGAAGTGGGATCGCGCCGCCGGAGAGCGCGAAGACGAGGAACGGCACGACCTCAGGGGTCGCGTGGGCGAAGATATAGAGGATGAACTTGCGAACGTTGTCGAAGACCCGCCGTCCCGCCTCGACCGCGGCCACGATGGTCGCGAAGTTGTCGTCGGTGAGGACCATCGTGGAGGCTTCGCGGGCGACGTCGGTGCCGCTGCGTCCCATCGCGATGCCGATGTCGGCACGGCGAAGCGCCGGTGCGTCGTTGACGCCGTCGCCGGTCATCGCGATCACCTGACCGTTTGCGCGGAGGGCGTCGGCGATGCGCAGCTTCGCCTCGGGCGACGTGCGCGCGAAGATCAGCTCCTTCTCCTCTCCCAGGAGCTCGTCGAGGTCGCGCTCGCTCATCGCCTCGAGCTCCTCGCCCGTGACGATCGTGGGCCGGTCGCCCGCAATCCCGACCCGTCTGGCGATCTCCGCGGCTGTCAACCCGTAGTCGCCGGTGACGACGATGATCCTGATGCCGGCCGTGTGGCAGCGCGCGACAGCATCGGCGACCTCCGGTCGGGGCGGATCGAAGAGACCGACCAGGCCGAGCAGGCAGAGCTCACGTTCGGCCTGCTCGCGCTGTGCGGGCACCTCGGCGCCGACGGGCAGGCGCCGTCGTGCGATCGCGAGCACACGGAGCCCTTGCGCGGCGTAGCGCTCGAGCACGGACAGGACCGTTTCGCGATCCCGATCTGTCAGCGGCAGGTGTACATCGGGGCCGCCGATCCGTGTGGAGCGGGCGAGCACCTCCTCCGGCGCTCCCTTTGCGTGCACGGTCAGGTCTCCGTCCTCGCGCTCGTCGACGGTCGACATGAGGCGAAGCTTCGGGTCGAAGCGGTACAGGCTTCGCCTGTGATGGTCGCGTCGCGCGACAGCGACGTCGATTCCGAGCGATGCTGCCGCCTCGAGGATGCCGACCTCGGTCGCTTCGCCGCGTGACTTGCCGGCGCGAGCCGGGTCGAGCTCGGCAGTGCTACAGCAGGCAGCCGAACGACCGAGGAGCCCCAGCACGGGGTTCGCGGCGACCGCCGTCTCCAGCGCGCCGTCGCCTTCGAGATCGATCTCGCCGAGGGGCGTCCAGATCCGGAGCGCCCGCATGCGGTTCTCGGTCAGAGTTCCGGTCTTGTCGGTGCAGATGACCGCGGTGGAGCCGAGCGTCTCGACCGCGCTCAGGCGCTTGATCAGAGCCCCTCGGCGCGCAAGGCCGGCGACCCCGACCGCAAGGGCGAGCGTGATCGTCGGGAGCAGGCCCTCGGGGACGTTGGCCACGATGAGGCCGATTGCGAAGTTCACGGCATCGCTGAGCGGCAGCCCCGCGACAAGCCAGCCGATGGGCAGGAAGGCGAGTCCGGCGACAACCGCCACGACGGCGATCAGCCAGGCCACGCGACGCACCTGCCGCTCGAGCGGGCTCGCCTCGACGCCGACCCGCTCGGACAGCGCGGCGATCCGGCCGAGCTCCGTCTGCATGCCCGTGGCGAACACGACTGCCCGTGCCGTCCCGGCGACACAGGTCGTGCCGCTGAAGACGAGCTCGCGAGCCTCCAGCAGGGGCCCGGAGGTATCGGCGAACTCGGCCGAGCGGAACACGGCCTGCGACTCGCCCGTCAGGGTCGACAGGTCCACATCGATCCCGCCCTCGAACAGGCGAGCATCCGCGGAGATGCGATCGCCCTCCTCGATCGCGAGGATGTCGCCGGGCACGAGCGACAGCGCGTCCACGTCCGCGCGCGCGCCGTCCCGCAGGACACGGGCCTGCTGCGGCAGGTAGCGCTGCAGCGCCTCGACCGCCCGCTCGGCCTGGCGCTCCTGGACGAACGCAAAGCCCGCGTTGAGCAGGATGACCGCCACGATCGCCACGCCGACGACCGGCGCGCCGCTCAGGAAGGCAAGCAGCGTTGCGACCCACAGCAGCAGCGCCAGCGGATGGGTCAGCTGCTGGGCGAGCTGACGCGGCCAGCGAGCGCCGCCGCGCCGGCGCAGCTCGTTCGGCCCGTACGCAACGAGTCGGCGCTCTGCCTCCCTGCTGGAGAGACCGCTCGGTTGAGCCCGCAGGTCGCGAAGAAGACGATCCGCCGGCTTGCGCGGGTCACCAACCTCGCCCGCACCCGTCTGTGCGGGAGCGACCTCCTCGTTGCCGGTCACGTCTTCCATTGTCGAGACGAACCGGCCCTCGCCGCATCCGCACCCGCGCCGATCGCGGCTGTGGCCAACTACCGAGCAGGCCCGCCTGGCCGGACAACCTGGGCCGGCTCCCCCGGCGCGCCCGCTACCGTCGGGCGAGCATGGCAGCTTCTTCTCTCCGAGACCGACCGGCTCGCCGCCTGACTTTGGGAGGCGAGCACGTCGCCGTCCGCGTCCGAGAGTCACGGCGGGCCACGACGCTCCGCCTCAGCGTCGGGCCCCGCAGGCCGCTCGAGCTCGTCGTGCCCCGGCACGTCCGCGACGCGGAGGTCGACCGCTTCCTCGCCTCGAAGCGCGACTGGATCGCCAGGAAGCTCGCGCTCATGCGGGAGCTCGCCGAGCGGCCGCCGCGGCTCGGGCTCGAGCGCGCCGGGGTCGTCTGGGCCGGCGGCGAGCCGCTTCCGCTCGCGAGCCTCAACGGTCGCGCGACGGATCCCGCGGCTCTCGATCGCTGGTACCGGCGCGAGGCCAGACGGCGGATCGTCGAGGTCGCCGAGCGCGAGGCCGCGCGGCTCGGCCTTCGCTACGGGACGGTCGCGATCCGCGACCAGCGCACGCGCTGGGGCTCGTGCTCCCGCCGGGGCACGCTCTCCTTCTCGTGGCGCCTGCTGCTCGCGCCGGCCGAGGTGCTCGAGTACGTCGTCGTGCACGAGCTCTGCCACCTCCGCGAGCCGAACCACTCCCAGGCGTTCTGGCGCGTGCTCGACGCCGCCCGGCCCGGCTGGCAGGAGCAGGCGCGCTGGCTGCGCGAGCACGGGCAGGAGCTTCAGGACTACGGTCCGGCCGTCGCGTTGAGCTGAAAACGCACACTTGACGCCCGCGCCAGCTACACTTCGTGGCAAGTGAACGTGCGTACCGGAGGCAAGTGGGCCTCCCTTACCCGTTCGTGCACAAGGTAAGGGAGGTGTTATTTCTATGGCAACCGGAACCGTGAAGTGGTTCAACGACGCGAAGGGCTACGGCTTCATCGCGCCGGAGGACGGAGGGAAGGATCTCTTCGTTCACCACTCCAACATCGCCGGCGACGGCTTCAAGTCGCTGCGCGAGAACGCTCGGGTCGAGTACGAGCCCCGCGAGGGCGCGAAGGGCCCCGAGGCGACGAACGTCGTTCAGATCGGCTAGCCGATTTGCTCAGCCCCGGCTCTGCGCGGCGCGTAGGGCCGGGGCTGCACTATCTAGAGGAGGTCGGCGCCGGTGGGGAAAGAAGAGAAGATCGAGTTCGAGGGCGAAGTCCTGGAGGCGTTCCCCAGCGGGATGTTCCGGGTCGCGCTCGACAACGGGCACGAGACGCTCGGCTACACGGCGGGCAAGATGCGCCGCTTCCGGATCAGGATCGCCCCGGGCGACCGGATCAAGGTCGAGCTGTCGCCGTACGACCTCACGCGCGGACGCATCGTCTTCCGCTTCCGCTAGCCGCGCAGCTCGACGCGCAGGCTCGGGATCGGTCCCTCGGGTTCGGGATCCGGCTGGGCGAACGTCGCCTTCGACAACGGGCCGCGCACCGGTTCGTACGCAGGACAGCTGCACGGGCGGGACGTCAGCGTCTGGAAGTCGCCGATCCGGCGCCGGCACTGGCGCTCGCCGCCCTCCACGAAGACGCGAACGTGGTCGCGGCGCGGATGGCCGCAGTTGTCGCAGAGTGGAGAGCCCTCGCACGAAGGGCAGCCACCTCCCTCGATGATCCAGCGGTGCGAGCGGAGAGGCCATTCGACGCCGCAAAGGCGGCAGGTGACAAGCGCCGGCGGCACGCTCTCATTCTCGGCCGCTGCCGGCTGGGGCTTGAGGGTTGCGAGGCAGGAGCCGGCCGCGGCGGGGCGAAACCTGCCGCCGATGAAGGAAGAGAGCCAGCTCGAGGACATGCGGGCGGCGCTTCGCGGTGATCGCGAGCGCGCCGAGCGCCGGCGGCGGGAGCAGGAGCGCCCGTTCGTGCCTGCCGTGATCGCCTCGCCGCCCGAGCCGGCGCACGAGCCGCCGGCGCGTGGCTTCAAGCTGCGCTCGCTCTTCGGCCGGTAGCTCTCCCGGCCGTGACTAGGATGGCCGCATGGCCGTCCTGGGGCGCCTCTTCCGCCTGATCTGGGGCGGCGACGTCGACCGTGCTCTGCGGCCGGTGCTCGCGACCGGCTTCGCGGGCGCGATCGCCTTCTCGGCCGGCTGGAGCTTCATGGGCATCTGGGCAATCAAGGAGCTCGAAGCGGGCTCCGGGCGGCTCGGCGCCGCGTACCTCGTCGGCGCCGGCCTCGCCGGCGTCTCGGGCTACGCCGGCGGCCACCTCTCCGACCACGTCGGCCGCCGGCCGCTGATCCTGATCGGCTGGGGCGGGAGCGCGCTCTACTTCCTGCTCTTCCTGACGGCCGGCCACACGGTGTACCTCGGGCTCGGCCTGATGGCCGGCGCCGGCGTCCTCGGCGCCTTCGGCGGCTCCTCGACGCAGGCGATGGTCGCCGATCTCGTCCACCCGGAGCGGCGCGAGGCGGCTTATGCCTCGGTGCGCGTGGCGCAGAACCTCGGCGTCGTCTGCGGGCCGCCGATCGGCAGCCTCTTCCTGCTGCTCGGCGGCTGGCACGCGCTGTTTCTCGGCGTCTCGAGCCTCTCGGCCTCCGGCTTCCTGCTCGCGTACCGCTACCTGCCGCGCACCGGCGCCTACGCGCCCGACGGGCCGCCGGAGCGCGGCTCCTTCGGCGCCATCCGGCGTGACCGCGTCTTCCTGCTCTTCCTCGGCTCCGGCGTGCTGGCGCAGCTCACCTACGTCGCGTTCGAGATCGTGCTGCCCGTCTCGCTCGTCGACTCGCATGGGCTGAAGGCGTCGACGTGGGGCTTCCTCGTCATCCTCAACCCGGCGATGGTGACCTTCTTCCAGCTGCGGCTGACGCGGCGCGTGCGGGGGATCTCGCCGGCGGTCAAGCTCAGCTCGGCGATGCTGCTGATGGGTCTCCCGTTCCTGCTCCTCTCGGCCAGCTCGGCGATCCCGGTCGTGCTCGTCGTCATCTTCGTGTTCGTGATCGGCGAGATGCTGTGGGTGCCGACCTCGCAGTCGGTGATCGCGGCGCTCGCCCCGGCCGACATCCGCGGCGCCTACATGGGCGCGTTCGGGAGCACCGGCGCGGTCGGCTTCGCACTGGCTCCGTTCCTCGGGCTCCAGGTGCGGGCCGGCTTCGGCGACTCGGCGATGTGGGGGATGTTCGCGGCGATCTCCGTCGTCGGCGCTGTTGCGGGCGTGGCCGCCTGCCGGGGCGTCCGGGTCCGCACGCGCGACGAGGACCTCGGCGGCGAGCCGGCCGCGGCCTAAGCTTCGGGCGATGTCCGAGCACGACCTGGAGGAACACCCGCTTCGCGGCAAGCGGCTCCGGCAGCGGCTGCGCAACTTCCGGCCGAACGCCGACGCGTACCTCGCCGCGCTCGGCGGCCCGCGGTCGTACATGCGGCGGCTGAAGGCGATCCAGGCCGAGACGGAGGAGCACGAGCGGCAGCTCGCCGAGGCTCGGCGCGCGCTCGCGGAGGAGTGCGCGGGCGACCCGGCGGCCTTCGCCCGCCGCTGGCGCGAGACGGCGGCGCGCTGGAGCTTCGACGACGTCAACGGCCTGATCGAACGGCACAACCGCTGGTACCCGGCCGAGTCGCACTTGCCGATGGACCCGCGCACCGGCGACTTCGCGCTCGTCGACGGCGAGCGCTACGCGCGGCCGCCGCTCGACGCGGCCTGGATCCTCGAGCGGTTCCCGCCCGAGCTCTAGGCCGGCCGGCGGGCTCGCACGAGCGCGTCGATCGCGTCGCGCTCGGCGTCCTCGGGCCGGCGGTAGACGCGCTCGGCCTTTTCGATCTCCAGGCCCGGCAGGTCGGCGGCGATCTCCTCCGGCGTGTAGAGCAGGGACGCGTCGCTCGGGCCGCCCCAGCCCTCCGTCACGTTGAGGAGGTCGTGGCCGACGAGCAGGAACGTGCCGCCGGGGGCGACCGCGGCCGCGGCCTTCGCCAGCACTCGCCGCAGCTCGCCCGCCGGGAGCTGGAGGTAGAAGACGACGACGAGGTCGTAGGCGCCGGTCTCGGGCTGGTACTCGAGCAGGTCTGCGGCGACCCATTCGGCCTCGACGCCGCGGCGGATCGCAATCTGCTGCGCCTTCCCGAGCGCGACGCCGGAATAGTCCACCGCCGTCACGCGCCAGCCGCGCTCGGCGAGCCAGAGCGCGTTGCGACCCTCGCCGCAGGCGAGGTCGAGCGCGCGCCCCGGCGGCAGCGCCTCCGTCTCGGCGACGAGGAAGCGGTTCGGCTCCGCGCTCCAGACGAGCTCCCGCTCCTCGTAGCGCCGGTCCCAGTCCTCGCGCCTCATACCCGTGCCGACGCGACCCGCTGCGCGGCGAGCAGCGTCAGGAGACAGAGCGAGGCGCCGGCGAGGTACGGCACGGCGTCGCTCCAGGCGTTCGCGAGCGCGCCGCCCAGCGCGGGCCCGGTGAGGTTGCCGAGCGCCCAAGCGGAGTTCATGACCCCGAAGGCGAGCCCCTGGGAGAGGCCGACGGTCTCGGCGCGGTGCGAGACGAGCGTCATTCCCGGCGTGTAGAAGCCGCCCCAGGCGATCGCGGCGGCGCACACGAGCACGACGAGGAGCACCGGCCGGCTCGTCACGGCGAGCAGGGCGGCGACCCCGACCGACGCTGCGAGCGCGACCCTGATCGGGAGCAGCAGCCCGCGCCGGTCGGAGAAGCGTCCGAGGAGCGGATTGAGCGCGACCTCGATCGCGCCGGAGCCGAGGAAGACGGCGCCGATCGCGAGCGCGGAGAAGTCATGTCGGTCGAGTGCGAGCGGCACGAGCAGCATCAGCGTGCCGAACAGGAGCGCCGGCAGGGTGTTCAGCCAGAGGCCGCCCAGGAAGCGGGGGTCACGGAAGGCACGGCGGAGCGCACCGGGCGCCGGTTCCTCCTCCGCCGGCCCGGGTGGGCGGGCGGCCGACCAGGCGGCGAGCGCGACGGCTACGGCGCCGACCGTGACGAAGCTGCCACGGATGCCGATCGTCTCGGCGATCCCGCCGAACATCGGCCCGAGTATGGCGCCGGAGATGGCGACGCCGAAGACCGTGCCGAGCAGCTCGCCGCGCCGGGCGCGCGGCGCCTGCACCGTCAGCCACGCGAGCGCGCCCGCCCACGTGACGTTGCTCGAGACGCCCTGTAGAAAACGGGCGAGGCCGAGCGCCTCGGCGCTTCCCGCGACCGCGAAGAGGAAGCTCGAGCCTGCGAGCAGGCCGAGGCCGAGCACGACGGCGCGCTTCGGCCCGAACCGGTGTGCGGCGAGGCCGCCGGGGATGCCGCCGACGAGCGCGCCCGCACCGAAGGAACCTGCAAGCAGGCCCGCGCCCGCCTTCGAGAGGTCGAACTGGTCGGCGTAACCCGGAATCAGCGGCGAGAGTGCGCCGAAGAGCAGCGCGTCCAGGAACACGATCGAGCCGACGAGGACGAGGAGGCGCCGCACGAGGCCGAGCCTAGCGGGACCAAAAAAAATTCACCGAGCCGGGTGCGCTTTCGTCCTCCACCCCGACGAACCTTCGGCTTCCGCCTACGGGCCTCCCGGAGAGGACTCGACCTAATCGCGTCCCGTGCTCGGTGCAAACGCCACTGTAGGTCTTTCGCCCCAGCCGGTCAAGTGCCAGCAAGACAACTTCTCGCAAATTGCGAACTTCTCTTTACGGCATACAAAAATTGCCATACGGCCTGCATGCTCTAGAGAGGTCGGACCAAAGAAATTCACCGAGCCGGGTGCGCTTTCGTCCTCCACCCCGACGGACCTTCGGCTTCCGCCTACGGGCCTCCCGGAGAGGACTCGACCTAATCGCGTCCCGTGCTCGGTGCAAGCGCGACACTACGGCGCGGGGGAGGAGCGGTCAAGTGCGGAGCGGCGGAAAGTTTGCGCAAATTGCGGAAATGGAACCGGCCCGCAACTTCCTTGCACCAGGCGCCGAGATTCAGCCGGACCAAAAAAAATTCACCGAGCCGGGTGCGCTTTCGTCCTCCACCCCGACGGACCTTCGGCTTCCGCCTACGGCCTACCGGAGAGGACTCGACCTACTCGCGTCCCGTGCTCGGTGCAATCGCCACTGTAGGGCGCCGGCGCCCTCGGGTCAAGTGCCACCGGGGGGTAACTTCTCGCAATTTGCGGTTTTTTCTTTCTGGAATGACGAAATTGCCTTTCGGCCTGCATGCTCTAGAAAGGTCGGACCAGAGATTCGCCGAGCCGGGTGCGCTTTCGTCCAGCTCACCGACGAACGTTCCGCTTTCGCGTACTGCCCCTCGGTGGACCTTCGACCTACCGGCGCCCCGTGCTCGGCGCAGGCGGAAATCTATGCTCCCCGGGCGCGCTTGGCAAGGGCCAGGCCGAAGGAATTTCGACGCAAATTGCGACCGAGCGGGAAAGGGAGGGAGATGGAGCGCTTCGCCGGGAGGCACGTCCTCGTCACGGGCGCAGGTACGGGAATCGGCCGTGCGATCGCGCTGCGGCTCGCAGCCGAGGGAGCTCGCGTCACGCTGACGGCGCGCGGGCGCGAGCGGCTCGAGGCGACGGCCGCCGAGATCGGCGCCGGCGCCTTCGTCGCTCCTGCCGACATCCGCGACCGCACTCAGGTGGACGGGGCCTTCGCGGCCGCCGCCGCGGCGCAGGGGCCGCTCCACGCCCTCGGCGCCTGCGCCGGCATGGGAGGACCGAACGAGGCGGGGCCGGGCGACCGCTTCGACGACCTCGTCGCGACGAACCTCAGCGGCACCTATCTGTGTGCCCGCGCCGCCGAGCGGCATCTCGACGGAGGTCCCGATCTACGGCATGTCGTCGTCATCGCTTCGATCCTCGCGCGCATCGGTGTCTTCGGCTACACCGGGTACTGCGCGACGAAGGCGGCGCTGCTCGGGCTCGTCAGGCCCCCGCCGCCGAGCTCGCGCCCGGAAACGTCCAGGTGAACGCGGTCTGTCCCGGCTGGGTGAACACGCAGCTGGCCTGGGACGGGATCGACGGCCTGGCCGGCGCGCTGCGGGTCACGCGCGAGCGAAGGGCGCCTCGCGGCGCCCTTCGCACGACTCGGAAGAGGGTCTCGCTACGCGGGCATGTGCCCGAGCTCGATCTCCTCCTCGATCCGCTCCAGCTCTTCCTCGGTGCCCATCCGCACCGGGCCCTTGAACCAGTTCTTGGCGGAGATCGCGTACCAGCCGCCGAAGAAGATGAACGCCCCGCCGACCGTCAGCGGCGCGTAGTTGGCGACGCTCCAGGAGAAGCTGTCGTTCCACGGGATGCCGGCAGGCGCGATCGGCGCCAGGAAGAGGATCGAGATCAGCGCGATCCAGAGGAGCGCGAGCGGGTCGATCCACCTGTAGTGCTTACCGAGGTGCCAGACGCCGCGCTCGTAGCTCTCGCCCTGCCGCCAGCGCAGGTAGATCGGTATTGCGAACGCGATGTAGAGGCCGATCACCGCGATCGAGGTGCCGACGAGGTAGCCGACGACCGCGTTCTTCAGCGTCGGGATCATCAGCGCCCACGAGAGGAACGAGATCGCCCAGACCGCGAACACCGGCACGCGGTTCTTCGAGATCTTGCGCCAGTGCTTGTGTCCCGGCACCGCGCCGTCGCGGGAGAACGCGTACATCATCCGCGAGGCCGACGTCACCGAGGCCGTGTTGCAGAAGATCTGCGCCACGACCGCGATGAAGAGCAGGAGCTCCGCCCAGCGGGTGCCCATCGCCGTCTGCCAGATGTACGTCACGGCGTTGCCGCCTGCGTCGATCACGCCCTGCGTGTCGGGGATCGCGAAGGTGACCGCGACGAGCAGGAGGAAGCCGAAGATCACCGAGACGACGACGGACATGATCAGGCCGATCGCCGCAGTGCGGGAGGCCTGCTTCGTCTCCTCGGCCATGTGCGCCGATGCGTCGTAGCCGGTGATCGTGTACTGGGCCATCAGCAGGCCGATCCCGAACACGAACCAGAACGTCAGGCTGCTGAAGTTGTGGCCCGAGAAGCCCGAGTTGTTGATCGTCTTGCCGAAGACGTAGCCGAACGACTGGTGGTGGTCCGGGACGATGAACAGCACGAGCACGATGAAGGCCACGCCGGCCATGTGCCACCAGGCCGAGATGCTGTTCAGCAGCGACGTGATGCTGACCCCGAGCGTGTTGACGAGCGCCGAGAACAGCATGATCACGCTGAAGCTGACGAAGGTCCAGTTCACCGTGTTCGGATAGTCGAAGAGCAGGTTCAGCAGTGAGGTGCTGAAGAGCGCCGCGCCGTAGCAGATGGCCGCCGTGACGGCGATCTGGCCGATCAGGTTGAACCAGCCGGTGAACCAGCCCCAGGCCGGGCTGCCGAGCTTCGAGGCCCAGTAGTAGAGCCCGCCCGCGGTCGGGAACGTCGAGGCTATCTCGCCCATCGCAAGCGAGACGATGATGCAGAAGCTGCCGACGAGCAGCCAGCCCCAGGTGATGGCGATCGGGCCGCCCCACTGGAAGGCGATGTAGTACGAGGTGAGACACCCCGCGAGGATCGAGATGATCGTGAACGAGATGGCGAAGTTCGAGAAGCCGCCCATCGCGCGGAACAGCTCCTGCGCGTAGCCGAGCTTGTGCAGGAGCTTCTCGTCCTCTGTCAACTGGTGCTGGTGGTGTGGTGCCGTTGGATCGGTGCTCACGCGGCCTCCTTGCCTAGAACGGTGAAGACGTGCGCGGTCCTACGCCCTTGCGCAGCGGCTGTCAATGACGGCAGCGCGTCCATCCTCCCGCCCCGGGCGGACGGCATAGGATTCGGCGCATGCTCACGTTCGAGGAATTGAAGGGCGCGGTCGAGCGACGGGAGATCGACACCGTCGTCGTCGCGTTCACCGACATGCAGGGGCGGCTCATGGGCAAGCGGCTCCACGCGGAGTTCTTCTGCGAGGAGATCGGCGCCGGCCGTCCCGTCGAGGGCTGCAACTACCTGCTCGCGCTCGAGATGGAGATGGATCCCGTGCCGGGCTACCAGATCGCGAGCTGGGAGCAGGGCTACGGCGACTTCGCGCTCGTGCCCGACCTCGCGACGCTGCGCCGGATCCCGTGGCTCGAGGCGACCGCGCTCGTCCTGTGCGACGTCGGCTGGCACGACGGCTCGCCGGTGGCGCCATCGCCGCGGCAGGTGCTCCTCGCCCAGGTCGAGCGGGCCGCGGCGGTGGGCTACGTGCCGATGATCGGCTCGGAGCTCGAGTTCTACCTGCTCAAGGAGACGTACGAGGAGGCGCACGAGCAGCACTACCGCGGGCTGACGCCGTCGGTGCCGTACATCCTCGACTACCACATCCTCGCCTCGACCTACGACGAGGGCTTCATCCGTCAGATCCGGAACGGGATGCAGGGCGCGGGGATGAAGGTCGAGACCTCGAAGGGCGAGGCCTGGCCAGGGCAGCACGAGATCAACTTCCGCTTCGCGGACGCGCTGACGATGGCCGACAACCACGTCATCTACAAGAACGGGGCGAAGGAGATCGCGCACGCGAACGGCTGCTCGATCACGTTCATGGCGAAGCCCGACCACACGTGGATCGGCAACTCGTGCCACATCCACTCGTCGCTCTGGACGCCGGGCGGCGAGGCGTCGTTCGCCGGCGAGTCCGACGTCTTCAAGCAGTGGCTCGCCGGGCAGATCGCGTGCCTGAAGGAGCTGGCGATCTTCCTCGCGCCGAACGTCAACTCGTACAAGCGCTACGCGGCGGGCTCGTGGGCGCCGACGACGCTCGCGTGGGGGCACGACAATCGCACCTGCGGCTTCCGCATCGTCGGGCACGGCAAGTCGCTGCGGACGGAGACGCGGATCCCCGGCGGCGACGTCAACCCGTACCTCGCGTTCGCGGCGGTGATCGCGGCCGGTCTGTACGGGATCGAGCAGGGGTTGGAGCTGCCGCCGCCGCTCGAGGGCAACGCGTACGAGTCCGACGCCGAGCGGTTCCCGCATTCGCTGCGGGAGGCGATCGGGGCGCTCGAGGGCGGTTCCATGGCCCGCGCCGCCTTCGGCGACCAGGTCGTCGAGCACTACCTCAACTACGCACGCACCGAGCAGGGGCTGTTCGACCAGGCCGTCACCTGCTACGAGCGGGAGCGGTTCTTCGAGCGTGGCTAGGCCTGTCGTCGGCATCACGTCGTACGCGCAGGAGGCGAGCTGGGGCGTCTGGCGGCTGCCTGCCGTCCTCATCCCGCTGATGTACGTCGAGGCGGTGGAGCGGGCCGGCGGGCGTGCGCTCGTCGTGCCCCCGAGCGAGGTGGGAGCGGAGGAGACGCTGGACGCGCTCGACGGGATCATCTTCTCCGGCGGGGCCGACGTGGACCCGACCGTGTACGGGTCCGAGCGGCACACGGAGACCGACGCGCCGCAGCGGCACCGCGACGAGGGCGAGCTCGCGCTGCTGCGCGCGGCGCTCGAGCGCGACATGCCGACGCTCGCGATCTGCCGCGGGGTGCAGCTCCTCAACGTCGCTCGCGGCGGCGACCTCGTCCAGCACCTCCCCGAGGAGGTGGGCCACGACGAGCACAAGCAGACGCCCGGGGTCTTTGCCGTGCATCCCGTCGAGGTCAAGGAGGGCACGCGGCTCGCCTCGGTGATCGGGATGCGGACTGACGTGACGTCGCACCACCATCAGGCGGTCGGCCGCATCGGCGAGGGGCTCGTCGAGGCGGCGTGGGCCGCCGACGGGACGCTCGAGGCGATCGAGGACCCGGACGCGCGCTTCGCGCTCGGCGTCCAGTGGCACCCGGAGGCGGGCGACGACGACGCGCTCTTCCGCGCGCTCGTGGACGAGGCTCGCCGGTACCGCGCCGAGCGCGGTCGCTAGCGCTGGCCCGAGACCGGCGGCGACACCGGCGGCACGAGGCCCAGCGCCGCGCGGGCTTCAGGCGGCTCGGCGACCGGCGCCGCTAGTGCGGCGACACGGCCGGCCTGGGCGACTGAGACGAGGTCGGCGATCGCTCGGGCCGCAAGCGCGGTGTTCCGCTCCAGCCGTACCTGGTTCAGCGTCGCCTGCGCCTGCAGGCGGTAGCCGAACGCTCGCGCGTCACCGATCACGTAGCCGACGAGCCCGCCGAGGACGGCGCCGAGAAGGGCGGTCGCGTAGCCGAAGGTGGAGGGCACGGGCCACGCGTTGCCGAGCGACGTGAGCGGGACGGCACCGAAGGCGGCGCCGAGAACGACGCCAACGGCGACGCAGCCGGGGACGACCGAGGCGGCCTTCGAGTGGAGCTTCTCGGCGGCGCGCTCGATGATCCGAGGCTCGTATTCCGGGATGTGGGAGGCCATGGAATGGTGATCGGCGGTCCGGCCGCTCGGCTTGAGTACCTTCCGCCGGCCGGCTGTGGAGACATCGTCACAGACCCGGCACATCTCGTGACACACCTGTGACGGTGTCTGACACCGCCACAGAAGTGTCACGAACTGTGCCGATTGCGTAACTCTTTCTCCACACCCCTTGCGGTCGCTTCACGCCGCGGTACCGTGGCTGCATGGCACGCCCGAAGCGCGTGATCGACCCCGACGCCGCCTACCACGTCACCTCGCGGGGGAACAACGGTCGGCCGCACTACGTCGACGACGTCGACCGCCGCATCTTCCTGCGCATGCTCGAACGTGCCGTCGAGCGCTACGACTGGCTTGTCCGGGCCTTCTGCTTGATGACGAACCACTTCCATCTCGTCCTCCAGGCGCCGGAGGGCGGCCCCTCCCTCTCGAAGGGCATGCAGGAGCTGAACGGCGGCTACTCGCGCACCTTCAACGCCCGCCATCGCCGCCGTGACCACCTCCGGCGCAACCGCTTCCACGCGGAGCCGATCGAGAGCGAGAGCCACCTGCTCGAGGCCTGCCGCTACGTCGTCCTGAACCCCGTCCGAGCGGGGCTCTGCGCGACCCCCGAGGCCTGGCAGTGGAGCAGCTACCGCGCGACCGCCGGGCTCGGCCCGTCGCCGGGGTTCCTCTCGGCCGGCTGGCTGGTCGGGCTCTTCTCGCCCGACCCGGCGCGCGCCTGCGAGCGCTACCGCGCCTTCGTCGCCGACGGTACCGCCGTGCCGCCGCCCGCAGTCGTGGTTGAATCCGGGGCATGGCGCTCACCGTCCTGAACCCCGCCACCGAGGAACCGATCGCGCACCTCGAGCGGGCCGGCGTCGAGAAGACTGACATGGCCGTCGCCCGCGCGAAGGCCGCGTTCCCGGCCTGGCGCGCCGTCGCTCCCGACGACCGCGCCCGTCTCCTGCGCCGCGTCGCGACGCTCGTCGAGGAGCACGCCGAGGAGCTCGCGCAGATCGAGTCCCGCAACGTCGGCAAGCCGATTTCGGGCGCGCGCTGGGAGATCGGCATGGTCGCGCGCGTCTTCCACTTCTACGCAGGCGCCGTGGACAAGCACTACGGCGAGACGATCCCCGTCCCGGGCGGCATCGCCGCGACGTTCCGCGAGCCGCTCGGCGTCGTCGGCCTGATCACGCCGTGGAACTTCCCGCTCAACATCGCGAGCTGGAAGCTCGGGCCAGCGCTCGCCTGCGGCAACACGGTCGTGCACAAGCCGGCCGAGCTGACGCCGCTCTCGGCGCTGCGCCTCGGCGAGCTGATCCTCGAGGCCGGCATCCCGGAGGGCGTCGTCAGCGTCCTCGTCGGCAAGGGCTCGGTCGTCGGGCAGCGGCTGATCGAGCACCCCGACGTCGCCAAGATCGGCTTCACGGGCTCGACCGAGGTCGGGCAGACGGTCATGCGCGGCGCCGCGGGGACGATCAAGCGCGTCACGCTCGAGCTGGGCGGCAAGTCCGCGAACGTCGTCTTCGCAGACGCCGACCTCGAGCGGGCCGCGGCCTCCGCGCCGTACGCCGTCTTCGACAACGCCGGCCAGGACTGCTGCGCGCGGTCGCGCATCTTCGTCGAGAAGACCGCGTACGACCGCTTCGTGGAGCTGCTGATCGAAGCGACGCGCGGCGTCAAGGTCGGCGACCCGGCCGACGAGGCCACCGAGATGGGCCCGCTCATCTCCGCCGCGCATCGCGAGACCGTCGCCTCGTTCGTCGAGGGCACGCCGCTCTTCCGGGGCGAGACCCCGGCCGGCCCGGGGTTCTGGTTCCCGTGCACGCTCGTCGAGGCCGGAAACGACGATCGCGTCGCCCGCGAGGAGGTCTTCGGCCCGGTGGCCGCGCTCATTCCCTTCGAGGACGAGGCCGACGCGATCCGGCTCGCGAACGACACGCCCTTCGGCCTCTCCGGCTCGATCTGGACGCGCGACGGCGCCCGGGCGCTGCGCGTGGCCCGCGCGATCGAGGCCGGCGTCCTCTCGGTCAACTCGAACAGCTCGGTGCGCGTGTCGACGCCGTTCGGCGGCTTCAAGCAGTCCGGCTTCGGCCGCGAGCTGGGCATGCACGCGCTCGAGGGCTACTCGGAAACGAAAAGCGTCTTCATCTCCACGGAGGGCTGAGCAGTGGCTGGTCGTCTCGAAGGCAAGGTCTGCGTGATCACCGGCGCGGGGGGCGGCATGGGCCGCGACGCGGCGATCCTCTTCACGGAGGAGGGCGCGAAGGTCTGCGCCGCCGACGTGAACCTCGAGACCGCCGAGGAGACGGTGACCCTCTGCTCCGGCGAGGCCTTCGCGATCAGGGCCAACGTCGCCGAGGAGGCCGACGTCGTCGCGATGTACGCGGCGACGGCGGAGCGCTTCGGCGGCATCGACGTCCTCTACAACAACGCCGGCATCTCGCCCTCGGACGACGCCTCGGTGCTCGACACCTCCGTCGAGGCGTGGGACCGCGTGCAGGCGGTCAACACGCGCGGCGTCTTCCTCTGCTGCAAGCACGGCATCCCGTACCTGCTCGAGCGCGGCGGCGGCTCGGTGATCAACGTCGCGTCGTTTGTGGCGATCCTCGGC
>Ga0315281_10005491_pt1 | contig 18133 bp, 14 predicted proteins | sample YL17G07_0_MG_FD_204540 | JGI IMG/M metagenome (GOLD analysis project Ga0315281, IMG submission 204540) | Sediment microbial communities from Yellowstone Lake, YNP, Wyoming, USA - YL17G07_0 | ecosystem: Environmental > Aquatic > Freshwater > Lake > Sediment | place: USA: Wyoming | collected...
TATCTGGCGCGGCTGGCCGGCCAGAAGCTGGAGCGCGCCGAGGACTCCGACGGCGGCAAAAGCTCCGGGTCGGCCGCGGGCGAGGTCCACGCCGGCGGCGAGCAGGGCGGGGAGGTACACGAGACCGGCCACGATGTTCGGCCACTCGCCCAGCGTCCTCAAGGGGGCCGATCCGCAATAGGCCACGGCGGCCACGGCGGAGGCGAACGGCGCGAGGCCCGCGCGCAGTGCCAGCGCGTACATGCCGGCGGCCGCGAGCGGCAGGGCGAGGAGCCAGAAGAGCCGGATCGCGTGTTCCCAGGGCAGCAACATGAACGGCAGGGAGAGCGGGGAGCCCAGGCCCACCTGCCACGTGGCGAGCAAGGGCTGGCCCAGGTTGACGAAGGGGTTCCAGAGAGGCACCTCGCCCGAGCGGATGGCCTGGCGGCACGCGTCGTACTGGGGGAGGAAGTAGTAGAGCCGGTCGCGGAAATAGGGCATGCCGCCGGACCCCTGGTCCAGGGCGAACAGCGCCGCCAGCGCGACGGCGGCCATTCCCCAACGGAGCCGGCCCTCTCCGGGGGAGGTGCCGGCGGTCAGACCCGGCCGATCAGCCACAGGACGAGGGCCGCGTAGCCTGCCGCCCCGGCGTCGTCGGCGACTATCCCAAAGCCTCCCGGAAGGCGCTCGAGCGCGCGCAGGGGCGGGGGCTTGAGGACGTCGAAGACGCGGAAGAGGATGAAGGCCGCGAGCAGGGAAGCGGGAGCGGGCACGCGCACGGCGGCGAGCGTGAGACCCATGCCCACCACCTCGTCAATCACCACTCTCCGCGGATCGGGGTCCGCGAGCGCGCGGGCCGCCCGGCCCGCCGCCACGATTCCGGCGGCGCACAGCGCGGCCAGCAGGACGGCGAACGCCGGGGGGCAGGCGAACCGGAGCGGGCCCAGGACCGCGAGGGCCCCGAGCGACCCCCAGGTCCCGGGGGCGATCGGGAGAAAGCCCAAGCCCAGCCCCGTGGCGATGAGCATGCTGGCCCGGTCCGGGTCCGGCCGCCGGACCGTCCTTCGGCGCCCCCCGCGGCCCGCCTTGCGGGGGGTCACGACGAGGCGAACAACCTCCGGTGCTTCATCAGGAACGCGTAGCCGGAGTGGACGGACAGGAGAGTGGCGACAAACAGCAGGATGTCGGGAAGACGGTCCATGGCCAGCGCCAGCCCCTTCCCGCCCGCCCCGAGGCGGGAGAGGTAGGTGTCGTAGGGCCGGCCGGTCGCGGCCTCGATCGTGTGCCGGGCGCAGATGACGACGAGCGTGCCGATGACGGCCGTGATCTGCGAGGCCATCTTGCGCTTTCCCTCCGGCATGGCGGGGAGGGGCCGCCCCCTTGCCTCCGTGAGGGCGCTCACGCGCAGCGAGGTCACGAGGAGTTCGCGGGCCACGATGATGATGACCATCCAGACGGGGGCGATGTTCTGCCAGAGGAAGATGAAGAGCGCGGAGAGGATGAGCACCTTGTCGGCGACGGGGTCCATGAAGACGCCGAACGGCGTGGAGAGGCGGTAGCGCCGGGCGAGATGGCCGTCGAGCCAGTCCGTTATCGCCGCGACGGAGAAGACGACGAGGGCGATGTAGGAGCTGACGAGCCCCTCGTAGGACATGGCCCAGATGAAGACCCCGGTCAGGAGGAGCCTGGACATCGTGAGGATGTTGGGCAGGTTCCGGAAGCTGAGCACGCCGCGGCCGGGTGCCCGGCGGCGTGAGGCCCCCGCGGAACGGGAGCCCGGGCGGCCGGACGCCTCCTTGGGATGGGGCCCCGGGCGGCGTCCTAGCGGTAGTTGCCGAAGTCGAGCGCGCACCCGAAGTTCTGCTGCTTGAGCGCCGCGATCACGGCCTGAAGGTCGTCCCGGGCCCTGCCGAAGACCCGGACTTCGAGACCTTGCACCTGCGCCCGGACCTTCAGCCCCGTGGCCTTGACGGCCGCCGTGATCCTCGGGATCTTCTCCTCGGGCAGTCCCTGCTGGACCTTGAGGGTCTGGCGCACCGTGCCGCCCGCCGCGGGCTCGACCGTGCCTTCGCTCTGAGCCGCGGGCTGGATGCCGCGCCCCGCCAGCCGGCGCTCGAGTATCTCGCGCAGATTCCTGAGCTTGAGCTCGTCCCCGGTCTGGAGGGTGAAGGTCAGGGTCTTCTTGTCGAGCTCGAGGGTCGTGCCGGACCCGCGGAAATCGTAGCGCTGATTGAGCTCCTTGCGGGCCTGCTGCCAGGCGTTGTCGACCTCGGCGATGTTCGGGGTGTAACGGATGTCGAAGGAGGATTCCTGGGGCATGGCCGCGTGGCCGCCGTTACTGGTAGTAGTAGATGGCGATGCGGCCCTCCAGCCGGACGTCGTAGCCGTTCTCGTCCTCGCCCCGGAACACGATATTCGCGAACATGAACTTGTTCGTGGGGTAGCTCGGCGACAGGAGTTCGTCGAGGACCTTCTTGTCCACGACGTAGAGCGAGATCGTGGTCTCCGTGCCCTCGCCCTGGCTGGCCGGGCTGTTGCTCGTCATCGGGGCCAGCCGGAAGGTCGTCCGGAAAGACCGGCCGCCGGTCGCCTTGTACGCGGTCACCTCGTTCCCGTCGAGGTCCGTGTACGTGATCAGGATGCTCGTGATCATGGCCGCGACCTTGTTCCTGACCAGGAATTGAGCCGTGACCTTCCAAGGGTCGAAGTTGATGGTCCCGCTGCCCGGGATCTGGTAGCTGTAGATGAAGACGGAGTTCATGTTCCCCGCGATCAGCGCCGTGAACTCGACGTCGCACGACGGATCGAACGGGTTCCGGCACCCCGTCGCCAGGAGGACTACGGGAAGAAAGGCGGCCGCGATCCGCATGTGGTTCTTCATCAGAATATCTCCACGTGGAGCGTGCCGCTGACGCTCACGTTGTGCCCGTTGTGGTCGGATCCGAACACCTCGACCTCGCAGTCGATCCCGCCGTTGATCGTGCTCGTGTTGTTCCCGATGTAGTCCAGGAGCTCGGACGTGATTATCCTGACCCAGAAACCGGTTGACGAGAACTGGGCGAAGTTGGACGTCAGCGCCGTGGCGTGGACGAGGAACGGGAACCGGCGCCCCGACGCGCCGCCGAGGCTCGGGATGGGAGAGCCCGCCGGCTGGGGATACGCCCCCGTCTGCGCCCCGACCTGGCGGTAGACGACGGTGTAGCTCGTGAGCGTGACCGGAACCGAGCTGTAGTTGCCGATCGTCATCTTCACGGTCTGGAGCCAGGTGTTCTGCTTTTCGGTCGTCGAGGCCAGGGCCTGCGTGAGCTGGGCGACGAGCCCGCCGTTCGCCTCCCACAGGATGAGCCGCAGGTCCGCCTGCGGGTCGAACGGGTTCTGACAGCCGGAAACGGCGAGGACCGCCAGGGCGGCGGGAACGAGCCGCCGGGCCTTCATCGCTTCGGCACCGTGACGGACGGGCTGTTGGATACCACCTCTTCGTTGCCCGCGCCGTCCACGGCGGTCACGGCGTAGCAGTAGGAGACGCCCCGGCGCTTGGGGGTCATGTCCACCCACGAGGTCACGTCGCCGCGGACTTCCCTGGTCAGGGGAACGAGGTTCGCCGTGCTCATGATCGGTCTCACGTCCCGGTACACATGGTACCGCATCACGCCCACGTTGTCGAACGGGACGTCCTCGGACCAGTCGAGGAGGACGTCCGTGGTGCCGACGACGAGGCTGGCGGTCAGGGCCGAGATGCCGGCCGTGGCCGCGCACCGCGGCGGGATGTGCTCGACGATGTGCGGCGAGACCAGGATCACGACTTCGTCCTTGTACTCGTGCTCGTAGTGCCATTTGAACAGGTAGCCGAGGAGGGGCAGGTCGCCGAGCACGGGGATCTTCTGCTCCAGGGTCTCCTTGGTCGTTTCGATCATCCCCCCGACCCGGATCGTCTGGCCGCTGATAACCTCGACGTTCGTCGTGATCTCGCGGTTGTTGAGGACCTCGAACGTGAGATACCAGGGATCCCCGTACGAGGCGTATCCGTTGGGCTCCGTCACGGACGGGTTCAGCTCCATGTAGATCCGGCCCTGGTCGCCGAGCTTGGGCTTCACCTTGAGGATGACCCCGCTCTCCAGGTACCGGAATCCCGATCCCCCCGTCTTCTGGGGCAACCTCGTTCCGACCAGGATCCTCGCCTCGGTGTCGTTGAGGACCGTCACGTCGGGCTCCGAGAGGACGTTGAGCCGGGTGACGTCCTGCCGGAGCCAGTACCGGGCGACGATGTCGTCGATGCCGAACGCCCCGACCTTGAAGGTGAGGCTGTCGGGGTAGTAGGCGTAGGATTCGTCGCCACCCCACCCCGCCACGTTGTTCAGGTTGGCGGGCAGGAAGTTGGACGCGAGGCCCTCGAAGGCGTTCAGCTTGGTCCAGCTCAGGGTGGCGGAGCTCCTCAGCGTGTTCCCCCGCGTGATCTGGAGAACCTTGGTCTGGATGCTGATCTGGGCGGGCTGTTTGCCCTCGACGTCGAGCCCGTCGATCAGGTTCTTGACCGAGTCCAGGACCTCGGGCACGTCCGTGACCGTGAGCGCGTTCATCCCCGCGTCCACGGCCACCTTCCCGAACTCGGAGAGCATGGGCCGGACGGCCTCGGCGGCGTCGTCGGCCGCGATCGTCTCCAGCGAGTACGTGCGCGCGACGAGCCCGCGGCCCAGGGGCGTCCCCTTCACGGGCTTCCGGGGCTGGATGTGGTAGACCCCCCGGTCGAGCGTCCAGGAGAGGTTGAGCCCCCGCAGGAGCTGGTCGAGCACCTCCGCGATCGAGGTCTTCTTCGAGATGTGGAGCGTGACCTTGCCTTCAGCGGGGATGTCCTCGACGAACGGGTACCCGGTCCGCTCGGACAGCGACTTCAGGACGAGGTGCAGGTCGGTGTTGTAGAAGTTCAACTCCTCGACGTAGTCCGTGAGCTTGACCTCCGCCGCGAAAGCGCCCGCCGGGACGGCGGCGACCAGGACCAGGAGGAGCGCGGGGACCAGGCGCAGGGCCTTCATCGCTTCGGGACCGTGATGGCGGGGCTGTTGGAGACCGCCTGCTCGTTCCCGGCGCCGTCCACGGCGATGACGGCGTAGTAGTAGGTGACCCCTCTGCGCTTGGGCGTCTCGTCCACCCACGATGACGCCGCCCGCGGGACCGCGTCCGCGATGGGGTTGAGCCGCGCGAGCGAGACGACGGGCCGGACGTCGCGGTAGACGCGGTATTGGAAGATGCCGACGTTGTCCACGGGCACGTCCTCGGACCAGTCGAGGACGACGCCCGTCGTGCCCGGGATCAGCCATGCCACCAGCCCGCCGATGCCGGGACTGCGCCGGCCGTGCGGGGGCACGTCCTCGACGACCGACGGCGAGATCAGGAGTACGAGCTCCTGGCGAGTCGTCGTAGTACTGGTGCTGCGGAACAGGAAGCCCAGGAGGGGAAGGTCCCCGAGAACCGGGATCTTGATGATCGTCGACTTCTCCTGCTGGCGCAGGAGTCCGCCGAGCCTGGCCGTGTCCCCGTTCAGGAGCGTGAGCTTCGTCGTGACCTCGCGGACATCAAGGCTCAGAGCCCCGCTCGTGACGCTTCCGTAGCTGGCGGAGGGCGCGGCCAGCGTGGCCGGGTTGATGTCGAGCGTGATCAGCCCCTCCTTGGCGACCTGGGGCGTGACCGTGAGCACCGTCCCCAGGTCCGCGGTATCCAGGGTCGGGAGCGGGTACTTCTGGCCGATCTTGATCGTGGCCTTCTGCCCCTCGAGCGCGACGACGTCAGATTCGGCCACTTCCTTGATCTGCTTCTCTTCCATGTAGAGCCTGAGCCGGGCGACCACCTGCGTGATGCCCCACGCCCCGACCTTGTAGGTGAAGGCCACCGGGTAGAAGGCCATGTATTCGTCCACGTTGCCGTAGCCCGACCACGCGGACCAGCCACTCCAGCTTCCGTCGCCTCCTTCGCCCCAGCCCCGCGAGTTCTGGAGCGTGCCGGCGAACGAGCTCGCGACGCCCATCGAGGCGTTGTACTTGCTGTAGGAGAGGGTCGCCTCCGCCTGCTGGTCTCCGTTGCGCGAGATCTCGAGGAGCTTGATCCGGATCGTGATCAGCTTCTTCCCGGTCTCGACGTCGAGTCCCTTCACCAGATCCTCAACCTTGCCGACGAGGTTGGGCGGGAGCGTGACCGTCACCTGGTTCATCCCCCGGTCCACGCTCACGATGCCCTGCGCCCGCAGGAACTTGCGGAGCTGCCGGGCGGCCTCGCCCGCGGAGGCGTACTTGAGCGGGAAGACGCGCTGGACGTATCCCGGCTTCATGGCCGACGGGCGCTCGCCCGCCTTCCAGCCGACGTGGTAGACGTTGCCGACCGCCTTCCACTCCAGCCCGAGCGGCTTCAGGATCGTGATGAGCACTTCGTCGAGTCCCGTGCGGGCACCGATGTGGACCGTGACCTTGCCCGAGACCGGCACGTCCTCGACGAAGGTGACGCCCGTGACCTCGGCCAGGGCCTTGAGGACGAGGTGGAGGTCGGTGTTGTAGAAGTTGAAGTCCTGGACCTCGGGGCCCTCGGCGCGCGCGGGGGCGGTTCCGCAGGGGCCCACGCCCAGAACCAGCGTGGCGGCGATCAGGAGCGCATTCACCCTCAAGGTTGGCTTCATCGTAGCATATCTGGGAGTTTCAGCGTCCGCTGAAACTTCGAGGTCTTCCCTAGTCCTGCTTGTAGAAAATGCCGTTCTGCGTGGCCGCGTAGATCAGGCCTTTCGAGGTGATTGCGAGGTCCTCGATGCCGAGCGCGGTGAGGCCGGTGTTGTCGGATGCCCAGGTTTCCCCCCCGTCCACGGACCGGTAGACGCCGTTTCCGCCCCGGCCGGTGCTCGAGTTCTTGGTCCCGATGTAGACTACCCCGGCCTTCTTGGGGTGGTAGACCACGCGGTAGATGTCCTGGGAGTCGAGGCCCTTCGCGATCCTGCGCCAGCTGCGGCCCCCGTCGGCGCTCTTGTAGAGCCCTCCACCGGCCGTGCCCGCGAGCCAGACGTTTCCGTCGTTCGGGTCCTGGGCCAGGGACCAGATGTCCTGCCCCGGAATGCCCTTGCCCGACGGCTCCCACCGCTTCCAGTCCGAGCTCAGCCGGTAGAGCGCTCCCGCCATCCCCGCGAGCTGGGCCGCGGGGGAGGCGGCGCCCAGGGTCACGGTGTATCCGTTCTGCTGGTTCATCCCGGCGGAGAGCTTGTACCAGGTTTCGGCGCTGTCCCAGGTTATGAAGACCCCGCCGCCCCAGGTGACCGCGATGGCCGTCGAGGGAGTGTTCTTGTCGAGGTCGATCCACATCGCCGTGAGCGCGGTGACCCCGTTGTTCTTCTGGGACCAGGTCTTGCCTCCGTCCGTGCTCTTCTGGATGCCGGCGGGATTGTTGATGTACGCGGGGGTGACATAGATGTTGTCCGGGGACTTGGGATCGACGGCGATGTGGCCGAGGTTCTGGCCCACAAGTCCCGTTCCCGAGATGACCCAGGTCGCGCCGCCGTCGTCGCTGCGGTAGAACCCGCTCTTCGTCGTGCAGTACACGGACTTCTCTTTTTCGGGGTTGAACGCGACGCCGTTCACGTATCCGCCCGTGAGACCGGCGGAACGGTCGGTCCAGACCCGCGGCCCGACCTCGGCCTCGGCGCCGGCGGCCGCCTCGGACTTCGGATGCCGCGAGGCGGCGAGGGCGGAGACGCTCGTGTTCCCCAGTCCTCCGTTGATGATCCGGGCCTTCGGCGACTCCGTGGTCTCCGGCCGCCACTCGACGATCCCGTGGCCGAAGGTTCCGATCAGGACGCGGTCGGCGTCGACGGCCAGCGCCCGGGCCCAGCCCGTCGAGACCTCGAGCCTGGGGAACGAGATCCTGCCGTCGTCCGCGATCTCGGCGATGCCGGCGTCCGTGGCCGCGATCAGGACCGGAGCGCTCACGGGCTTCATCGCCAGGTCCCACGCCTTGATCCCGCGCGGCATCCGCGCGATCTCGCGCCACTCGCCGCCGATCTCGTCCGAGCGCACGATCGTGGTGTCGTCGGCGATGGAGTAGACTCGCGACGCGCCCGCGGTGCCGGCGCGTAGAATCCTCGCCGTCCGCATGAACTTCGACGGCGCCGGGGCGGCGGTCCAGTTGCGCCCCTCGTCCGCCGAGGTCCAGACGCCCTTGCCCCACGTCGTCATGATCCAGTGCGCCGCGTCCCGGGGGTCCAGGGCGAATCCCGTAGCCGGCGCGGGCAGGCGCGTCGGAGTCGCGCTCCAGGTCTTCCCGTTGTCGTCGCTGTCCAGGAGCGTGGCCTCGTCCCCGCCGCAGTAGAGCCGGCCGTCCGGCCCGGCGACGATGAAGCTCGCGTAGGGAAGGGGGGCGTCGGCGTTCCTCGCCTCCCACTTCCCCTCCTCGGCGTCGCGGTAGACCCCTCCGCCCCGCGTCCCGACGAGGATCACGGCATCCGTCATCGCCGCTTCCGCGAGGTCGGCGGCTTCCGCGGCCTCGCGGAGGGCCTTCAAGGCCTCCGCGGCCTTCGGGGCGGAGGCCTCCTCGGCTTTCGCCGGGGTGGGCTCCCGCCTCTGGGCGGCCTCTCCCTCGTTGATCAGGGAGATGGCGGCGGCGACCTTGGCCCGTACCACGGCGACGGCCCGCTCGAGGTCGGCGGCACGCTCCAGGAGATTGCTCTTGGCCTCGGCCTTCCCCGCAAGAGCGCGGGCTTCCGCTTCCAGTTCGTCGGCCACGAGGGTGACGGCGCTGACCCGCGTGCGGGCGTCCGCGAGGGCCTCCGCCGCGGACATCTCCACCGCCTTCTTCCTGGCGGCCGCGCGGGCCCGGCCGATCGCCACTTTCGCGACGTCGGCGGCGGTGCCGACCTCGTCGGACGTCGAGATCGTCTCCGGGGGCAGTTCGGAGCCCCGGACGACCACGATCCGGTCGAGCCACAACTCCCCCCGCATCGCCTCGTCGAAGGAGAGCGTGAGCGTGGCCTCCATCAAATTCGAGGGCAGCTGGATCTTCTTCTTCGTCATCCATTTCCATCCGGCGGTGCCCTCGAACTTCGCGATCTCCTCCGTGCTCTCCTTCCAGTCGTTGGTCTTGAACTTGATGAAGAGCCGGCAGGCGCCCGACTCCCAGTCTCCCTTCTTCACTTCGTTGAGCTTGACCCACCAGCCGATCGAGATCAGCTCGCCCTCGGGCAGTCTCTTGAGGCTCACGTTCAGGTTCGTGTTCGCCCAGCCCCACGGGCACTTGACGTGCACGGACTTGAGGCCGTGCATGGCGTCGCTGGAGAGCTCGATGTCCTCCTTGCGCTTGGCCGACCAGCCGGCGGGGAAGTTGGAGCCCTTCTCGGCCTCCTCGAAGCTCCCGTTCTCGACCGGAATGAGCGCGGGCCCGGCGCCGGAGGGCCGCGCCAGGAGGATCGCGCCGGCAAGGAAGGCGGCGGTCATGGCTCGAGTACCGCCTTCAAGAGGTCGTTGATACCGGTCCGCTGGATCGTGAGCATGATTTCGTTGAGGCCCCGGAGGTTGTTCGCGTCGGGCGCGACCGTGTAGTCGCGGCTTCCGACGGTCAGGATCACGGCGGACCGGTCGTGCCCGCGCGTGAGGATGGCCTGGTTGACCGCCGGCTTGTCGCTGTAGATGATGTCGCCCGTGATCGTCTGGCCCAGGGTCAGCATCTTCGTCTCGCCGTTGACGGTGAAGAGCGCCTTGTCCGACGTGAACCCGTTGAGCGTGATCCGGGGCCAGCCGCGCAGGGCTTCCTCGTCGGGGAGGAGCATGGGCACGAACAGCTTCTCGCCCCTTGCCGGGACGCCGACGCCCGGGGTGGCTCCCGCGACGCGGGGGAGCTCCTCGACCAGGGACTTCAGCCGCCCGCGGTAGCGGACCTTGAGCTGGTCGTGGACGATCCCGAGCTTGAGGTAGACGTACCCCTTGTCCGTGGTGCCCAGGAGCTGGAGCTCCTCGATGTGGACGATCGCGTTGATCCGGTCCACGGCGAGGAGGAACTCGAAGACGCGCGTCTCCGGCCCCGACCCCGTGATCTCGAGCCTGGTTCCGCGCTTCACGCTCTTGCCCGCCTTCTTGCCCTTGGCTTCCGAGATCTCGACCGTGAGCCCCGCCGCGCGCGCCGCCTCCCGCAATCCCTTCTCGAGGTCCTTCAAGGAACCCGAGCTCTTGTCGACCCGGGCCAGCCGCGCGTAGAGGAGGGATCCCTGCTCGGCCAGTTCCTCCCATGCGCGGCGGATCTGGTCCGCCTGGATCTGGGCCTGCATCAGGGCCTTCGCCTGGACCCGGGTCCGCGCCGTCTGCCCCGTGCGCAGCGCCAGCAGGAGCAGCATCAGAATCTCGACCGCGACCGCCGCCGTGGAGGCGACACCCATGCCCCGGGGCGGCGGGGCCGCGACCTTCCTCGGCTGGACGCGGGGCGCCCGGGGTTCGACCGGGCCGGCCGCCGGGCGCGGGGGCGGAGCGGCCGGAGGGGGCGCCATCAGGGCATCGCCAGGCGGTAGCCCGCGCGGCGCAACGCCGGGGCCACCGCGAGGCGCTCGGAAATCTGCTTGATCTTGAGGGTCGGGTTCCCCCGGACGCGCCCGATCAGGAGGAGCTGGTCCGGACTGGCCGACAGCCTGGCGAGGTAGGTGCCCGAAGGCATGCGGGCGGCCACTTCCGCGATCACCTCGCCCAGCGGCAGGATGGTCAGCGCTCCGCTGCCCGTCAGCGTCGCGTACTGCCGGATGAGCTCCGCCTCGCGCGCCAGTTCCGAGGTATCGGGTTCCAGGAGCTCGACCTCGCTGCGGGCGGCATCGAGGCTGGAGCCCTGGCGGAGGAGCAGGGCCGTCGTCGGCACCATGGCGATGACCGCGGCGCACCCCACGGCGATCCAGCCCCAGCCCATCCTGCCCGGCAGGGCCCGCAGGGACCGCAGCCCCGCGACGAGGCGGTCCCAGAGCCGGACGAACCGCGAGACATCCTGCATCGTGGGCATGCCCGGAAGCGGGATCCCGGCCGGCATCGACGGCATCTGGAAGCCGGCCGGAAGGCTCGGAATGTGGATGCCCGCCGGGAGGTGCGGCATCGAAGGCATGTGGGCCCAGCCCTTGGGGCTGGGGCGAAGGGCCTGCTTGCGCGGCTGGAGCGGGAGCGGCGCGGAGCCCGCGGCCCGGAGCGCCGCCCCGATGGCTCCCACGAAGACCGGGTACGGGGCGGGCAGGGAGCCGGCCAGCCGCAGTATCTCGGGCTGGTGCAGTATGTCCGCGGGAACGTCGAGGGCGGTGTTGACGATGCGCGCCATGCCGCGGCACTGCGAGAGGCCGCCGCAGAGCAGGATCCGGTGGGGCCGCGGGTTCGTCGTGCCCTCCGGCCAGAAAGAGGACTGGATCTTGCTCAGGGTCTTCGTGATCGCATCCTTGATCGCGACGCTGACGGTGTCGGAGGAGGCGATGTCCGTGTTCTGCAGGCGATGGTGGACTTGCGCCCGCTCGATGCGGGCCGTGCGCTCCACGAGGCCCGGCAGGTCGCCCATCGAGGCCGACATCGAGCGGATGAGCCCGGTTTCACCGAGGAGCAGCGCCTGGATCTGGTAGCTTCCGATATCGAGCAGGAGCGTGGCTCCCTGGGATTCCTTCCCGGGGGTCAGCGTGCGCAGATAGGCGTTCAGGAGCGCCAGGAGCGTGGGCTCGAGTCCCGCGTCGGCGAGCTTCCCGTACTTGAATGCCGCGGCCTCGGCGACGGGACGCGGGATCCGGGTGAAGAGCCCCTCGGCGAACTTCCTGCCGTATTGCTCCGCGTCCGTGGACCGCCGGAAGTAATGGAGTCCCATGAAATCCCAGAGGTCCTCCTTGACCTGGGCGCCCGCGGGGGCCGGGATGCTCCCCTCGAGCAGCCACGCGACGATGTCGTGGTCGCTCATCGGCCCCGTCTCGGGCTTGAGCTGGAGGCGGATGCGGTCGAGATACGCGTCAGGGTGCGAGGTGGCGACGACGGCCGGAGGCCTGGTGAACGGGGCGGGCCGATGGCGCCCGAGCGGCCCGCCGATGAGGTCGGGCTTGGACCTCACCTCCGCGGTCGGGGCCACGACGGCGGAGAGCAGGGAGAGGCTTCCGTCCTCGAAGAGCTGGAGCGCGACCCCTTTGACGAAGGCCGAGCCCTGGTCGATGCCGACCCCGATCACTGTTGGCTCCGGCTCATGACTGCCTCCCACTCATGCGTCCATATTAGAACAAACCGGAGGGGCGGGCGAGTGTTAGGATGGACCGAGGACCCCTTGATTCCACCACCGTTTTCGGCGCTGAGGCAAGGATGCCCGCTGCGGAGGGGCCGGTCCGGTCCCCGGGGGCTCCGGGGGGCCGCCCTTGGCGGCTGAAGGACCGGGGGGCCGGCTCGCCCGGCTGGCCCTGTTGGGCTGGGTCGTGCTCGTGCCCCTCGCCATGTGGACGGGCTTCGCGGACACGGTCGAGACCCCGAAGCGGCTGATTCTCGGGTCGCTCTCGTGCCTTCTGGCGGGAATGGCGGCGTTCGTCCCCGGGATCCGCGCCCGGCTCCTTGGGGCACCTCTGGCCGGTCCCCTGACCGCGATGGGGTTCGCCGCCGCGCTGTCGGCGTGGGCGAGCGTGGCTCCGGGGTTGAGCTGGGCGGGGGAGGAGGGATCCTGGGCGGGGGCCGCATCCCTGGTCGCGGTCTGGGGGGGAGTCCTGGCGGGGTCCTGCCGGGTCGAGCCGGGCCGCCACCGCGAGATCCTGGTCGCGTTCCTCGTCGCGGCCGGGTGCGCGGCCGCCTACACGGTGATCCAGGCCGCGGGTCTCGACCCGATCGAGTGGAACCCGGGCCTTCGGGGACGCTACTGGCTCTTCGGCACGCTCGGCAATCCCGTCCACCTGGCCAACCTCCTCGCTTGCGCGTTCTGGGCCACCTTCGCCTTCCGGTCCGGGACCGGCACCTGGATCCTGCGGGCGTTTCTCCTCGCGGCGGCGCTGGCAACCCGCCAGCGGTCGGTCTGGCTCGCGCTCGCGGGCGGTGCGGCGGCGCTCTGGTGGATCCGGCGCGGGACCGGGCGGGAACGGGGCGGCGTCCGGCTCCGGGCGGAGGCCGTGCTCGCGGCCTTCGCCGCGGCGTCGGCGACCGCCGCGGCGTCGGCGCCCGGCCTGCTCCGGTTGTTCGACGTGCTGCGGCCGGGATCGCGGCTCGAGATCTGGAGGGCGGTGCTGAAGCTCACGCGTTCGCATCCGCTCCTCGGCGCGGGTCCCGATCTCCTCCACACGCACTTCCCCGCGGTGGCCGGCTACGGCTTCTTCGTTGCGGATCCCCCGTCGATCGCCGGGACGAACGTGCTCCTGCGGCTTCCCGCCGCGGCGCACAACGAGCCGCTCGGCATGGCGGCGGCCGGAGGCGTCGTTCTGCTGGGGCTCTACGCGTGGGCGCTGGTGACCGCGGTGCGCGCGGGCTCCCGGTCGCCCCTCTTGCCCGCCGCCGCGTCGCTCTGGTTCGTGCATCTCGTGAACCCCGCGTCCGCCGCGACGGGCTCCCTCTTCTGGCTCCTGGTCGCCCTGTCGGCTTCGCGTCCGGGTTCGCGTCCGGCGGCGGAACCGCGAGGCGCCTCGTCCGGCGTCCGCGGCGCGATTCCGCCGGTGGCGGCGGCGATCGGCGCCGCGGCCGTGCTGTTCGCATGTCTGGCCTCGCTCGAGTGCGTGATCGGCCAGGCTCACCGGCGGGAGGCGGGCCGGCTCGCATTCGCGGGAGATCGCGAGGGGCTGGCCCGTCACCTGCGCCGGTGGGATGCCTGGGCCGCGCGCGGCGGGCCGGGGCTCGCGCTGGCCGACGCGGCGCTCTGGCGCGCAAGATGGGAGGCGGACCCGAAGGACCGCGAAGCCCTGGACCGCGCCTTATCCCTGCTCCGCGCCGCGCGACTCGCGGACCCGGCGGCTCTCTTCCCGGTCTGCGCCCTCGCCGATCTCGAGCGAGTCCGGGGCCAGCTCGGTCGCGACCCCGGCGCCCTGCGGCGGGCCGAGGACCTCCTGCGGGCCGCGATCGGGATGGCTCCCGCCGTCGCGTCCCTGCACGGGGATCTCGCCGAGGTGCTGGATCTCGAGGGGCGCCGCCGGGAAGCCGCCGCCGAACGCGCGGAACAGTCCCGGCGTGATCCGGCAGGGGTCTTTCGCGCGGCAACGCGGTAGCCCTGCCCGCAAGCGGTCCCGCGGTACGGCCTGCTGATCCTGCTGAAAGTGCGCAGGCCTGATTTTGTTACCTTCCGTCCATGGCCTCCGGGTGAGGGTGGACCATATCATCGTCTTGCGAATGCGAAAGATGAGGGACGGGCGGCTGCAGCGCCTTGAGGTCGCGCGGCCCTTTTCAACCTAGCTACCCGAGGAGGGAAGGAACTGATGCAGAACCGGGTTGAACTGAGCAAAGTGATCGGGAGTCGCGTGCGCGAGGAGCGCCGCCGGCTGGAGCTGACGCAGGAAGAGCTCGCCGAGCGCGTGGGTCTTTCCACGAACTACATCGCGCATCTCGAGCGTGGCAGCCGTGGCGCGTCGCTGGAGACGCTGGAGAAGGTGGCGGGTCTGCTCGAGGTGCCGGTCGCCTCGCTCTTCGTGGCGGGAGCGCAGAAACAGGCCGGGCGTCCGCTGCCCGACGACATCCGGCGGCTGTCCGCCCGCCTGCGGGGGCTCGACGCCCGGACCCGTCAGCTCGTCTTCAACATCGCCGAAGCCATCAGCCACTGGAAGCGGGGCCGGAAAAAGAAGAAGTAGCGGGGGGCTGTCGCCGGCGCCTCCCGGGAACGTCGAAGGCTTCCCGACTTCGCTATCTACCTTCGACGACGGCCGTCCGCGGCCGAGAGGTCGTAGACGTGCAGGGTGGGACCCGCGGCCTCGACCTGCGCCAGCAGTGCGCGCGCGTCATCGAAGCCGAGATCCTGTTCCAGAATGAACTGCGCCAGCGCGATCCGCCCGTACGGCACCTCGAGTACCCGCTTTGCGAACCGCGCGGTCCGGACCGCCGTTGCCAGCCGCTCCTCGGGGCGGTCGAATCCTCCGAAGAACGCCTGTATGTCGGTGACCGCCCAGCGCCAGCCCGCCCGTCTCAGCTTGTCCACCTCGGAATCCGCCAGCGGAAACTGGACGGCGGCCCCGTTCCCGAAGTAGGCGTTCCCCAGCCGCGGGTTCGTGGACAGGTGCCGGGGATCCCAGGATCGTGCCAGGAGGTCGGCGGCCTCGAGGTAGGGCGTCGGCCGCGGCACCAGCGCGAGCGCCGGGCGCAGCAACAGCGCGGCCGCGACCAGCGGCAGCACGGGCCGGCAGGCCGCCGCGGGAAGCCGGATCGACCCCGCCACCCAACCGCCCGCCGCCGCCAGCCAGCGTGCCTTCGCGACCGCCACCAGGGGCAGCAGGAGCGTGAAGAACCGGGAGGCGTTGTCCCAGTAGGCCGAGAACAGGAGCCACGGCGCGAGCAGGGCGGCGTTCATCGCCCCGTCCGCGCCGCGCCAGCGCGCGAGCTGCCAGGGGAGCACGGCGAGGAGAATCGCGAGCGAGGCGGCGCCCTCCCACCGCCACACGTAGTGTCCGAATGCCAGCCATCCGCCGAACCCGAATCCCTGCGAGCCGTGGAACGAGAGGAGTTCCCCGAGCTGGCCGAAGTAGGTGCCGGCCGGGAACCGGGCACCCCCGCCCCCCGCGAGCGCGGCCCGGAAGGCGCCCTCGAAGGCGAGGAGCGGCAACAGGAATCCGGCGAACCATGCGACCAGGCGGCGGGCCCGCGCGGCCCGCTCGCGCCAGAGGAGCCATGCGAAGAGCGCGGGCAGGAAGAGCGACCGGTAGTTCGTCGCCACCGCCAATCCGGCGAGGGCGCCCGACCCGGCGGCAGCTCGAGTGCCGGGACGGTTGAGGACGGCGAGGGCGCCGGTCCAGAACACGACCGTGAGCGCGTCCGAGAGCCCTTCGCGGCTGTAAAGGATGTGGTACGGGGAGACCGCGAGCAGGAGCGCCGCCAGCAGTCCCACGCCCTCTCCGTGCCAGGCCCGGGCGAGCAACCAGACGCAGAGGATCGTGAGCGTTCCCGCCGCGGCGGAAAGCGCGAGGGTCGCGCGGTCCGCCCGCCGGCTTGACGGCAGGAGGAGCGCGAGGAGCAGGTTGTGCGCGGGCTTGCCGAACGCGATCCGGCCGTTCCGGATCTCGGCGGCAAGGGCTTCGCGCCCCCCCGGTTGTCCGGCGACCGCGGAGCCGAGGGCACGGGCGAGCGCCCCGGCGCCCCGCGCCTCGAGAATGAGCTGGCCCTCGTCGAACAGGAGCAGGCCCTGCCGGTCGAGCTGCGCGAATCGCAGGGCTCCCGCGAGCGCGAGGATCGCCGCGAGGGCGAGCAGCGCCGGAGCTCCCGCGCGCCTCATGCGGGAGGCGGCTTGGGGCTGCGGCCCGCGAGCCGCCACAGGAGCGAGTGCCAGAAGACGGCCCGGCGGCACCGGGCGAGGAACGCCGCGACCCCGGCATCCGGGAGCTGGAAGCCGGCGCACTCGCGCACGAAGCCCGGGAGGTCCTCGGCAGGGAGGCAGTCGGGGATGACGCCCTCCTTCGCGAGCGACCGGTAGAGCCGGCGGATCTGGGCGAGCCGCGCGCCGAGGTCGAGCCGCGCCTGGAACCGGGCCCGGTCGAGATCGATCAGCCCGACCCGCCACGAGTCGGGAGCCCGGCTGACGAGGATGTTGCGGGCGTTGAGGTCGGCGTGCACGAGCCCCGCGTCGTGGCACTGCCGGATGGCGGTTCCCACCGCGGTCAGGAGGGCCTGCCGGGCGGGCGCCGAGGCGGCGAGCGATGGGAGGCAGTGGGAGAGCGTCAGCGAGTCCGTCATCCACCAGCTCCATGCCTCCATGTCCCACCGACCGTCCGGCCGGCGGGCGGCCGTCAGGCCCACGAGCGGGACGACCGGGAGCCCGAGTCCCGCGGCCTTCGCGTTGACGGCGAGCTCCGCGAGGCCGCGCGAGGGGTTCGGGAACCCGCCTGCACGAAGGGGGGCGACGGTGCCGCCGTGCGCGAACGGGCGGACGAGAATGCGGTTCGTGAACCCGGGAACCGGGAGATGAACGGGGCCCGCACGCCCCGACGCGATGCGCCGGGCGTCGGGGAGGTCGCAGAGCTCGCCGAAAGACCGGCGCATGAACGGACCGAGGGCTTCATCGTCCTCCGTTCGCACGACGCGGATCCGGCCGTCCTCCTCGGTGAGGGAATAACCGGCCGGCGGGGCAGGCAGGGCCGGGTTCATGCAAGAATGTCAGGCATGCCGGAGGCCACGGGACGCATTCCTGAACCGGCGATCGGCGTCTTCGACGCCCGGTCGTACCGGGAGTTCGATCCCGGCCCCGGCCGCCTGGTCCACGGCCACGCGCCTTCCGCTCCCCGGCGCATTCTCGTCGTGGGGCTCACGGCCGCGGGAGACGTGCTCCACTTCCTGCCCGTGGTCGGGGCGCTGCGCCGCGCGTTTCCCGGGGTCCGCGTGGAGTGGGTCGTCCAGGACAAGGCCCGGGCGATCGTGGAGGGGCGGACGGACCTCGACGGGGTCCACGTCTTCGAGCGGCACCGGTGGGCCGGAGGATTGCTTTCGCCCGCACGCATGGTTGCCACCTTGGGGGAGATTCTAGCATTCGTGCGGGCGCTCCGACGGGGCCGGTTCGACCTGCTCATGGACCCGCAGGGCACCTTCAAGAGCGCGATCGTGAACTGCCTGAGCGGCGCGCCCGTGCGCTTGGGCTTCGCCCGCGGGTTCTGCCGGGAGTTCAACCACCTCACGACGAACGTCCGCGCGGCGCTTCCCACACTTCGCATGCACCGAGTCCGCAAGTCGCTGGCCCTTCTCCGGGCCATCGGGGTGGACACGCTGGGCGCCGCGACCGTGTTCGAGGTCCCGGCGCCGGTCCAGGCGGAAGCGGACCGCGCGCTGGAGGCCGCGGGGCTTGCCGCGGGCCGGTTCGCCGTCATCCACCCGGGGACCTCGGCGTTCGGGGCGCGCAAGCGCTGGCCGTTGGAGCGGTTCGGCGCGGTCGCGGACCGCGTGCATGCCGAGTTCGACCTGGTTCCCGTCTTCGTGCTCGGGCCCATCGAGCGCGCCTGGCGTGACGGGCTGCTCGCGGGCGTCAGAGGCGCCCCGGCCAAGGTGCTGGAGCC
>Ga0315281_10005492_pt1 | contig 18131 bp, 6 predicted proteins | sample YL17G07_0_MG_FD_204540 | JGI IMG/M metagenome (GOLD analysis project Ga0315281, IMG submission 204540) | Sediment microbial communities from Yellowstone Lake, YNP, Wyoming, USA - YL17G07_0 | ecosystem: Environmental > Aquatic > Freshwater > Lake > Sediment | place: USA: Wyoming | collected...
ATCAGTCTTGTGCTTTCGTGTAGGTGGGCTTGCCGCTATTATCTCAAATCATCAGGCCGTTGCCTTCGGTCAGGCAGAAAAATCAGGCAATTATTAGAGGTGCCCTAAAGACATCCGCGCCTGGAAGCATAAATAACCGACGGCCCGAATGTGATTCCGCAATTAGCAAAATTGAGAGCTTGCTTTCACATGCCAAAACGCGAGGCTAAGCCCGTGTAGGGCGCAATCAATATTGCGCCGAATGAAACAAATCCGGTGCAATGCGCTTAGCTTTTCGTTACCTTTTCCAGACCATTCTGCACAGGGCGTTCAGCGAGGGCGTGTGAGGCTTATAGAGGGGGGCCGTGCCTTCCCGAGCTGATTGACAAAAGAACGATCGTTCTCTACGATGCGGTTGCCGTTTAGCCAGCCGGTGACAAGTTGTCACCGGCTGGAAACCCCCGGCATCCGTAAGCAAGGAGTCCTGACCATGCAGCCCCAGCCAGCCATTTTTGAAGAGCATGAAATCCGCCGCGTGTATGACGAGGCGACGGAAACCTGGTGGTTTTCGGTGGTGGACATTGTGCAGGTGCTTACCCAGCAGCCTGATTATCAGGCTGCCAGAAACTACTGGAAGGTGCTGAAGAACCGGCTGAGCAAGGAAGGCGGTGAGTCGGTTACAAAATGTAACCGACTGAAATTGCCCGCCGCAGACGGCAAAAATTACCTCACCGACGTCGCCACCGCCGAAACGCTGCTGCGTCTGGTGCAGTCCGTACCCAGCCCGAAAGCCGAGCCGATCAAGCTGTGGCTGGCGAAGGTGGGTTATGAGCGGATGCAGGAGATGGCCGACCCAGCCCTTTCGCTGGATCGTGCTCGCGAGACCTGGCAAAAGCATGGCCGCAGCGACAAGTGGATACAGCAGCGCATGACCGGGCAGGAGACGCGCAACAAGCTGACCGATTATTGGGCGAATCACGACATCAAGGAGGGCGATGAATACGCGATCCTCACCAACATCATTCATCAGGAGTGGGCCGAGGTGGATGTGAAAGCGCACAAGGCGATAAAGGGTTTGAAGACGCAAAACCTGCGCGACCACATGAGCGAAGCCGAACTGATTTTTACCGCACTGGCAGAACTGTCCACGCGCCAGATCGCCGAAAGTATGGAGGCGACGGGCATGGGCGAGAACGAGACGGCAGCGAAAGCCGGCGGCAGCATTGCCAAAAAAGCCCGGCTGGAACTGGAAGGTAAGACCGGAAGGAAGGTGGTTTCGACAGAGAGCTATCTGCCCCCAGGCAAGAAAAAATTGGTAAAGGGGGATGAATAAAAACTTGCATAGAGCCATCGATATTACATCATAAGGCAGGCAATGCTCTCAGCTCTTGCAAGTTTGAGAAATTGATCTCGCCGAATGAAATGGAGTTCGCAGGGATGGGCGACTTGTTGCCCAACTCGCAACAAATCGGTGCAATGCGGTACACTTATTGGCACCCTACATCACGCCTTACGCGAGTTTGAGACTTGTATTGGCGTAGGGTGGTCAGGCTGAGTTTTGTCTATCCAACGCTATTTGTTTGGTTTTTCGGCGTTACCTCTGTAGTGGAATTAAGTAATTAACTATTTTTGTCGGCCAACTCTGTTGGCTTTAACTTGGTTTGAAAGGTAAATATGCCGAGTAAGGGGTGGGTGCATTGCACACGTAGTTTGTGCTGCATGCTTTTCATGTGCGCCAGCCAATGGGTCTGTCTGCCCGCTTATGCGGCAACTGCAACCGAAGTGGAGCAAGCGGCACGCGAAGCGGATAGGTTGTTGCAGCTACAGCAAGAACGTGAAACCTTGCGCCAGAAGCAGATTGAGGAGCGTGTGCGCAACCCCTCCGGCGAAGTGCTCCCCCTTCCGGAAGTGCCAGGCCAGGTGACCAAGGGCGTTTGCAAAGAGATTCGGCGTATTTATCTGGATGGCGCCACAGTGATGCCGGTCGAAGTGAAGGCCGCACTGCTTGCGCCGTTTGAAGGTCACTGCATTGGTTTGGCCGAAATCAATCAGCTGCTGCAATCAATCACCAACTATTACGTCGGGAAGGGTTACTCCACCACGCGTGCTTATATCCCCGAACAGGATATGAGTGGCGGGGAGCTGCACATCCTCGTGCTGGAAGGGCTGGTTGAAGGCATCCGCATTGAGGGTAAGGGGGTTTCAGTTGCCAATGCATTCCCTGGTCTGGTTGGGCAGATTTTCAATCTGCGCGAATTTGAGCAGGGCATTGATCAAATTAACCGGCTGCAATCGAATAATGCCCAAATCGACATCCAGCCCGGCAGTAAGCCCGGCACTTCCATAATAGTGGTCAAAAATAAACCGTCTCGTCCCTGGACATTCAATCTGGCAATGGATAACACAGGGAGCGATTCAACGGGTTATTACCAGTCAAGCGCAACATATGGGCATGACAATTTATTTGGGATAGAGGATTACCTGAATATGTCTTTGCGCGTGAACCCTGATGCCGATGCTTCCGAGAAACTTTCGCGTTCGCTTTCCGGAACCTATGGTGTGCCCTTCGGACGCTGGACGCTGACTGGTAGCGTCAGTGACTACAAATACGTCAGCGTCGTGAAAGGCACAGCGGTCGATTTCACATCATCCGGAGTTTCCGGTAGCGCCAACGTGCGCCTGGATCGCGTCATTTTCCGTAACCAGGATACCAAGTGGACTTTGTCTGGGGGTCTTACGCGCAAGTCCAGCGAAAACTTTATCAATGAGGAAAAAATAACCGCAAATAGCCGCGTGCTTTCCGTGGCCGACTTGACCAGCAATCTGTCAGTGGTTGGTCTGGGTGGCTTGTGGTCGATAGACCTTGGACTGTCACGCGGGGTTGATATGTTCGGCGCATTGCAAGATCCCGGCAACATTGCCAACAATGCGCCGCGCGCCCAGTTTGCAAAAGTGAACTATGGCGTTTCCCTGCAGCGGTCATTCAAACTAGCCGAACAGAATTTCAATTGGCAGAGTAATTTTTCTGGCCAGTCAGCCAGTAATGTTCTTTATGGCTCTGAACAATTTCTTGTCGGCAGCACATCTTCCGTGCGGGGTTTTCGCAGGTACGGTATTTCTGGCGACAGTGGTGCTTACTGGCGTAACGATTTGTCTATGCCCATGCCGTTGCAGAAATTGCTGGGTTCTTCAGCGCCCAATGGGCAGATTAAACCATATGTGGGTTACGACCTGGGGCATGTTTTCAGCCACTATGATTCGTCCCCCGGAAGCGTTTCAGGCGTGACTGCCGGTCTTAACATGTCCGCAGGCAGTTGGTCGGTGCAAGCCTCCTATTCTGAGGCGGTCAAGCCACCGGGTAGTTATGTTACGAACGATGACAAGTACGGTTACGTCCGTATTGCCATGGATTGGTAAGAATTTACAGATCGGGGAAAAAATGATGAGAAAAAACATCCTTGGACCAAGCAACGTTAGTCTATATCGCCGAGTCATGGCAAGCGTTACTCTGTTTGCCTTCATTTTCCAAGGAGTGGTGTTTGCTGCCGATCAGCTACCTGCTGTCGGCAGTACTGCCATAGTTTACACATCGGCCAACGGCGTGCCGGTAGTCAATATTGCGGCACCTAATGCAGCAGGTCTCTCGCATAATCGCTATGAGACGTTCAATGTGCCGACCCAGGGCACAGTGCTTAATAATGCAACCAATATCAGCGGTTCAGTTCTGGCGGGTTTCATTCGGGAAAATCCCAATCTCAATGGCAAGTCCGCCAGCATCATTCTGAATGAAGTCACCAGCACTCAACGTTCGGTGCTGCAAGGCTACCTCGAAGTGCATGGTCCGCAAGCTCAGGTGATCGTTGCCAATCCCAATGGTATTACCTGTAATGGCTGTGGTTTCATTAATACGCCCCGCGCCACATTGACTACCGGTGTACCCGGAGTGGATGGGAATGGCAACCTGACTGGCTTTGGCGTGAGTCAGGGCGATATCCTGATTAATGGCACTGGAGCTGATGCCAGCGGGGCTGGTTATTTTGATCTGGTGGCGCGCTCCGTCAATGTGCAAGGGCCAGTTAGCGCCCAGGGCCTGCAGTTGGTGACTGGCCTTAACCAGTATGACTATGCAACGCGTACGGTGACTGGCAGCACCACTGGATCGGGCGCAGTGCCAAGTTATGCTATTGATTCATCTGCCTTGGGAGGCATGTATGCAAACCGGATTCGCCTGATCGCCACGGAGAATGGTGTCGGTGTCCGTCTGTTGGGTGAAGCTGCAGCCACGGTGGATGACCTGACGCTGACAGCGGCAGGCAATATCCAGCTTCAGGGAAAACTCTATGCTGCACGTGATATCAGTACAACGGGCGCTGGGATCACCAGTGGCGGAAATGCCAGCAGCTACGTCTATGCCGAACGTAATGTCACCCTCGATGCGGGCACCAATGGGCTGACCCATGGCGCCGGTCTGCTCTACGCTGGCAATGACATGACGCTGACGGGAACAACGCTGGACGTAGGTGGGAGCACTAGTCAGCTTTACTCAACGCGTGACTTGACCCTGAATGCAGCAGGTGCACTGTCGCTGGGCGCAGGGGAGATCATCGCGGAGAGAAACCTGTTATTAAGTGGGTTCAGCATCACAGACACCAGTGGTGCTGCAGATGTGCGCAGCGCGGGTAATGACCTGACGCTCACCTCTCCCGGCAATATCCTGCTGGATCATGGCCAGGTCTATGATGCCGGGCACAAGCTGCAAATTAATGCGAACGATATCGAGATCGGAGGGGCGATTGCGACAACCCTGACGGGCGGTTACAACAGCGGTGGTTCCATCGTACTGAATGCTGCCAATGACGTCACCATTCGCGGCAATGGCAGTGTACAGAGTTCTGGTGATGTGATCTTCAATGCCGGCAGAAACCTCTACCTGAACCAGAATTCGGACGTTCTCGCCTACAACAATTTCACTGCGAATAACTATACCGATGCCAATTTCAGCGGCAAGTTGGTGGTGGGCGGCGATATCAATCTGCGCCCAAATAGCGCTGCCGGTAATGTGACCACGCTGGTCACCAGCACCGGATCAGTAAAAGGCTATGGCCTCTTCTCCCTGCGAGGAAATGGCGCTACACCGGAGACCGACACCACGCTGCAAATTGTTGCGGGTGATCAGAGCGCGAATCATGGACGGATTCTGGCTGACAGCTTTGATCTCCACGCCAACACCCTCCGGTTGGGCAGCACCGATGCGACTCATTATGGCCTTCTGCAAGGAGGCTTTAATGGCGGCAACATTGTTCTGAACAACCTCACCCTGGATGGTGCCTACGCGAAACTGATCGCCAATACCAATGTCGGTAATGCTGCCACGACGACACTGACCCTCAACAATAATTTGTCCAACCCCGGCTTTATCTACGCCTATGGCAACCTGAACCTTAACGTCAGCGGCAATATCGACAACCTCGGTGGTGCGGCGATTTCTTCCGGGTTCGGTGATCTCACCATTAACATGACCGGGAGCAACAAGCGATTCGACAATCGTGCCAATGCAACCCTGTATGCCGGTAACGATTTGTCTGTGCTGTATCCGCATGCTGGTATTTTCTACAACCACGCCACCGGTACAGCTGCCGGGCTGTATGGCATTGTCCAGTCCGGCAATATAACCACGCTGGGTAGTACCTGCGATCCTCTGGGCATCACTGCGCCGGCCTGTGTGCAGGGTGTTAATGCCGTCACGCTCACCAACGAAGGGCGTATCGAGTCGGATGGTGATATTCGCATCATCGCCGAGACGTTCAACAACAATGTGCCTTATACCACTGCCTGGGGCGGCTATGTGGCAAACGGTAAAATCTATTCATCGCCCAATGGCGAGTCCGGCCGCTACTCGGGCACCCATTCCCAGAACTATTCAGGTGCTGCTCCCAACCCACCCGGTCACCTCACCAATGGTGGCGCTTACTATGTGCTCGCCGACGGTAGAATTTACGAGGATTTCACGGCGTTTTGGAACCGTGACCAGTATTACGTTGGCGGTCTGCCGAGTTTTCGTCCCAGGATGGCAGCAGGTGGCACGCTGCATATTTCGACCTGGGCCGGGAACAACAGTGGCGGCACGCTTGAAGGCAATACTGTCAAAATCGATTCGATCGAGCCAGCAAAAAACGGCAGCGCCTTCCTGAATGCGGCTATTAATCTGACCGCCCAGGTCTGGACGAGCACTGGGCGTAGCGTATGGCGTTGCTATGATGCGACATTTGATACGGCCCTCGATACCTGCTTGGGCAATCTCAACAAAGTTTATCAAGGGGATGCTTACCCCAACGGCGCTTCGGATACCAACAAGGTTCTCTTTAACACGATTCAGCAACCCGTAGATATCGCCGCAACGATATCGGCCGGCACGTTTTCCTCCAGCATCGGTACGCTAACCAACAGTGCATCGACAGGCGCACCCACCATCACGCCGAAAACTACCGGCTACATTCCGCCAGGCAGCCCCACCCTGCCTACCTTGCCCACGTTGCCGACCAGCCCGAATGGTCTGTATGTGATCAGCTCGACGCCGGGTTCGCACTACTTGGTCGAGTCCAACCCGCTTTATGCCAGTTCGCAAAATCCCTATCTGGGTTCGGATTACCTGGTCAAGGAACTTGGCCTGGACCCAGACAAGGTGCTGCTGCGCCTGGGCGATGCCAATTACGAGAATCGCCTGATCAAGGATCAGATCCAGCAACAGGTTGGTGTGTCGCTGCTGCGCAGCGCAAGCAGTGATTACGACCAGCAGAAATTGCTCATGGATAACGCAGTGCTCGAGGCCAAGGAGCAGAAACTCAGCTTCGGCGTTGCGCTGACCTCCGCGCAAGTGGCGTCGCTCAAGCACGATATCGTGTGGATGGTGGAGCGTGTCGTACAAGGCAAGAAAGTGTTGACACCTGTGGTCTACTTGACCGATGCCACGCGCGCGCAGACTGCAAGCGGTGCCACGATTCTGGCGGACACTGCCATTATTACGGGTGACAGCTTCCTCAACAAAGGCGGTACGGTTTCCGGTGCGGACAAGCTGGTCATCATGACCCGCAAAGACATCGTCAATTCCAGCGGTACCCTGATGGGCGGCACAGTCGCGCTCAAATCGCTGGAAGGCGACATCATCAACAAGACGGAAACCTTCCGTGTCGGTGATACAAAAAACTACACCACCAACGCCGGCAAGACTGGCGGCATATACGCCTCTAATGAGCTCTATCTGGACGCCGGGCGTGATGTGAAGATCGAAGGCGCAACAGTCAATTCCGAAGGTAGCACCAACATCAAGGCCGGGCGTGATGTCAGTATCACTTCGCTGGTGCTGGAATCGCGCAGCACCATCTACAAAGCCGAGAACACCGATATCAGTTCGAGGACCTCAGAAACGCAGGAAACCAAGCAGCAGGCTTTGACCGCATTTGTCGGTGGCAAGGGGGATACGACCATCGTCGCTGGCCGCGATGTCAACCTGACTGGCGCGAGTGTTTATTCCGAAACCGGGGACACCACGCTGATTTCTAAAGAGGGCAACGTCAATATCAAGACACTGGAGCTGAAATACAGCAAGACCGAAAAGACCGAGTCGACGGGCTTGTTCATCGATTCCAGCGCGGATGCCAAAACCACTTCAGCCGGTACTTTCACCGGAGTGGATAATTCCAAGAGCCAAACCGACAGCAAGGGAACGACCAACGTTGGCAGCAACATTCAGGGTAAAGGTGTCAACATCATCGCCAAGAAAGGCGATGTAAACATTAAGGGGTCAACGGTTGAAGCGGGTGAGAACGGCATTTATGTCGACGCCGCCAAGAACGTCAGCATTACGGCCGCTGCTGATACTTTCAGTTCTACCACCAAGGGTGAGTCCAATCGTGTAGGGGCTTTTGCCGAAGCCAACGCGGACGGTGCTTTTACCGGCCTGCGCTACGAGCGTTCAGCCAGCGGTAGCACCTATGCTGAAAGCAATGCCGTCACCAATGGCCTCAAGTCCGGTGGTGATATTACCCTGATTGCTGGCAACAAGCTGACCAATGAAGGCACCAGCTTCAATGCAGCAAATGATATTTACGTCTCGGCACTGGAAGTCGAGAACAAGGCAGCGCGCAATACCGTTACACAGACCGCTTATAGCGAGGGCGACAAATATAGTGCCGGCCAAGGGGTAACCACCAATGGCATGGGCCAATCTGTGGCCAACCAGGCGACCGGTAAAGGCGGCACGGTGGTCATTGCATCACCCGAAGCACAGGCGCGGGTAGGTGGCGGCAGCGAGCGTTCGTCCTCCAGCTCCGGCAGCAGCGATGCGGTGACCACGCAGTTCAAAGCGGGTGGCAATGTGGTCATGGATGTCAAAGGCAAGATGGTGGACGAAGGCACGCAGTACGACGCCGGAAAGTCTATCCAGATTTCCGCGAACAGCTATGAGAACAAGGCAGCCGCCAATACCACTTACTCGAAATCGGAGAGTCTTACTGCGGGCGGCCAGATTACTGCGGGGGTGAATACAGCATCTGAAGTTACCGGCACGGTGGGTGGCTATGGCAGCAACAGTAAAGATAGCAAGACCAGTTCGACTGCGGTGGTGGGCGGCTTCAAGGCGGGTGAGAATGTTGTCATTCGTACCGAAGGCGATACCACGCTGGAGGGCACTAACATCAAGGCTGGCAAGGACGTCGGCTTGATTGCTGGCGGTAATCTCACTTACAAGCAAGCCAACAACACGACGTCGAAGACCGGTTCTTCTGAAACGTCGAGCGCCAATCTGTCGGCCAGCGCATGTGTCGATCTGACTTGTGCATCTGGTGGTGGCGGGGCGGACGGACGCACTGCCAATCAAACGGGAACCTCCAGCAAAGGCGTTGCTGGCAGTATCAATGCCGGTGGCAACGTGATTCTCAAATCGGGCGGCGACATGACGCTGCAAGGCACCAACCTGACATCCGGCAAAGATACCGTGCTGGATGCCGGCAAAAACTTTGAATACAAGGCACTGAAAAGTACTAGCACTTTAGTTGGCCAGGCCGACGGCGGTGGCGCGCAATTGGGGCTGGGTGTGGGTAATACCGCACAGGTGACCAAGAGCGGTTCGGTGAATGTGACCGGTAGTTTCGAACGTGGCCGCGACGACGCCAATTCAACCACCAAGAGCGGCGGCACGGTAAATACAGGTGGCACCTTCGTACTCAAATCAGGTAACGACGCGCACCTGGAAGGCACCAAAATTACCGCCAGTGACGCTGTGGTGGACGTCAAGGGCAACTTCAAAATGGAGTCTGCTCAAAGCAAAGAGAATCAAGATTCCTACAGCACCAAAGGCACGGTTGGCGTGGGCGGCTCACGCGGTGGTGGTGCCATGGGTGCGTCTGGCGCATCCGGTTCCGGCGGCAGTGGCGGTAGCAGTGGTAACGCCTTGGGAGGCGGCGCAGATGTGGACGTGGATATTCACAAGAAGGATAACCTGACCAACCAGAATGCATCCATCAAAACTACCGGTGGTACCAGCCTTAATGTAGGCGGTAATGCCACGCTGGCTGGTGCAAGAATCGATGCGCAGGGTGGTGTCAGCGGTGAGATCAAGGGTAACCTGAATATTGAAAGCCGTACCGACCGCGTCAAGCAGGAAGACACGGTAGTCAAGACGTATGTCGGCGTCGCACCGACCGGCGGAAAATCTGAAACCAAACAGGCCAAGGGGCTGACTGCGGCGAGCCACGCCGGTGAAACCGGTCTGGATATCGATGTTAATTCTTCGAAAAAAGATAACGTTACTCTTTCTGAGGCAAGCGGCATTTCCGGCGGCGCGGGTGGTCTGAAAAACCTGACAGTGGGCGGTAATGTTTCACTGAAGGGCGCATCCGAAGAAATACTCGGCGCCAACATTAAAGGAAGTATCACCAAGACCACCGTAGAAACCCGCAAGGATGAAAGTAGCATAGATTTCCGTGTACCGCTTTCCGTAGCGGCTGCCACAGGCCAGGAACCGGGCAAGGCAGCCCAGGTCAACGGTACTTTGGTCAAGGGTAGTGGCGGGGCCAGGAAGCCTGGTGGCGCTGAAGGTGAAAACATGGTCCGACCTCCAGCGAAGACTGGTGGTTCGGAGGATGGTGTTAACGTCGTGCGTTCTTCGGTTAACAATCGCGGGGGCAGCGAAGACAATCAGCCCGCCCCCAGAAAGCCAACGCTGATAGCTAGTTTGGGCGATCAGGATGGCGCACCGGGCAAGCCTGTGGCGGAGCGCCAGACGCGGCCGTTGGGCCCTGACTACCAGAATGTCGAGGGCAATAACTCAACCAGGCGGCCGACCCCAACCGGAAATGGTGGTTATCAGAATGCTGATGACAATGGTTCGAACAATGTCCAACGTCCGGCGCGGCCGCTTGGGCCCGATTACCAGAATAAGGATGTTAACAATTCGAATAACGCCAAGCGTCCGATTCAATCACTAGGCGAGGACTACCAGAACAAGAGCGATAGCAATATCAAACGTCCTCCCTCATTGGGCGAGGACTACCAGAATAAGGTCGATAGCAATACCAAACCTCCTCTTGTGACCCAGACTGGTGGCGAGGACTATCAAAACAATAAGGGTAACAACCAGAACAACCTGGATCGCCAGAGCCAGAATGGCGGAAGTGATTATCAGAACGGTAAGGGCAATAACAATCCGGGTAATGTAAGGAGTCCCGTTCAACCGTCTGGCAATGATTCTGCGCCGCCAAAGCAGCAGATCTTGATGAGCGAGAAGGGCTTCAAGATGAAGACTCTTTACGCTGACTTTGAAGGCGAGAGTCAGGGGACGAGCACGTTCTGGAAAAGCAAAAAGATCGAATATCTCGATACCGAAGAAAAACGGGTTGCGCGTGAAGTTGAGGTTAAAGATGGATTGATCGTGCACAAGCAGACGGGCAAACCTTTCGATACGGGCGACAAGGAAAGCGGTGCCATATTCGTGATGGACGGGCAGGGCAGGATATTTGCCACCACGGAGCAAAAAATCGGCGAGTTTCATCATTCAAGCCTGGCCAATGGCGAACCAACCGCAATGAGCGGGCACATGCTGGTAAAGGGCGGCAAGCTGGTGCATATCGACAACAACAGCGGGCACTACAAGCCAGACCTCGATCAACTCAATCAGATGCGCGGTTACCTGTCCGAGCAGGGGGTCGATCTGTCGAATGTTAAAAACGTCGGCGTAGCGAATGTTGTGGTAGGACATAATGATCACCGCATCAAGTGGGTGGATTCCAATACAGGGGAAGTTCTCCCTGAAGGAAAAGCGCCGCCGGCTTACGTATTTGAGAAGATGTTTAGCACGCCTGATCAAAATCAGGGCACTGGTAGGGATAGCCAGAACACTACCAGCACCCGGCGGCTGACCCAGGCTGAGAATGCTGATGACATTGGTTCGAACAATGTCCAACGTCCGGCGCGGCCGCTTGGGCCCGATTACCAGAATAAGGATGTTAACAATTCGAATAACGCCAAGCGTCCGATTCAATCACTAGTCGAGGACTACCAGAACAAGAGTGACAGTAGTATCAAACGTCCTCTCTCTCTAGGCGAGGACTACCAGAACAAGAGCGATAGCAATATCAAACGTCCTCCCTCTCTGGGCGAGGACTACCAGAATAAAAGCGACAGCAATATCAAACGTCCTCTTTTGACCCAAACTGGTGGGGAAGACTTTCCAAACGCTAATCCACGTTCGCGTAGCTCATCCAACGCAACGGATGAATTCCAGGTATCCAGTCAGGGTCAGCGGCCGCGCAGTTCTTCTACTACACCGCGAGACATTTATTCTGAAGTAGACGTAGGGTCTGGTACAGGAGGAAGACCAAACAAGGGCGATAGCGATAACAAGGTTCTTTATCCCTTGGTTTCCGGGAAAATTGATTCGTTAGAGGCGCCGCCACGTGTGGTCGACAGTGCACCACTTACGCCTGTTATCCAGCCCCCCAAGCAGAAGGAATTTATCAGCGAGAAGGGCTTCAAGATGAAGACCCTGGACTCTGACTTCGAAGGTGAAGATAAGGGTAAAGGAAAGTGGTGGAACAATTCTTCTGTCACAATCAAATATCTGAGCGCTGATGAGCGAAATCTCCGGGAAGTTGAGGTGAAGAACGGTTTGATCGTGGAAAAGGTGAGTGGTGAACTTTTTGACACGGGTAGCAATAAAGAGGGTGCGATTTTTGTGATGGACGGCCAGGGCCGGATCTATGCGACCACAGAACAGCGATCAGCTTATTTCCATCATTCAAGTTTGCTGGGCGGAGAGCCAGTCGCGATGGCCGGGCATATGTTTGTACAGGACGGGAAGCTGGTCCACATCAACAATCAGAGTGGGCACTACAAACCGGACTTGGGTCAGCTGAAGCAGATGCGTGGATACCTGGCCGAACAGGGGGTTGATTTGACTAACGTCAAGAATGTCGGCGTAACCCTGGTAGTGGGAGAAAAGAAAATTACGCCGAAATGGGTGAATACAGACACTGGTGAGCTTGTGACAGGGAATCCAATGCATGAAGCTTTCTACCAGTTGCATCCACCAAAGGAGCAGAATATTGTTGAAGTGGTTGGTGAAGTCACAAGGCCGCGCAGCTATTCAATTCCGAAAGTGGGATATTTCGAGGAAGGCGGGGAGCAGCGGTCGCGCAGCTCCTCAAGCGTAATTGACGAGTCCAGAAGTATTATGGATCTCTACGCACAGCCGAATACAGACGAAAATCAACCTGGCACTCCGGAATCAAAATACTTTCAGTAAGCTTCGCAATGGATAATCCGAACATGCACCATGCCGAACCCGAGATGGATAATGAAACCCTGAATGCGGTGCGTGGTTGCCTGGCGATCTGCCTGTATGACATTATTTTTGCACCTGCCGACGATTACGCTGCCGAGTTGACGGCGCGGAAGTTGATGACGAATGGCACCGTCATCACTGATCCAGAAAATGTTCCGGCTATGATCAGCCTTGCTTTGCAGGCACCCGTAGGACTTCTTGAAAGTTTTGATCTGCCGCATGAACGTGTAGCTATTGTTCACTACCTGGAGCACCTCCGCACAACGCTGGTTTCTCTTTTGGCATCCAGTAAGCTTGTACATTAGGTATGGTTCTTGAACAAAAGATGTTTGTTTAAGCGCATCAGTCGGAGAACAGAGTTTTGTTATCCTTGGTAGTCAGCTCTTTAGGTAATATGCGTCAGTACCCGCCGAAAAGTTAAAGGAATTTTCTATGAATCTAAGCAGAGAATTCCGGTGCAATGCGCTACGCTTATTGGCACCCTACAAAGTACATTACGCGATTTTTTGGTGAACGTACTTATGGCAATAATCCATTGACGGGGTGGTGTCACTATTGATACCATTTTAATGTGAATTTCTCCAAGAAAATCCTTGATAAAATGCGACGAGAACCGACGAATGTCAGGTTTTCCGATTTGCACAGATTGTGCGAGGAGTTCTTTGGAAAGCCACGGCAATCGGGCACCAGCCACACCATTTTCAAAACGCCTTGGCCTGGCGATCCGCGTGTGAACATCCAGAACGATAAAGGTAAAGCCAAGGCGTATCAGGTTCGGCAGGTTCTTTTAGCCATTGATAAGTTGAAGGAGAGCCAAGATGAGCATTGACCATTACACTTACCGCGTCACATGGTCGCCGGAAGATGGCGAGCATGTGGGGTTATGCGCTGAATTTCCATCCATGTCTTTCTTGGCACCCACCCCGGAAAAAGCACTGGCAGGGATTCGGCGAGCAGTGGCCGAAGTTTTGGCTGATATGCAAGCCAGCGGCGAGCCTATCCCGGTGCCTTTGGCCGAGAAGCACTACAGCGGCGAATTCAGAGTTCGTATTCCGCCAGAAGTACATCGTGCGTTGGCGATGCAAGCTGCTGAGCAAGGTGTTAGCCTGAATCGGTTGGCGAGCGCCAAGTTGGCTGGGTGATGCTTGAACCTTGAGCCTCTTACGCAGTCAGCTCTTTAGGTAATATGCGTCAGTACCCACCGGAACGTTAAAGGAATTTTCATGATTCAAACCAAATTTTCTTTCCCAGCTATTCTGTTTTTGGCGCTTCTTACTGGTTGTGGGAAGGGCGACGGCAAACCACCGGCTGGAGGTGCGGGCCCCGGTCCTGGTGGCGCCATGCCGCCGCCGGAAGTTGAGGTCATGACCATTACTGCGGGCACCGCGACGCTGACCCAGGATTTACCGGGCCGCTTGCAGGCGTGGCGCACGGCTGAAGTGCGGGCGCGGGTGGAAGGGATTGTGGAAAAGCGCTTGTTCACGGAAGGGTCGGAAGTGAAGGCGGGCACTACACTATTCCAGATTGACCCACGCACCTACAAGGCAACGCGTGATGCGGCGGCAGCCGATGTCGAGGCGGCGCGGTTGGTGGTGGACCGTTACAAGCCGCTGCTGGATATCAAGGCAGTGAGTCAGCAGGAATTCGATGCGGCGCAGGCCCGGCTCAAGCAGCTGCAGGCGGTGCTTGCGCGTGCTGCGCTTGATCTGGAAAATACTCAGGTTCCGGCGTCGATTTCCGGCCGCATCGGGCGTGCTCTGATTTCTGAAGGGGCACTGGTGGGTCGTGGCGATGCGACGCACATGGCAACGATTGAACAGATCGAACCGATCTACGCCAACTTTACGCAGCCCGGCGCCGATCTGCTGAGCCTGCGCGCGGCGCTCAAATCCGGCAAACTTAAACGCACCGATTCTGCCCAAGTGGAGTTGGTGCTGGAAGACGGCAGCACTTATGCGCTGCCGGGGCGCATCCTGTTCTCGGATCAGTCGGTTGATCCTTCCTCCGGTGCGGTGAGTTTGCGTGCCGAGTTCGCCAACCCCGGGCACGAATTGCTGCCGGGCATGTTCGTGCGTATCCGCTTCCCCCAGGCCACGATGATTGACGCTATTCGTGTGCCGCAACGCGCCGTGCAGGCAGGGCCCCAGGGCCAGTTCGTGATGATCGTCACCCCTGAAGGCAAGGCCGTTCCGATGCCGATCAAGACCGGCGGCATGGCAGGTACGGATTTCATTGTCAGCAAGGGTTTGAAGGGCGGCGAAACTGTGATCGTCAACGGCTTGCAGAAAGCGCGGCCGGGCACGCAAGTGGTCGCCAAGCCGCTCGCTGCGGGGGTTGAACCGCCACCCCCATCCGGCAAACAGAAAGGGGGCTAGACCATGTCCCGTTTCTTTATCGACCGCCCGGTATTTGCCTGGGTGATCGCCATCCTCATCGTGTTTGCCGGTTTGCTCGCACTGCGCGCCTTGCCGGTGTCGCAGTATCCTTCCGTTGCGCCGCCCGCGCTCGATATCACCGTCAACTATCCCGGTGCTTCGGCCCAGGTGGTGGAGCAAAGCGCGGTGCAGTTGGTCGAGCAGGAGATGAACGGTATCGACAACCTGCTCTACATGGATTCGAGTTCGCAGGTAGGGACCGGCCAGGTGACGCTGACCTTCCGCCCCGGCACCGACATTCAGTACGCGTCGGTGGAAGCGCAAAACCGCATCAAACGGGTGGAAGCCCGCTTGCCCGATGACGTGCGGCGTCTGGGTGTGACAGTCACCCGTGCCGGGCGCAACTTCATCATGGTGGTGGCACTGGCTGCGCCCGATGGCCAATTCAATGCGGTTGACCTCGGCAGTTATGCCACCGCCAACGTGCTGGATCCGTTGCTGCGTGTACCCGGCGTGGGTGAGGTGCTGCTGTTTGGCACCGAATATTCCATGCGCATCTGGTTGAAGCCGGAAAAGCTGGAATCGTTTGCGCTCTCGCCCGCCGACGTGTCGCGTGCGGTGCGCGCGCAAAATGCGCTGCTGCCGCTGGGCGAAGTAGGACAGTTGCCTGCGGCGCCGGGCCAGGAAGTGAATTCGGTTATCGCCACGCGCGGGCGGCTCACTACGCCGGAGGAATTCGGCAACATCATCGTGCGCGCCAAACCCGACGGCTCCAGCGTGCGGCTCAAGGACATCGCGCGCATAGAGCTGGGCGCACAGGATTACAGCCGTAACGCACGCTTGAATGGCCAGCCCATTGCCGGCATGGCAATCCGCATCACGCCCGGCGCCAACGCGCTGGAAACCGCACGCGGCGTGCGCACCAAAATGCAGGAACTGTCGCGTTATTTCCCCAAGGGCATGGACTGGCTGGTGCCTTATGACACCACGCGTTTCATTGAGCTCTCCATCCATGAAGTGGTGACGACGCTGCTGATCGCCGCTGCCCTGGTGGTGCTGGTGATGTTTGTGTTCCTCGGTAACTGGCGCGTGACGTTGATCCCCGCCATTGTCGTCCCGGTGTCTCTATTGGGAGGCTTGCTGGGTCTGTATATCTTCGGTTTTTCCATCAACGTACTGACGCTGTTTGCGATGGTGCTGGCGATCGGCATCGTGGTCGACGATGCCATCGTGGTGGTGGAAAACGTCGAGCGCAACATGCGCAGCCAACACCTTGACCCACGAGCAGCGACGCGGCTGGCGATGAAGGAGATCACCGGCGCCATCGTCGCCATTTCTCTGGTGCTCTCGGCGGTATTCGTGCCCATGATGTTTTTCGGCGGCTCGGTGGGCGCCATCTACCGCCAGTTCGCCGTCACCCTGGTGGTGACCATGGCCTTCTCCGCTTTTCTGGCGCTCTCGCTTACCCCGGCTTTGTGCGCCAATCTGTTGAAGCACGATCCGGAGAGTCTGGAAAAGGGCTTTCATGGCTGGTTCAACCGCTTCTTCGACCGTACCGCGCAGCGCTATGTTGGCGGGGTAACCGCATTCACGCGCAGGGTGGTGCGCTCGCTCCTGCTGTACGGCGTGATCGTTGCACTGGCCGCCTGGGCCTACATGAAACTGCCCGGCAGTTTTCTGCCCGAGGAAGATCAGGGTTACATCGTCACCGCGATCCAGTTGCCGCCCGCAGCGACCAAGGAACGTTCGCAAAAGGTGCTGGAGTCGGTCGAACAGTTTTATCTCAAGCAGCCGCAGGTGGACAAGGTCGTGGGCGTACTCGGATTTTCCTTCTTCGGCCGTGGCCAGAACATGGCGCTTGCTTTCGTCAGGCTTAAGGACTGGGACGCCCGTCCCGGCGTGGATAACTCGGCGCAAAGCCTGATCAAGCGCGCCAACATGAATTTCTTTCGCATGAAACAGGCGATGCTGTTCGCCATCAATCCGCCGCCTATACCCGAGCTTGCCACGGCGGGCGGATTCGACTTCCGCCTGCAGGATCGCGGTGGTATGGGCCGGGAAAAATTGATCGACGCGCGCAACCAGGTACTGGGCATGGCGATGGCGGACAAGCATTTGACCGCGGTGCGTCCCGAAGGCCAGGAACCGGCGCAGCAAATTTTTCTCGATATCGACCGCGAGAAAGCGGAAGCGCTGGGGGTGAATGCGGCAGAACTCAATGACACCTTGCAGTCGCTGTTCGGGGTCGTCTATATCAACGATTTCCTGCGTCAGGGGCGGGTGCTGCGGGTGCAGATGCAGGCCGACGAGGCAACCCGCAGGAGTGAGACTGACCTGATGCGGATCGCGGTGCGCAACAGCGCCGGACGCATGGTGCGCCTGTCCGAATTCACCCGCATTCAATGGGTCGCGGGCACAGCCAAGCTGGATCGCTACAACGGTGTGCCGTCGATGAAAATTTCCGGGGCGACTGCACCGGGCGGGTCGAGCGGTGAAGCGATCGCCGCGATGGAGGCGATTGCGCAGAAACTGCCGCCGGGCATTGGTTTTGAGTGGTCGGGTATTTCCTTTGAGGAAAGGCTCTCCGGCCAGCAGGCGCCGCTGTTATTCGGTGTCTCTTTGCTGGTGGTGTTTCTGGTGCTGGCGGCGCTGTATGAGAGCTGGTCGATTCCGCTGGCGGTGATGCTGGCCGTTCCCCTGGGTGCCTTCGGTGCCCTGGTGGCGGTGGAGTTGCGCGGCTTGCCCAACGACGTTTATTTCAAGGTCGGGCTGATTGCCATCATTGGCCTTGCGGCCAAGAACGCCATCTTGATTGTTGAGTTTGCGCGCCGTCTGGAGGATGAAGGCCGCGAACGCATGGATGCCGTTCTGGAAGCCTGCCGCTTGCGGCTCAGGCCAATCCTGATGACGTCCATCGCCTTCGTCGCCGGCGTCATGCC
>Ga0315281_10005496_pt1 | contig 18126 bp, 18 predicted proteins | sample YL17G07_0_MG_FD_204540 | JGI IMG/M metagenome (GOLD analysis project Ga0315281, IMG submission 204540) | Sediment microbial communities from Yellowstone Lake, YNP, Wyoming, USA - YL17G07_0 | ecosystem: Environmental > Aquatic > Freshwater > Lake > Sediment | place: USA: Wyoming | collected...
CCGTCCGCCACTAGGTTGATCGGGCAAGCCCGCTCAACCCCGTTCGACTTGCATGTCTCATGCACCCCGCCAGCGTTTGTCCTGAGCCAGGATCAAACTCTCCGAAAAAAAACAGTGGTCTGGCCCGAGGGCCCCACCACCGTTCACATTTCAGACGTTCGTCCCGTTGACTCGTGTGGGTTCCTATCACTCTTCAGCTGTTAAGGTCACGCCACCGACGGATCGGTATCGCTTCTATTCGAGGCCTCCGTGAACGGAACCTCGGCGGCGAGCAGCGCGATCGAATTGGATCGCCGTTCTCGCGACGCCTCACCGACAGGCATGTCGGCGCGATCTCGGAGTCTACTGGTCCGCGCCGATGACTGTCAACCGGGGGTGGCTCCCAGCAGGGCGTCGAGCCGGGCGCGAATCCCGGCGGCGGTCAGGCCCAGCGCCGCATCGTGCTCATCGGCGGTACCGTAGTTCCTGAGCACGCGCCGCGGTATGCCGATCGACTCCACCCGCACGGACGCCGGGGCGAGTGCCTGCACCACGTCCGCGATCCCGGTCCCGGCGTAGTAGGGCTCCACCAGCAGGATGGGAGCGGGTCGGTCGCCGGCGAGCGCTCGCAGGCCCGCCGTGTCGAAGGGCGCCACGGTGGTGCAGTACGCGATCGAGACGTCACGCCCAAGGCAGGCCTCGACCACCCGGTCGAGCATCGGCCCAACCGCCACGACGGTGGTTGCAGAGCCTGTGCGCACCACGTCGAGTTGGCCGAAACGCACGGGCCTGCTGGCCCGGTTGACCTGCGAGCTGGTGCGGAAGTAGGTCGGTGCCCCATCGGCGTAGGTCTCGCGGAAGAGGGCGTCGAACTCGGCAGGAGTGCCCGGCACGATGACCTCCATCCCGGGCAGGCTGCGCAGGATCGCGACATCGCCGGGGGCCTGGTGGGTCATCCCGTCGCTGGCATAGTCGTGGGATGCGCCGATGCTGATGAAGTTGCCGCCCAGGCCCTGGTAGCAGAAGTCGTCCTTGATCTGCTCGAACGGCCGTTCGACCACGAAGGGGGCGATGGAGTGGACCACCGGGACGAAGCCCTCGAGGGCGAACCCAGCAGCGAGGCTCACGGCGGTCTGCTCCATGATGCCCAGGCTGACCACGCGACCGGGGTGCGCCGTGGCGGCGTGCTCGAAGAGGCCCGTGCTGATGTCGCACAGGACCATCACGAGACGCTCGTCGACGTCCATCAACTCGGTGATGGTGCTTCCCATCTGCTCCCGCATGGTCGACTCGCTCATCCGTCCACCTCGGCCACCACCATGCTGGGGCGGGTGGCATCCTGCGAACGCAGCGCCGCCTCGATCGCCACGTGGTCTCGTCCATCGATGGTGGAGGCGGCCCAGCCGAAGGCGCTGAACTTGGCGGCCACGTCGCCGAGCGGTCGTGTGCTGGTGTGGTTGTTGATCAGGATCCCGGTCAGGTTGGGCAGATGCAGGCTCCCCGCCAGGAGGGCCGTTTCCCAGACGCTTCCCTCGTTCGCCTCTCCGTCGCCGATCAGGACGAAGACGCGCCGATCGCTGTTCTTGACCTGCAACGCCAGGGCCACGCCCACCGCCATCGGAAATCCATGCCCCAGCGAGCCGGTGGACACCTCGATCCCCGGGACCAGGTTGCGGTCCGGGTGGCCGCCGAGTCGGCCGCCGAATTCGAGGAAGTGCGCCAGCTCATCGGCCGGGAAGAAGCCGCGGTCGGCGAGTACGGCGTACAACCCGATCGGCCCGTGACCCTTGCTGACCAGGAACCGATCACGCGCCTCGCTGCGCGGGGTCGCGGGGTCGTGGCGCAGGACGCGCTGATAGAGGACCCAGACCACGTCGAGGATCGACAGGGCGCTGGGGTCGTGCTTGTCGTCGCCGTGGGTGCCGGCAAGCAGGCGCAGCATCGGCAGCATGGCGGGGTCGCGGCCCGGCTGGTCCCTGCGCGACATGGCTGACTAGGAGTGCTCCACCTGGCGACGACCCTGCAGGGAGCGAATGAGGGTCACGTCATCGGCGTATTCGAGGTCGCCCCCGACCGGCAGCCCGCGAGCGATGCGGCTCACCAGCGAGACGTGTGGCTCGATCAGTTCGGCGAGATACATGGCGGTCGCCTCGCCCTCCAGGTTCGGATTGGTGGCCAGGATCACCTCGTCGATCCCGCCGGCGGCCACCCGGACCACGAGCTCGCGTGCCCGGATCTGGTCCGGACCGATGCCGTCGATCGGGCTGATCGCGCCGTGCAGCACGTGGTACCTGCCGCGGAACTCACCGGTGCGCTCGATGGCCAGCACGTCGAGCGGCTCCTCCACCACGCAGATGCGCGTCGCGTCCCGGCGCGCATCTGAGCACGTATCGCAGGGATCGATGCCGATGTCGGTGATATTGCAGCACACCCCGCAATACGCGACCTGCTCCTTGATGGCGACCAGGGCCTGGGCAAGACCGCGGGCCTCGTCCGAGGGCGCCCGCAACATGTGGTAGGTCAGTCGCTGAGCCGTCTTGCGGCCGACTCCGGGGAGCTTGCTGAACTCCTCGATCAGGCGTGCGACTGGGGCGATCAGGCCGGCCATGCGCGGGCGCTCAGCGGATCCGGGATTGGGCTGAGGGCCCGCCAAAGCCGGGCATGCCCGGCATGCCGACCCCGCCGGCGACGGTGGCCATGCGCTGCCGTTCAAGTTCCTTGCTGGCAGAAATGGCAGCATTGACGGCGGTCATCACGAGGTCCTGGAGCATCTCCACCTCGGTCGGGTCGACGGCGCGCGGATCGATCTCAAGCAGTCGCAACTCCTGCGCTCCGGTGATCACGACTCGCACCGCTCCCCCGCCGGAGGTCGTCTCGACGGTCGCCTCGCGCAACTCTTCCTGGGCCGCCGCCAGCTGGGTCTGCATCTGCTGGGCCATCTTGGCGATCTGGGCGATGTTCACGCGCGTCGTACTCCTGCTGTGGATGGGACCGGACGGGAAGTCAGTGGACCTCCGGCACGTCAAGGAGCTCCCCGCCGGTGATCCGCAGAACACCGTCGAGGAACGCCGACGCATCGGGGTCGGGGGAATCGATGACCAGCGCCTGGGCGATCGACAACGGTTCGAGATCGACGTTACTGGCGATGCACTCGATCGCCCACGCCCCTCCCAGGACCGTACCGAGCAACTGCTCGATGGCCGATGAGCGCGTTGCCGCCTTCTCGCGCATGAAGCCGCGCTCCTCGGGGAAGGCGAGCGTCACGCGCGCACCGCTGATGGCCACCGGGCGACACTCACGGAGGAGCGGCTTGATGGCGGGCGCCGCCCGCTCGATCACCTCTCCCCACCGGCCGCGCAGGCCGCTCACGTCGACATCGCCCGCCGCCGGGTTGGCGACGACCGCCTCGGTGGCGGCAGGCTCGGTGATCTGCAACGGCGCGGAGGCTGGTGGTGGCGAGGCAGGTGGAAATGCTGGACGCGGGGCCGGCGCCGTTGGAGCCGATCGTCCGGATGAGGCGGACCCTTCCACCGCCAGCAGCTCCATGACCAGGCGTGCGCGGCCCTCGCGGGCTCCGACGCCGGCTCCCTCGGCCAGGGCGCGCAGGATCGCGGCCAGGCGTCGGGCAAGCGGCGGGTCGGCGGCCGAACGCAGGAGGCGGCGGCGGGCCTCATCGGTGGCCTGGGCAGCGACCTGGCCCATCTCGCGGCCGAGCACGGCGAGGTCGTCGATCCGCTCCAACGCTGCCTGGGTGTCTCCGCTGGCCAGGGCATCCACGAGCGCAACGATGCTCGCCTCATCGGCGAGACCGACCGCCTCGCGCACCGCCTCGGCGGTCACCCGTTCTCCGGCGTAGGCCAACACCTGGTCGAGCAGCGATTCCCCATCGCGCATCCCGCCGTCCGCCAGGCGGGCGATCAGGGCGAGCGCATCCGGATCAGCGGTCGCACCCTCCGCATCAGCGATCCGCGTCAACTTGCCGGCGATCAGCTCCTCCGACAGGCGGCGAAAGTCGAAACGCTGGGTGCGGCTGATGATGGTGGCCGGGACCTTGTGGGTGTCGGTGGTGGCCAGGATGAAGACGACGTGGGGCGGCGGCTCCTCGATCAGCTTCAGCAGCGCGTTGAAGGCATGCGTGCTGAGCATATGGACCTCATCGATGATGTAGACCCGCCGCCGAAGCTCGGCCGGTGCGGTGAGGGCCCGCATCACCAGGTCGCGCGCGTCCTCGACCAGGCCGTGGCTCGCCGCGTCGATCTCGATCACGTCCATCGCACGCCCCTCGCGCACCGAGACGCAGGCCGCGCAGCGGTCGCAGGGCTCGCCGTCACCGGTCCCATCGGTGCAGTTGATCGCCTTGGCCAGGATCCGCGCGGTCGAGGTCTTTCCGGTGCCCCGCGGGCCGACGAACAGGTAGGCGTGGGCGATCCGGCCGGTGGCCACCGCGTTGCGCAGGGTGGTCACGATCGGGTCCTGGCCGATCAGCTCGCCGAAGCGCTGCGCCCGCCAGCGTCGGTACAGGGCGCGTTGCGGATCGGCATCAACGGTGGCGGCGGCGGGCTTGACCATGGCCTCCTGAGCGTACACCGAAGGGGCGAATGAATGGCCGTGCACCCGGCGTCGACCGATCGTACCCGCACACGCGTCCATCGCCCGGCTCCAGCCAGGTAGCCCCACGGCACCCGAAGGCGACCGCTTACCGCTGCTTCCTTCCGGACCTGACGGGGTTCACGGACCTTCGCTGCGTGGGACCCGACTCTCAACGTCGGTCGATGTCGTGGGAGGCGAAGGCGAGTCGGCCTCGGCCGGGAATTCAGCCCCGCTGTAGCGGATTGCGGGTGCAGGGCACCGCTAGTTCCCCACCTAGCACGGCCGACGCGATGGTAGGGGCGGCGGCCAGATCGGTCAATTCGGATCGATGGCGGAGAGGGGGGGATTCGAACCCCCGACGGGTTTCCCCGAACCGCATTTCCAATGCGGCGCCATAGGCCACTAGGCGACCTCTCCGCGGGTATGCAGGTGGCGGAGAGGGTGGGATTCGAACCCACGGTGCTCATCGCACACCGCTTTTCGAGAGCGGCACCTTAAACCACTCGGACACCTCTCCGGCCGGGAGTCTAGCAGAGGATTCTCGGCGCGCCGCCGATGCTCAGCCCGCCGCCCGGAGGCGGCGGCACGGTCAGGCGCCGGCCGGCGCCGCGCTCGCCAACCGGCGGGCCTCTGCCTCACGGACACCGGAGATGACTGCCACCTGGTGGCCGAGTCCATCCGCCCGGGCAAGCTGCACCGCGCCTCCCGCGGCGCCCTGCTTCTCATCGGACAGGGCGAAGACCAGGGTCTTGACCCGCCCCGCCAGCAGGGCCCCGACGCACATGGCGCATGGCTCGTGGGTGGCGAAGATGGTCACCTCGGACAGGCGACGCGTTCCCAGCTTGCGGGCGGCGGCCTGGACGGCCAGCAGGACGGCGTGGGCTGTCGGGTCATGCTGCAGCAGGATGCGATCGTGGTCGCGGGCGATCATGGCGTCATCGAGGACGGCCACGGCACCGACCGGCGCCTCGCCCTCTTCCGCGCCGCGCCTCGCCTCGGCGATCGCCTCGGCCATGTACAGCTCGTAGTTCATGCTTCCTCTGCGGCCCGCGGCCGAGTCTACCAGAGGCGCACCCGGCGACCGCCGCTAGGATAGGGGCCCCATCGCGCCGCCAGCCGAAAGGAGCCCAACGATCGTCGCGTCGCGCGCCTGGTCACGCCTCGACTGGCTGGCGCTGGCGGCCGTCACAGCGGGAGCGGCGGTCACGCGGCTGCCCGGACTGTCCCGGCCCATCGGCTTCGTCTTCGACGAGATCTTCTACGCCCAGAACGCCTGCCTGTATGTGCTCGACCCTGCCCGATGCGGGATCGCGCTTCTCGCCGAGCGATCGCATCCGCCGCTCGGCAAGGTGATCATCGGCCTCGGGATTCAACTGTTCGGCTACAACGAGTTCGGCTGGCGAATCATGGCCGCGCTGGCGGGCATCCTCAGCGTGGCGCTCCTCTTCGTGCTGGTGCGGCGGCTGCTGACCGGCCTTGTCGCCCCCATGGGCGCGACCGTGGGCGCCTTCGTGGCGGCGGGGCTGCTGGCGGTCGACTTCCTGCACCTCGTCCACTCGAGGGTGGGCATGCTCGACGTCTTCCTGACCTTGTTCGTGCTCATGACGGTCCATTTCGCGGTGCTCGACGCAAGCCGCGACCGGTCCCCCGCCCGGGGCGTCGGCATGCGTCGATGGATCTACCGGATCTGCGTCGGGCGGCCGTGGCGCATGGTCACCGGCCTGTCGCTGGGTGCCGCAACGGCGGTGAAGTGGTCGGGCGCCTACACGATCCTGCTGGTCGTTCCGTTGCTGATCGCCTACGAGGTGGCGGCCTCGCGGCGCGATCCGTCGATCCCCGACGCGCCGCCGCGACCGTGGCGAGAGGCGTGGCGGATCGCCTGGCGGCGGGAGCTCGTGCCATCGCTCTTCCTCCTGGGGCTGGTGCCGTTCCTCGTCTACATGGCGTCCTACGTCGGGCGCGTGCCGGGCAGCGCTTTTGCGATTCCCTGGGCCGAGGGATCGTTCTGGCGCCACGTCCTCGATGAGCAGCTGCGTATGGCGCGCTTCCACCACGGTGTCGTCCGCAACCACCCCTACGAGTCGCCCCCGTGGTCCTGGCTGCTGCTGAAGCGCCCCGTGGCGTACTACTTCCGGATCGACGGCGGGTCGTATCGCGAGATCCTCGCGATCGGCAATCCGCTCACCTGGTGGAGCGGGGCCGCGGTGCTGATCGGCTTGGGCGTCGCCTGGTTGCGGCGAGGGGCGAGCCACATCGGGCCCGAGGCGATCATCGTGGGCGGCGCGCTGGCGAGCTACCTCCCCTGGCTGTTGATCACCGGATCGCGGACCTTTGTCTTCACCTGGTACCTGCTGCCGACGATCCCCTTCCTGTGCGCCGCCATGGGCCTGTTGGTGGCCCGGGCCTGGCCGAGTCCGGCGGGTCGACTGGTCACGGTCGTGGCCGGGGTGGCGGTGCTGGCCTCGTTCGTCTTCTTCTTCCCCGTGCTGACCGCGATGCCGCTTTCACCGCAGGACTGGCGGGCGCGCATCTGGTTCACCGATTGCGCACGCCCCGCTGCGCCCACGCTGGAGCTGCCGAACGACGTGATCGACAAGGGTCCCCCACCGACTGGATGGTGCTGGATCTAGTCCGCGCCGCGATGCGTGGTCAGGCAGCCAGCCCTACCCGGCCACTGCGACGGGCGCGCTCATGCCGATGTGCCGCACCGACGGCACGAGGAGGACGCTGACGCAGACCCCGATGTTGAGAACGGCGGCGACCACGAGCGTCTCCGGGGTTCCGATCGCCGCGGCGATCGGTCCGATCAAGGCATACCCGATCGGGTTGAGCGCGACGGAGCCGAACCAGTCGAACGAGCTGATGCGCGAGAGCGCGTGCTCAGGCACGTTGCGCTGAAGCGCCGTGATCCAGAGCGTATTGCCGAGCGCGAAGCCGATGCCGACCGCGAAGCTGACGACGGCCATCGCGATCAGCGGGAGCGGAACGGCCAGCGCAGCGAGGAGCAGCCCTGCCGGTATCACGAGCAGCTGGGAGGCGACGAGCGGCCGCTTGACCTTGAGGCGCAGGGCGAACAGCCCGCCGACGACCGCACCCAGGGATTCAACGGCCAGGATCGTGCCCCAGGCCGCTGCCCCGCCCAGTTCCTGTTTCGCCACGAGTGGCCCGAGCACCAGCAGCGCAGGAAAGTAGGTGAGCTGGAACAGGCCGAACGAGACGACCATGGCCACGGCCCAGGAGCGGGCGACGAACTCGCGCCAGCCGTCGCGCAGGTCAGCGAGGATCGACGCGGTTGCGATCCGCACGGTCGGGGCGAGGCGCATCGAGGCGGTGAACGCAGCGGAGGCCAAGAAGGTGACCGAATCGATCGCGATCGCCCACGCCGGACTTCCCGCGGCCACGATCAGCGCCCCGATGGCGGGACCCGCGATCGACAGCACGCTGCTGGCGAGCCCGAGAAGCGCGTTGGCTTCCTGGAGCCGGGCATCGCTGACCGCCTCCCGCACGAGCCCGATCGTGGCGGGCCGGGAGAAGGCGGCGGCAACGCCGAACACGGCCTGAAGCAGGGCGACGTTCCAGACGTTGGCGGTGCCGGAGAAGAGGAGGATGGCCGTGGCGACCTGCGCCGCTCCCTTCACCAGGTCGCTGCCGACCAGGATCGTCCGACGCGGGAGGCGGTCGGCGAACACTCCGCCGAGGAGCAGGAGAATGACGATCGGGATCTCGCGGGCGAGCAGCACGATCCCCAGATCGACGGCGCCGCCGAACTCGAGCACCGCAAAGGCGAGTGCCACCATCGCCATCCCCGAGCCGAGGGTGGAGACAGTGACCGCCGCCAGGTAGCGGGCAAAGCTCCGCTCGCGGAGCACGTCGAGAGACCGTGGAAGTCGCACGATGGGGAGTCCCCTCAGCAGAATTGCAGCCTTACCTTGTTCTGGGATGGCGGTCCCCAGCGGAGCGCGGCCCCCAGGGCGTCAGGCAAACCTCATTTCCTGACTGGACGAAGTGCCTTGAGCGCACGGGTGATGACGGGAGGCAAGACTTCGCGGGCGACCCTCCTGGCAAGAGGGATCCCCTTGCGCCAGCCGATGTCTTTGACCGGTGAGGCGCCGACAGGGCTGGCGGCATGGACGTGAGAGCGGATCTCCGCGGTAGGAGGACGCCAGTCCGCGATACGAACGACCGTGCTGCCAGCGATCCTCTGTGTTTCAAAGGACTGCGGCCCGAAGGTTTCCAGCCACGCAATGAGTTCGCTCTGAACTGGACCCGGATCGCCCCAAGTCCCGTAGAACTTGCTGTCGCTCAGGCAGATCGGATGCAACTCGCCAGAGGTGACTGCGCCCCACACGGCCGCGGCGACACCGGGCGTGTGCGCCGCGCGGAAGTCGTCACACACCAGCAGTGCCTCCGCATGCATGACAACCCGACAGGCCTTGATGTCCGCCTCGACGTGCTCATACAGGTGCGAAGCATCCACATGCGCGAACCGGCACGACTGTGGCGCGACATGGCTCGAGATGGTTGATGTAGGCCCCTGCACGATGGTGGGCAAGGCGGCGTGGAAGGCAAGGTAGTTCCGCTCGAAGGCAAGACGAGTCAGCGTGGAACGGTACTGCCGCATTTCCCCGTCGTTGTCGCGATCCTGCGCAGCATCCTCGAATAGGTCGCAGACGGTCAGCCGCTGATCGTCCACCCGGTATTGTCCAATGAGGATCGCGCTCTTGCCGAGGTAAGCGCCGAGCTCAAGCAGATCGCCCGATATGGCCAGGCGATTCTGCCGTTCCAGGAACCAGGATATGAGAGCTTGATCCTGGCCAAAGAACCAGCCCGGAATGTCATCCAGGGTCGCTAGCTTGGCCATGTTCGCCATGGTTCTTCCCATCTGCCTGTCGCCGAGGGTTGCCTGGACCGGTTACCGTACCCGGATGCCACATTCCCGGCTACTGCTCCCGACACGAAGCCGCCGGAAGCGGTGGAAGGAACGCTGACTCGGGCGCGTCCTTCCGTCCCGGGTTGCTATGGCGTGCCCGAGAGGACTCGAACCTCCGGCCTTCAGGTCCGCAACCTGACGCTCTATCCACTGAGCTACGGGCACGTGCGCGACGACGGTGGCGGAGAGGGAGGGATTCGAACCCTCGGAAGAGGAAACCCCCTTCAGCGGTTTAGCAAACCGCCGCACTAGGCCACTATGCGACCTCTCCGCGAGCGGCGCCGATGATAGCATGGGGCCATCGAGACGACGCTCCGACGGCCGGTCCCGGGCCGCCCAAATTCGACCGATCCGATCCCTTCGAGCCAGCCATGCAGCGCATCCCCGTCATCGGCCAAGCCTTCACCCATTCCGCCGTCGAGGCGGTGCAGCGCGCCGCCATCGAGGCCTCGGATCGCGAACTCGCGATCGAGCGCTGGGAACGCCGGCCGCACCAGCTTGCCGACGCCATCGAGGCGCTGCGCGGACCCGACTACGCGGGGGCGCTGATCGCCGCTCCGCACAAGGAGAAGGCCGCCTCACTCGTCAATGCGCTGAGCGACGATGCGCGGGTGACCGGCGCGGTGAACGTGATCGTGCGCGAACGGGCACGGCTCCGCGGCCACAACACCGACGTGGACGGGGTGCGGGCAGGCCTCACCTCGATCCTGCCCCGCGTCCCGGGCAAGTGGCCGCGCCAGGCGGTGGTGCTGGGCGCCGGTGGAGGAGCTCGCGCGGTCGTGGCGGTGCTGATCAGCTCCGGATTCCTGCGCATCGTGGTCTTCAACCGGCATTTGCATCGGGCGGAGGCGCTGGTCAACCATTTCGCGCGCAGTGCCAGGCACATGGAGCTTCGGGCGCTTCCGTGGCACGAGACGATCCTGGAGGCCGAGCTGAGTCGCGCCAGGCTGTTGATCAATGCCAGCGGCATCGGGGTCGAACAGGACGCCAGCCCTGTTCCCGACGGGCTCCTGCCGAAGGAGCTGTTCCTGCTGGACCTCGTCCTCAACCACGCCGCGACGGCGCTCATGCGCGAGGCCGGCGTTCAGGGCGGCAGCGTGGCCAACGGGCAAGGCTCGTTCCTGGCCGGTTCGGAGGCGACCTTCCGGCTGATCACCGGCCAGGAGCCGTCGGCCGATGCGATGCGTGCCGCGCTGGCGACCGAGCTGGGGCTCCCCGAGGAGGGGAGCGCCGTGGTGGGCGACTAGGGCCGCCATGTTCTACACGTCAGGCTGGGTGCACGTCATCTGCGGCTGCATGTTCTGCGGCAAGACCGACGAGATGCTGCGCCTGCTTCGCCGTTTCTCGATCGCCGGACGCCGGGTGATCCTGGTCAAGCCGCGGCTCGATACGCGGACCGAGGAGAGCACCGTCATCTCGCGCTCGGGCGCGAACCATCCGGCCGTCAGTGTCGGCGACTCACGGGAGATCGAGGCGCTTGTTCGCGACGCCGATATCGTGGCCATCGAGGAGGGCCAGTTCTTCGACGAGCGCCTGCCCGACGTGGTCGGGCGGCTGGCCGATGCCGGCAAGCAGATCCTCATCACAGGGCTCGACCAGGACTTCCGCGGGATCCCCTTTGGGCCGATGCCGCGCCTGATGGCGCTCGCCGACCAGGTCACCAAGCTGACGGCGATCTGCATGGTGTGCGGGGAGCCGGGGACCCGCACCCAGCGGCTGATCGACGGTCAGCCGGCGCCGGCTGACTCGCCGCTGATCGTGATCGGCGGCCTGGGGGACGAGAAGTACGAGGCCCGCTGCCGACTGCATCACGAGGTCCCCGCGGCGGGATCGGCCTAGAAGAAGGTCGTCACCGCGTAGGTCGCGATCGCGGCCACCGACGCCGAGAGGGCGGTCCCCCATGCCAGGTCAACGCCGGTGACGATGGCAGGCCAGTCGCGGACAGTGGCATGGTTGGTCAGGTCGTAGGTGGCGTAGGCCACCAGGCCGAACAAGCCCCCGCGCCAGAGGCCTTCAAGCGCTGAACCTGCATCGGTCGCAGGGATGACGACCAAGACAGTGAGGCCGATGGCGTACAGCAGGTAGAAGATGCCGGCCGCGGCCCAGTTCGGCCTCTCGGCCATCAGGTAGCCGAGGTGCTTGCGGTAGAAATTCCGGGCGACGAGGCCCAGCCACAGGCCGTCGAGGGCGAGGAAGACGATGATGGTGGCGATGAACTCCGTCATTTACGCAGGATAGCGCGACGCCGCCGCGACAGGTGGCGGAGGGGGTGGGATTCGAACCCACGGAGGCTTGCACCTCAGCGGTTTTCAAGACCGCCGCACTAGTCCGCTATGCGACCCCTCCCCGGCTAATGTTACGCAGACGAGCTGGCACTCGCGACTGGAGGACCGAAGATGCCCACCACCCCGAGCGATGGAGCGCTCGCCGCCGGGCTCATTGACCATGTGCGAGCCACGCGGGACGCAGAGCGGCTGCGAGTCGCCTTCGGGTTGCAGCCGGATCTCGCCGCATTTGCCAGGGAGGATCCCGATCTGATCGCGCTGCGCGACGAGCTGCCGATGTCAGCCGATCGTGGCTGACCCGAAATGTGGCGTTGCGCGACGCCACGATTTCATGGATCAATTGCACGGGCGACTTGGACGAACGAGCCGACCAGTGTGCTGATCACCCTGACGACCACCGGCCGGAAGACCGGCCAGCCGCGCAAGGTGCCCCTCTTTGCGTTCGATGACCGCGATCGGCTGGTGATCGTCGGCTCGCGCGGTGGCTCGGCCAAGGACCCAGCCTGGGCAGGCAACCTGCGCACCGATCCGCGCGCCATCGTGTCTCGCGGCGTGGAGGAGTGGGCCGTGCGTGCCTACGAGGTCAGTGGCGAAGAGCGCGAGCGGCTCTGGCTGCTGGTGAGCGCCGCCTTCCCGTTGTATGAGTCCTACCGCCGCAGCACCACGCGCACGATTCCGCTCTTCGTCCTCGAACCCGCTTCGGGCGACTGAGCGACGCCTCAGGCGATGGCGTTGGCGCCGAAGTGGGGCTGCAACGCCGCTGGGATGCGCAACGAGCCGTCAGGCTGGAGGTGCGTTTCGAGCAGCGCGGCGTAGGTGCGACTCATCCCGAGCCCTGAGCCGTTCAGGGTATGCAGCAGCTCCGGTCGAGCATCGGGCGCCGAGCGATAGCGCAGGTTCATGCGTCGCGCCTGGAAATCGGTGTAGTTGGAGCAGGAGCTGACCTCGAGCCACTTCCCCACCCCCGGCGACCAAGCCTCGAGGTCGTAGCCCTTGGCCGGGGCGAAGCCGAGGTCCGCGGTGCAGCGCTCGACGGTCCGATATGGGATCTCCAGGGCCTCGAGCACCGCCTCGGCGTCGCGGGTCAGCGTCTCCAGCTCGTCATCGCTCGTCTCGGGGCGCACGAACTTCACCATCTCGACCTTGTCGAACTGGTGGACGCGCAGCAGGCCACGGGTGTCCTTGCCGGCGGCCCCCGCCTCGCGTCGGAAGCAGGGCGTATAGGCGGCGTGGTAGATGGGAAGGGAGTCGCCGGCCAGGATCTCGTCGCGGTAGACGTTGGTGACCGGCACCTCGGCGGTGGGGATCAGGTACAGGTCGTCGCGCTCGATGGCGTACATCATCGCTTCCTTGTCCGGCAGCTGGCCGGTGCCGCGGGCGGAGGCGGCGTTGACCAGGATCGGCGTCCACAGCTCGCGGTAGCCGTGCCCCTCGGCCAGCTCGAGCATGAGACCGATGAGCGCGCGCTGCAGGCGCGCGCCGGCCCCGGTGTACAGGATGAAGCCCGATCCGGCGATCTTGGCCCCGCGCTCGAGGTCAAAGAGCCTGAGTCGCTCCCCGATCTCCCAGTGGGGCGGCGCACTGCCGGTCGCGGCCCGGTCGCCCCAGCTGCGGATGACCGGGTTGTCATCGGCGCCGGCACCATCCGGAACCGATGCGTGGGGCAAGTTCGGCACCAACAGCAGATCCGCCTCGATGGCGGCCTCGAGGGCGGCCAGCTCGATGTCGAGCGTGTCGATCTGCACCGAGAGCGCCGCCATGCTGGCCTTCAGGGCGTCGGCCTGGCCAGCTTGCCCGTCACGGAGCAGCTCGCCCAGCCCGCGGTTCCCGACGTTGCGTTGGGCACGCAGCTCGTTGGCGTCGGACTCCAGGGAGCGGCGGCGGGCATCGGCCGCCAGCAGGCGGTCGATCGGCTCGGCGGAATCGCCCTTCCGGGCGACCGCGCGGCGAACGGCGTCGGGATCGTCGCGGATCAGCTGCAGCGAGATCATGCAGGGAGGGTATCGGGCGCCGAGGCAGCGCGAAGGCGCTCCACGACGAAGGACTTCTCCAGCGAGGCGAGCAGCCAGCCGGCGCGCGGTCCATTCGGCTGCCCCAGGAAGGCGACATACAGCGCGGCGAAGACCTGCGCGGCGCCGAGCCCGTTCGCCTTCGCTGCCTCGAAGATGAGCGTTTGCAATGACTCGCCGTCCCATGCGGCATGGTCGGAGGCCACCGCGATGGCAGCCAGCGCCCTGCGCTGCTCGGCGCTCAGTTGGGCAGCCGCGCCGGGAAGAGCCTGCCGCTGCACCTCGATTCGTGCACGCTCGGGTGCGTACGTGTCGAGCCAGGCACGTGCCGCGGCCGCGCGCAGCTCGAGCGAGGTCGCCTCAAGTTCGGTGAGCGGGCCTCCCTTCTCCGCCTCGACCCGCGCCGGCAGGTCAGCGCCGGGCACCTGGAGCAGCAGCGCGAGGTGCGCAAAGGGGGCCCGATACGCTGATCCCTCTGCCACCAGATCGGCGCCGGGATCGACCAGCGAGGCGGCGAAGACGCGGGTGTGGTCGGACGGCAGCTCGCCGCGCACCTCGCGCCCGGCACTGGCCGCGGCGATGCGGTCCGACTCGTCGAAGAGGCGCGGGATGGCATCGGTCCCGTCGGGGTCGAACTCGATGGCATGGTTCGGCCGCGATCGCACCATGAGCAGGCGCAGCTGCTCGGGCGGCACCACCTCGGCGATCTCGTGGGCTGCCGCACCGCGACCCTTGCTGCTGCTCATCTTGCGTCCACCGATATTGAGAAACTCGTACGGGAAGTTCAGGGGCGGCTCGCGCTCGAAGACCTCGCGGGCGATGGCATCGGAACGGTCACGCGAGCCGCCCGCGGTGGCGAGGTCCTTGCCGCACGGCTCGACGGTCACCCCGAAGAGGCTCCACTGGGCAGCCCACTCGAGATTCCAGGGCAGTTTGGCGGCGCCGCCGAACGGGGACAGGCGCCCGGTGGTCGAGCAGCCGGTTGCCCAGTTGACGAGATCGGGCAGGCACTCGAAGGCGACCGTCTCCCCGTCCCAGTCACGGGCCAGGGTGGTTCCCACCCGGCCGCAAACCGGGCAGATGGGATGGACCGGCAGCCAGCCGGCGGGGCGTTCGACGTGGCTCACCGCTCGGTAGATGTCGCGGACGACCTCAGCGCGATCGAGGGCGGTGCGGATGAACGCGTCGAGCTGCCCGGTCGGGTAGATCTCGCTCATCCAGTAGTAGCGGTCGGGGTGGATCCCCAGCCCGGCGAAGGTGTCGATGAAGAGCGCCGCGAAGTGGCGGGCGTACGACGGATGACAGTCGCCCGCCGGATCCCGGACGTGGGCCAGCGGGAGTCCCATGGAGCGCTCTACGGCGTCCGGGGTGAGCAGCGACTGGGCGTCCATCGGGTCGAGGTCGTCGATCCCATACAGCAGGGTGGTCGGCAACCCCTGCGCGCGCAGGGCGCGCACCATGACGTCGAGGATGACCGGGCCGCGCAGGCTGCCGACGTGCACGGTGCCGGACGGGGTCTTTGAGTCGTTGACGATCTGCGGGCCGCTGAGGCGCGCCGCCAGCTCGTCGGCCCAGAACATGGTGGTCGGGCCGCGGCCTAGCGGATGCGGACGACCGTGAAGGTGACCGGGCCGGCGGGGGCCTCGACGGTGACCTTGTCGCCCTTCTTGTGACCCATCAGCGCAACGCCAACCGGCGACTCGTTGCTGATGCGACCTTCGCGCGGAGCCGCCTCGGCCGAGCCGACGATGGTGAACGACTCCTCACCGTCGGAACCCTTGATCACCACGCTTGACCCGATCCCGACTCGATCCCCGTTCCCCGGCTCGATCAACTCGGCGTTCTTGAGCTGCAATTCGAGCGTGGCAATCCTGCCCTCCAGGAACGACTGCTCCTGCTTGGCATCCTCGTATTCGGCGTTCTCGGTGATATCACCGTCCAGCTTGGCATCGTGGATCCGCGAGGCGACCCGCGGCCGGTCGACGGTGATCAGCTGGTGCAACTCCGCCTTGTGCTTCTCGAGTCCCTCGGCGGTGAGGTAGACCGGTTTGTTGTTCACCACGCCCCCTTTGCTCGGGTCTGCGGCTCGCCCATCGGGAGGACCGCGCCGGCATCGTCATCTCGGGGATCGGCGACGATGCGTGAAACCGGACCGGATAACAAAAAACGCTTCAGGCCCCGCCATCGCGTCACGGTGGCACTCCTGAAGCCGACCCTGGCATGTCATCGGGCGGCGGACGCCTCGGGCGGCCAGCGCCGGGCGATTGTAGGCCGGGGGGTGCCTGGTGTCAAAGGTACCGCGCGGTTTGATGCACCTCAGCGACCGACGATCACCAGCCCCACCACCAGGGCTGCAAAGCCCAGCCGATACACGCTGAAGATGGTCACGGATCGGCTGCGTAGCCAGCGCAGCAGGAAGCCGATGGCCAACGCCCCGGAGATGGTCGCGGCGGCGAACCCGACCGCGATGGCGAGCCACTCGTTGCCGGTGTGCGCCTCCGCCAGCAGGTGCCGCGAGCCGTACAGCCCGGCACCCAGCGTGATCGGGGTGGCAAGCAGGAAGCTGAAGCGCGCTGCCGCCTCTCGGGTCAGGCCGAACGCGAGGCCAGCCGAGATGGTGGCCCCCGAGCGGCTGATCCCCGGCAGCAGGGCCAGCGCCTGCGAGAGGCCGATGGCGACCGCCTTGCCCGCGTTCAGCTGTTCGATCCTGTCACGGCGCGAGCCCAGCCGATCGGCCAGCCAGAGCCCTGCCGCGCCCAGCACCACGAAGCCCGCGATGGCCAGCCGCAGGGCGTTTGAATCGCCGTGAAGCACCTTGTCGATCAGGTCCTCACCGACGAAGCCGATGACCGCCGCCGGCAGGGTGGCCACGATCAGCAGCCAGGCCAGGCGTCGGTCCTGGTCGTCGCCGATGCGCCGCTCGACCAGGCTCGCGGCAGCGGCTCGCAGCAGCCGGATCCAATCCCGGGCGAAGTAGCCGAGCAGGGCGATCAGCGTGCCCAGGTGCAGGAAGACGTCGAACGACAGGCTGCTCAGCAGCCCGTCCCGCTGCCACCCGAAGATCCACGGAGCCAGCTCGAGGTGGGCACTGGAACTGACCGGGATGAACTCGGTCAGTCCCTGGAGGAGACCAATCAGCGCCGCCTGGAGGACGAGCTGCATGGGCGACCCCTAGCGCACGAAGAGCGGGGCGAGCACAAGGCTGATGGTGGCCAGCAGCTTGACGAGGACGTGGAGCGACGGTCCCGCAGTGTCCTTGAACGGGTCGCCGACCGTGTCTCCGACGACCGCCGCCGCATGGGCGGCGGTCCCCTTGCCGAGGACGTTGCCGTCGTCATCGGTCAGGTGGCCCGCCTCGATGAACTTCTTGGCGTTGTCCCATGCACCGCCGCCGTTATTGAGCACGGTGGCCAGCAGCACCCCGCTGATGGTGCCGACCATCAGCAGCCCGGCGACCGCTTCCTGCCGCAGCAGCAGTCCGACCACGATCGGGGTGGCCACGGCGACAGCGCCGGGAAGGATCATCTGGCGCAGGGCCGAGCGGGTGGTGATGTCGACCACGCGCGCGTAGTCGGGGCGCTGGGTGTAATCCATGATGCCGGGCATCTCCCGGAACTGACGCCGTACCTCGACGATGATCGCCTGCGCGGCGGTCCCCACCGCGCGAATGGCCAGGCTGCTGAAGAAGTAGACCAGCATGGCGCCGATCAGGGCCGCGATGAACACGTTGACGTCGGCCAGGTTGACCGAGGTGAGCAGCGGGCCGCCGCGATTGGTCTGGATCAGGTTGATCTTGTCGATGTACGCGGAGAAGAGCAGAAAGGCGGCCAGCGAGGCCGAGGCGATGGCATACCCCTTGGTCAGCGCCTTGGTGGTGTTGCCGACTGCGTCCAGGCGATCGGTGATCTCACGGGCCTTGCCCTCGGCGTGGGCGAACTGGGCAATGCCGCCGGCGTTATCGGTGATCGGCCCGAAGGTGTCCATGGCCAGGATGAAGGCCGTGGTCATGAGCATCCCCATGGTTGCCACGGCGGTCCCGAATATGCCGCCCACATCCTTTCCGGCTGCGTTGGTGAGACCCGCCTGCGTGCCGAGCCAGTGGCTCGCGAAGAGCGCGATCGCGATGGTGATGGCTGTGACCGCGGTCGTCTCGAAGCCCACCGCGACGCCGGAGATGATGTTCGTCGCCGGGCCGGTCTTGCTGGCGATGGCGATCTCACGCACGGGGCGCCACGCTCCCGCGGTGTAGTACTGGGTGATGTAGACGAAGGCCACGCTGGTGGCGAGGCCGACCAGGCCGGCTCCAAAGAACCAGAGCCACACCGGCCACCCG
>Ga0315281_10005497_pt1 | contig 18125 bp, 19 predicted proteins | sample YL17G07_0_MG_FD_204540 | JGI IMG/M metagenome (GOLD analysis project Ga0315281, IMG submission 204540) | Sediment microbial communities from Yellowstone Lake, YNP, Wyoming, USA - YL17G07_0 | ecosystem: Environmental > Aquatic > Freshwater > Lake > Sediment | place: USA: Wyoming | collected...
TAGAACTGACGCAGGCGGTCGCCATTGAGATCAAGGGACAGTTGCATGGATATTCGGGCGCAGATCAGCGGTTCAGGGTCGTTGGGGGCGCGTATGTTATCACGGCCAGGATGCACCGTGAGAGGTCAGCCCGCCCGGGACCCGCGGCCCGTAGCGCGAGGCGGTGTTGGGCCGCTGCCTGCGGCGCGGTGGCGTGGACTTACCGAGAATGATTTGCGTTCCTCACCTGGATGTCGCCGCTCCTGGTTGTGTGCTCGAATTTTCGAACCATTGGCCATTGCAGGGCCTCCCGCTCGGGACCGGGGTCCGTTTGCCCGAAGGGTGCATGAAGGCGAAAGATTTGCCATAATGTGACCTGACTGCTTTATTTCCAGAAAAAAAGAGCAGCGAAAATGGAACGGTCCCGTCGAAGCCATTCGACCGGAATCGCATGCGAAATTCTGTCCATTAACCGGGGCCGTCGCTATGGTGTTAGCAATCGTATTGGTTTTGCTGGTCGCTGGCTCCCTGCTGTTTCACTACCTGAGTCCGTGGTATTTCACGCCGATTGCCTCCAATTGGAGTTCGATCGACGACACAATATCGATTACCTTCTGGGTTACCGGGTTCGTCTTTGTCGCCGTCAATCTGTTCCTGGCCTACTGCGTGGTCCGCTACCGTTACAAGAAGGGCAACCGGGCGGACTACGAACCTGAGAACAAGAAACTGGAGGCGTGGCTTGTCGGACTGACCACGCTGGGAATCGTCGGCATGTTGGCCCCCGGCTTGCTCGTATGGGCGAAATTTGTCGAAGTCCCCAAAGACGCGGCGGTGTTCGAGGCCGTGGGCAAGCAATGGCATTGGAGCTACCGCTTCCCGGGGAAGGACGGCGTGCTGGGCACGGTCGATGCCCGGCATGTCAGCGACAAGAACCCGTTTGGCATCAATCCGGATGATCCCTTCGGACGGGATGACGTCTTGATCACCAGCCCGGAGGTGCATCTCCCCGTCGGCAAGCCGGTCAAGGCACTGCTCCGCTCGGTAGATGTCCTGCACGACTTTGCCGTGCCGCAGTTCCGGGTCAAAATGGATCTGGTGCCGGGCCTGGTGACCTACGTCTGGTTCACGCCCACGCGGACTGGAAAATTCGACCTTCTCTGCGAAGAGTTATGCGGCACCGCGCATTTCACAATGCGTGGCAAAGTCGTAGTCGAAGAAGAACGCACGCATCAGGAGTGGTTGAGCGGCTATCCGACGTTTGCGCAATCCATGGCGCAGGTAGCCGGCGACGCTGAAGTGGGCAAGCCGCTCTATGCCGTCTGCGCTGCCTGTCATGGCTTGCAGGCTGAGGGCAACCCGGCCATGAACGGGCCGAAATTAAGCGGGCAGGGCGACTGGTATCTGAAACGGCAATTGAGTTATTTCAAGCAAGGTACCCGGGGTACGCACGACCAGGACGTATATGGCAAGCAGATGGCGCCGATGGCTGCGACGCTGGCAAATGACGCTGCCATGGATAACGTCGTCGCTTTTATCAAGACGCTGCCGGATAAGCCCGCCCCGCCCACGCTAAAGAACAATGCAGCCAATGGTCAAAATCTATATGCGACCTGTGGAACCTGTCACGGTGCCGATGGGCGGGGCACGCAGGCGACGAACGCCCCCCGGCTTGCAGGTATGAGTGATTGGTACATGGTCACCCAATTGAAAAACTTCAAACAAGGCATTCGCGGCGCCCATCCAAGAGACATCTACGGTCCGCAGATGGCGTCCATGGCCACATTCATGGCCGATGACCAGGCAATCAATGACCTTGTTGCCTACATCAATACCTTCAAATGATGAGACTCGTGCGCATAGCGCGCAATGAAGAATTAGCGAAGAGGAAATACCAATGAGTTACGTCGCGCATGACGAATCGGCTTTTGTCCGACCCGCCGAAATTGAGGAGATGGAGCTCTACCATCCGAAGACTTTCATCGGGAAATACATCTGGAGCCAGGATGCAAAGGTCATCGGCGTCCAGTACTCGATCACCGCGATCGCGGTGGGGTTGGTGGCTTTGGTGTTGTCGGGAATAATGCGGCTGCAACTGGGGTTTCCGGGCACCTTTTCCTTCATCAACCCGAGCAACTACCTTCAGTTCGTGACCATGCACGGCATGATCATGGTCGTCTATCTGCTCACGGCGCTGTTCCTTGGAGGGTTTGGCAATTACCTCATCCCGTTGATGATCGGCGCCAGGGACATGGTTTTCCCGTACGTAAACATGATTAGTTACTGGATATATCTGTTCGCCGTGCTGTTGCTGATGGCGAGCTTCTTCGTACCCGGAGGGTCCACAGGCGCCGGCTGGACCCTGTACCCGCCCCAGGCCATCCTCGAGGGCACTCCGGGAGCGCATTGGGGAATCATATTGATGCTGGTTTCCCTGGCTTTCTTCATCATCGGATTCACCATGGGCGGATTGAACTACGTGGTGACCGTGTTGCAGGCTCGCGCGCGCGGCATGACATTGATGCGTATGCCACTGACGATATGGGGCATATTCATGGCCACCATCCTGGCGTTGTTGGCGTTTCCCGCCCTGTTCGTAAGCGCCATCATGATGACCCTGGACCAGGCGCTGGGCACGAGCTTTTTCATGCCTGCTCTCGTCTTGAAGGGACAACATCTCGATTACAACGGCGGGAGCCCGGTGCTGTTCCAGCATCTGTTCTGGTTCTTCGGACATCCGGAGGTTTACATCGTCGCCCTGCCAGCCTTCGGAATCGTCTCCGACCTGATCGCCGTCCACGCGAGGAAAAATATCTTCGGCTATCGGATGATGGTCTGGGCGATTGTGGCGATCGGCGGCCTCAGTTTCATCGTTTGGGCGCACCACATGTACGTCAGCGGGATGAACCCCTACTTCGGCTTCTTTTTCGCCACCACCACGCTGATCATCGCCGTACCCACGGCCCTCAAGGTCTACAACTGGGTGCTGACGCTGTGGCGGGGCAACATCCACCTCACGGTCCCGATGCTGTTTGCCATTGGCTTCATCTTCACGTTCGTCAACGGCGGGCTGACGGGCCTGTTCCTGGGCAACGTGACTGTGGATCTCCCGCTCTCGGACACCATGTTCGTGGTCGCCCACTTCCACATGGTGATGGCCGTGTCGCCCATCCTGGTTATATTCGGCGCGATCTTCCACTGGTACCCCAAGGTCACCGGGCGGATGCTGAACGATACCTTGGGCAAGTTTCACTTCTGGGTCACCTTTCTCGGGACCTATGCCATTTACTACCCGATGCATTACCTGGGCTTTCTGGGCGTGCCGCGCCGGTATTTTGCGGTTACCGGCACGGACTTCATCCCGGAATCGGCCCACTCCCTGAACGCCGCCATCACCATAGCGACTTTGATCGTCGGTAGCGTCCAACTGGTCTTTATATACAACCTGATCTGGAGTTATTTCAAGGGCAAGCCGGCGGGTGACAACCCCTGGCAGGCCACTACGCTGGAGTGGCAAACCGCCCATACGCCGCCTACGCATGGCAACTTCGGCCCGACTTTGCCGGCGGTCTATCGGTGGGCCTACGATTACAGCGTACCGGGCGTCGAAGCAGACTTCATACCGCAAAACCAGCCGCCGGCCCAGAAAGCTGCAAGCTCGGAGGAAAAGCCGTCGTGACGACCGTATTGCTGGTGCTGGTCGCGATCATGGCCACTGTCGTATGGTGGCTCCTCCGGCAGACGATCAATGTCAGTCCGTGGATTGAGCGGCGACCGATCGAGGACGTTCCAGGCGACGGTGCATTCTCCCTGCCGCCGGTGAAAGTCGGTCTTGGGGTGTTTCTTGCGGTCGCCACATCGCTGTTTGCATTGCTGGTCAGCGCCTACTTCATGCGCATGGCGGGAGCGGACTGGACGACCTTGGCTGTTCCGAAGGGACTGTGGCTGAATACGGGCGCGCTGGTTCTTAGCAGCGTCGCCATGCAGTGGACGCGCAATGCCGCCAAACATGGAGTGATAGATCGGGTGAGAATCGGTCTGATTGCCGCTGGCGTGCTCGCCTTTTTCTTTCTGGCCGGGCAGCTCTGGGTGTGGCAGCAACTCAGCGCCTCAGGTTACTTCTTGTCCGCAAATCCCGCCAACGCTTTCTTTTACCTGCTCACCGCGGTGCACGGCGTGCACCTGTTGGGCGGCCTGTGGGTCTGGGCCAAGGCCACCGCCAGGGTGTGGCGCAGCACGGAAGTCGGCGCGGTACGCTTGAGCGTGGAGCTTTGCACCGTGTACTGGCACTATCTGCTCCTCGTATGGCTGGCCTTGTTCGCGCTACTGCTGTCTACGCCTCCGCGCCAGAACAGTTGCAACCCGGACACGGTCGCAATCTGTGGTCCGACGAGGTGAAGAGATGTCAAGCTACGGACGCACGTTCAATAATGGATCTATCGCACGGTTGCTGCCGGAGGGCGCATTGCTTGATACCGTGACGCTGGATAAAGGGGATCAAAGAACATGACGCAACCCGTAATGACGAGTTCGGCGGAATCCCTCCCGCTGCCTGAAGGCTTGCAGGGCATCGTCGCAGACTTCTCCTCGGACCAGCGGGCGTTCAAGAACGTCCCCTGGGGAAAGGCGATGATGTGGATTTTCCTCCTCAGCGATACCTTCATCTTCAGCTGTTTCTTGATCTCCTACATGTGGGTCCGAATGTCCACCACGGAGCCCTGGCCCAACCCCAGCGAAGTTTTCGCCTTGACGCTCTGGGGCAAGAAGATCCCTCTCATCCTGATCGCCATCATGACTTTCGTGCTGATCAGCAGCAGCGGGACGATGGCCATGGCCGTCAAATTCGGCTATGAAAAAAATAAGAAGATGACCTTTATTTTGATGCTGATCACCGCGGCATTGGGTGCCACATTCGTCGGGATGCAGGCCTTTGAGTGGACCAAGCTGATCGTGGAAGAGGGGGTGCGTCCGTGGGGCAACCCGATGGGCGCGGCCCAGTTTGGCGCAGCCTTTTTCATGATCACCGGTTTCCATGGCACCCACGTGTCGATCGGCGTGATCTTCCTGATCATCGTGGCGACAAAGGTAATTCGTGGCGATCTGGATAACGAGAGGCCGGGCTTCATGACCGGCAGGAAAGGAAACTACGAGATGGTCGAAATCATGGGCCTGTATTGGCACTTCGTCGATCTGGTGTGGGTATTCATCTTCGCATTTTTCTATCTTTGGTAAGAGAAACCATGGCACACGCACAGGGACAACAACATCCGATCGGCATTTACCTCAAGATCTGGGGATTGCTGTTCGTTCTCAGCACCGCGTCTTATCTCGTTGACTACTTCCACTTTCAGGGCTACCTCCGGTGGTCTTTGATCGTCGTGTTCATGTTGTTGAAGGCAGGGCTGATCGTTGCCGTCTTCATGCACATGATCTGGGAGCGGCTGGCCCTGATGTACGCAATCCTGGTCCCGCCGCTGTTGTTGATGGTACTTTTGGGCATCGGCACCCTCGACGGGGACTACACTTTCCTTACGCGCGGCACATTCTTCGGGCCAAGCACGACAGCACCGGTGAAACATCACTAGACGGCGTCCCGGAGACTCCCAGGCGTAACCGGATTGCTGCGTTCGCCGCCCCGCCCCATCAGGCGAGCCCGGTCAATTACGTAGCGACTTGATCTCTGCAGGCTGGATCACGTCACCCGACTTGTTGCCCCAGCCGTTGCGTGTGTAGGTGATCACCGCGGCAATCTCGGTATCGGAGAGTTGCTTGCCGAAAGCGGCCATCGCGGTTCCTTGCTTGCCGTTCATCACGATCGAGATCTGGCCGTCCTTCAGGCCGCTGGCAATCTTCGAGCCGTCCAGAGCAGGGTACGTGCCGGCCACGCCCTGGCCATTCGCCTGGTGGCAGGCCAGGCAGTTCGCCGCGTAGACCTTCTCGCCGCGCGCCTTGAGTTCGTCCAGCGTCCGGATCTTGCCTGGATCGTCGGCCCGGGCCGCAATCATCCTTTTCTGGTCGCCGACCCAGGTCGTGTACTTTCCCGCCGATACCACTTCGACCACAACCGGCATGAAGTCGTGATTCTTTCCGCACGGCTCCGGGCACTGGCCGCGAAACGTACCTTCCTTGTCCGCCCTGAACCAGGTGTCGCGCACGATACCGGGGCTGGCGTCCTGCTTGATCCCGAGCGCGGGCACCCACCACGAGTGAATGACGTCGCTCCCGGTGGTGAGAATCCGGATCTTCTTGCCGACCGGCACGACGACCGGGTTGTCCACTTCGAGCAGGTCGTTCTCGCCCTTGGGCGCCGTGCCCTGGGTCTGATCCAGGGAGGTCGCAAGCGCCGAGACGAAGCGGATGCCCTCTCCCTCCCCGCTCACGTAGTCATAACCCCATTTCCATTGATAAGCCGTCACCTTGATGGTCACGTCCGGACTGGAGGTGTCGCGAAGCGAGAGCAGCACCTTGGCTGCCGGCCAAGCCATCAGTATCAGGATGATCAAGGGGATGATGGTCCACAGGAGTTCTACCGTGCTGTGTTCATGGAACTGCACGGCCTGTTGACCCTTGGACCTGCGATGCGCAAACACGGAATAGAACATCACCGCGAAGACAGCGACGAAGATCACCACAATGATCCCCATCATCAGCATGTGCAGGTCGAAGACGTCCTGCGCGTCCTTCGATGCCGGCGCCTGCATGTTCCACGGGTAAGCCGCGGATACCAGGCCCGGGAATCCCGCCAGCAGGGCGCCGCATTCCCACGTTGCCAACCTGTGCCTCATTGTTTCGCTTCCCTGCATCGAGCCCCTTAGCCGCGATTTCCAGCCGGTTTTCGCGGTTTTCCTAAACGGGGCGCCGCGAAAAGCGCGGCAGACCAGCACAATAGCGCATCGCGGAAAAACCGCTGCGTCGCTGCGGCAATTCGAGTTCAAGGGTCCGTTTCATTTCGCCTTTTTCAGGGGAAAATCCGTTTTCATCACCTGGGCGCCGTCTGCCCGACCGTGCTCCCGCATTCGTGCTTCTGCCTTCCACGCATGGCCGTAGACGATTTCGAACGTAGCGGGCAGTCGCCCCTCGCGACGCGAGGCTTCGTAGGCAACAGCCATCTTTGTCCAGGCGCGCGGCGCCATCAGCCCCCGCCGGCGCCCGTCGTCGACATTCGATTGTCCGGAAAGCCGCAGGTCCCGCGCCAGGGCCGCGACCCCGGTGTAGGCGAGGGTCACGAGTTCCATGTCCATCACCGGCTCGGCAAAGCCCGCCGCGACGAGCATGTCTCCCAGATCATGCATGTCGATGAACCGATGCACATGCGCATAGCGGTCGACCCCCGCGAATGCGCCTCGAAGCTCCTTCAGTGTGTCCGGCCCGTAGGTCGAGAACATGAGCAGCCCCCGCGGCTGAAGTACGCGCGCCAGTTCGGAGAGCGCCGGGAGCGGATCGGCTGCCCACGCGAGCGCCAGGTTTGACCACACCATGCTGACGCTCGCCGCGGCGAGCGGCAGGCGTGCAAGTTCGCCACAGACGTGGTCGCATGCGGCCCCGGACAATAAGTTGCGCACCCTGCCGAGGATCGTTCGAGCCCGCCGCGCCGAGCGCGTCATCGCCCGGGCGCTGTCCAGGCCTATGAGCCGCGCCCTCGGATAGCGCTTGCGCAGCAGCGCCAATCCTTCGCCGGGCCCGCAACCCGCGTCGAGCACGCACTGCGGATCGTCGCGCATGTAGTCGAGCCGCTCGGCCATTCGCCGCTCGACCTCGCGCGCAAGCACAGCCACGTCGCCGTAGGTCGACGCCGCCCGCTCGAAACGCCGCCTTGCGGCGCGCACATCGATCCTGGGCGCGGTCATGAGGGAGCGCGACGCGGCGGCCGATTCATCGCGCAGGTGGTCGGCTGAGCGGTCACGTAGGCCTCAATTCGCGCGTCAGTGCGAAACCCCAGGCCCGTGCCCTCGACATCGTTGCGCACGGCGCGATCGCCGCCACGCTCGCCCGTCTTCACCAGCGTCGACACATACAGTGGCTGCAGCAGCTGATGGTCTGCGGCACGCATCTGCACCTCGCCAAGAGGGGTCAAGTGCCGCATGCCCTCCAGCGTGCGCGCGACGGCAAGGGGCTCGGTGGAACGCGAACCTTCGATCGCCGCCGCAAGCATGTCGGCGAGCGTGCCGATACGGTGGAAGTAATAGTCCTCGCCGAAGCGGGCCTTGTAGGCGTGCGCGACGCCCTCGATCGACGGCTCGCCCACATTCGCATGCCATTCGTTCACCTGGATTACTCTCCCCGCGCCGGCCTCGCCGATCGCCGTCACGGCACCGAGCGACCCCGCGTAGAACGTGTAAAAGCGCACCTCCAGTGCCGCTTGGCGCGCGGCACGAATCAGCAGTGCGAGATCGTTGCCCCAGTTGCCGGTGATGACCGCTTCGGCACCCGAGGCCTTGATCTTTGCTACATAGGGGGCGAAATCCTTGACTTGGCCCAGCGGATGCAGATCGTCGCCGACGATGCGGATATCCGGGCGCCGCCGGGCGAGCACCTCCTTTGCCGCGCGGGACACCTGCTGCCCGAACGAGTAGTTCTGACCGATGATGTAGACTCGCGAGATCGAGCGCTCGCGCTCGAGCAGGCTTGCGAGCGCCTCGACGCGCATGTCGCTCGAAGCATCGAAGCGAAAGTGCCAGAAGCTGCAACGGGAGTTGGTGAGATCCGGATCGACCGCCGCGTAATTGAGCAACAGCATTGAACGATCAGGTTCGCGAGCATTGTGCTTCGCGATCGCCTCCGAAAGCGCCAGAGCCACGGCGGAGCTCTGGCCCTGGACAACGAATCGGATTCCCTGGTCCGCCGCAATCCGCAATTGCGCCAGCGCTTCCTGCACCTGCCCCTTGCTGTCCAGCGCCACAGACTCGAAACGGTAGCCCGCAACCCCTCCTCGCGCGTTGATTCTGTCGAAAGCGGCCCGGAAATGCCGCAGGCTCGACTCCCCTGCATTTGCGAAAGGACCGCTCAGGGGATCGATGAAGGCAACTGGGACGGTTTTGGGCGCCGCGGCAGCCTGCGCAGCGGACATGCACGCGCCGGCCAGAAACATCGTGGACGCCGCAAAAACGGGCAGGACCGGTGAGTGCCGAAGGCTCATGATGCAGCCGCCGATGATCGCGGCGCCGGGAACCAATGTCAATGATCGGATCGTGGCTGTTGAACGGTTGCACGCGGGTTGCCCGGGCCGCCTTGCCGCAGGACTGCCTGCTGTGCGGTGCTGCAAGCGATGACGCGCCGCTGTGCGGGCCGTGCCGGGACGAACTTCCGGCGCTGCCGCGGGGCTGCCCTCGATGCGCAATGCCAAGCGCCCATGGCGAAATCTGCGGAACCTGCCTGCGGCAGCCCCCGCAATTCGATACGACGGTCGCAGCCTGGCGCTATGCCTATCCGGTCGACCGGCTGGTGCAAGCGCTCAAGTTCCACGGCCGGCTCGCCCTTGCGTCGTTCTTCGCCGACGCGCTCGCCCCTCTGGCGGCGCAAGCCGATGTCGTGATCCCGATGCCCCTGCACCCCGCGCGTTTGGCGGAGCGCGGCTTCAACCAGGCTGCCGAGATCGCGCGCCAATTGACGCGAAAACTGGGGACCGGAAAACCGGGGCCTGGGCTCGCGCTTCAGGGCGCAAGCCGCATTCGCCGTACACTACCGCAGGCGGACCTCCCCGTCGACGAGCGCGCGCGCAATGTGCGTGGCGCGTTTGCCTGCGCCCTCGACCTGACCGGCGCGCGCGTCGCCGTCGTGGATGACGTCATGACTACCGGTGCGACACTCGGTGAACTGGCGAAGGTGCTCAAGCGCGCCGGCGCCGCACGCGTGGAAAACTGGGTGGTGGCACGCACCCTTGATTGACGCCTCGATTGACGCGCGATGTTCGATATCGTCCTGTTCGAGCCTGAGATACCGCCCAATACGGGCAACATCATCCGGCTCGCCGCCAATACCGGTTGCAGGCTGCATCTGGTGAAGCCGCTTGGCTTCCGCCTCTCGGACCGCGCCCTGAAGCGCGCCGGTCTCGACTACCGCGAGATCGCGAACGTGACCCAGCATCGTGACTGGCAGGCGTGCGTACTGCACTTCAGCGGCCGGCGGATCTACGCGCTGTCCACCAGCGGGACACGAACCTATTGCGAGGCCGCGTTTGCCCCCGACGACGCATTTCTGTTCGGTCCCGAGACACGGGGTCTGCCGCAGGAATTGATGGCCGGGTTCCCCGAGGCCCTGCGATTGCGGCTGCCGATGCGCCGCGAGAGCCGCAGCCTCAATCTGGCCAACGCGGTCGCCGTGGTCATTTACGAGGCCTGGCGCCAGCAGGGTTTCAGGCACGGGCGCTGACGGCCTGCAACATGGAAATATCACTCGCGCCCCTCTTCCACTCTGCGCTCCCCATCGTGCACCGGTACGGGACTTCGGTTACAGACCCTGAGCCTCTTCTTTCGGGTCGCGCGCCAGCAGCGACTGAACGGCATCCTTCGCCCGCACCCCGCGGTAGAGCACGTCGCACACCGCCCGGGTGATCGGCATGTCGATGCGTTTCATCTCGGCGATGCGCTGCACCTCCTGCGCCGAAAACACGCCCTCCGCGACGTGGCCAAGACCCAACAGGATGTCCTCGATCCGATGCCCCTGGGCGAGGAGTAGTCCGACGCGCCGGTTGCGCGACAGATCGCCGGTACAGGTGAGGATGAGATCCCCGGCGCCTGCAAGACCCATGAAGGTTTCAGGCCGCCCCCCCAGGGCGACCCCGAGCCGCGTGATCTCCGCAAGGCCGCGGGTGATCAGCGCCGCGCGCGCGTTAAGACCTAGGCCCAGGCCGTCGCAAATGCCGGTCGCGATGGCCATCACGTTCTTGACCGCACCACCGATCTCCACGCCGGTCAGATCGGTGCTGAAATACACGCGCAGCATGGGCTGGTGCAGTTCATGCGCAGTAGCGCGCGCGAATTCGGCATCCCTGGAGGCGAGCGTGAGCGCGGTGGGCCGGCCCTGAGCGACCTCAATCGCGAAGCTCGGCCCCGAGAGCGCGCCGCAACGCACTTCGCCGAGTTCCTCCGCCGCTATTTCGTGCGGCAGCTGCGCGCTCGAGCGCTCGAATCCCTTGCACGCCCATACCACCGGCAATCCCGGCCTTGTCCCGCGCAGCACTGTCAGCGTTTCGCGCAGCCCCGCCGTAGGCGTCACGACCAGCGCAAGCCCGGCGCCCTCCAGCGCATGTTCGAGGCTCCCGGTAACGTCAACCGGCGCGGGCAGCGCGACCTCCGGCAAATAGCGCGCGTTGCACCGCGACTCGTCCAGCGCCCGCGCCTGCACCGGATCGCGTGCCCACAGTCTCACCGCGTGTCTGGCCGACAGCGCGATGGCGAGCGCAGTGCCCCACGCGCCAGCCCCGAGAATTGCGATGTTCATAACGAACGCAGACCTGCTGTCAACGAGATCACGGGTTGCAGTGGGAACATGAGCTCATTTACCGTCTCGTTTCGCGCTCCCGCGGACGGCCCCTGCCATCGCGCCTCTGTCCGGCGCGCCGATCTAGTGTGCGATTTCGATCTTCGGGCTTTGCTGTTCGGCCACTCGCTGCTGGTATAGAGCCTCGAAGTTGACCGGCGCGAGCAGCACCGGCGGAAAGCCGGCGCGGTTGACAGTGTCCGAAACGGCCTCCCGGGCATAGGGAAAGAGCACATTCGGGCAGACCATGCCCAGAACGGGGTCGAGTTCGGCCTGCGGTACGTTGCGGATCTGGAAAACGCCCGCCTGCGCCACTTCGACCAAAAACACAGTCTTGTCTCCCGCCTTGGCTGTCACGGTGACGTTCAGCGTGACCTCGAACAGAGCGCCATCCATGGACTGAACGGCCTGCGAAAGCTGCACCTCAAGCTGGGGTGCGTCATTCGACATGAAAACCTGCGGTGCATTCGGTACCTCGAGCGAGAGGTCCTTGACATAGATCTTTTCGATGCTGAAAACGGGCTGCTGGTCGCTCATTGAGGCTCCCGGAAACGGGTTAAGAAGGAAATCCCGCGGCTACGCCGCGAGCAGGGGATCAAGCTTGCCCGACCGGTCGAGCGCAGCCAGATCATCGTATCCACCGACATACGTCCCGCCGATGAAGATCTGCGGCACCGTGCGCCGGCCGGTTTTTTGCATCATCTCCTCGCGCTGCTGCGGGTCCAGATCGACGCGGATTTTATCGATGCCGGTGACCCCTTTGGCCTTGAGCAGCGTCTCCGCGCGCACGCAGTATGGGCACCTGCCTGACGCATACATGAGGACTCTCGGCATGGGCGCTATTTTTCCACCGGCAGTCCCGCCTGCTGCCACGCCGCTATACCGCCGCTCAGGTTGAATACCTGTGCAAAACCCTGCTTGCGCAGAACCGCTGCGGCCGCGCCGGAGCGGCTGCCGGATTCACAGGCCACGATGACCGGCTTCTCCTTGTAGCGGGCGATGTCGGAATGACGGGTGTCGAGCTGCGACATCGGGATGTTGCGCGCGTTCAGGATGTGTCCCTGCTGGAACTCTTCCGCATTGCGCACATCGAGGACCAATGCGTCCTGCCTGTTGATGAGCTGCGTCGCCTCCAGCGTGCTGACCGAAGCGCCGCCCGCACTGCGGCGAACCAACGGCCAGATCAGCATCGCACCGCTCACGAAAGCGACGACAATGAGATAGATGTTGTCCAGCGCGAATTTCAGCAGATCGATTTTCATGCGCGCGACCCTGCGCCGTGCATCAAGGTGCCGAGGGCAAAAAGGCGGCGGATTCCGGGGTTCAAGGTTGCTCTGGATTCGCGGGCTAATCGGCTATTATAAGGTGGTGTTTGTTGCCCCGCAAAAAAAAGCGAGATCGCCCATGCACAAAATCGTACTGCTACGCCATGGCGAGTCCACCTGGAACAAGGAGAACCGTTTCACCGGCTGGACCGATGTCGGCCTGACCGACGCCGGCCGCGAGGAAGCCCGTCGCGCCGGGGAGTTGCTGCGCGCCGAGGGCTACGTCTTCGATATGGCCTTCACATCAGTACTCAAGCGCGCCATCAAGACGCTTTGGATCGCGCTCGAGGAGATGGACCTGATGTGGCTCCCGGTACGGCATTGCTGGCGCCTGAACGAGCGCCACTACGGCGCGCTGCAGGGTCTGAACAAGTCCGAGATGGCAGCAAAATTCGGCGAGGAGCAGGTGCTCCTCTGGCGGCGCAGCTACGACGTGCGGCCCCCCGCCCTTGAACCTTCCGATCCCCGCCATCCGAAAGGTGATCCCCGCTACGCGGGGTTGTCCGCGTCCGAGCTGCCGGCCACCGAGTGCCTGAAGGACACGGTGGCGCGGTTCGTTCCCTACTGGACCGACACCGTTGCGCCTGCGGTCCGCACCGGGCAGCGCGTCCTCATCGCCGCCCACGGCAATTCGATACGCGCCTTCATCAAGTATCTGGACAACATGGGCGACCAGGAGATCGTCGACCTCAATATCCCCACCGCGATTCCGCTGGTCTACGAACTGGACGCGGACCTCAACCCGGTTCGGCATTACTACCTCGGCGACCAGTCTGCCGTCGAGACTGCGGTGAAGGCCGTCGCCAGCCAGGGTAAAGCCCGAGCGTGATCCTCCCCTGGGCCAGGCTCGCAGTAGCTGCGCTCGCCTGCCTCGCCTTCCCCCTGCCCGCGGCGGACAATGAACGGCTTGAGACACTGCGGCTGCGCATCGAGCGCCTGCGCAACGAGATCGCCGGTGGCGAGGAATCCCGCGCCGAAGCGAGCGATCAACTGCGTGAGTCCGAGCGGGCGATATCCGAGGCCAACCGGGCGCTGCGGGAACTCGCGCGAAAACGCGATGGCGCGCGCGCGGAACTCGCCTCCCTGAACACCCGGCAGGGGACCGTCCTGGCGGAGATCGCAGCCCGCCAGCAGCGGCTCGGACGCCTGCTCACCGCACTTTATCTGGGCGGCGAGCACAGCAATCTGAAGCTCCTGGTGATGGGTGAGGACCCCAATCAGGTGGCGCGCGAGCTGCAGTACTACGGCTACGTCTCCCGCGCCCAGGCCGTCTTCATCAAGTCCCTGCGCGCCGACCTCGGGCGACTGCGCGCAATCGAAGCTTCGGCGCGCGACAAGACTGCCGAGCTCTCGGCGATCGAGTCTGAGCAGCGCTCCGAACGGGGCCGGCTGCTCGGACAGCAGGCCGAGCGGCGCCGCGTGCTGGACCGCGTGTCGGCGCAATTGCGCGATCAGCGCCGGGAAGTAAAAAACCTCGAACGAGACGAAGCGCGCCTGTCGCGGCTGGTCGACCGGCTGACGAAAGTCATCGCGGCGCCGACCGAACGCGGGCGCCGCAACGAGCGCGTGCCCGTACCAGCAGTAGACGGTAGCGAGCAAAGCTCGTTTGCGCAGCTGAAGGGCAAGCTTCGACTGCCGATCAAGGGGGAGTTGGTGAACCGATTCGGCGCCAGACGGTCAGAGGGAGGTCCGCAGTGGAAAGGCCTGTTCATCCGCGCCGCATCCGGACAGGATGTGCGCGTGGTCGCCGCCGGGCGCGTGGTGTTCGCCGAGTGGATGCGGGGGTTCGGCAACCTTCTGATCGTGGACCACGGCGCGGGCTACCTCACCATCTACGGCAACAACGAGTCGGTGCTGAAGGCGGTCGGGGAACAAGTGCGAACGGGCGATGTGGTCGCCACGGCGGGCGCGACCGGTGGAAGCCCGGAATCGGGTTTATACTTCGAAATTCGCCGTCAGGGAAAGCCCTTTGATCCCCTGAAATGGGTTTCGCTGAAATAAGCCCCCGAATCTGCTGGAGTAGTCGGAGAGTAACCATGGGCAACAAACTGAAACAGATCAGCCTGGTATTCATCGGCGTGATAGCCGGAATCATGCTGAGCCTGAATTTCTCTGCGGTCGCGCAACGCGAGGTCGCGCGCTTTCCTCTCCCGGTGGACGAGCTGCGTGCCTTTGCCGAGGTGTTCGGAGCCATCAAGTCGGGCTACGTCGAGCCGGTGGAGGACAAGAAGCTCATCAGCGGCGCAATCAACGGCATGCTCTCCGACCTCGACCCGCATTCGGCCTATCTGGACGCCGATGCGTTCAAGGAACTTCAGGTCGGCACCCAGGGCGAGTTTGGTGGCCTGGGCATCGAGGTCAGCATGGAAGACGGCTTCGTCAAGGTCGTCTCCCCGATCGAGGATACGCCGGCGTTCCGCGCCGGCCTGAAACCCGGCGACCTCATCATCAAGATCGACGACACTTCGGTGAAGGGCATGAACCTCAACGATGCGGTAAAACGCATGCGCGGCAAGCCCAAGACCTCCATCCGCCTCACTGTCGTGAGGAAAGGCGACGAGAAGCCCTTCGAGGTCACGCTGCAACGCGATGTAATCCGCGTCCAGAGCGTGAGGTCGAAGCTGATCGAGCCCGGCTACGCCTGGGTCCGCGTGGCGCAGTTCCAGGAGCATACGGGCGAGAACCTGGTCAAGCATCTCGATACTCTCTACAAGCAGGGCCCGCTCAAGGGCCTCGTGCTCGACCTGCGCAACGACCCCGGCGGCTTGCTGAATGGGGCGGTAGGCATTTCCTCGGCATTTCTGCAGTCCAAGGCGCTGGTCGTCTCCACCGACGGGCGCACCGAGGAAGCAAAGCGCAAGTTCGTGGCCAGCCCCGAGGATTACCTTCGTGGAAGCAAAGACGACTACCTCAGAGGTCTGCCCGCAGGCGTGAAGACGGTGCCGATGGTGGTGCTGGTGAACGCCGGCTCGGCCTCCGCCTCAGAAATCGTCGCCGGCGCCCTCCAGGACCACAAGCGCGCAACGATCATGGGCACGCAGACGTTCGGCAAGGGCTCGGTGCAAACTATCCTGCCGCTTGGAAACAGCACGGCGATCAAGCTCACCACGGCGCGTTATTACACGCCCAGCGGCCGCTCGATCCAGGCCAAAGGCATCACACCGGATATCATGGTCGACGATCCGGGCGCGCAGCCGCGCATGCGCGAAGCCGACCTCGTGAAGCACCTCACCAACGAGCAGGAAAAGGTGGCGGCCGAGAAAATGGCGGCCGAGAAGGCAAAGCAAGCCTCGCTGAAGCCTGCGCCGGGATCGTCCGACCAGCCGCCTGCACCGATCGAGTTCGCCTCGGACAAGGATTTCCAGTTCCTGCAGGCAATGAATCATCTCAAGGGCCTGCCGGTGCAGACCGCGCAGGCACCCCAAGCCGTCGACCCGAAGGGCGCACCGCCGAAGAAAAACTAGGTGCGCGAGACGCGACGCGTCAGGGGTGAGGCATAACCCTGCGAACACCGCCGCCCCTGGCCCCTCACGCCTCGCTTCTCACGCTCTTCGCTCCCCGCCCGTGAACGACGACCAGTTGCTGCGCTACTCGCGGCACATCCTGCTGACGCAGATCGGCATTGAAGGCCAGGAGCGTCTGCTCGGTTCGCGCGCGCTGGTGATCGGCGCCGGAGGCCTCGGCTCGCCGGCGGCGATCTATCTTGCCGCGGCGGGGGTCGGGCACATCACCCTCGTCGACGGGGACCGCGTCGACCTCACCAACCTGCAGCGCCAGATCCTTCATACGCCCGCCACGCTTGGCGAGCCCAAGGTCGAGTCCGGGCGCCAGATGCTCCGGCACTTCAACGCTTCCGTCGAGGTCGCCGCAGTGAATAACCGCGTGGAAGGCGAAGCGCTTGCGGCCCTGGTCGCTCGCGCCGACGTGGTCCTGGACTGCTCGGACAATTTCCCCACGCGCCACGCAGTCAACGGCGCCTGCGTGCGCCATGGCAAGCCGCTGGTCTCGGGCGCCGCCATCCGGTTCGACGGCCAGGTAGGCGTGTTCGATCTTCGCGACGATGCGAGCCCCTGCTACGCATGCCTGTTTCCAGTGAACGCCGAGCACGAGGAGGAGCGCTGCGCGGTGATGGGCATCTTCGCCCCGGTAACCGGAATCATTGGCACCATCCAGGCCGCCGAGGCTCTGAAGCTGCTGGCGCACGCGGGCGAAAGCCTGAACGGCAGGTTGCTGATTCTGGACGCACTGGGGATGCGCTGGCGCGAGGTCCGGGTCAAGAAGGATCCTGCATGCAAAGTGTGCAGGAAAACCGAGACGCTCGGTTTGGTCTAGGCTGAGCGGGCGCGCTGGCTAGATTTATCCGCCCCTGATCTCCCGATTTCGGACAGTTGCAAACTTCGCAACTGTCCGAAATCGGGAGACTTATAAAAAACAAAATCCTTCGTCGGTTCTGTCAGTGCAACACTTGAGTCGGAAGTGACTGGCTCGGTGTGCGCCACGCCTCGCGAACGGCTAGACCAGCAGCGGCCATTGCTTGTCCCACAATTCGGTCGGCAGCCGCTTGAACCCGCTCTTGGCGTATTGGTGCCATCGGCCCATGACATAGCAGAGAAGGAGGTTTGCTTTCGCCGCCGGCTCCGTCTCCTCGTTCCCCTGGGTCGCCGCGACGCGCAGGCACTGCTTCAGCGTAGCCTCGAGCCGGTCGTGGAACTGATTGATGCGGGCCTGCAGCCGGTCGTCCTCGTTGACCAGCGCAGCGCCGATCAGCACCCGCGTCATGCCCGAGTTCTTTTCCGCAAACCCGAGCAGCATGGAGAGAATCGCGTAGAGCTGCTTGACGCCGCTCTCCTCCTCCGCGCTGATCTTGTTGATCAGCCCGAACACCGTCTGCTCGATGAATTCGATCAGCCCTTCGAACATCTGGGCCTTGCTCGCGAAATGCCGGTACAGGGCGGCCTCCGAAACGTCGAGCCGCTTGGCGAGTGCCGCCGTGGTGATCTTCTCGCCCTTCGGATTCTGAAGCATCTCGGCCAGCACCTGAAGGATCTGCTGCTTTCGCTCACCGGTTCTGCTTGCAGGCATGGCAGTCTCCCAACAGATGAATCAGAGTGTCGCGCACACCTGCGCGGCGAACCCATTCTAGATCTTTAGGTGAGCGCTCGCTAGCGTCAATTTCCCATGCGGGAGGCGATCCGTGGAAGAGACAGAACGGTGCCGATCTTGGCGTCGACGAATGCAGGTAAGCCCAACTTGCGGGTGACCCAGACCGTCCTCAAGCCGAGGCGCCGGGCAGCCCGCAGGTTGCCGAGCGTGTCATCGACGAGCACTGAACGCCCGGGGTCAAGC
>Ga0315281_10005500_pt1 | contig 18121 bp, 21 predicted proteins | sample YL17G07_0_MG_FD_204540 | JGI IMG/M metagenome (GOLD analysis project Ga0315281, IMG submission 204540) | Sediment microbial communities from Yellowstone Lake, YNP, Wyoming, USA - YL17G07_0 | ecosystem: Environmental > Aquatic > Freshwater > Lake > Sediment | place: USA: Wyoming | collected...
CTGGATCTCGCCACCTGAACGGCTTCGTGCTTGAACTCCTGAGAGAACTTCTTGCGCATTGCCATGACACACCTCCTGGCCCATTATGGGCTTAATGGATGTGTCCGGGGAATCGGGGTAGAACCCCGATCTCAAATGCCCTGCGGAGCAGGAAGATTAAGGGCACGCTCACTCCACACTACGATCAGGACATGAATGGGAACATCGGTGGCCCGATTGATGGTTCGATAAACATCACCGCATCGACAGTTGAGGTTGATTCTCTGCGTACCTGGCTTGTTGGTCGCGGATTCTGCGCTGGCTTCTTCTTTCCGAACGTGACCGATGCCCCTGACTACCTTGACCCCAAGAATCCAAGCTATGCGCCTAAGCTGGCGGCGGCGGTTCGCGCATGGCAGGCGGTAACAACCGATCCCAAGTATCTCGACAACGGAAAGCACGTCAAACAGAACCTTGAAAGCTGGCTAACTGCCCATGCTGCTGAATTTGATTTGGTGAAGGATGACGGCGAAATCAATGCCGATGCGATCAAGAACCAGATTGCCAAGGTAGCGAACTGGAAGGACAAGGGCGGCGCACCGAAGACCCCCGGCGAGTAATCCACCTACCCCATAAACCCGCACCAATGCTGGCATTGCCCGCTGGTGCGGGTTCAAACCTACCCACCCCTACAGGGGAATGGACCCACCCCACCTCCGATTTTCTGAATAGGTTTTCGCAACCCGCCCAGCTATTCGGACGGCGGTTTGAGCTGTGGAATGGCGGCATGTTCAACAACACCCAACGAGGTGCAAACATGCTGCAAACAATCTTTCGGCTTCCGGCTGTCAGAAGCGAAACCGGGCTTTCCCGCTCTACGCTTTACCTACGAATTTCTCAGGGGCTATGGCCCAAGCCTGTGCGCCTTGGAGCGCGGGCGGTCGGCTGGCCCGCCAGGGAGGTGGCAGCGGTCAACGCGGCCCGCATCGCTGGCAAGACCGATGAGGAGATCCGCGCGCTGGTGGTGAAGCTCGAAGCAGACCGCCGGACAGTCGCGTAAGCAGGCAGACGATGGCCAAGCGCCACCCCAACCCGCGTCTTGCCAAAATCCATCGTAGCTACACAGTGGAAGAGATCGCCAGCCTGTACGGCTATCACAGAAACACTGTGCGGGCGTGGATCAAGCATGGACTCCCGACCAGCGACCAGACGCGGCCCTTTTTGATACTCGGGCGAGACCTTGTTGCTTTCCTTCAGGCGCGTCGGGTTAAAAACAAGCGGCCGTGCCAGCCGGGCGAACTCTATTGCGTCCGGTGCCGAGCGTCGAAAGCGCCGGCCGGTGACATGGTGGAATACAAGCCCGTAACCGAAACGATGGGGAACCTCATTGCGATCTGTCCCGACTGCAACGCGATCATGAACCGCCGCGCAAGCCTGGCCAAGCTGGAGCAGTTTCGCGGTCGCCTGGACATCACGATGCCGCAAGCATTGCGACACATAGGGGAGGGCGATCACCCCTCCGTGAACAGTGACTTGCGATAGGGGGCATAAAACCATGTCAACACACAACGCCAATAACGAACGAATCAAGCGCCGGTATTTCACCTACCTGAAGGAAGCGAAGCGTCTTAGCGAGACGACGGTGGACGCGGTGACGAAGGCGCTGGATCGTTTCGAGGTGGATACCAAGCACCGTGACTTTAAGGCGTACCACTTCGAACAAGCGGTGGCGTTCAAGAAGCACCTCGCCGAGCAAACCGGGCAGCGGTCAGGCGAAAAGCTGAGCAAGGCGACCTTGCACGCGACCCTTGCGCACCTCAAGCGGTTTTTTCAATGGCTGGCGTGGCAACCGGGCTACAAATCCCGTTTCCAGTATTCCGACGCTGACTATTTCAATCTGTCTGACAAGGACACGCGCATTGCCACGGCCCGGCGCGAACAGAAGGCGCCGACCTTGGAACAGGTGAAACACGCCATCGCCCAGATGCCGGCCGATAGCGAGATTGAGCGCCGGAATCGTGCCCTCATCGCGTTCACGCTCCTCACCGGCGCACGCGACAGTGCTGTCGCCTCGGTGAAGCTGAAGCATGTCGATTTAGTCGAGAACTGTGTCTATCAAGATGCACGCGAGGTACGCACGAAGTACAGCAAAACCTTCACTACCTACTTCTTTCCAGTCGGCGACGAAATTCGCCAGATCGTGGCGGAGTGGGTGAAGTACCTGCGGGAAGAGCAGCTTTGTGGCAATGACGACCCGCTGTTCCCGGCAACGCGCATGGCGTTAGGAGTGGTGAGCCGCCAATTTGAGGTAACCGGGCTCACACGGGATCACTGGAGCAACGCCACACCCATTCGCACCATCTTCCGCAATGCCTTTGTCAGTGCCGACCTGCCGTATTTCAACCCGCATAGTTTTAGAAATACGCTCGTGCGGCACGGACTGGTTGTCTGCAAAACCCCCGAGGATTTTAAGGGGTGGAGCCAGAACCTCGGACATGAGGGAGTTTTGACGACCTTTCTTAGCTATGGTCAAGTAGCGGATCGCCGCCAGGGCGAGATCATCCGAGGTCTGGCAACACCGCAACTCGCCGTGCAGCCGGATGTCAACGAGCTTGCGAAGGCGCTGGTTCGAGAAATGCGCGACTCCGGAATGGAAACACCGGTCAAATAACGGAAGAGGGCACAGAATGCGCCTCGCATGGTGTTAGAATAACCGAGGTATCGTTGGCAAGGGGAGGACTTGGGGGCATTCTTGGGGGCATCCGTTAGAATCGGATTGGCTAAGCACCTCAATTCACGGTAGTTTCTCAATCAATGTGAAAGATACCCCACCTCCATTTTCCATGTGCGCCCGAGTGGCGGAATTGGTAGACGCAAGGGACTTAAAATCCCTCGGCCGCAAGGCCACGCCGGTTCGAGTCCGGCCTCGGGCACCATTCCGCGTTGGCAGGGATTCAGGCGGCGGGTGCGGCGGCCGGAATAGCCTTGCCGGTGGCTTTGAGCTGGGCGTTCTTGAGCAGTAACGCCGTCTGGCTGAAACCAGCCCGGGTGGCGGCTTCAATGGCATTCACGCCGCTGCCATCTTGCGCCATTACCAGCGCACCGTTATCCAGCAACAGCTTGACCACCAGCGCCTGACCGTTGATGGCTGCGACCACCAAAGGGAGCTGACCTTTTTCATCCTTGAAGTTAGGGTTGATTCCAGCGCTGATCAGCGAATAAACCATGGACGCATGCCCTTTGGACGCCGCATGGCAGAGTGTGCGCGAACCGTGCATGCTGTTGATTTGGGCAATAGGCTTGACGCCCTTCGGCAACTTGATGATGAAGTTGACGAAGGATGTGGCCACCATCGCCAACAACGCAAATAACATGATCTGCGGATCGATCCCGATTTCTCTGGCCATATCGTTCGGCAAGTTGGCGCCTGTAGCCATGATTGCAATTACAAGCACGAGCGTGAACTTGAGATAGCGCACCAGCGACACGGCCACGACCGCCACAAGACCGACCAGTAGATAGGTCTGATTAATCCCAACTCGCGCCATGAATGACTCGGGGAGGTTGGCCCCGACGCTCATTACAGACACAATGCTGATCAAGATTATGTCCTTGGTAAACCCAGAAATTTTCAGCTCGGTCGTGATGATAGCCACTGTTTTTTGTTCCCCGTTATGATTGGCTTTTCGGTCTGTGCGTAAATTCAATCTGCCTGCAGCATAGCACTCTGTAATTTTAGCCAAGATGTATGCAGCCTGGTGGATGTCTGAATTATTTTACATAATATACATTATGCGAACATATACTACATTACGGCGATACAGGATGCACGGGCTGTGCCGCACGGAACAACGTGAAGAAATTACTTGTGGTAGTAGTAGCCAGTTCCTCAAGGGAAACATTACGAAGGCTGGCAAGCTGTTCCGCCACGTAGCGCACATAGGCAGGCTCATTGGTTCTGCCGCGATGTGGCATAGGCGCCAAATAGGGAGCGTCCGTTTCTAACAACAGGCGGTCACTGGGCACCTTACGAGCCACCGTGCGCAGCATTTCTGCATTGCGAAAGGTCACAATCCCGGAAAACGAAATGTAGAAATCCAGATCGAGGGCATCTTGAGCGGTTTCCCAGCTTTCCGTGAAGCAGTGCATGACACCACCTGCTGAACCCGCGCCCTCTTCGCGCAGGATACGGATGGTATCCGCCGCCGCCTCACGGGTATGGATAATAAGCGGTTTGCCGCTGGCGCGCGCGGCGCGGATGTGACGACGAAAGCGTTCTTGTTGCCAAGTCATATCCCCCTTGATACGGAAATAATCGAGGCCGGTTTCGCCAATCGCGACCACACGCGGGTCATTCGCGAGCTGCACCAAGTCATCGACGGATGGATCCTGTACCTGCTGTTCGTCAGGATGAACACCAACCGAGGCGAAAATATGCGGGTAGGTGTGTGCCAACGCCAGTACTTCGGGAAACTTCTCAATCGTAACGCTCACGCACAGCATGTAGCCCACACCGCTCGCGCGGGCATTCTGCAGAACCTGGGAGAAATTATTCTGTAGGGTCTCGCAATTGAGGTGACAGTGGGAATCTGTCAGTAAAGCCTCCATCACATGGTGTGCGTAGGTCTGTCGGAGTGTAGCTGACCGGCCAGCAGCGCCTCAATCTTGTTGCGGGCTGTACCGGAATCTTTTTCGCTGAACTGAATACCAACACCAGCGGCGCGATTGCCCTGGGCACCGGCCGGTGTTACCCACACCACATGTCCCGCGACCGGAATCTTTTCCTTGCTGTCCATGAGCGTGAGCAACATGAACACCTCATCGCCCAGCTTATAGGCTTTGGCGCTGGGGACAAAGATGCCGCCGCCTTTCACAAACGGCATGTAGGACGCATAAAGCGCATTTTTGTCTTTGATGGTCAGCGAAAGTACGCCGGGACGGACGGGCTTGATGTTGTCGTTCATGTGTTCAGATTAAGCTCCGTCCAGCGAATCAAGGTGTCTTCAAGCAATAACTGCTCGTCCAAGGGACCGCCCAGAAGCGCGCGTCCCCGTGCTACGCCTTCTGCAAAGCGGAATACTTGCCTCAAGTCTAATCGCTTTTCCAGAGCTTGCAAACGCGTTGATGCGTCCGGATTGCGCAACAGTTTTGGCCCGGCCCGCAGGGTGATGTGGATCAAATCGCTCAGCCAGCCCTGCAACCAGAACAAACAGCGTTCTGCACCCAGAGATTTCCAGCGGGCGGCGCAGGCCTGCGGATCGGCCTGGCCGCTGATCAGTTTTTCCATATCATCCAGAAGCGCGACGCGCTGAACCAGAAAATCACTCTTCGCCAGGGCCTGCGCCGTTAGCGGTGCACCGCCAGTCAGACCGAGCAACAGTCCTGCGTCAGACTCCGACAAATCTTGAGAGCGCAGCCAGGCCAAGGCCACGTGCGTCGCTGGCGCATGGAAATCCACACGCGTGCAGCGGCTGCGGATCGTGGCCGGCAGATGCGCCGAGCGGTCAGCAACCAGGATCAGATAACTGTCCGATGGTGGCTCCTCCAGCAACTTGAGAAGACTGTTCGCGGCATTCACGTTCAGGGTATCGGCCGGGCTAAGGATTATCGCCTTGCAAGCGGCGATCTGCGGACGAGTCTGCGCGCTCCCGATCAATGACCGGATTTGATCGACGCGAATCACGTTGCTGTCTTTGCTGTCCTTGCTCTTGTCGGCGGGCGGATAGCGCAACGCATACTGCGCGATCAAGGCATCGGATGATTTATAAATCGCCTCCGGCTGCAGCACATGCAGATCCGGGTGGCTGCCGGCGGCGAACAACCGGCAACTCTGGCAGCGACCGCAGGCCTGGCCGTCGACCGCAGGTTGCGCGCACAACAGGGACTGTGCCAGCCAGGCAGCCAAGGCATTCTTGCCGAGGCCTTTCGAGCCGGCGAGCAACAGGGCATGCGGCAGGCGTTCGCGATCACGCGCAAGGGCCGCCGCCTTGGCTGTGTTCCATGGATGCACCTGCGGCATATCACGCGCCGTCACAGAGGCAGCGTCTCAAGCGCGGCACGCAACTGCCGTTGCACCTTGGGGATGTCCTGCGCGGCATCGATTACCCGCACACGTTGTGGCTCGCGTACCGCCATTGCCAAATAGGCGGCACGCACACGCTTGAAGAAATCGATCTGCTCGCGCTCAAAGCGGTCTGGCGCGCTACGCTTGCCGGCGCGCACCAGCCCCCGTTCAACAGGAATATCGAGCAACAAGGTGAGATCCGGACGCAGCCCCTGCTGCAGCCAGTCCTCAAGTATCCGAATTCGCGCATCCGGTGCACCGCGCCCAGCGCCTTGATAGGCATAGGTGGCATCGGTAAAGCGGTCGCAAATCACGACCGCGCCCGTGGCCAGGGCCGGTCGGATCACGCGCGCCAAGTGTTCGGCACGCGCCGCGAACATCAGCAGGAGTTCGCTATCAACATGCATGTCATCCTGCCCATGCAGCAGCAGTTCCCGGATTTTCTCACCGAGCGGCGTGCCGCCCGGCTCGCGCGTCACCAGCACGTTCTTGCCGGCCTGCTCCAGAAACGCGCGCACGAATGCGAGGCTGGTTGTTTTACCGGCGCCCTCCCCGCCTTCCAGCGTGATGAACAGCCCGCGGCTCATGGTGTGGCTGGCTGTTGCGCGGGCTTCGGCCGCCCTTTCAATTGAAATTTCACGACGGCGCGGTTGTGTTGCTCGATGGTCTCGGAGAATTCATGAGTACCGTCGCCGCGCGAAACAAAAAACAGCGCCTTGGTGTTCTCCGGGTTGAGCGCTGCCCGCAGTGCCTCGCGACCTGGCATGGCAATCGGCGTCGGCGGCAGGCCTTTCATGGTGTAGGTATTGTAAGGCGTGCGCTGACGCAGATGGGCTACCGTCAGGTTACCGTTGAAACGCTCGCCCAAACCGTAAATAACCGTGGGGTCGGTCTGCAAACGCATGCCGATGCGCAGTCGGTGCGCGAACACACCGGCGACCAGCGCACGCTCACTCGGTTTGTTGGTTTCCTTTTCAACAATCGAGGCCAGTGTCAGCGCCTCATCGCGGCTCTTGAGTGGCACATCGCCCTGCTTACCGGCCCACTCTTCCTCCAATACCTTCTCCATCTTCTGGAAGGCGCGCTGCAAGATAAGCAGATCGGACATGCCCGCCGGATAGTAATAGGTATCCGGATAGAAACGTCCCTCGGGATGCAGCGTCGGGTACCCGAGCATGGCCATGATCTGCTTGGCTTGCAGGCCTTTCAATCCGTGACTGAGCTTCGGGGCGTCGGCCAGCGCGGCCAGCACCTGGCGGAAAGTCCAGCCTTCCACGAGGGTCAGCGGATATTCGACTACCCGGCCGGTCATCACCTGTTCGAGAATTTCAAGCGCGGTGCTGCCATTGCGAAATCGATACTCGCCGGCCTTGAGATCGCGGCTGCGACCCTTGAGGTAAGCGATCCACACCAGGGTGTGTGCATCCGGCAATACTTTTTCGCTCGCCAACTGGCGCGCGAATGCCTTGAGCGTGGTGCCCGATTCGACCACGTATATCTTCGCCTCCGGTTCGAGGCGCACGACGCTGAACCAGTAGACGTAAGCGCCGAACGCTAGCAGCGCCAGTGCAAACGCCACGCCGGCGTAGCGCAACACCGGGTTTGCAAGCCGGCTACGCCAGGCAGCCGGCCGCTTGTAACGCCGCTTGGATTTTTTTCGAAACCGGTCCAACCACATATTGCCTCGCTTCAAGTTGCCTGATCGGCCACAGGCCGATCAGGCTGTTGGTGAGAAATAATTCCTGTGCCGATTCGAGCGTGCCGACGGTGACGGGTTCAACCCTGCACACCAGCCCCAAGGCCGCCGTGCTGTCCAGAATCTGCGCGCGCATCACACCCGCGACGCCGGATTGTGACAGATCGGGCGTGACCAGGGTACCGTCGGCCTGTACCAGAAACAGATTAGTCTTTGTTCCTTCGATCACCAGTCCGTCACTATCGCGCATCAAGCCTTCGGCGTATTCGTCCTGCCATTCGGCGCGCGCCTGCACCTGCTCCAGCCGGTTGAGATGTTTCAGACCGGCGAGGCGGGGTTGGCGCGCCAGACGCATCGCGCACCAACACACCAGCGCGCCATGCTGTGCAATATTCTCAGAATGCGCGGGCCACGCCAGGCGTTGCACAATGCGCGTGGCAGCGGCACCCGGATCCGCCCGGTAACCACGACCGGAACCACCGCGTGTCAAAATAATCTTGGCCACGGCGCGCGTCTCGGTCCCGGCGATTTGATCCAGCTCTTGCCGCAACAACTGCGCGTCCGGCGGCGGCAACCCGAGACGGCGGCAACCCCCGGTAAGACGTTGCAAGTGCCTCTCCCAGAGCAACGGTTCACCATTGCGCAACGCAATGGTTTCAAACAACCCGTCGCCGTACTGCAAGCCGCGATCCGCGACCGGCAGGGTCGTGGTTACCAGACCGTTGACCAGTATCGTCACAGCGCCGCTTCCGGAATGCCGAGCGCGGCCAACATACCCTTGGCCTTGGCGCGGGTCTCGTTGAGCTCGCGCTCCGGATCGGAATCGGCCACGATGCCGCCGCCGGCGCGCAACGCAAGTGTGTCGCCTTCCTGCACCAGGGTGCGGATCAGGATATTGAGATCGAGACTACCGTCCCGGTTGATGTAGCCCATGGAGCCGGTGTAGGCGCCGCGCGCGACGCCCTCCAGTTCGGCAATAATCTGCATGGTGCGCAATTTCGGACAACCGGTAATAGTGCCGCCCGGAAACAGTGCGCGTATCACCTGCCCCGGCGTCACGTCCGCATTCAGTTCGCCGCTGACGTTCGACACGATGTGGTGTACATGCGCAAAGCTTTCCACCAGCAGCGATTCATCCGCGTGCACGCTGCCGGCGCGGCAGATGCGCCCGAGGTCGTTGCGTTCCAGATCCACGAGCATCACATGCTCGGCGCGCTCCTTGGGGTTGCGTACCAGCGCTTGCGCCAAAGCGCGATCCTCGTGCGGATCGGCAGAGCGCGGATAGGTTCCAGCAATCGGCCGCGTGCTGACGTGGCCGCGGCGCACGCACACCAGCCGCTCCGGCGACGCGCTGATGACGGCGCGCTCCGCATCCAGTGTCATGAGACCGGCGAATGGCGCCGGGTTGGCGATGCGCAACCGTTCGTAGAGCGCAATTGCCGGTGTGCGCTGCTTGAGACGCATGCGCCAGGCGCGCGACAGGTTGACTTGATAGGTATCACCGGCGCGGATGTAGTCGAGCGTGCGTTCCAGCCGCTGCCGGTAAAGTTCCGGTTCTTCTTCCTCGACGTCACACACGAGTGTTGCCGATAGCGGCTCGCCGGTCGCCCACGCGGCCTGTTGCAGGTCTTGCGTCATTTGATCGAGCAGTTCACCCTGCCCAGTCTCGCTAACCAGCAGCGTTGTGCCGGTCTTGTGGTCGCGGATGACCGCCGCCGGGAAGTGCGTGGCCATAGCCACCGGCCAACAACTGGCAAGCAGTGTGCCGGCAAGCGACGATTCGTAAAAACGTGCCAGCTCGTAGGACAGAAACACGAACCAGCCACCGTGGAAGGGGAACGGCAACTGCGCACACTCTGGCACGCGCGCGCTGTGCCATTGCCGATCGAGAACACCGAGAAAGTCGCCCGCGATGGGCACACCATTTAGCCGCAGTTGTCCGCTGCGTTCGAGCAGCAGGGTGTCGCCGGGAAAGGCGAACAGAATATCGTAACGCGCCTGGCGAGGGTCGTGCGCGACACTTTCGAGCAGGTGCGGATAGCGCTGCGGGGCGTAACGGTGCAGGCAGGCCAAATCGGGGAAATCATCGACCGGCCGCCAGACACAGCTCGGGGCTGCTGTATCCACCGGCCGCCTGGATTCGCTCACACCAGGCGACGAAACACCAGCGTGCCGTTGGTGCCGCCGAACCCGAAGGAGTTGGACATGGCCACGTCGATCTTCATCGGACGCGCCGTATTCGGCACGTAATCCAGATCGCATTCCGGATCGGGGGTAAACAGATTGATGCTCGGTGGCGCAATCTGGTGATGAATCGCGAGCGCCGTGTAGATTGCCTCGACGCCACCGGCGGCGCCGAGCAAATGCCCGGTCATGGATTTGGTCGAGCTCATCGCAAGCCGGCGTACGTGACCACCGAACGCCGCCTTCGCCGCCATGGTTTCGGCCTTGTCGCCCTGGGGCGTCGACGTACCGTGGGCGTTGACGTAGTGCACCTGCTCCGGGTTGAGGCCGGCATTGCGCAGAGCATTGCGCATACAACGCGCCGCACCTTCGCCGCCCTCGGACGGACTGGTCATGTGATAAGCGTCGCCGCTCATGCCAAAACCGCTGAGTTCGCAGTAAATGCGCGCCCCGCGTTTTTTTGCATGTTCGTATTCTTCGATCACCACGACACCGGCGCCTTCACCGAGCACGAAACCGTCGCGATCCTTGTCCCACGGACGGCTCGCGGTCATCGGATCGTCGTTGCGCGTAGACAGTGCCTTGGCATTGCCGAAACCGGCCATGCCGGTGGGCGTCACGGAAGACTCCGTGCCGCCCGCCACCATCACATCGGCATCACCGTATTCGATGAGGCGCCCGGCATCGCCAATTGCATGGGTGGCGGTGGCGCAGGCCGTGACCATGGCCAGGTTCGGACCTTTCATGCCGTATAAAATCGACAGGTTGCCGGAAACCATGTTGATGATGCTGCCCGGGATGTAAAACGGCGAGAGTCGGCGCGCACCTTTTTCAAAGACAGTGCGCGTGCCACTCTCAATGGTGTTGAGACCGCCGATACCGGAACCAATGTGTACGCCGACGCGTTCGGCGTTCGCCTCGTTGATTTCCAGGCCGGAATCACGCACCGCCTGGACGCCGGCCGCCATACCGAGATGCATGAAACGGTCCATGCGACGTGCTTCTTTCTCGGTGATGTATTTTGTCGGGTCGAACCCCTTTACTTCGCCGGCGATGGTCGAAGGGTATCCGGTGGCGTCGAACTGGGTAATTTGGGCGATGCCGCTCCTGCCGGCCAGGATGTTCTGCCAGTTCTCGGCGAGATCGAGACCGATGGGCGAAACAATCCCCATTCCGGTAATGACCACACGTCGTTTGCTCAAAATCAGGTATCCCCGTGTTGGAAGCGCGGCAAATTGTGCGGCGAGGACCAGTTAGAAAAGTCAAAGACCGCCGCCACGCGGTGGCTGGCGGCCTTTGCGGTACGGAGTGACTATTACTTCTGGTGCGTGTTGATGTAGTCGATGGCCTGCTGCACGGTGGTGATCTTCTCGGCCGCTTCGTCCGGGATCTCGCAGTCGAATTCCTCTTCCAGCGCCATCACCAGTTCGACGGTGTCGAGGGAGTCGGCGCCCAGGTCGGTGACGAACGAGGAGGCCTTGGTTACTTCAGTCTCGTTCACGCCCAGCTGCTCGGCGACGATCTTGACGACGCGTTCTTCAATACCGCTCATGTCTCATTATCTCCAAAATTAGCCAGGTTTTTGATCGCTCGGTCTGGCGAGGCCGCATAGTAAACACGATTCAGGGTTCCAAGTCTACCCGCACAATGTCTGGTTAATTAAGGTCTTCAAGGCAGGGCAGCGCGCATCAACTCATGTACATGCCGCCATTTATATGCAAGGTTGCCCCGGTAATGTAGGCGGCCCGTGGCGAGGCCAAAAAAGCCACGGCGTGCGCGACCTCCTCAGCCTGGCCGAGGCGCCCGAGCGGAATCTGGGGGAGGACGGCGGCACGCTGCGCTTCGGTCAGTGTCTGCGCCATGTCGGTATCGATAAAACCAGGCGCCACGGCATTTACAGTAATGTTGCGCGACCCGATCTCGCGTGCCAGCGATTTGGTGAAGCCGATGATGCCAGCCTTGGCGGCGGCGTAATTGCACTGTCCGGCGTTGCCGCTGGTGCCGACAAGCGAGCTGATGCTGATGATGCGCCCCTTGCGTGCCTTGGTCATGCCGCGCACCACCGCCTTGCTCATGCGAAAGATGGAACTGAGATTGGTATCGATGATCTCGTCCCACTCCTCGTCCTTCATACGCATCAGCAAATTGTCGCGCAGAATGCCGGCGTTGTTCACGAGAATGCTGGGCGCGCCCCAGGCGTTCTGAATTTCGGCAAGCACGTTGTCAATCGACGTCTGATCCGTGACATTCAGCATCAAGCCGCGACCCTTAAAGCCTTTGTCCTTCAGGGCCTCGCTGAATTTGGCAGCGCCGTCGTTCGAGGTCGCGGTGCCAATCACGGTCGCGCCCAGGCGGCCAAGTTCCAGGGCAATGGCCAAGCCAATGCCACGGCTGGTGCCGGTGACCAGAGCGATTTCGTTATCCAGTTCCTTCGCGGACATATTCATGGAAAGCAGGCCTGCACAAAAATAACCATATAAATTTCTCCCATTCAGACGTCGAGCACGGTGCGCGCCTGACGCAGGGTTTCCGGATCGTAGATTGGCAGGGTCTGAGTCTGTTTGCTGATGCGTTTGATTAGACCGGTGAGCACCCTGCCCGGACCGCATTCTATCAGCTTGTCGACGCCGTCGGTGGCCATGGTCTGAACGATCTCGACCCAGCGTACCGGAGATTCCACTTGACGCACCAACGCGGCGCGGATTGCATTCGCATCGCTCTCGGCCCGCACGTGCGCGTTGTGCAGTACCGGGATGCGTGGTGTCTCGATTTTTATCTGCATCAGACGCGCGCGCAGGCGCTCGGCGGCCGGATGCATGAGCGCACAATGCGACGGCACGCTCACTGACAAGACCTTGGCAAGCTTGGCGCCCGCACCCTTGGCCTGTTCCACAGCGCGCGCCACGGCCGCGGCGGCGCCGGCAATCACTACCTGTCCGGGTGAATTAAAGTTCACCGCCGACAACACCTCGCCCTGCGCCGCTTGAGCGCACAGCGCCTGCACCTGCGCGTCGTCCAGTCCGACGATCGCCGCCATGCCACCCTGCCCGGCTGGCACCGCCTCCTGCATATAACGGCCGCGATCGGCGACCAGCTGCACGGCATCCATAAACTCGATGGCCGAGGCGGCACAGAGCGCGGTGTATTCGCCCAGACTGTGCCCAGCCATGACCACCGGCGGCGCGCCGCCCTCGGCCTGCCAGACACGCCACACCGCGATACCGGCGGCGAGCATCGCCGGCTGGGTGATTTCGGTCTGGTTGAGTCTGTCTTCCGGGCCATCGGCCGCAATCGTCCACAGGTCGTAGCCGAGCGCTGCGGAGGCCTCGGCAAAAGTTTCCTTCACGCCAGGATAGGCATCGGCCAGTGCGTTCAGCATGCCGACCGACTGCGAGCCTTGGCCGGGAAAAACGAATGCTAATGACATTAAAAGATCTCTTTGCCGCAAAGGCGCAAAGGACGCAAAGAAAACAGATAAAAAATTTTCATGATATTCCCTTTGCGTTCTTCGCGTCTTTGCGGCGGATGTTTTGGTTTTAGTATTTCAACAGCACCGAACCCCAGGTAAAGCCACCGCCGAAGGCCTCCATGAGAATGGTATCGCCGCGCTGAATACGGCCGTCGCGCACCGCCTCGTCGAAGGCGAGCGGTATGGAGGCGGCCGAGGTGTTGCCGTGCCGGTCGACGGTCACCACCACGCGATCCATCGACATGTCGAGCTTCCTGGCCGTGGCGCTGATGATGCGCATGTTGGCCTGGTGCGGCACCAGCCAGTCGATATCGGTTTTCTTCAATCCGTTTTTCTCAAGGGTTTCGTCCACGATGCGCCCGAGGGTATTGACCGCAACCTTGAACACCTCGTTGCCCTGCATCTGCATGAATGCCTGGTTGTTCCGCACCTTGTCGTAACCCTGCGAAATACCGGCCGGTACTGTGAGTAATTCCTTGTACTGGCCATCGGCGTGCAGGTGCGAATTAATGATACCCGGCTTCGGGTCGGCACTGACCACTACCGCGCCGGCGCCGTCACCGAACAGTACGCAGGTGCCGCGGTCGGTCCAGTCGACAATGCGCGACAGGGTTTCGGCCCCGACCACGAGCGCGTGTTTCGCGCTGCCGCTGCGCACGAACTTGTCGGCGATGCCGAGTGCATACACGAACCCGGTACACACCGCCTGCACGTCGAAGGCCGCGCAACCGTGGATATCGAGCCGATCTTGCAGCAGACAGGCGGTGCTGGGGAAAATGCGGTCGGGTGTGGTGGTGGCGACGACGATGAAATCGATGTCGCCGGGTGCAAGGCCCGCCGCCTCGATGGCGCGGCGCGCGGCCTGTTCGGCCAGGTCGCAGGTGGTTTCGTTGTCGGCCGCGATATGGCGTTCACGGATACCGGTACGCTCGACGATCCAGTCGCTGCTGGTATCGACCATTTTCTCGAGGTCAGCGTTGGTCAGCGTCTTGGCCGGCAGATAACTGCCGGTGCCGGCGATGCATGAATAGATCATGGCAATGGGCTCACAAGACGTGCGGGCCGTGGTCATGCAACGACGCCAGACGTTGGCCAATAATCTGCGGCACCCGGTTCTGCACAGCAGTGGCCGCGACATGGATGGCTTTCTCGAAACCCACGGCATCGGTGCCGCCGTGGCTCTTGACGACGACGCCGTTCAGGCCGACCAGGCTGGCACCGTCGTACAGGCGCGGATCGAGACGCCGGCGCAACGCTTTGAGAACCGGCAGAGCTACCAGGGCGGCGAGTTTGGCGAACGGATTGCGCGTGAATTCCTCTTTCATGAACTGCGAGATCATGCGTGCCAGGCCCTCACTGGTCTTGAGCGCAACATTACCGACGAAGCCGTCACACACGATGACATCCAGCTTGCCCAGGTAGATTTCGTCGCCCTCGACGTAGCCGTGGTAATTCAGCGCGCTCGCCCGGAATAGCGCGTCGGCTTTTTTGACGGCTTCGCTCCCCTTGATGTCCTCAACGCCGACGTTGAGCAGCGCCACCAGCGGCCGCTCCTTGTGTTCGACGGCACCGACCAATAACGCGCCCATGATGCCGAACTGCAACAACTGCTCGGCGCTGCAATCGAGATTGGCGCCCAGATCTAGAATGTGCACATGGCCGTGGATCGTCGGAAGCGCTTTGATAATCGCGGGGCGATCGATGCCAGGCAGGGTTTTGAGCACGAAGCGTGCGGTCGCCATGAACGCGCCGGTGTTGCCGGACGATACCACGGCCTGGGCGACGCCGCTTTTCACCAGATTAATGGCGACGCGCATGGAAGAATCTTTCTTGCCGCGCAGCGCCTGTGCCGGCGGTTCATCCATGCCCACCACTTCGGAGGCATGCTGGAGCCTGAGGCGCTCACTCGGAACGGCGCCATGGCGCGCCAGCGCGGCCAACAGGATATCCTGTGAGCCAATCAGAATGAGATTGAGATCGGGCCTCGCACGCAACGCCGCAAGAGCGCCCGGAACCGTGACGGCCGGGCCGTGATCGCCGCCCATGGCGTCCAGGGCGATGGTGACAGCCAAACGGGCGACCCCCTGCCGCTGGCGGCTTCTAGTCGGCCTTGACGTCAACAACCTTGCGGCCACGGTAAAAACCGGTGGCGCTGATGTGGTGACGGCGATGGGTCTCGCCGCTGGTAGGCTCAACGGAAAGGTGCGCGGGCTTGAGTGCGTCGTGCGAACGGCGCATTCCGCGGGTGGAGGGAGACTTGCGGCTTTTCTGGACGGCCATGGAAATTCCTCGTTCGTTCGGTTAAATAGTTTTACTGCTTCTTGCCATACTTCTTACGGCTATTTTTGTGGCGGAAAACTGCTCCTGCGTTTTCCGCACTTCCGCCTTCCATGGCGGTCGCAGGCTTGCTTTCTTTTAATTCGTGCAACACGGCAAACGGATTTTCTTTTCCCGCCGTTACCGGCACCGCACCCGCTTTCGTCAGGGATGTACACTCGGCCTCGGCATGCACCGGAATCATGGGCATGGCGAGCAACAATTCATCTTCCACCAGCTCACGCAGCCTGATCGGCGCCGTCACCTGCAACGCCTCGCCGTCATCTGCGGCCATATCGGATTGCAGCAACGTGAGAAACGGCCGGGCAGTGACCTCTACTGCCAGCGGCTTCAGGCAGCGCTGGCAGACCATCTGGACGCAGACATGGATCGAGCCCCGCAGCCGGCGCACACCCTGGGCGGCACGCTCAAATTGCAAATCCACCGCCACCACTGCCGGCCAGCTGCCGGGTGCGGAAAACTTCCGCAAGCGCGGCATGTCGCTGTCCGAAAGCTCGCCCTGTAGCCGTACCCCTTCGTCCGCGAGGCGGATCGGGTCGATCTGCACAGGCAAACGCTCAGACATAAGGCGCGCATCATAACTTTGGGCGTAACTCCTGTCAAAATAGGCGACATTCCTTTTTTTGAAGGCAAGCCCGCACAAAAATATCCATATGCAATGGTTATTGACACTCCCGGGCGCATTCCGTAAAACGATGCACGCGGGTGCGTTTTTCTACCCGGCCATTCAGGCCCGCTTTGGGGGCCGGCCTCCAACCGACGGAGTATCTGTGTTCAGCAAAATTCTGGTTGCCAACCGTGGCGAGATCGCGGTGCGTATTGTGCGCGCCTGCGCCGAAATGGGCATCAAATCGGCGGCCATCTACTCGGACGCCGACCGCACCGCCCTGCACGTCAAAAAGGCCGACGAGGCCTACAACCTCGGCCCGGACCCGGTCGGCGGCTATCTCAACGCCCACCGCATCGTCAATCTCGCGGTCACGGCCGGCTGCGACGCCCTGCACCCCGGTTATGGCTTCCTGTCCGAGAACCCGCAACTCGCCGAAATCTGTGCGCGCCGCGACATCGTCTTCATCGGCCCGTCGCCGGAAGTGATTCGCGCCATGGGCGATAAAATCCAGGCACGCAAAACCATGATCGCCGCCGGCATCCCGGTGGTACCGGGCAGCGACGGCAGCCTCAAGAACGTGGACGAAGCCGTGAAGCTGGCCAGAAAAATCGGTTACCCGGTGATGCTCAAGGCTACCAGTGGCGGCGGCGGGCGTGGCATCCGCCGCTGCGACAACGAGGGCGACTTGAAGCGCAGCTTTGATCGCGTCGTGTCCGAGGCCACCAAGGCGTTCGGTTCGGCCGATGTGTTTCTGGAGAAAGCCGTGGTCAACCCGCGCCACATCGAGGTACAGATTCTCGGCGACCGGTACGGCAATGTGATTCACCTGTTCGAGCGCGACTGCTCGATCCAGCGCCGCCATCAGAAGCTGGTCGAGATCGCGCCCTCACCGCAGCTCAGTGAAGAACAGCGCCAGGTTGTGTGCGGGCTCGCCGTCAAGGCCGCCAGGGCGGTGGGCTACGAGAATGCCGGCACGGTCGAGTTCCTGCTCGACCACCAGAACAACTTCTACTTCATGGAAATGAACACGCGCCTGCAAGTCGAGCACACCGTCACCGAGCAAATCACCGGCGTGGACATTGTGCAGGAGCAGATCGGCATCGCCAGCGGCGCGCCGCTGTCCTACCGGCAGGAAGAGATTCAAAAGCGCGGCTACGCAATCCAGTTCCGCATCAATGCCGAAGATCCGAAGAACGACTTTCTGCCTAACTTCGGGCGCATCACCCGCTACTACGCGCCCGGTGGCCCGGGCGTGCGCACCGATGCCGGTATTTATACCGGCTACGAATTTCCACGTTACTACGACTCGATGTGCGTGAAGCTCATCATCTGGGCGCTCACCTGGGACAAGGCCATCGCGCGCGGGCAACGTGCGTTGCGCGACATGAACGTACAAGGCGTGAAAACCACCATTCCCTATCACCACGAGATTCTCAAGACACCCGAGTTTCGCGCCGGCGTCTTCGACACCGGGTTCGTGGAGCAACACCCGGAACTGATAAACTATTCGGTACGCCGGCCCACGGCGCACTTGGCCTCGGCCATAGCGGCGGCGATTGCCGCGCATCACGGTCTGTAACTGCACCCGGAACGATTTACTATCTTTATGACGCCCAACAACAAAAGAGTCTTGGTCACCGATCTCATTCTGCGCGATGCTCACCAGTCGCTGATTGCCACGCGTCTGCGTACCACGGACATGCTGCCGATTTGCCCGAAGCTGGATCAAGTCGGCTACTGGTCGCTCGAAGCCTGGGGCGGCGCGACCTTCGATGCCTGCCT
>Ga0315281_10005501_pt1 | contig 18121 bp, 18 predicted proteins | sample YL17G07_0_MG_FD_204540 | JGI IMG/M metagenome (GOLD analysis project Ga0315281, IMG submission 204540) | Sediment microbial communities from Yellowstone Lake, YNP, Wyoming, USA - YL17G07_0 | ecosystem: Environmental > Aquatic > Freshwater > Lake > Sediment | place: USA: Wyoming | collected...
ACAGCTATCACCACCGCCAGCACGATGAGCCAGATAATTAAGCTTCGAGAAATCTTTGGCATCTCACCACCTATTTGACAATAAATTATATCACAAATGTAAAAGAACTAAAAAGAGAAAATAGTCATGGGCTCCGTCGTCTTAGGGGATGCAGAGGGCGAAGCCCTTTGCTGGGGGTTTGGGGGTATCCCCCAATTTCTTTTTCTCCCCCAAGACTGGGGGAGAAAGGGGGTTCATAAATTCGTTTGTCATTAGAAAGCACCTTGTGCTATACTCGCCACAAAGAGTAGCAGAGATGTCATTAGACCTCAACAAAGTAGCGGGCCAGATCGAAGGCATGGCGGCAGACCTCAAAGCAGAGCAGAAGGACAAGGAAGCCCACCTCAGCCATGCCCTGGAGATACTGCGCCTGAAATCTAACGAGCTTGATTCACTTAGAAAGAGGATCGAGAACAGTAAGACCACCTGGCTGGTGGCAGGGATCACTAATGAGCTCACAGGCAGCCACAAATCCAGAGAATGTCCATCCGACTTCGCAGTGATCGCTGTAGATGGCTCCCATATCGACGTTGACCGACACAGCGCAGCGAGGTGCTGCCTGATAAATATCGGCTCCGTGGTACTGCGCTATGGAGAGAAGCCTGATGCTGCACTCCGCAGCCAGCCCGCCCTCTACGCCAGCCGGCAGGACTTGACCATAGCCGACCCGTTGGGTAGCGGCGAACAAGCCCTGGAGAGGGACCTGCTGGGCATAAAGCGCGCTGTCGCCGAGGCTGAGGCTCTGGCAGAGCTGTGCGAGGGGATTCCTCCCCAATTGCCAGCGCTGGCCCTGCTCGATGGCTCGCTCATCATGTGGGGGCTGGGCGGGCAGGCTTATCCTGACTACGTGAAGCGAGAACTGCTGGAAAACGGATTCCTTCAGGCTTTGAACAAAATCAAGGAGATTAGTCAGAAAACCAGGGTGGCCCTGGCAAGCTACATCAGCTTTCCCCGGAGCACCGATGTGGTTAATGCACTAAGGGTGGCGCTATGTCCCTACGACCCGCCGGACTGCGACCGCAACTGTTCCCGCAGCGTGCCCTCATCGAAAAAGGTGTGTGAAGCGGTTGATGGCGTACAGGACAGCGCCATCTTCGCCCGAGTCCTCGGGCCCGGCGAGAGGTCGGCGACCTTCATCAGCCGTTCCTCCGTGGTACAGAAGCATTATGGGGATAATGAGGTGCGTTTCTTCTACCTGAAGGGAGATGAGGAAATAGCGCGGGTGGAGTTCCCACGGTGGGCTGAGGAGCGGGGGCTCGTAGACTTAATTCATACCTTGATACTTGACCAATGCCGCCGCGGGCAGGGCTATCCGGTAGCTTTGAGCGAGGCGCACGAGCAGGCTGTGGTCACCGGCTCTGACCGCGAACAGTTCCAATATTTAGTAGAGCTGGCCCTGTCCGAAAAGCGCCTGCCCACCGCCACCTCCGCCAAAAGCCGCAGCAAGAAGACGAGGTGGATTTGAAGCATACCGATAATTATAATGTTGTAATCGACCTGCAGGGAGCACTGATTTGTCTGAAAAGATAGGCGAGGTTATCGAGGCCAGCACAGGGCAGTTCGTGGCGGAATGCTATGAATTGCACTCCCCTCCACCGCTGGGCAGCCTGGTAAAGACCAGCGACAGCGATGTGGAGATTTACGGCGTGGTGTGCAACGCTGCCACGGAGAGCGTTGACCCGGGACGTCGTCCCATCGCCCGTGGCAAAGAAGAGGCCACTGAAGAGGGTATCTACCGGCAGCATCCGCAGCTTTCCAAGCTGTTGCGCACGACGTTCGATATCCTGGTCATCGGACACGCCCAGGGGGATGAGCTTTATCATTACCTGCCACCCCATCCATCCCGCGTCCACAGCTTCGTCTACCTCTGCGAAACGGACGAGGTGCGCCGCTTCACTCAATCTCTCGATTTCCTTCCCATCTTGCTGGGCACCAAGGCAGTAGCAGTAGACGAGATAGCTTCCGCCTGCCTGCGGCAGGCGAGCTGCGCCCACGATGACAAGCGCACCTTCCTGGTAAAAGCAGGCAAGGAGGTCGCCGTACTGCTGAGCGGCGACCTCAACCGGCTCAATGCTATCCTGAGGAGGATTAGAGCGTGAACGAGGCAACACCTCAGGGAAAACGCCTGGGTATAGTGGTAGGCGGCTCGCTGACCGAAGGAATCAACGTCAAACTGGATAGCGCCACGCCCATCGAGGAGATGGCGGTGGGACGTTACGTGGTCATCGAGGGCCAGAAGTGCCGCTTCTTCGGCATGATTTCCGACGTGACTCTGGGCGCCACCAACCAGCAGCTCACCATCACGCCTCCCGACGTCTCCGACCCCTTCATCGCCGAGGTCATCGCCGGCACTGGCACCTACGGCGTAATTCATGTCGGGCTCAGGCTTACCCTCAGCGGCGATGCTATGAGCATACTCCAGGGCCCCCAGCCGGTGAAGACAGTGCCCGCCCACTTCTCCATGGTGCGCGAGGCCTCGGAAGCAGATATCGAGAGGGTTTTCGGGCAGGAGGACGAAAAACATTTCTATGTGGGTACGCCGCTGGACATGGAGACAAAGGTCTGCCTCGACATACCCGAGTTCGTGAAACGCTCCAATGGCATCTTCGGCAAAAGCGGCACAGGCAAGACCTTCTTCACCAGGCTGTTACTCATCGGCATGGTGCAGAAGAAAGCAGCAGCCAACCTCATCTTCGACATGCACAACGAGTATGGCTGGCAGGTACAGAGCGAGGAGAAAAGATTCGTGAAGGGGCTGAAGCAGCTATTCCCTTCTAAAGTAGCCGTTTTCACGTTGGACGAGGATAGCGCTCGCCGTCGCGGGCTCAGCGCAGACTACATAGTCGAGATCGGCTCCGATGAGATAGAGCCCGAGGACATCGAACTGCTCAGAGAGACGCTAAACCTGACCCAACCGGCAGTAGAGGCCGTATATCAGTTCTCGCGCCACTTCGGCGAAAAACGCTGGCTGGAGACTTTCTTAAAGCTGGACGAGGCCGCCGATATCAAAGACCTTCTGGACAAGCTGAGCGTGCACGAGAGCAGCTACCGCAACTTGCGCCGTGGTCTGGCGAAATTGAGCAGGCTGCATTTCCTGGTGCCGCACGCTCGCGAGAACTCGGTGCAGCGCATACTGGAATACCTCGACCGTGGCATCAATGTGGTGCTCGAATTCGGCAGATACGATGACCTGACAGCTTATGTGCTGGTGGCTAACATACTCACCCGCCGCATTTACGATAAGTATAGAGAACGTAAGGAAGCTGCCCGGGGAGACGAGAAAGCAGAACCTTATCCTCTGGTAATCACTATTGAGGAGGCGCACAAATTCCTCAATCCTGCGGTATCGGAGCAGACAATCTTCGGCAAAATCGCGCGCGAGATGAGGAAGTATAACGTTACCCTGCTGGTTATAGACCAGCGTCCCAGCGGCATAGACGATGAGGTGATGTCCCAACTCGGCACCAAGGTTGCCTATCTTCTGGACAACGAAAAGGATATAGACAGCGTGCTCATGGGGACCTCCGGGAAGAGCGAGCTCAAGACAGTGCTGGCCAAGCTGGAGGCCAGGCAGCAGGCGCTCATCTTCGGCCATGCGTTGCCCATGCCTGTGGTGGTCAAGACTAGGGAATACGGCTCAGCCGAGTCCTACAGGGAGTTCGGCTTCCGAGACGCCGCGGAGCTAAAGAGGAAGGCCGAGGAGGATATCAAGGGGCTTTTCTAGCAGACTTGAACTTAAGTATGCATGATTGAGAGCCCTGGCAAATTTGCTGTCCTAGTTCAAATCTTACGTTTGGACCGAATTCAGAGGCCCAGGCGGAGTTCTCTGTATTGCAGATGAGAGTGCCCACCTTGCCGGAAAGCTTCTCTCTACCTGATTTAACCATCAGATTATGCCAGGGACATTCCTTTATTGTTATCTTGAAATCACCCTTGTTGTCAGTCTTTTCAGCCTTAAATTTAAAACTCTCCAAGGTGAGCTTGGTGGTCAGACATTCGAGAAGCGCATCCATGCCATCGCCTGTCTTTCCCAGAGATTTGAGCAGGCGAGCCTGTATCTTGGGGAAGACCTTCCAGACTTCGTTGTCGATGTCAAGTGCTGCATCAAATCCATACTTTTCCTCAATCTTCATGAACCACAGCCCGTCCACTGCGGTGTAGCCGCGATGGAAATACTCTGCAATCTGCTCAGGTGTCAATTGAATCATTTATAATCCGCCCTAATGAAGCCCCTGCCAGCATCAGTGTTTGTTTTCATGCTCACCATTATACCTGAAGCGAACGAAGTAAAGAAAGAGGCCTCGTTTCGAGGCCTCTTTCTCAAATGAACCAAGCGTTTTCCCGTCTGGGGTCAATTTATTTGACGACCACGGTTAAATCGAAAGTTTGGGCTGGCGGGGTATCTGTCTCCCAGGGCCGGCTATACACCATGGAAATGGTGCTATTGCCTTTCTTGAGTGCCTTGAATGTCCATTCCTCTTTGCCCCCAGCCCCTACCAAGGTGGTTTGGGGAGCGATATACTCGTTTCCTGTATTACTTAACACACTGTCGTCGCTATTCTCGGTCAGACTCCAGCTATAACCAGTGGTAACATTGGACGCCAGAGTCACCACTAATGACTGGCCGACCGAAAGCTCAACCTGTTTACCCGAGTACGAAGAGTCCACATTGAGATTGTTGCTGCCCCCACTACATGCTATTCCTGCTCCCACGGCGAAACCTGCCACAAGAACAAGCCCGAAAATCACCCACAAGATCCTTCTCATTTCTGCTCTCCTTTCCCCTCATTTTGGGGATAATTCATAGGTCGCTTATTGCCTCTCCAGTAATTATAGACGCCCTTGAGCATGATTTTGTTCCGCGGCTCGATATAACGCTCCCAAAGCCCTCGGTCTGGAAACGCTGAGCAATGCCCTCAAATAGCATTACAAAAGTATGCTGGATAAAAGTACGCTGGTAATATTGCCATCAGTCAAGCCCTGCGACAGAATATTGATGTCGCTCTGGAGATAGGCCGCTTCAGAGTGTTTGTTTCCGAGACCCTCTGGCCTTGACCAATGCCCCGAGGGATAAGGCGTCGAAGCCAACCTCGGGGCCTCTTTTTCCCTCTTCTGTTCTCAGCGATCCGGCAGGAGAATAAGATTAGCGAGTCCCAGCTAAACTCAACCGCTGACACCTGGCTAGAAGTAGCCTTGCCGACTCATCGATTTTCAGGTTTTTTTGAGGCTGGAGTCAGCCTAGCATTCATCTGAGAGTAGGCGTATCTAACCCTCCTAAGCAGGCTGCTCAGTAAGGTAGTACTACTTTCAAGGCATTACCATTTTACTTTCTACTGCGGTACTGTGCGGTCATTGTGCAGAAAGTAACCAGTTGTTAGCATTGCTATCGATGCTTGTTTGAGAGTCCTACGTAATCGGAGAGTCACAGCGAAAGGACATTTCGGCAGTAAAAGGTCAAGGTCGAGGGAGGTGATGAGGATGGTCAAACCTTGACTCGGGGTTTCAGGATGGCCTGCAACACAACGGCAGGCTTGATTGACAAGTGCATCAAACCGATAAGGAGGAATAAGGATGTTGAAAACAGTAAAGACAATACGAAGGGATGAGAGAGGCATTACCGGCCTGGAGACGGCAATCATCCTGATTGCCTTCGTGGTTGTGGCATCAGTGTTTGCCTACACTGTGCTGTCGGCAGGCATATTCTCGTCCCAGAAGGGCCAGGAGGCAGTCTACACCGGGCTGCAGACTGCGAGGTCCACGCTGACACTGAAGGGCGATGTGGTTGCTCATAGCAATGGTAACTCTGTCACCGAGCTGGTGATCTGCGTGGCCAATGCTTTGAATGGCGCATCCATCGACCTGACAGCGCCAGGGAACAGTACGACAGACGCTGGCAAAGCTGCTGGAAACAGCTCTAACGTGGTGGTTATTTCCTATTCCGACAGCGCTCAACGCGTTGACGACCTGTACTGGACTACCGCCCAAATAGGCACGGGGAATCGTGACCAGATACTGGATCCCGGCGAGACCTTTGAGATGACGATAGACCTGGAAGCGGTCGCTGGGAGCGTAGGTACCTATAAAACCTTCGATTTAGACATCAAGCCGCCTATTGGCAGCGTGCTCGTTATTGAGAGGACGACCCCTGCTGCCCTTAGCGACTGGATGATACTGAACTAAGGTCAAGCCGTGAGAATCGGCTATGGATTAAGGAAACAGACAAGAAGCTAAAAGGAGGTAAGCGAGATGCTTAATAGATTGTACAAGGACCCGCGCCGGGATGAGAGAGGCATCACTGGGCTGGAGACGGCGATCATACTGATTGCCTTCGTGGTTGTGGCATCGGTGTTCGCCTACACAGTGTTGTCAGCAGGCATATTCTCGTCCCAGAAGGGGCAGGAAGCGGTCTATGCAGGACTAGCACAGACCAGGGCGACCATGGAAATCAAGGGTAGCTTGTTCGCTTATGGCAATGGGACCCCTGGGAACCTGACTGTGGATAGGGTGTCCTTCACGCTGACTAACGCGATGAAAGGGCAAGCCATTGACCTGTCGCCGAACCCTACAGGAAATGACACCCATGTTACCATAATCAGCTACACTGACAACAGCCAGCATATTTCCGACTTGCCCTGGGACGTTAAGTTCATAGGCAAGAACAATGGTGACACCCTGCTGGAGCAGGATGAGCAGGCTGTGATAACGGTAGACTTAGAAACTGTCGCAAATGGTGGGCTTCTTACCGTCAGTCCCGGCACTTACAGCACATTCACCATCGAGGTGAAGCCCGTGACCGGTGCATCTTTGATCCTGAATCGGACATTCCCCGCCAGGATCGATCCTGTGATGGACCTTCATTAGAGATAAAACGGGCAAAGACGTGAGAGGTCGCTGGCAATAGGGCAATGATACCGCCCAGTCAGCGACCTCTTTGTTGAAAATTGATCCCTAAGCACTCTCCTCTGTTCGGTCTTCTCCCCCTTTATAAAAGGGGGATTTCAAGAGGTGCAGTCCACCTCAGGCTAGGAGACTAAGTTACTAAGCACTTCTCGAAATCGACTACTTTGTGATTTTTGCCTTTCTGGATTACCTTGTGCCCCTCCTTCTCCAGAAGCCTCTTTTGAGCCTCAACCCCACCGGGGTATTTCTCGTTTATCACCCCGCTCAATTTCAAGGTGCGCCAGTATGGGATGGTATCCTTTTCCCCCTCTGCTGCGGCTTCCTCCGCCGCATTAGCCGCAACCCAGGCAAATATCCCCGTCGTTATGGGGCACCCGATGGTGGCGCAGTGCCTTCTGGCAAGGATTTCGCGGATCTCATTTATCGTGATGAGCTTGCCCCTGGGCACCTTGCTCATGATTTCAGCTACTTCCTTTGGGGCCGGGATGGCAACTGTACCTATCCCCCACCTCTTGCTCATCTTATCGTTAATCTCTACGACCTTGGGCAGGTCTTTGCTATCCGCCAGTTTCTCCTGCCAGGACTTGCGCGGCTTAGACTTACCGGCCATCTTCTCACCTCCTGGTTTGGGCATAAAAGGAAGTATCCTGCCCCCTACCATTCCCTACAGCCGTTGAATAAAAATAGACAACCTACTTTTGCGCGAATGCGTATTTCCAGATGATGGCTGCCAAAATGCCGCCCACGATAGGAGCCACCCAGAACAGCCAGAGTTGGGGCAGCGCATCGCCGCCCACGAAGACTGCCGGGCCCAAACTCCGCGCCGGATTGACCGATGTGCCTGTAATGGGAATCGCCACAATATGGATGAGCACAAGTGTGAAGCCGATAGATATACCTGCGAAACCTTTAGGAGCTTTCTCGCTCAAAGAGCCGAATATCACGAAGAGGAATAATGCGGTCAATACGAGCTCTGCCACGAAGCACGCCCCCAGGGAATACCCCGCCGGCGAGTGTGCCCCAAAGCCGTTCTGTCCCAGTCCATCTGCCGTAGAATAGCCGGGCAGGCCTTTGGCGATGGCGAGCAGTATCCCTGCTCCTATTATGGCGCCGATGCACTGAGAGACGACATACCAGATAGCGTCTTTGGCCTTAATTTTGCCTGCTACCAGCATGGCGACAGTAATTGCGGGATTGATGTGGCACCCGGATATATTCCCGATAGCATAGACCATGACCAGCACCGTCAGACCGAAGGCGAACGCTATACCGAGGAGCCCTACTCCCTGAATGCTAGGCAGAACTCCTGCCTTGCTGGCTATCACTGCGCTTCCGCATCCTATGAGGACCAGCGCGGCTGTCCCGATTAGCTCCGCTGCATACTTCTTGCAGTCGTCCGATTTCATCCGGGTCACCTCCTGTAGACTTTTGAGCCATACTATACGAATAAAACACGGTTTATTCAAGTAGTGGGCGACATCTTCTCTCGCCCCTGTCCCTCTGCTATACTAGCCATCGTGGATTTAATCGCCGTCCCCCTGATAGCAGTCGGCTTGTCCATGGACTGCCTTGCTGTCGCCATCGCTGGCAGCATCTCCATGCCCGGCATTTCCCATCGCCAGATACTTCGCGTCGCGCTCGCCTTCGGGCTGTTCCAGTTCGGCATGCTGGTCGGGGGCTGGTACGCCGGGCAGACAGTTGTGGAAACCGTCGAAGCCTATGACCACTGGATAGCCTTCGGCTTGCTGTTACTGGTAGGTGCCCATATGCTCTGGGAGGCCATACGCGGCGAGGAGGAGAACCGCAAGCGCACCGACATCACCAGGGGTATACCCTTGCTCACCTTGTCCATAGCCACCAGCATAGACTCGCTGGGCGTTGGCGTTGGCCTGAGCCTGGCTTTCGTAGAGTCCAGGGTATGGCTCGCCGCACTTATAGTAGGTAGTGTTTGTTTTCTCATCACCGCCGCTGGTTTCTACACAGGCAGAAGAATAGGTGGCTGGCTGGGTCGCTGGGCCGATGCCCTCGGCGGACTCGTCCTCATAGGTATCGGGGTGAGGATTCTAATAACGCATATTTTGTAGTGACCCGCCCCTGATGCAACCCCAAGCGTATAACTTTTACATACCCCTGCTTGAATCCTGTGGGAGCATAGTCTATAATTCGGCTGTCATTATCAATTTACAAGCTGCAGAAACAATAATGCCGGTGGTTCTGGAGGTCAAAAATGGTAAACTTAGATTACCCTAAGATTCTCGATCTATGTAGAGAGCACCTCGATCCAAAGCGAACAGAGAGTGCCTCATTCCTTATCTGGTATTTGGAGAACTATTATCGTCTTGATTCACTTGAAGCCGTGGACTCTGTCTGCGATCAACGAGGGGACAAAGGCGTCGATGGCATTTACGTAAACGACAACGACAACACTATCGACATATTTCAATGCAAATTGTCACAAAGCAAAGACAGCACAATAGGTGATACAGCTCTCAAAGAATTTTATGGGACCTTATCGCAATTCAAAAGTCAAGCTTCTGTCCAAAACCTTATTGATTCTGGTGGTGATGCAGATGTAGTTCGCCTCGTAAAACGCCTTGATCTAGTTACCAAGGTTGGAACACACGAGATTCGCGGCATCTTTATTTCCAACATTGATATTGATAGTAACGGCAAATCCTATCTTAAGGCAACCTCACTCATTTCTTTTATTGGGAAGAGCGATCTGATTAAAACCTATATCTCAGATACACGAACCACGTCAATGCCAACAGCCGCAGAATTTGATATTTCTGGCTTTTCTGTCTCACAATACATTGTCGATACCAAGACAAAATCCCTGATTGCGCCTGTCAAAGCGAAGGAGCTTGTTAAGCTGAAGGGCATTGCCGACCAATCGCTTTTTGCCTTCAACGTGCGAGGCCCATTGGGGCGCACACAGGTTAATAAAGATATTGAAAACAGCATAAGAAACCCAAGCACGCATAAACTGTTCCCCCTATTCCATAACGGAATTACTGTAATATGTGGGAGCATTAAGAACAACCCTAATAAAATCATCATAAAGGATTATTATGTAGTCAACGGCTGCCAAAGTCTCAACTCTTTATATGACAACCAAGCTAAACTTACTGACGAACTGCGTATCCTTACAAAATTTGTACAAGTCGATGTAACATCAGAACTTTCAAAAAACATTACCTGGTATTCAAATAATCAAAATGGAATTAAGCCCCGAGACTCCAAGGCCAACAATCCTATTCAAATCCGTCTCCAGAACGAATTTCAGGCAAATTACGATGGCCCATATTGGTTCGAAATCAAAAGGGGCGAGAGGGTTGGGCCTGGCGAAGTAATCTCGAACGAAGAAGCAGGCCTCTACTTGATGTCTTTTGACTTGAAGGAACCGTGGGCAACGCACAGAAAATACCAAATTTTCGATGAAAAATATGGCGAGCTTTTCTGTAGGCCAGAGGTTTCAGCGGATAGAATTGTGATGTGTTACGTTATGATGAAAGCAATCACTGCTTCGACGGAAAAGATAGACAATAAATTATTTGGAAAGTATGCCCTGACAAAACAGGCGATGCTTTATATATTGCGATGTATATTGGAGAACGATTCACGTGGCAGAGAATTGATATCGGATCCAGCGCCGTTTGTAAGATCCCAAGAAAATAGAAGTCGTTTTATATCTTGTATAACCAGAATCATTAATGATATGGTAATCGATCTAAATGCAGAAGTTAAAGAGTTTGGCGATGAGTTTGACTACAGAGGAAAGCTACGCGATGCAGAGTGGGTAAAAAAACTTTCGAAAGAAGTTGTAAGTGACTATCTCAAGCTAGTGCAAAGAAAAAGAATCGATTCGTTTGAGTCAGAGTGGAGTAGTAGCACCTAGCACCGATCCCAACAATTCAGCTAGTGTTTTGGCCTCATTAGGGGCTAAAGCCCGACGGTGCACCGTGCCCCTACACCCTGCACCGTTAAACTGGCCCCTCCACCTTCTTCTTCAGCGCCTGCACAATCTTCTCGGACAGCCTTTGGCCGCCGCGGCGCACCAAAAGGGACAGGAGCCCCGAGACCTCGCCGCCGGCGGTAAGCTTTGCTTTGTCCTGTCCCACAGGCTCCAGTTCATAGTAGCGCGTCATCTTCACACCCAGGACTTTCCCCTCCATGACCACGCGACGCCCCGCGACAAATTCCGTGATGGTCATCAACAGGTTGACTGTGATAAGAGATTTGGCTACAACCAAAACCTGCGAGCCCTTCCCCAATGGCTCCCCGGAGAGCTTCTCTATTTTTTTCAAAGACCGTATCCACCGTGGCCATTCCTCGACATCGTTGAGCAACGCCCAGGCCTTCTCAGGAGTTGCATCGATTTCGGCGCTGGCGCTGAATTTCATCTTTTCACCCCCCGGATGAGCTTTCAGCCAAACTTGTCTAGTTCGCTCCGATAGCCTATAATCTAGGGGAGACGCCGACAAAAAGCAATCCCTTCATTCGGTTGATGAGCAATACCGCTAGCACTATGGAACGCCTGCCCTTAGTGGTGGAGGTTCGCAACCCACCCAGCCCCTCACAAGCATTCGAGGCATTCAAGGACAGGCCCTTCAGCTTCTTCCTCGACAGCGGCATGGGGCCCCAAAGGCTGGGGCGCTACTCATTCATGGGCAGCGACCCTTTCCTCATTATGAGGAGCCGCGGCAGGGATATTAACTTAATACGGCCAGACGGCGAAAAGGCTGTCTCGGGCAACCCCTTCGACGTGCTTGGTGAGCTTCTCCAGGAATATAAGCTGGATGGCAATCCGACTGCGCTGCCCTGCGTGGGAGGGGCGGTGGGCTACTTAAGTTATGACCTGGGCCATTTCATCGAGAAGCTTCCCTCCAGAGCGGTCGATGACCTGCAGCTGCCAGAGTGCTATCTCGGCTTCTACGATGCTGTCGCCATCTTCGACAACCTCGAGGGCAGGGCCTATCTCGCCTCCACTGGCTTCCCTGAAAAAGGGGGCAACTGGCAAGCCAGAGCGCAAGCCCGCCTTGAAGAGCTGAAGCGAAGGGTAGTCCAGGCGACTCGCCTGGAGGAAGACAAGCCTTCCTATCTCGACCAGCCCGCCAGCAAACAGGTCAACCTGCGCTCCAACTTCACCCACGAGGCCTATCTCGAGGCAGTACGGAAGGCCAGAGAGTATATCATCGCCGGGGATATTTTTCAGGTCAACCTCTCCCAGCGCTTCGAGGCAGACATGCCCCTGCCTCCCTACGAGCTATATCAGCGTCTACGTAAAATCAACCCCGCCCCCTTCGCAAGCTACCTTAATTTCGATGGCCTGGCCGTGGTAAGCGCCTCCCCGGAGAGGTTCTTGCTCCTTCGCGGTGACTATGTCGAGACCCGCCCCATAAAAGGTACCAGGCCCCGAGGCAAAGACCCCGCCAGAGACGAGGCACTGGCTCGGGAACTGGCCAGCAGCTTCAAGGACAAGGCAGAGCACGTGATGATTGTCGACCTGGAGCGGAACGATATCGGGAGGGTCTGCCGCTTCGGCACGGTGAGGGTCAGCGAGCTGATGGCGCTGGAGAAATATGCCACCGTATTCCATCTCACCTCCACAGTGGAAGGTCGACTTCGCCCTGGGAAAAACGCCGTAGACCTGCTCAGGGCAACCTTTCCCGGAGGCTCTATCTCCGGCGCACCCAAGGTGAGAGCTATGGAGATAATAGACGAGCTTGAGCCTACCAGGCGGAGTGTATATACTGGCTCCACTGGTTACCTCAGCTTCGATGGTAACCTTGATCTCAACATCGTCATTCGCACGATTTTGGTCAAGAAAGATAAAGCCTACTTCCAGGTAGGCGGGGCGGTGGTCTACGACTCCGACCCCGAGGCCGAATACGTGGAGACGCTGGACAAGGCTAAGGCACTGATTCAGGCGCTGAGCATGGTTCCCCAGCTTGTGAGCGAGGTCTCCAGATGATACTGCTCATAGATAACTACGACTCGTTCGTCTACAATCTGGCGCAGTACATCGGGGCGCTGGGCTGGGAGCCTGTGGTCTATCGCAACGATGCCATCGGGCTGGACGATATTGAGAAAATGGCACCAAGCCATATCGTCATCTCTCCGGGTCCCTGCACCCCGCTGGAGGCCGGCATCTCTAACGACGTGATACGCCACTTCGGCGGCAAGATACCCATGCTGGGCGTCTGTCTAGGGCATCAGGCCATCGGCTATGTCTACGGAGGCGTGGTAGGTAGAGCAAAGCTCCCTATGCACGGCAAGACCTCCATCGTTCACCATGACGGAAAGACAATCTACAAAGGGATACCAAATCCCTTCGTGGGCGGCCGCTACCACTCTCTAGTTGTCGAGCACAACTCGTTCCCTGATTGCCTGGAAATCTCGGCATGGACTGATGATAAGGTGATTATGGGGATTCGCCACAAGAAGTATGTGATAGAAGGGATACAGTTCCATCCAGAGTCCATACTTACCGATGTCGGTCATGACGTCCTGAAGAATTTCCTGAGCTTCACCGAGCCAACATGGAGCAAATAGTCTTTCTCAACGGCGCCTTGCTACCCCGAAGCCAGGCCAAAATATCCCCCTTTGACCTGGGCTTCCTTTACGGCTACAGCCTTTTCGAGACCATGCGCGCCTATTCGAGCCACATCTTCCGTTTAGAGAGGCATCTGGAACGTCTTTCAAAATCAGCGAAGCTACTCGGCTTGCCCCTGAACGCTTCTGAACTTAAGAAAGCCTGCTACGATACGCTGAAGATTAATAAGTTGAAAGATGCACGAATCAGGCTGACCGTATCTATAGGAGAAGGAGAGGCTGCCCCAGACCTACCAAAGCACCCCAAGCCTACGGTGCTCGTCATAGCCACAAGCTACATCCCTCCTTCTGCTGAGGCCTACCGAAATGGCTACAAAGCCATGGTGTCGGCGTTGCGTCAGAACAGCCAGTCGCCGCTTTCCCATCTGAAATCAGCCAATTACCTGAACAATATCCTCGCCCGGAGAGAGGCCAAGGCAGCGGGAGCCGATGAAGCCATACTGCTTAACGAACAAGGCTTTCTCTGCGAAGGAAGCACCAGCAATATCTTCCTGGTATCGAAGGGAGTCCTCATAACCCCAAACGAACAGAGTGGCTGCCTTCCCGGGATTACCCGCCAGGTGGTCATAGAGCTTGCCTCTGAGCAGGGCATAAGCGTCAGCGAGCGAAAAATTCGATTAAAGGAGCTGGTTCAAGCTGAAGAATCCTTCCTGACCAGTTCCCTTATCGAGCTGATGCCACTTACAGCGGTCAATGGCAAGTCCTTCGGCAGGGGGAAAGTAATCGAGAGGCTAATGCAGGCGTACAAAGAGGCGGTGGCAAAAGAAATAAAACAAGGGGCTTAAGCCCCTTGTCAAACTTGGTTAAAAAATCCCCTCAGCCTAGAAGCCGACTCACGCGCTCCCAGATTATCTCTCGTATCTTCTCCGCAGGAAGAGTAGCGTCAATCACCATCCAGCGTTCCGGATCAGCGGCAGCCATCTTGAGATAGCCGTCCCTTACCTTTTGGTGAAAGAGGAACTCCTCGCGCTCGAATACATCCAGTTTCATCTTCTTGCGCGCCAGGCCTTCCTCCACCGATATGTCTAGCAGCACTATGAGGTCAGGACTCAAGCCATCGGTGACAAAGCTATTTACAGTGTTGATGAAGTTCAGGTCCATGCCCCGCCCAAAGCCCTGATAGGCGAATGTGGAAGCATCAAAGCGGTCACATATTACGATATAATTTTTTTCTAAAGCAGGACGAATAACGGTGGACAGCAACTGGCTCCGAGAAGCGAGGAAAAGATATAGTTCGGTCTGTGTGGTAACCCCTTTGCCCCATTTGAGCCAGCGGCGCAGCCTATTGCCCAGGAGGGTACCGCCAGGCTCATGAGTAAGCACTACAGGAAAGCCAAGCTTGCGAAGTTTGTTACTCAGCGCCTTAGCCTGGGTAGTCTTACCACAGCCCTCCCCACCCTCGAAGACGATAAATGCAGGTTTATCCATCAGCGGTAAGATAATATGGCTATTATTCTTAGATGTCAAGCCTCGGAAGTACTCTCTCTGATAGTACTCTTTGTCGCAATATTAGGCACCCTCTACACGCGGTGCTCATCATCGTTGGGGAAAATCTGCACGCGGCGACGCGGCGCCTTGCCGGTGCTCTTCGTCGCAAGATGATATTTCTCAGCCAGTTGATGCTGCAAACGACGAATAAAAGCATTCTGCGGGGTCAATTCCACTGTCTGCCCGGTGCGCTTAATCTCCTCGATAGCCTCCTCCGCTTCTTTCAGCGCCTGAGCCACGGAATCTGAGCGCTCCTCAACCCGATACACATTGGCCAGGCCCTGCTCCATCTGGGCGATCTTATCGCTCCTGACAACATATACAGGAACTCCCTTCGTCTCAGCGTCTCTCAGGAGCTGCGGCCTTCGGCGATAATGGCTCTTGGAGGTCATCACGAGGTCAGCCTCCTTGATATCGCTAACCACATTTACGGGCAGATTCAACTTCTTGATGCTCTCCTCCAGCCGGAGGCGATTGATGCCGAACGGCATGATTCTTTTGGGCTCCTCTTTCCTGGGAACCCGCCTGCCAACCTGAGGCTCAGCGGCAGAGAAGGGCAGGGTTTTCTCGCTCTTTACCTCCCCGTTCTCAAACCAGCGCACCTCCACCGGCACGAAGTGCCCCCGCAGTGTGGCATCAACGACAGCGGTGACATCGGGGTGGATAGCGACCTTCTCAAAACTTTGGATCTCCACCACCACATCGAAAGTCGGCGGAGCCTTGCGCTCCAGGATTGACTTCTGCGTACCCCGCCTCCTGGCCTCCTCATCGCCCAGGGTCACCGACTGTATGCCGCCAATGAGGTCAGAGAGGGTAGGGTTCATCATCAGGTTATCCAGGGTGTTGCCGTGCGCAGTGCCTACCAACTGCACCCCGCGTTCGGCAATAGTGCGCGCTGCCTGTGCCTCAAGCTCGGTGCCGATCTCGTCTATTATGATTACCTCGGGCATGTGATTCTCCACCGCCTCAATCATCACCGCATGCTGCATGGCAGGTGTGGCGACCTGCATCCGCCGCGCCCGGCCTATAGCTGGATGAGGTATATCACCATCTCCAGCGATTTCGTTGGAGGTATCCACTATCACCACACGTTTATTGAAGTCATCGGCCAGAACTCGAGCTACCTCGCGCAGCATAGTGGTCTTGCCCACCCCGGGCCGCCCCAGAAGGAGGATGCTTCTACCTGACTCCACCAGATCCTTGATCAGGGCGATGGTGCCAAAGACAGCGCGGCCGACGCGGCAGGACAGCCCCACGATGCGCCCCTTGCGGTTGCGAATAGCCGAAATGCGATGCAGGGTACGCGCGATACCGGCGCGGTTGTCATCGCCAAAGGCCCCAATGCGCGACACCGTATACTCGATGTCATCAACTGTTACCTCTTCCGTGCCGAGAAATTCGTCCCGACCAATAAAACGCGCCTCGGGCGGCCGCCCCAGGTCCATGACTACCTCCAGAAGCTCGCTGCGGTCTTCTCTATGGCGTATAGATTCAGAGATATGGCGAGGGAGCGCATCGAGAAGCGCATCCAGGTCATCAGTGATTATTTTTTGCATAAGCTCCGGTTACCTCCGTTAATCAACCCTCTCTTAAGCTCGTAGCGGCACCAGTTGCGGCTCATGCACCCTGACCGCGAGCTGTTTGCTCAAGCAGGAGTAAGCCGCTGCCTGATAGAAGCCCCGCTCTTCGAGTATACGCCGCAACTGCTCCTGAAATCCAGGGACAAGGCAATATACAGGATGTCTGCCCTTAAGCGCGGCCAAGCTGTAGTTTACTAACTCTCCCAATTCCTCTGCACCCAACTCCCCGACTATCTCGAATCGCCCGGCCATTCTGCCCAGCCTGATTCGCAGCCAGGCTGAGATCTCGCCCCCCTTATCCAAAACCAATTCCTTGGTGGCATCCTTATCCCTGCTCTGGCTCCATTCCTGCAAGGTCATCCCCTCCACACAGCGAACTTGATGGGGTGCAGCAGCACTGTACAGACGAAACAGGCTGTGTTCATCGGCGCTGGACTTAGGCCGCAGGACGAGCCGCGATTTCGTGGGCTCTGTCCGACGCCCTTCCTCCAGGCAGTACAGATACTCAGTGAGGTACTGACCGAAGCCGGCCTGTTTCGCCATGTCAACCGCAGGGCTGGAGGAATCGAGACGCAAGAAAAGCCGCTCCGCCTTGATTTTACCTCCGGAAAAGGCCAGCTTCTCCAGAAGGTCAAAGCAGAGTGCCTCACGGCCCGGGGATAGAAGGAGCCGCTCTATCATCCAGGCACCGGGCCCGCGACATCTCTTCAGAGAGACTAAAGCCTGGATGAACCCCTGGTGGACACAGACAAAACTACATCGCTTATTATCAGAAATCAGACAACTCCTGAGCAGGGGGGCAGCTGCCAGCAGTTCAACCTCCCTGCTGGTAAGCCTATCCCGCATCCTCGCCTCATTGGCTGGAGACCTGCCTAAAAATAGCAGCAGCACCGGGGTGTCGGTAAGATGAAGGGCACGAATCATCACGCTTCATCCGCGTTTGCTTTGGAGTTGCCGTTGACGATAGACAAGAAGTAGTCATGCAATCTGAGATCATCGGTGAGCTCAGGATGGAAGGCAGTGGCTACCAGGTTTCCCTGTCTTACAGCAACAGCGGTGCCGTCGGGCAGGCTCGCTAATACCTCTACGCCCTCGCCCACCTTTTCGACCCGGGGGGCGCGAATGAAAACCGCTGGGAAAGGCCGCTGCCCCAGCACCGGGATCTCGAGAGCCATCTCGAAGCTATCCACCTGCCGGCCAAAGGCATTGCGCCTCACCTCAATATCCATCGCTTCCAGCGTATGCTGTTTCGGTCCCTGAACCTGCTTCGCCAGGAGAATCATTCCCGCACAGGTGCCCATGATGGGGAAGCCCTTAGAGATGAGCTTCCTCAGCTCATCCACCAGACTGTAATCCCTCATCAGCTTGCCGATGGTGGTGCTCTCTCCGCCGGGGATCACCAGCGCGCTGAGCCCTTTAAACTCACCGGACAACCTGACAGGAATCGTTTCCACCCCCAGTCGGCGCAGCACCGCCATATGCTCCACAAAAGCGCCCTG
>Ga0315281_10005502_pt1 | contig 18121 bp, 17 predicted proteins | sample YL17G07_0_MG_FD_204540 | JGI IMG/M metagenome (GOLD analysis project Ga0315281, IMG submission 204540) | Sediment microbial communities from Yellowstone Lake, YNP, Wyoming, USA - YL17G07_0 | ecosystem: Environmental > Aquatic > Freshwater > Lake > Sediment | place: USA: Wyoming | collected...
CGCCTATATATGAATGGCCGGACCCGGTATTGTTCGCTCCACTGGAATCATCCGGCTGGCTGACACGGCCGGAGTCCCGCCCGGTTAACGTTGGTTCGGATGATCCGGATCATTCTACGACTCAGAACAATCGGTAGATAGCATGCGAAAGGCGTTGGTAACTGGGGGCGCTGGTTTCATCGGATCTCACGTCGTGGAAGCGTTCGTCCGCGCTGGGTTTGCGGTGACCGTGGTGGATAATCTGTCCTCAGGGTTTCGCAAGAATCTGGTGGTCGACGTGCCGCTGCGGGTCATCGACGTAGCGTCTGCTGAAATGGCGCCGCTGGTTCGCGACGGCGGGTTTGCCGTGATCGCACACCTGGCCGCGCAGACGGACGTCCGAAAGAGTGTCGACGATCCGGTGCATGACGCGACCGTCAACGTGATCGGGATTTTGAACATCCTCGAGGGCGTCCGGGCGATGCCGCCGGGCTCGCGTCCTCGCATCGTGTTTGCGTCAACCGGTGGTGCGTTGTACGGCGAGACGACGCAACTGCCCACCCCGGAGTCGGCGCCAGCGAACCCTGATTCTCCATACGGAATCGCCAAGCTTGCGTCGGAATACTACCTCGCGTACTACGGACGTCTGTGGGGCGTCGACGGCGTGGCGCTTCGATTCGGCAATGTGTTTGGACCGCGGCAGAACCCCGATGGCGAGGCCGGCGTCATTGCCATGTTCGGAGGCCGCATCCTCAGAAACGAGACGCTGTATATCTACGGCACTGGAAAACAAACCCGCGACTACGTCTACGTCTCCGATGTCGCCGACGCGTTCGTGGCTGCAGCCACGCAGCCGATCCCCAAGGCGGGAGAACTCACGGCGCGCGCGTTCAACATTGGAACTGGCGTCGAGACATCGGTGTCGGCCTTGGCCACGATGCTCGCCGCAGTGACATCAACGTCATCGGTGATTGAACACCGACCGCAGCGGGCAGGGGAGGTCAGCCGATCCGTACTCGACGCGGGCAAGGCCCAAACGCTGTTGGGGTGGAGTCCGAAGGTCGACCTGAGGCAGGGGTTGGCGCATACGTTTGCCTGGATCAAGAGTCGAGGAAAAGCGTAAAGCCGATGCGCCCCGCTGGCCTTGCGGACGTACGCTGCAAGCCGCGAGCTGAACTGACGACTCGGACGGCGTCGATCGCGGTATTGATCTGTGCCGGGCTGTTCGCGGCCTGCGTCGGATCCGGCGCCGACGCTCCCACCGGCCCGGCGGCGACGCTCGCAGCCTGCCCCGCTTCGCTTGCCGAGCCGCTGTTCAACACGATGCCGATGGACGTCGCCGACTTCATCACCTTTCGGCCGCTCGGGTGGTTGTCGCCGCCGATCCACATGTTCCCGGCAAAGCACTCGGCATTTGCCATGGCTCTGCCCGGACAGGCGTCGCCCAAGAAACCGTTCAAGGCGCCCGCGCAGGTGTGGGTTGCCGAAGTGTGGGCGGCGAGCTTCAGCACCGGGGGCTCGGACTATCAGATCTTTTTCTATCCGTGCAAGGAATTTCGTGTCTACATTGGGCACATCACGACGATCTCGGCCAAGTTGGTGGCGGCAATAGCGACGAATACGCCGACGTGTAATTCCTTCAACGAAGGAACCGCCGTCGTCACCACCTGTCGCCACGTCGGCCTGTCGGTGTCGTTCGCTGCTGGCGAGCAGATCGGTATCGGAACCGACGCGGCGGGCATCGACTTCGGTGCCGTCGACAATCGCGCGCCGCCAGCGGGCTTTGCCAACATCGCCCACTACTCGTTCGACTATCCGTACTACGTCTCTCCCGTGAGGTACTTCACGCCGGCGGTGCGAGCCATCTTCGACGCGCATACAGGCAGCGTGTTTGGAACACGCCTGCGGACAGCCGCTCCTGTGGAAGGGATCTACATGCAGGACGTCCCCGGCACGGCGCAGGGAAATTGGTTCCGGCCCGGCATTTCGTACGCCAATAATACCGACATGTCCTCAGCACTCGGGCTGGTCCACGACTACATCGATCCGACCGAGCCGATCGTGTCGATGGGGACCTCGGTCGCGGGGCTCGCGATGGGGCTGTATGCATTCACGCCGCAGGGCGGATCGGGGACCCTGAACCGCGACTTCTCCGCCGTTGTCCCCGATGGACGCATCTACTGCTTTGACGCGTTCAAGACCGGAACCTCGGCCGGAGGTGTCGGGCTGGCCGCGCCGCATGGGATCGTGCTCGTCAGTCTGCCGACGGCCACAACTTTGAAGATCGAGAGGCAGGGAGCGGATGGCAGCAAGTGCGATGCGACAACCACCTACTTGTTCACCGCCGGAGCAACCGGGTTCGAACGATGAGATCGCGCTGAAGTCACCGGCGCCCAGCGGGGGCCCCGCCCGGCCGGTACGGGGCCTTGATTCGAAGCGGCAGGCTCGTCTCTCCCCAGTGAATCCGCATCACCGCTTCATCGCGAAGGACGGCCGGGAAATAGATCGCCAGCGATTCCATGTGCGAAACGGATTCCGTCATGACGTCGACGCGGAAGACATCGTCCGTTGGGCCGGGATAGGGCTTGTGAAATACGTGCGCGGCGCGACTGAGAATGAACGTCCAGGCACGGTGATCGCGCGGCACAATCCAGAGCGAGTATTCGCCGGCTTTGACCTCGTGCTCCTCGAGGACGACGTCATGGCTGAACGAAATGCGCGTTGCCGAGTCCGCGCCGGGGTGCCACACACTGTCCCACGGCACGAGCTGACCGAATAGCGTACGACCGCGTGCCACGGGGCGGCCGTACGTTACAGCGATGTCCGTGAACGCAACGGTCTGCGTGACGCTCGCGCGTTGGCTGAACGGGTATCCCTGTGCTGGTGACGCAGCCGGCAGCAATACTGCGGCGGCGATCGCCAGGTTCCTCGCTGTACGACGGCGGTTCGATATTTCGATGGTCATGATCACGTGGGCTCCAGAAGGTCAGTCATTATATATAGGACTGTCGACCGGGCTTCGGCTCGTTCCCCCTTTGCCTTTGGAGTCCACATGCGCGGTACGTCCGTTCTCGCAGGCCTGACTGCGATTCTGTTGATATCGGGAACCGCGGTGTCGCAACAGCCGCCTGCAGGCGGGCGCGGTGGTCGGGGTGGCGGGGGACGCGGCACACCGATCCAGCCCGGAGAAACCTGCCCACCGGGCACGACCGAGATCCGCCCGCGCAGCTGCATGGCCCCCGAGGCGCCGGCGCCGAGCATCGTTGACTATCGGCCGCATTCGACGCTCATCGCCCCGACGCATTTGGTGAAGACCGCGAAGTTCCCGGCGATCGATTTCCACGGCCACGCGCAGGGTTTGCTGAGCTCGGCCGAAGGCCTGGCGAGTCTTGGTGCTTCGCTCGACAGCATCAACGTTCGCCTCATGGTCTCGGCGGACAACATGTCCGGCGATCGCCTGAAGAATACGCTCACGGCCATCCGCGCCTCGGACAAAATGAAGGACCGTGTTCGCGTTCTTGCCGGTGTCAGCTTTCGCGATGTCGGGCCCGGGTGGGCGGCGAAGGCAATCGCTCAGCTCGACGCGGACGTCGCGGCGGGCGCGGTGGGCGTCGGTGAGATCGGGAAGGGATTTGGCCTGTCGACGAGGAAGCCCGACGGTTCCCGCCTCAGCATCGACGACCCGGAACTCGATCCGATCTGGGATGAATGCGCGCGGCTCGGACTCCCGGTCTTCATTCACACGGCCGACCCCGAGGAGTTCTTCAAGCCGATCGACTACACCAACGAGCGCTGGCTCGAGCTATCGCTGTTCCCTGATCGTCGCTATCCCCAAGACCGGTTCCCGAGCTTTGACCAGTTGATGAAGGAACGCGACAACCTGTTCCGTAAACACCCCAGGACGACGTTCGTCGCGGCCCATATGGGATGGCACGCCAGCGATCTCGGCCGGCTCGGCAAGATGCTCGATGAGATGCCGAACCTGTATACCGAGGTCGGCGCGGTGCTCTACGACATCGGCCGCCAACCGCGGCTGGCGCACGACTTCTTCATCAAGTACCAGGACCGCATTCTCTTTGGAAAGGACTCGTTCCAGCCCGAGGAATATCCGTACTACTGGAGGGTGTTCGAGACCCGCGACGACTACTTCGACTACTACCGGCCGTACCACGCGTTCTGGAAGTTGTACGGGATCGATTTGCCGGACGACGTGCTGAAAAAGGTGTACTTCGGGAACGCCTTGAGGATCACAAAAGCGCTGCCGCAGCAGGGGTGGCCCAAATAGGCCGGACGGTCAAACGAAGCCCGGCGCCACCACAAGAAGCTGGCGCGGCCCGCGAATTGCACCTATTGTTGGCGCTGCGTCGCCGCGCTCCACCGGTCTGCCTGAAGACCAGACTGTCACCCCGATCGAGACCCCCCGTCAATGTTCTCTCGCAGACTCTTGTCATCCTCCGCGCCGGCAGCCCTCGTTGCGGCGTTCCTGGTTTCCGCTTGTTCGGATGCGGGGACCAATCCGCAGTTGGACGAGGTTTTTTCCGCGGACCAGGCTGTGATGAACGCGACCCCGGATGGGGACCATGGCCATGTTATGCCGGGTCGCACGCAGCTGGAGCGACTCAAGGCGGCGGGCGGAAAGAGCGGTGGCGGCACCGGGATTTTCTACCACGGTGGTCCGGTGTTACAGTCGGGCACAAACGTGGCCGCGGTGTACTGGGCATCGGCCCCGATCTACGTGAACGGTCCGGCGGCGGGAAGCGGCCCTGGGTCGGCCGACGCATCACTCATCGGGCACTTCCTTCGCAGCCTCGGTGGATCGCCGTACTTCAACATCAACCACTCCTACACAAGTGGCACCGGTGCTTTGATCGCGAATTCGGTGGTCTACACGCAGTATTGGGCCAACAACTCGAGCGTACCGGCTGATGGCGCGAACGTGACCGATGCGCAGATGATCGGGATGCTGCAGTCCGGGTTCACCTCCGGCGCGCTGACATACGACGCGAGCACGGTCTACTCCATTTTCACGGCGAACAAGGTGAATCTCGGCGGTGGGTTCGGTACACAGTACTGCGCCTATCACAGCCATGGCACGGTCACAGTCGGCGGCGTCTCGAAGATCGTGCTCTACGCCGCTATGCCATACGACTACGCCTACCCTGCAGCCTGCACGTCGGGCCTCCCGGCCGCGAATGGTGCCCTCGACCCGGGGGCCGACTACGAAGTGAGCGTTCTCGCGCACGAGATCGAGGAAACGACGACCGACATGCTCGGCAACGCCTGGTTCGATCGCCGTGGATACGAAAACGCCGACAAGTGCGCGTGGACGTGGGGGACTACGTACACCACGGCAGCTGGCGGGACGGCCAACATGAACCTCGGCGGCAAGCATTTTCTTGTTCAACGCAATTGGGTGAACGCCGGCACCGGCGGCTGCGTTTTGGCGTACTGAGCAGATTCACAATGGAGTGCGACGGGGCTCCGGTCTGACCGGAGCCCCGTTGACATACCCGGCAGTTGCCGCGAGCCGTGAAGGAGATGAACAGGCGTCTGAGCCTCAGTTGTTCCACATTGGTCTTCGCGATGTTACTTGGCCCGGCTGCGACCGCCGAGGCACAGCGACGTCGTTCCACGACCGCCTGCGACCCGACAACGAGCACGTCGTTCACCTTCGGGCTCACTGGGGGCAACCTTCGTCCGACCGGTTTTCGCATCGCTCCGACTGGAGCGATCGCCAGCGTACCAGACACGGCTGCCGCCCGTTCTATTACACCCGCGGCCGTGTCTGCTCTGGCGCGGCTCGCGTGGTCTCAAGAGTTTACCGTGCTTCCGGAGGCGCCGACGCGCCCGACGCGCAACCCCGATGCCGTGCGCGAATTCATCGACGTCGTGTCCGCATGTGGCCGAAAACACGTCGAGTATGCGTCAGGAGAGGGTGCCCGCGCCTTTCGTGAGCTGTACGATCTGCTCGTCGCGCTCGCGCATTGACGCGCTCTCCCGTGGCGCGCGAAGTGCCCTTCGTCGCTATTGCTAATCAGGGTAAGCTCCATGCGCGCACTTCAACCGTCTCCGGAGAATCTCCAATGGTCACCGTCGGCAAACTGGGCTTCCGCGTCCTCGCATCCCCGCCGCGGCTGAGCGACGATCTGCTCGCCCGGTTTGCCGGGTTTGCCAGCGCAACGCTCGCCGACGCCATGGGCCGCTTCAACTACATGGACGAGGGGATGCGGTCTCGGAGCGGCCTGCCGCTCTGTGGACTCGCGGTCACCGTCAATTGCCGGCCAGCGGACAATCTGATGGTTCACAAGGCACTCGAGGTCGCGCAGCCGGGTGACATCGTCGTCGTCGCCACCGGCGGTAGCACTCGCACGGCGGTCTTCGGCGACCTGATGTGCCGGACGGCTGTGGCGCGCAAGCTAGGCGGCATCATCGTTGACGGCGCGATCCGCGACGTGGAGGGAATTACCGAGCTTGGCTTTCCGGCGTTTAGCCGAACGGTCAGCCCCGGCAGCTGCGACAAGGACGGGCCAGGCGAGGTGAACGTGACGATCAGCTGTGGCGGGACCGTCGTCTCGCCGGGGGATATCGTCGTCGGCGATGCCGACGGCGTGACCGTCGTTCCGCGCGAACACGCCGAGGAAGTCCTGATACTCGCCGCGCAGGTGATGGAGCGCGAACGCGCGCGAATCAAAGAGATCGGGCAGGGCATGCACATCAAGGCCGAGATCAACGACTCGCTCCGCAAGAAGGGAGTCATCGCGTGACCGTGCGGCCGGCGGCCGGTGATCGTCCGCTGCTGCTGATGACGCCGGGACCAACGCGCGTTCCTGACCGCGTGCTCGCCGCCGGTGCCCGCCCGATGATCCACCATCGCACGCCGGAGTTCTCGCGCGAGCTTGGCGAGATGATCGAATTGCTCGCCCCGTTGTACGGCACGACGAATCCCGTGCTTCCCATCCACACGACGGGTCGTGGCGCGCTCGAAGCGGCGATTTGCAATCTGTTTTCAGCTGGCGACGAAATCGGCATCTGCTGTAACGGCAAGTTCGGCGAGATGTGGGCCGGGTACGCCGAGTCGTATGGACTGGTGGTGCACCGACTCGCTACGGATTGGGCCCGGAGCATCGACCCGCGCGAGATCGCGACCTTTCTTGACGAACATCCGCGCGCCCGCGGAATCACGTTCGCCTACGGCGAGACATCCACGAGCGTTCGAAACGACGTCCAGGCGCTGTGCAGTCTTGTCCGCGATCGTGGCAGCGACACGCTGGTCTTGGTAGACGCCGTGTCATCGCTTGGGGGTATGCCGTTCGAGTTCGATGCATGGGGCGTCGACTTCGCCGCGACCGCATCGCAGAAATGTTTGATGTCCAGCCCCGGACTTGCGTTCGCGGTGCTCAGCGACCGAGCCTGGGCGGCGGCGGCGCGCGCCCGCCTCCCCCGGAACTACTGGAACTTTGCCGACATTCGTGCCGAAACGACAAAGGCGAAACCGGAGACCCCGGGGACTGCGCCGGTGCACCTCGTGCTTCAGGTGGCCGAGGCGCTGCGCATGATTCACGGCGAAGGCTTGGCGAACGTCCACCGGCGGCACGAGGCGATGGCGACGCGGGTCCGAAATGGAGTGGCCGAGCTCGGCCTTGCGCTCCAATGCCCTGCGTTGGAGCAACGGTCGAGCACGGTCACGGCGATCGCGTTGCCCGCCGGCCGCGATCCAAAAGTGATTCGAGACGGAATGAAAGCGCGCGGTATTCTCGCGGCCGCAGGAATGGGACCATACGTCGGATCGGCGTTTCGCATCGGACACATGGGGGACATCCGGATGCCTGATGTGGAGCGAGCGCTGCTTGCGCTCAGCGAGGTGTTGGCGGAGCTGAAGAAATGACGCTCCAGGCGCGGATATTCACAGGCCTGTTGGGCGGCGTCGTCGTCGGTGCAATATCGAAGGTCGCGGGCGCGGGGTCGTTGCAAGCTGTGCTGATCGCGATCGAGCCGATCGGCACGGCGTTCATCCGGCTGATCACCATGGTCGTGATCCCGCTCGTCGTCGCGAGTTTGTTTGTCGGCATCACATCGCTGGGCGACGTCCGAAAGCTCGGTCGAGTCGGTGGCAAGACTCTTTCCTACTTCGCGGTCACCACGGTCATGGCGGCGACCATCGGACTCGTGGTCGCGACATTGGTCGGGGTTGGAGGCGGGCTTGATGCGGCGGGTCGCGATGCGCTCACCAGTCGCGTTCAGGATCAAGGCACGGCCGCTGTCAATGCTGTTGCAGGGGCGCCGGGCTTCGTGCAGACGCTGCTCGAGATGGTGCCGCAAAACCTGGTCGCTGCCGGCGCACGAGGAGATCTGCTTCCGCTGATCGTCGGTGTCTGTCTCTTTGCCGCCGCGGCAACAGCGGTCGACGGTGAAGGGAAGCGGTCGCTTGTCGCGTTGTGTCAGGCGGTGAACGACATGGCGATGGTCGTCGTCAGGTGGCTGATGCAGGTGGCACCTGTCGCCGTCTTTGTCTTGATAGCGGCCACGGTCGCGCGGTCCGGCATCGCTCTGCTCGAGAGCCTGGCCGGATATGCAGCCGCCGTCGTGCTGGCGTTGGCACTGCACGTGATGCTCGTCCTGTTGCCGGCGCTCCGAGCCGGAGCGCGACTGGGCGTTGTCAGTTTCTTTCGGTCGGTGTCCGATGCCCTGATGCTGGCCTTCTCGACCGCCTCGTCAAACGCGACGCTGCCGGTGAGCATGGAGGCGGCACGCACTCGGCTTCGTGTGCCTCACAGTGTCGTTGGCTTTGTGCTGCCGGCTGGCGCGACGCTGAACAAGAATGGCGCCGCGGTCTACAAAGCGGTCACCGCGGTGTACGTCGCTCAGCTCTACGGACTCGACCTCCATGCCGCGGATCTTCTGACGATCGTCGCGACGTCGGCGGTCGCTGCGTTTGCCGGCGCTGGGGTTCCCGGCAGCTCGCTCGTGACGACAATGATCGTGCTGAACGCGATCGGGCTAGGGCCGCGCGCCGCAGCTGGTATCGCGCTCGTGACGGGGATCGACCGGCCGCTGGACATGTGCCGTACGACCGTGAACACGATCGGTAATCTCGTTGGTGCCGCGTGGATCGGTCGGGGAGAAACAGTCGCATGACCACGCCGATGACCGTGAGCGAGAAGATTCTCTCGGCGAAAGCAGGTCGTGAGGCCCTCGCTGGCGACGTCGTCACGTGCAACGTGGACCTCGTGCTGGGAACGGATGCGTCGTCCCCGATGGCGATCGACTACTTCGAGCGGATGGGTGGAGAACGATTGCATGATCCGGCGCGCGTCATGTTCGCGTTCGATCACTATTCGCCGCCGACGAGCGGAAAGACCAGGGCGTTCCACGATCGCGTTCGAGCCTTCGTCGCCAAGTTCGGCGGAACCATCCTCGAAGTTGGTGAGGGAATCAGCCACCAGGTCGCTGTCGAGCGAGGTCTGGCGTTACCCGGGGGCCTCGTCATTGGTGCCGACAGTCATACGGTCGCCTGTGGCGCGCTGAATCTGTTCGCGACCGGCGTCGGATCATCCGACCTTGCGGCGGCGATGATCACCGGGCGGGTGTGGCTGCGCGTACCGGAGACAATTCTCGTGCGACTCGTCGGTGCGCGTCCAGCCGGCGTCGCCGCAAAGGACGCGGCACTGGCACTGGTTGGCGAGATCGGCGCCGATGGCGCCAACTACAAGTCGGTCGAGTTCGAGGGGCCGGGCCTTGATCAGTTCTCGCTCGAGGATCGCCTCGTCTTCAGCAATCTCGCCGTGGAAATGGGCGCCAAGGCGGCGGTCTTTCCGGCAGACGAGGTGACGGATGCATACCTCGCCGGGCGTGCGACGCGGCGTGGTACGCCAACACGAGCTGACGCGGGCGCACGCTACGCTCGTGAGGTCACCCTCGATGTCGCGAGCCTGTCGCCCCGTGTTGCGCTGCCCCACGCCCCAGATAGCGTTGTTCAGATCGCGGACGCGGTGGGCACGCCGATCCACATGGTGTTCATCGGCACCTGCACTGGTGGGCGCGTCCCCGACATCCACGAGGCCATCGATGTGCTGACGCGCGGCGGCGGCCGAATCGCATCCGGTGTGCAACTCGTCGTCACACCGGCGTCGCGTGAGGTCGAACGCCGGCTCACCGACGATGGAACGCTGGCGCGACTTGCGGCAATGGGCGCGACAGTGACGACCCCCGGCTGTGGGGCCTGCTGCGGCACAAGCGGCGTCATCCCGGCCGATGGATCGACCGTGCTGTCGACGGCCAACCGGAATTTCAAGGCGCGAATGGGCCCGCAGTCGGTGTCGATCTATCTCGCGTCGCCGGCCGCGTGCGCAGCGGCGGCGTTGTCGGGACGCATCACCGACCCGCGTACGGTGAGCCCATGATGCCGCTCGAGTTTCAGGGCCGCGCGCGGCGACTTGGCGATGACATCAACACTGACTACATCATCGCGTCAACGCGAAAGAAGGAGACGCTCGACGAGGCGGTGCTCAAGCGCTATCTCCTCGAGACGGTGGATCCAGCGTTTGCGGCGTCGGTTCGAGAGGGTGACGTTATCGTCGCCGGACGCAATTTCGGCGGAGGCTCGGCGATGGAGATTGCGGTGACCGTAATCCTCGCCGCTGGGATCAAGGCCGTGGTCGCGCAGAGCTTTGCGCGTACGTTTTTCCGGAACGCGATCAACAACGGACTCGTTCCCGTCGAATGCAACACGTCGAGTATTGGGGAAGGGGAGGCGCTGTCGATTGCGGTCGGCGTCAGGGGGGCGACCGTGACGTGCGTTGCCAGCCAGGAAACGCTGATCGGGGCGCCGTTGTCGGTGGCGGTACTGGGGATTCTCGAGTCGGGTGGACTGGTGGCGTACCTGCGCGCGCACGGCGGGCGGCTAACGTAAATTCACCCCCGATGCGAATAGCGGATGATGATTGACGCCCGGCTAAGTCTGGCGGGCGAAAGTGGGAAGTGAACACGATTCGCCGAGTTGCGTTCCATTGATTCACGGTGCATTGATGTGGTGCGACAACTGCGCGGAGGCGAGTACAATGTCTGACGAAATGGGAACCTTTCGCGTCGAAGTCGAGATCGAGAATCCCGCGCGCCCGGGGACTCGGCGAGCGTTGGCAGCGGTGCTTGTCGACACTGGCGCCGAGTTGTCATGGTTTCCGGCCGCCGAACTCGAATCGCTCGGAATACTCCGTCGCAAGATCGTCCGATTCCGGCAGGCCGACGGGTCGGTGCTGGACCGTTGGACCGGATCGGCCTGGGTGTACGTGTCTGGTACGTCCGCCACCGACGACGTCGTCTTTGGTGAGCCAGGTGACCTGGTGTTGCTCGGCGCCAGATCGCTCGAAGGGCTGAACCTCCGCGTCGAGCCAGTCGGCAAGCGCCTCGTCGACGCAGGACCGATCCCGGCCGCGGCGCTGATCGGTTGACCTCGGCGCTGACTGGCCGGCACTTGCTCACAGCTGGCCGACGAGCGGTCCCCATCGGTCAACGAGCGCTCGATACTTGGCGTCGTCGTAACGCGATGGAAGGAACCAGTGCGCGTAATCGGGTAACGGCGAGCCAGTCACATGTTGCGCCAGCAACTCGCCGCTGGCATGGGCTGCCATCAGTCCGCTTCCGGAAAGCGCGCCTAACACGTAAGCGCCCGCAACGGGGAGCGGGCCGATGAGCGGTCGGTTCTCCGGCGTCTTGCAGTAGTAGCCCCCGTCAACGAGGCCGTCGGTCCGGCCGACGTACGCTCGCATCGCCGGGATCATCCGCGCGCAGCCACGCAGCAGCACGTCGGCATAGCGCGCGTTGAACGTCGGCGGCCACACATACGGGCATACATCGGTCTCGAACGTCCAGATGAGATAGAGCTCGTCGCCGTGGGTGAGGTCCACCGGGCGGGCGTGCACGCCGCCGGGGAGTCGATCGACCAGCCGGCGCGTGGCGTCGTCGCGCTCGAGCGCTCTGCGATCGGCGTCGCTCCAGTCGAGTTGCATCGGGTCTGTCCAGATCACGAACGGTGCGTCGCGTGGTACCGCGTGCCGCGGATCGCGGATCGTGAGCTTGGCGTGCAGTTCGTGGAACACCGGTAGCTCAACGCCCAGCATCTGTGCGACGCGGGGCAGGCCAGGGCCGGCCGCGATGACGAAGCGCTCGGTGTCGAGTACGTCGCCCGAGGCGAGGCGCACCGAACGCACCTTGCCGCCAGTTGTGTCCACCCCGTCAACGCGGTCGCGCACGAAGCTCACCCCGGCACTCACGGCCCGCTGGAACAACCACGCGCCGAGTGCCACCGCGCTCAACCATCCTGCGCGGCGGATGTGTAACGCGGCTTGTGTATCGGGGGCGAGATACGGAAAGGTCTGCCGGACCGCATCGCCGACCATGAAATCGGCGCCGGTTGGGCGGCTGGCGAATCCTTCGGCCGTCGCCGCCGTGTACCCGGCCGAATCGTGATGCACGCGGACGGGTCCCATTCCCAACGCTGACACTTCGCGAGCCGTCGCTTCGAGTTTCGTTGCCTGGGCGGCGTCTGCCGTGGCGAACAAGTACCCGCGCCGGCTCATCCGGAACGCATTCCCGTTCTCTTTTGCGCTTTCCTCAAGGAGGTCGATGCTGTGCGACACGAGCCGCAGCATGGTGTTGTCCGGGCCAGGCCACCAGTTCCGGTATCCCTGGGTGCCCTTGTCGCTCGTCAGCGTCATTGGGTCGCGTTCGTCAACGAGGACGACGCGACGAACTCCGTGGCGGACGGCGAGATGGTAGGCCGCGGCGACGCCGGCGATGCCCGCGCCACAGATGACAACGTCAGCAGACGTTCGCATGATCAGCGACTTCTCAGCGGGTCACGCGGCGACTGCGCCAGCGCCGCCCTGTGCAGGTTCGCCAGCGAGCTCCGTCTGTTTGCGCCCCACCCACAACCCAAGCATCAGCCAAACGGCAGCCATCGGTACGGCGGCCATCGAGATGCCGACGAGGCCCAGACCCAATGCGCTCAGGCCCGCGTACGTCCAGGCCGCAACCTGGTCCCCGCCGCGGTACACAAACGTCTCGATGAACGACTTGGCCTTGTACTTGTCCTCACGCTTGACCACGGTGAACAGAATCTCCATCGCCGGGTTTGTCAGCGCAAAGTTGAGTCCGCGTCGCGCCACGATGAACACCGCGAGCGTGGCGAATATCGGCATGGCTGCCAGCGCACCGAACCCCAACATGCTGACCAGCGGCAGGATCGCGAGCGTGACGCCAAGACCGAACCACCGGATAATGCGCCCCGTCAGGAATGCCTGCACGACGATCGTCAAAGCGGAAGTCGCCAGCTCGATTTGCGCGAGCACGGTCGTCCGGGCCGTCCGATCGACATACACCCGTCCGACAATGTCCGACTGAGCGAAATACAGAAACGTCGATCCGATGGTGAACAGGATGAGGAACATCGAAACCGCGGCAAGGTACGGCGACCGCAACACGTGCGATACGCCCGCCCAGACGTTGCCGCCAATCGCCACGTCGCGCTCGGCGCCGTCGCGCCCGGCGTCGTCACGGACCGGGAATCGAACCACCGCAAGGACGGCCAGCTCGAACAGCACGATCGAAACCAGCAGCAAGTTCGGCGTGCCGATGTTCCTGGCGAGCGACGCCGTCGCGGCCGAACCGACTATGGAGCCCAGCGTGCCACCGAGGCCAATGAATCCGAATAGGCGCTTTGCCTGCTCGCTCTTGAAGACGTCGGCCATGAAGCACCAGAAGACCGACACCACGAAGAGGTTGAATACGCTCGTCCAGACGAAGAACGCGCGCCCCACCCAGACGTCGCTCGCCGACCCTTCTACGGGTGAGACCCAGCGAAAGAGAACGTAGAATACCGCCAGGTTAGCAACGAAGAAGTGGTATGTGATCGGGATAAAACGCCGGGCCGGAAACCGCACGACAAGCGCCGAGAAGAGCGGATTGCAAAGGAGCGTCACGGCGAGCGTGCCGGCAAAGAGCCAAGGCAGCTTGTTGACGCCCGATCCTGCAGCCACCGCGTCGCGAATCGGACGCAGCACGAACCAGCCGCTCAACACGCAGAAGAAGTACGCGAATGATACAAGCGTGGCGCGCACCTCGCCGTCGCGCACGTCGACGGCGCGGCGGAGCAATCGGGAACTCAAAGCGAGCCGGCGGACTTCAGCTTCGCGTGCCACGCGGCCAGCACTTCAGCTTCGCGCGCCGCCGGCAAGCCTGCGATCTTGCCCTCGGCAAGCGCCTCTTGCTCGGCGGCCGGACGCGTCCGGTGCCACTCGAGCGTGTCCTTGGCCGTCACGGCGAGCGGGCGGAGCGTCAGCCCCTTGGCGACTGCCTTGGCGACGCTTTTGTCCGAGAAGCCGACGTTCTTGCCAGTCGGCGACATCCACACCGGCATGTGCCGCCACGCGCGAACCTTTTGCTCGGTGAGGAAGTCGGCCGGGATCCAGGTGAACTGCGCGCCTGCCGTGGTGATCGCCTTGATGCCGTACAGCATCTCGGCAATCGACATCCGCTTGGCAGGTCCCGCCGCGTTGTAGACGCCGGTCTCTTTGCCTTCGATCATCCGGATGGTCCACTCGGCGAGGTCGCGCGAGTCGATGATTTGGACCGGGTCGGTCGGGTTCCCGGGCGCGATCAGCTCGCCGCCCTTATCGATGCGGACTGGCCAATACGTAAAGCGGTCCGACGGGTCGAGCGGACCAACGATCAAGCCCGGTCGAATGATGAGGCAATTCGGGTAAGCCTCCTTCACCAGTCCCTCGGAGAATGTCTTGAGCGCTCCGTAATACCGGCCTCTCGCCGTCGGCTCGAGCGTATACGGATCGACCCCAGCGGGCATCGGTGTCGTCGCGGCCGTCTCGTCGGCACCCGCCGTGCTGTCATCCGAGTACACCGACTGCGTCGAGATGAACGTGTAGTGCTTGGTGCGCCCCTTCAGGTATTGGGCGACGTTGCGCACCCAGTACGGATAAGTCGTCGGGATATCCAGGACGGCGTCGAAGTTACGGCCTTTGAGCGCGCTCATGTCGGCACTGAGGTCCCCGATGAGCTGCTCGACCTGCGCCTTTCCCTTGAAGAAATCGGGACGAGTGCGGTTTCTGTTGATGACCGTGACGCGATGGCCGCGCGCGAGGGCGTGCTCGACTTGCTCGGGCCCGGTGAACCCGGTGCCGCCGATCACGAGAATACTGAGCGATTCGGCCGCGCGCTCGACGGGACCGTCGATCTCCCGGGCAACAAGCGACTCGCCGAAACCAAGCCGCGGCATCGCGCCGAAACCAACCGCGCTGCCCGCAGCAGCGGACCACTTGAGAAAGGACCGGCGACTGGTCGACATTGGCACTCCTGTGAGATGCGGCAGGCAGAAACCTGCATCCGCTTTCTGCACCTTGCAACCCGTTTTCGGCTACCCGCCAGTCACCGAGTCTGCTAATTACATACTGACTTGGTGCACTCGCCGGCCCTGAACGCACTCCTTTCGCCAATGTCCTTGCGACCGTACGTACTCGCCGAAGCGACGTGGAAAGACGTCAATGCAATGCCGTGCGAGGTCGCGGTCTTGCCATGGGGCGCGACCGAAGCGCACAACTACCACCTCCCATACGGCACGGATGTCATCGAGACCGAGGCCGTGTCGATCGAGGCGAGCCGCCTTGCGTGGGATCGCGGAGCGCGCGTCGTCGTGCTCCCGACGATTCCGTTTGGCGTGCAGACTGGTCAGAGCGACATCGATCTGTGCCTGAACATGATGCCGAGCACGCAGGCGGCTGTGCTCCGTGACATCGTCAACACGCTGCGCGGACAGAGCGTCAGGAAACTCGTCATCATCAACGGCCATGGTGGAAATGACTTCAAGCAGATGATCCGGGAATTGCAGCCGCCTCACTCGAAGGGCGCGACGGCAAATCGGACGGCTCCGCTCCTCGTCACCATGAACTGGTGGCAGGTGGTCGATCCGCGGACGTATTTCGCAGAACCGGGGGATCACGCCGGCGAACTGGAAACGAGCGTCATGCTCCACGTTGCGCCGTCGCTCGTCCGCCCCTTGAGCGAGGCGGGGGAGGGAAGGGAGCGGCGCCACCGCATTGCCGCGCTCCGCGAGCGGTGGGCGTGGACTCCACGGCCGTGGACGCGCGTGTCGGCGGACACGGGTATCGGCGACCCACGGGCCGCGACGGCGGAGAAGGGTGCCGCGTACTTCAGCGCCGTCACCGAGAAGATCGCCGGATTTCTGGTCGAGCTCGCGGCGGCCGACCCCGACGACCTCTACGAGTAACGACCGCAGCAATGCCTGAGGCGACGCGAGCCGGAACGGCGTTCACGCTCACCAAATGGTATGTGGACTGCGTCGCTCCGGACGGTCGGGCGGTCATTGGGTATTGGACCTCGCTCGCCTGGCGTGGCCTCGCGTTGACGTGGCAGAATGTCGTCCTGTACGAGCCTGGTCGGCCGCCGGCACGCCGCTCGAGCCTCGCGTCAGCACCGCCTCCTGCGGTCAGTGGCGATGCGATCAGCTGGAGCGCGCCGGCGCTCGGCTGCGTGATCGACGTCGCATTGCGGCAGCCGCCGTTCGCCGAACGACTACTCGAAGACGACACGGGCATTGTCGAGTGGCAGGTCCAGGCTCCGGCCGGAGTCGTCTCGGTCGATATGCGCGGATTCGCGCCAGTGCGTGGCCCAGGATACGCCGAGCGCATTCGCATCACCGTGCCTCCGTGGCGCTTGCCCATCCGTGAACTTCGGTGGGGCCGGTGGCATGACGCGGCCCCGGATCGATCTGTCGTGTGGATTGATTGGCGCGGCGAATCTCCGCGCACATGGGTGTTCGTTGACGGAATCCGGACTTCCTCCGCCGTGGTGACGGATGACGGCGTATCTGCCGGGCCCATGAACCTTGTGCTCGGTGAACGGCGCACGCTTGAGGACCATGCGTTGTCTGATATCGTTGCGACGATTCCGCCACTGCAAGCCCTCGTGCCGAAGTCGCTCCTCGCGCTCCGTCAGACCAAGTGGTGCGGCAGCGGCACGTTGAGCGACGGGAGCGATGCGTCTCTGAGCGGCCACGCGATCCATGAAGTGGTGGTGTTTGCATGATCGGTCGCGTCGCCTACGCATTCCTGTTCGCGTTGGCGCTGCCGGCGTTGCTCATCGCGTGGGCGATCCGCCTCGACGCGGTGCTGCCTCTCCCGGCGCTCGGGTCGCTCGCCCCAGGTGTTTGCGTGGCAGTCGTTGGCTTGGTGCTGATTGCCGCCGCGACCAGAGATCTTTGGGTGCACGGGCGTGGGCTGCCGGCCAGTCCGTTTCCGCCGGAGCGACTCGTCACGCGCGGTGTCTACGGCATCATCGCGCACCCAATCTATCTTGGCGCGGTGCTCGTGGCGCTCGGCGTGTCGTACGCGACTCGGTCTGGCGCAGGGTTGTGGATCGTATCGCCGGTGCTGGCGCTCGCGGCAACGGTGTTTGTGATCGGCTTTGAGGCCGACGCCACGCGTCGCCGCTACGGCGCGTTGGCAGCGCCGCTGTTGAGATTGCCGAGCGCTACTGAGACACGGCCGTCGGTAAGTGAGCGCGCGTCCGTCTACGTGCTCGTGTTTCTGCCGTGGCTCGTTCTGTACCTCGGAATCGAGCGCCTCGGCGTACCGCCCGACGCGGTCACGACATATCGAACGTGGGACTTGTCGTTGCCCGTCATACCGTGGACCGAGGCGATGTACGCGCTGTCCTACCCGCTCGCGCTTTTCGCGCCGCTTGCCGCATCGCGCCGGAGCGACTTGCGCCGATTTGCCGTCGGAGGGGCGTGGGCGACGGCGATCATCATCCCGCTCTACCTGCTGCTCCCCCTGGTGGCCGAGGCGAAGCCGGTTCCCGGCGACGGACTGTGGGAAACGGTCATGCGCGCCGAGCGGCAGTACGACCAACCGGTGACGGCGTTCCCCGCGTTTCACGTCGTGTGGTCCTGTCTTGCGGCGCAACTGTACGCGGCGGCGTGGCCACGGTTGCGGTGGATGTGGTGGGCGATCGTCGCGATGGTCGCGGTCAGTTGCGTGACCACAGGAATGCACTCGGCGGCGGATGTCGTCGCGGGTGTCGCGGCCTATGCTGTCGTCGCGCGCCGGGCGTGGAT
>Ga0315281_10005504_pt1 | contig 18118 bp, 16 predicted proteins | sample YL17G07_0_MG_FD_204540 | JGI IMG/M metagenome (GOLD analysis project Ga0315281, IMG submission 204540) | Sediment microbial communities from Yellowstone Lake, YNP, Wyoming, USA - YL17G07_0 | ecosystem: Environmental > Aquatic > Freshwater > Lake > Sediment | place: USA: Wyoming | collected...
AACGCCGCTCGTTGTCACGAAGAACAGCAAAGCGTTGGGTGTCGTTCACTTAAAGGACATCGTGAAAGGCGGGATCCGGGATCGGTTTGCCCAGCTTCGGAAAATGGGGATCAAAACGGTCATGATCACGGGAGACAACCGTCTCACCGCAGCGACCATCGCGGCAGAAGCCGGGGTCGATGATTTCCTTGCAGAAGCGACACCGGAGAGCAAGCTGAACCTGATCCGCGAGTACCAGAAAGGCGGGCGCATGGTGGCAATGACGGGAGACGGAACCAACGATGCCCCTGCCCTTGCCCAGGCAGATGTCGCTGTTGCCATGAACACCGGGACGCAGCCTGCACGCGAAGCGGCAAACATGATCGATCTCGACAGCAACCCGACAAAACTGATCGAGATCGTCGAGATCGGGAAACAACTCCTCATGACCCGGGGGGCACTCACCACCTTCTCGATCGCAAACGACCTTGCAAAATATTTCGTGATCATCCCTGCTGCCTTCATCACCACGTATCCCGCACTTTCAGCGCTGAATATTCTTGGCCTCCACAACGCGATCCTGTCTGCCGTGGTCTTCAACGCACTGATCATCGTCGCCCTCATTCCGCTCGCACTCCATGGCGTGACTTATCGCCCGATGACTGCAGAAGTTGCCCTGCGGAATAACATCGTCATCTATGGCATTGGTGGGCTGATCGCTCCATTTATCGGCATAAAGATTATCGATATGGTGCTCGTACTTATGGGTGTAGGGTGATCAGGTCTCATGTTCGTCGCTCCTGAATGTCGTCCCGATCCCGATCTCCTCCTCGCCCGTGTGCAGGGTGAGGAGCGGCAGAAGCACCGGGGCAAACTAAAAATCTTCCTCGGATACATTGCAGGTGTTGGGAAGACCTACGAGATGCTCATGGCGGCACACCTCCGGCGTACCGAAGGTATTGACGTGAAAGCCGGGTATGTCGAGACCCACGGCAGGCCCGAAACCGAGGCGCTGCTCGAAGGGCTCATCCTCATCCCCCGGAAGATGATGGAGTACCGGGGGGTCACGCTTCCGGAGTTTGACCTCGATGCAACCCTTTGTCTCCGGCCATCGCTCGTTCTGGTCGATGAACTCGCTCACACCAATGTTCCTGGTTCCCGACACTCCAAACGCTACCAGGATGTTGAGGAACTGCTCGATGCCGGTATCGATGTCTACACCACGTTAAATGTCCAGCACATCGAGAGTCTCAATGATGTTGTTGCCCAGATCACCGGTGTACTCGTGCGCGAGACGGTTCCCGACCGGGTGATCGATGAAGCAGCAGAAATCGAGGTGGTCGATCTTGCACCCCCGGAGCTTCTCCAGCGGTTGCGGGATGGGAAAGTCTACGTCCCTGATATGGCAGCACGAGCGATCGAGCAGTTCTTCAATGAGGGGAATCTCTACGCATTGCGTGAACTTACGCTCCGCCGTGCCGCAGAGCGGGTCGATGAACAGATGCTCGCCTATATGCAGACCCGGGCGATTCCGGGCCCATGGGCTGCGGGAGAACATATCCTTGTTTCAGTTGGTCCAAGTCCGTTATCCGAACGACTGGTGAGGACTGCCCGAAGGCAGGCCGACCGTATGGGAGCCCAGTGGACCGCCATCTACGTTGAAACCCCCGCTCATCACCGCCTTTCAAAAGAAGCCAAGGAACAGCTGGCCCGGACCCTCCAGCTTGCAGAGAAACTGGGAGCCACCACCGTCACTCTGTTCGGGCTCAACATTGCATCAGCGGTGATCGACTATGCACGCCGGCACAATATTACCCGCATCATCATCGGAAAAACACTCCGCCCGCGATGGCAGGAGTACGTATTTGGATCCGTTGTTGATCAACTCATCCACTACAGCGGTAATATCGATGTCTACGTTATCAGCAGCAATGACCATATTCAGCAAAAAATCGGCGACCTGGATTTTCTGCTCCCGGTAACTCCCCCCAAGGATTACCTCGCATGCATTGCTCTTATCGCCGCCATTACCATCATCGGTTGGTTGATCAAGTCGTTCATATCCCCGACAAATCTCGCCATGCTCTTCCTGCTCGCGGTCGTTGTCATCGCGTTCAGGAGAGGACTCCGGCCGGCAATCTTTACTGCCATTATAGGCGTCATTGCATTTGATTTCTTCTTTATCCCGCCCTACCTGACGTTCAGGGTGACCGATACCGAATACCTCATCACGTTTGCGGGGATGATTATTGTCGGTGCCTTAATCAGCCTGCTCGTAACCCGGGCACGCGAGCATGCGTATGCCGCACAGGAGCGGGAGAAGGAGACCGGGACGCTGTACGCACTTTCGCAGGATCTCGCTGTCGCTGTGGATGAAGGTTCCATCATTGCAGCAGTTACCCGGCATATCCTGGAAATATTCAAGTGGGAAAGTGTGGTTCTGCTTCCGGACGAGAACAACCTCATTGTTCACCCCTCTGGTAGTGGGCTTATCCTGAATGCAGATGACATTGCCGTGGCGACCTGGGCGTTCCAGCATGGTGCTGTTGCCGGTTATGATACCGATACACTCCACGGGTCCCGGCTCAGGTACATCCCCCTGCAGAGTTCGGCAGGTGTTCTTGGGATCCTTGGAGTGAAACCCTTCGAGCCCGATGGAATTATCACCCATGAGCAGGAGCGTATCCTCACGGCGTTTGCCAACCAGATGGCACTTGCGCTTGAACGGGTGAATCTGGTCAGGACTTCCAAAAGATAAGAAAAAAGACCCGTTCCCGATCTGCGAAGTTTTTAAAAATCCGGTTCGCCCCGGCACAATGGCTTTGCCAGATGCCGCCGGGCTGTGGGCGGGACTTCGTACCACCCGGTCTTCAGCGTCCGGGAAATTTCCTCAATCTCCGGTTCCGCAGCCCGTTCCCCGCACTTCTTGCACTTCCAGCCTTTCCCTTTGCCGTCGCTGGTCATCCGCTTGTTGCACGCGATACAGAGCGGCGGGCGGGTAATCGAAGGCCGGGCGAGCGAGACTATCCGGATCTTCTCCAAGTTGATGCTCCTCTTCTTGAAACTGCCCACCGCGATCACCTCATCGCCCGGAACCAGCTGCCGGATGATCTGCCGGAAATTCTTGGTCGGCTCGTAGGCCATGCACCGCACGGCAAACCCACGGTCTTTCATGATGAACGAGACGTGGCCGCCGGTGCCGGTTGCAGGAACGTCCCTGACGATGCCCCGTACCCGGTACGAGAGCCCATCGCACAATTCCCCTATCGTTCCGGTCAGCAGGTGGGCATCTGTCCCCTGGTTGGTGACATATAACTGCTCAATGCCGTGCGGCTCTGAGAGAATAATATGCCGGGCTGCCATCACCCATGCCGGGCTCCCGCCCCGGATGCCGAACAGCACCGGGTCCGGTGTATGCGGAACGCAGACCACGACATCGTTTACGGTGTCCACCGTGTCCCACGTGTGCGGGAACGTTGCCGATTCAGCAGAAAAGAGGCTGTCACGGTCAACCTCGCGGGGTGTTCCCCAGCGTTCCTGCTGGCGGTACACAAGAATTTCTGATGTGCGATCCTTAAGTTCGCTCGCTACTGCCGCAGTTGCCCCGATCAACCCTCGTCGGTTCTTCCAGCCCCGGTATCGTGCTCCGGCAGCGTCAAGGATATTCACCACTTCGTCAATCTCGCAGAAGTCTGTCACCGCTTTGTAATAGAACGCAGGATCGAGCCGCCCATCTGCCACCACCACACCGGGATTGGTATTCCCGCACGAGAAATCAGCAAGCTCCTCGACCGTCGCGCATGCGATCTCAAACGCCCGGTCTGCATCGCCATCGACGTCAAACGCGATCGCTGCATTCCCCCGTGTCTTCCACGTAACATTCGGGTTGAGCCGGACGAGCCGGGCTTGCTTCACCCGCATGTGTTCATGAATGAGCCGGCGGGCGAGCACCGCCCCGAGGTACGTGGTACACATACCCTGCGGCGAGTCCGTATCATCGATCCCGATCAGCATGTCTATATTAATATATGGGCACGCTCCATCCATTTGTAACTGCATGTCCCAGGATCGCCAGCTCCAGCTGGTCACCAGCGTAATGATCACCGCTGGCTTTGATGTCTCCGAGCGGTTCACCATCCGCCCGCGGAGCTTTGATCTCATGGCCCGTAACGACGGGACGCTGCTGGTCATCAAGGTGGTTTCCCATATCGATTCCGTGAGCGAAGAGGTGGCATTCGATATCGAATTGATCTCGCGGCATCTCGGGGGTGTGCCGCTCATCGTCGGGGAGCGCGCCCGGGACGCGGAGCTGGAGCGTGGGGCGGTCTATGTCCGGTACGGCATCTATGCGATCAGCCCCTCGACGCTCTACGACTATTTTGTCGAGAAGATTCCCCCGCTTGTCTACGCATCACCCGGCGGGTTGTACGTAAACATCAACGGTGACGCGCTCAAGGCTCTCCGCGAAAAACGGAACATGTCGCTTGGAGATATGGGGCAGGTGCTGGGTGTATCGCGGCGCACCATCAGCAAGTACGAGAGCGGCATGGGTACCACGCTTGATGTGGCGATCCGGATCGAGGAATTTTTTGACACGGGCGTGGTGGAGTCGATCGATCTTGTCCGGCACGAACCCCCCAAGGCGATGGAGTCAGAACCGGTCCTGAATGAGGGGGGGATTGCAAATCCCATGGAGTTCCTCGAACAGATTGGTGTGCACCTGCATACGCTCCACGGTGCACCGTTCCAGGCGCTCCTGACGTTTGAGAAGCACACGATCCTCACCGGTTACGGCACTGCGCAGAAGATCGTAAAGCGGGCTGCTCTCATCGGCAACATCTCCCAGATTGCAAAGAAACATGCTATGTGCGTGATCACCGATTACCACAAGCAAAAAAAGATCGGAAAGACGCTCGTGATTGGCGAGGACCGTCTCCACAGGATTGAGGATGGTTTTGAACTCCTCGACCTGCTGGGCGACTGACGTTTTTTAGATCATGTTTATATAGAACCACAAACCAATTTTAGTGCTAAAAGTGGTGAAATTTATGTCACAACAACTTGGAGGACAGCAGATTCTCATTCTCAAAGAAGGCAGCACCCGTACCCGCGGCCGCGACGCTCAGGGTATGAACATCACCGCCGCAAAGGCAGTGGCAGGTGCAGTCAGGACCACGCTCGGTCCAAAAGGTATGGACAAGATGCTCGTCGACACAATCGGCGACGTAGTGATCACAAACGACGGTGTCACAATCCTAAAGGAAATGGACATCGAGCACCCGGCCGCAAAGATGATGGTCGAGGTCGCAAAGACCCAGGACGATGAAGTCGGCGACGGTACAACCACCGCAGTCATCATTGCCGGTGAACTCTTAAAGAAGGCAGAAGACCTCCTCGAACTGGATGTCCACCCGACCATTATCGCCGCAGGCTACCGTCAGGCAGCCGAGAAGGCCCAGCAGCTCTTAAAAGAGATCGCCTTCGATGTAAAAGTCAGCGACAAGGCGATGCTCAAGAATATTGCAGCCACCGCGATGACCGGCAAGGGCGCAGAGGCCAGCAAGGACAAGCTCTGTGACCTTGTTGTCAGGGCAGTGACCATGGTCACTGATGCTGACGGCACCGTTGACATCGAGAACATCAAGGTCGAGAAAAAGACCGGTGGCTCGATCGAGGACTCCGAGATCGTTGAAGGAGTACTCATCGATAAGGAGAGAGTCCACCCCTCAATGCCAAAGAAGGTTGTCAATGCAAAGATCCTTTTACTCAACGCAGCAGTCGAGTTCAAGAAGACCGAAGTCGATGCCGAGATCAACATCACCAGCCCCGACCAGCTCCAGGCATTCCTCGATGAGGAAGAGCGCATGGTCCGGGATATTGTTGACAAGATCGTCAAGAGCGGTGCAAATGTTCTCTTCTGCCAGAAGGGCATTGACGACATTGCACAGCACTACCTTGCAAAGGCAGGACTCTTTGCAACCCGCCGTGTCAAGAAGAGCGACATGGAAAAGCTTGCCCGGGCAACCGGTGCAACCCTCGTGTCCTCGATCGACGCGATCTCCAAAGAAGAGCTTGGCAAGGCAGGGCTCGTTGAGGAGCGCAAGGTAAGCGGCGAAGACATGACCTTTGTTGAGCAGTGCAAGAACCCCAAGGCAGTCTCGATCATTATCAAGGGCGGCACTGAGCACGTAGTCGACGAACTCGAGCGCGCTATCCACGATGCACTCCGCGTTGTCGGTGTCGTTGTTGAGGATAAGAAGGTCGTTGCCGGTGGCGGTGCACCCGAGACAGAACTTTCACTCCGTCTTCGCGAGTACGGCGCAACCGTTGGTGGCAGGGCACAGCTCGCCATCGAGGCGTTCGCATCAGCACTCGAGATCATCCCGCGGACCCTTGCAGAGAATGCAGGACTTGACCCCATCGACATGCTCGTCGAGATCCGCGCAGCCCACGAGAAGGGCAAGAAGAGCCACGGCTTAAATGTGTTCGAAGGCAAGGCAGTCGACATGAAGGCAGCCGGCGTTGTCGAGCCGCTCCGCGTCAAGACCCAGGCAATCTCTTCAGCTGCGGAAGCCGCTATCATGATCCTGCGCATTGACGATGTCATCGCTTCGTCCAAGAGCCCGATGCCCGAAGGCGGCGGCATGCCCCCGGGCGGCATGGGTGGAATGGGTGGCATGCCTCCGGGCATGGGCGACTACTAACCCCTTTTTCCAATATTTTTATCCTTTTTCCCCGTGCTTTCATGCAGTCAGGATTATCCATTTATTGTTGTTTTGATGGGGTCGGGACACCTTGCGGTATTCGTTCTGGCATTAAAAAAAAAAGAAGGGAATGAATTTATTTTGTTGAGGTGGGAAGTACGGTAGGATTACCGACAAACGACTCGCCTTTTTTGACAATGATCACACTGGTTGAATTCGAGTAAGTGTCGATAATTTCAAACGTGCCCTCATTCGCTCCGAAGGTGTAGCCCCACTGGGTACCTTTCACGAAATCCCCTGAATTGAACATGCCTTTGTGGTTGCCCGTTGTCTTGATCGCATGGACGGTTGCATCATCATTCACCCACGTGATGCCGGTTCCCGGCAGGATGGTGAGTTCCTGGGGGACAAACGAATTGTTCCGGATATAGATCGTGGTGATCCTGGTCGAGGGCGTCATCACCGGTATGGGTGTCCTGACTACGGTAGCCACCGCTGTAGTACTTTGGGGGGTAGCGACAGGTGCGGGTTCCATGGTTGGTACAGGTGTTGCTTCTGTGGGGGGAACCGTTGGTACCACGGTCGCTACCGGTGTGGTTACTGCTGCGGGTTGTGCCGGCTGGGTACATCCACTGATCATCGCAAGGACAATCACCAGAACGAATAATCCAATGAATTTCTTCATAGAAATTACATTGTTATCGCCTTGTAATTAAATTTACTGAAAAAATTGAGACCGGTTTTGTTGCAGCTCAAAGAATTGCTATCTGCCTGTCGTATTCTGTCAGTTTATGGAACATTTTCTTAAACTGCAGACGGCAACAACTGTTTTAATCCGCTAAAAAGGTGCCCTGCAACAGATTAATGAACCCGGACGCATCCAGTATCTCTCATGAGCGACCGGTTCATCTTCACAAAATACCGCACGGACTGCTATCACTGCAAACAGGTGGCAGACCAGCACATCAAGGCGGTCCCCTATCAGGCACAGGTAGCGTGCGACAACTGCGGGGCGACCCGGGTCTTTGTCCCACGGGTACAGGATGTGGCAAAGACGGGATCGTACACGAAGATCGGGTGCTATGATCTCTGGGTACTTGTCGAGACCGCAGAGTGCCGTCATTGTCATGTTACCGGCCCGCATGATCTTACTATCGGATGCAGGCACTTTACGGTCCGGTGCCGGAATTGCGGGTTTACCCATTTCTATAAATCAGATATCGAATATATGGCAAAAGATGAACTGAAGGTCGTGTAAGCCGGAACTATCAGACATTACGATGCAAGATGGGACTTCCCCCCGCATTTTTTTAAAAAGGAGAGAGAACTAATTATTTCAAAAATCAAGAAAAAATGAACAAAAATAGAATAAAATTATATCTGTAATACAACTTCAATTTAAAAATATGAAATTTTATTCATTCGATGAAATTTGTCGAGTTCTAGATATTAGACCAAATTGGTATACGTTAGCTGAAGAACAAATTGTTGAATATTTTAATTATTTTGTTAAATATTTAGGCAAAGAAGACCCACGACAATACATTCAATCGAAAAAACTTCCATTAGGTTGTGCTCATGGATTATTTTACATAATGCTAGGAAAATTTTTAAAAGAGATCGATGAAAATTATGATGGTACAGAAGAAACCAAATCATTATTATTTCATCGTTTTTCAAATTTAGATCCAGATATTCTCGCAGAAATTTTTGTTTTAGGTCAATTAAAACAGAATGGGTGTAATTTAAAATGTTATGCGCCTGTCGGAGGAAAAGATCCTGAAGCTATAATCTCAATAAATGGAATCGATTACACGTTAGATGTTACAAAAATACACTGGGAAGATGAAAATGGAAAAAGTAAAAAATCTGAAATAGGAATGAAAAAACTCGATCAACTTTTAAAAAAATATCCACAAAATTTTGGGTATTTTGCCAATAAAACGATAATTTTTGAACCAAACACCTCATTTCAAAAATTTATTGATGCGATTATGGATCAAGATTTATTTACAAATTATTTTTTAAAACCGAATGATGAAGTGCGAATTTTAGATGGAATTCATGATTGTCCCGGATTATACGGATATGATTGTATTATTGGTGGGCACCCCTTTCGAATTTGTGTAGTGTCTTACATGGGTGCGATTTATAGTAAAGTATGGGAGAAGTATAAAGATCAATATAAGGATATACCTTTTGAGTTTTTATTATACATTGATGTCACAAGGAGATCTCAATATGGCTATGGTGGAGGATTTTTAACGGAAGCAAGAAACGCATTAAAAAGTTTTCCAAAATGTGCAGGTATTATCTTGTTTGAACGAGATTGTGTCGCAGAAAAGGCCTCGCAAAATGATATTTTCTCATCTTGTTTTTTCATTGTGAATGAAAAATCGAAAAATCCACCCAATCCTATTCAAAATGATGGTTATAATTTTACCCAAATCGACAAATGTATTTTATCACAAAATAATTATTTTATTCTAACAAATAATGGAAATGACCATATCGTTTCTAGAAGACCATTCCCACCCCATGCTGGTAATTCATAGTAAAATGTTAAGATGATTTTATTTAAAAAAGAGCCGAATGCCTGTTCACCTTCAGGTGCGGGAACTGAGTGCCGGGTAGCTGTTTGCGTAATTCTCCAGGGCCGTTTCAAGGCGGTCATGCGTATTGGGGCTTTTTGCGCAGAGGAAGAAGATGATCTCGTTGTCGGTGATGGTGAGGGGCGAAGAACCGGTGAGTTCTGACAGCTGCGTGCACCGCTGCCGGATATAATCATCATGGACTTTTCTTGGGAAATGCTGGTAGATCATCAGGACTGAACCTGCATCGAGATGGTCATAGATCATCTTCACCTCGTCGAAGAGAAGATGGCGCTGGTCCGGCTTGCTCTCTGGCTCAAGTCCGATATCAGGGTCAAGGAATACCAGTGATTTTTTCGGGAAGTTGACAAAAACGTTATTGAAATATATCTCCCGTTCCTTATGGGTGAAGGTATGCGGGTGAAGGATATCCATTAAGATATTCTCTTTTTTGAAATAGGAATGGAGAGACTGGACATATTCAAGATCGCTGTTTATCTCCTGAAGCCGTGAAATGTGCTGGAGAAGATTGCCGTTCTGGCTTCCCGCCTTTCCGGTTTTCACTGCTTTTGCCATGTCTTTTTTTGTGCCGGATTCCAGATCGGGTTTCCCGTTGCTCTCTGTCAGCAGGGGGATAAAGGTGAAACCGGTAATCCCGGGCATCGATTTCATGATATGGCGGATCAGGTCGAACTTAAAAAGATCCCTTATGTCTCCAAAATGTTTCCTGTTCACAAGCGTTCACTTACAGTCCATATGAATCCATGAATAAAAAAAGATTTTGAAATGAATGCCTGCGGCATAGGACAAAAAGATCAGTGCTGCCTGTATTGCGGATGTGCTAAGATTTCATCGAAATTGTTGCCAATAAACGATGGGAATTTCATATGAATCTGGTTTTGAGCGGAAGCGCAATAATGACTGGTTCGATCGGGAAAAATTGATCTGTTGTTTGAAAAAATTAGGTTCTTCGCTGTTTCATGTGGGTAAGATATATTACCAAAAAAATCGTTTATGATGTTTCCCCCCAATGGGGTCGCTCGGCCGCCTCGTTAAGGTCTCGCTGGGCAAGGCATTTTTTCAAGAATCATGCGTATAAGAAAACTGCACCCGAACCGCCGCGGGGGCGTCCCTTTTTGGTGCGGCGGTGTTTATCGCATTTGGGGGTATGGGGGCATCAGCCCCCATCTTTGTAATCCACTTATTACATGCATTACCCATTCAAAACAGCGATGAGCCGAAAAAATTACTTCTCTTCCCGCACATCTCGATCGCTTTTTTCGGACACTCGTTGGCACAGATGCCGCAGCCTTTGCAGAACCGGAGATCGACATCGAGATCCTCATCAATCGCAGCGTCCGGGCAGTACATGGCGCACAGCCCACAGGCATTGCATTTCTCCCGGTCAACTACCGGTTTGAACACCCGCCATGATCCCGTCTGTCCGGCTGCCCCCTCCTTGGGACGGCTCATCGCGAGGCGTTCACGTACGGAACTCATACGCTCATCTCCTTGTAGGCTGCGTCGGCAGCGTTGACATTGCGTTCATCGGAAAACATCTCGCGGATCGCTTTTTTCGCGGAGTCTGCGGTGACGATGCCCATCTTTGCAAGCGCCCCGAGCACCGCTGTGTTTAAGATCGGGCTGCCGGAGACGACAAGTTTTTCGCGAAGCGCGATTCCCGTCAGGTCAACGTTGCGGCACTCAAAGCCGGCGAACTCTCTCTTACCTGCGCTGTTGATGAAAATGCGACCGCCCTTCTTTAACCCGTGCAACACATCGACTACGTCCATCACGCTCGTGTCCAGCACCACCACCATATCCGGCTGCCGGATCTGGCTGTAGACCTTGATGGGTGTGTCATCGATGCGGACGAACGATACGATCGGTTCGCCCCGGCGCTCGGCGCTGTAGAATGGGCACGCGGTGGCATACTTGCCGTCATGGAGTGTGGCCATCGCAAGGAGCCGGGCTGCAGTTACGCCGCCCTGCCCGCCCCGGGAGTGGATGCGGACCTCAAACATGGGCGTTCACCCCGAACCAGAACTCTTCACCCATACGACGGGTGCGTACGAAGCCTGCGATATCATCGTAGGTCACTTCCTGACCGCCGATACCGGCAATCACGCTATAGAGTCTTATACCGGTCTTGGCCTTGATCTCATTCGCCACGATGCCGCCAAAACCAAACGAGTAATCGCGGTCGATAACTACGACTTCTTTTCCTTTCAGGTTGAGTTTCGGGAACGGCCGCAGCCAGCGGATGCGCATCGAACCGGCCTTGATACCTTCGTTCCTGAGCAGGTCAACGGCCACTTCCGCTTCCTTGCCCAGCGTACCCAGCGCTATGATGATCACGTCTGCATCCTCGCACCGGTAGTCTTCGGTAAAGTCATATTTCCTGCCGAAGCGTTTGGCGAAATCCTTTTCGGTCTCTTCAATTACCTTCACCGAATCCCGCATCGAGCGCTCGATATCCCAGCGGAATTTAAACTGCTGGTCAGGACCGGTCAGCGTGCCATAGCCTGCAGGGTGTTTGGGATCAATGGCATAGGGCAGGTGTATTGCGGGGATGAAATCACCCAATTCGACCGTGTCGACCGGCTGCATGATGTGGGAGAGTAAAAATCCGTCAAGGTTCACCATCACCGGCAGGAGCACATCGTTGTGCTCGGCGATCCGGAACGCCATGAGCGTTGCATCATAGGCTTCCTGCACCGTGCTCACGTATACCTGGAGCCAGCCGGTGTCGCGCTCCTGCAGGGCATCGGTGTGCTCAGCCCAGATGTTCCAGCCAGGCCCCAGTGAGCGGTTCACGTTTGCCATCACGATCGGGAGGCGTGCTCCTGCTGCCCAGTTGGTCATCTCGTGCATGTAGAGCAGACCGTGCGAGCTGGTGGCAGTGAATGTCCGCACGCCGGTGATGCTCGCACCTATGCAGGCTGCCATCGCGGAGTGCTCACTCTCGACGGCGATATACCGGGCCGACATCTGGCCGCTGGTCACAAACTCTGCAATCTGTTCAACGATCTCGGTCTGCGGGGTGATCGGGTACGCGGCGACAACGGTGGGTACTGCCTGTTTTACGGCTTCGGCCACTGCCTTGTTGCCGGTTGCAATCTTCTTCATGCGCCTGCCTCCTCTTCGGCTGCCAGCCGCTGGAAATTCTTTGCAATCTGCTGTTTGAGGATCTCGACAACCTTGGTATCGATGCCCTTGAACCGTCCCTGCGGCGAAAGATACTCTTCGAGCGGCAGCAAATTCTTCATCGCTGCCTTGGACTGCGGCCCGATCGTGACTTTTCCGTACTCCCGCTCGTAGAGCACCCACATGCCGGTCTTGACTGCGAGTTTTCCCATCTCAACCGACTTCTCTGTCGGGTAGCGCCAGCCGGGCGGGCACGGTGCTAGGATATGGAGGAAGGTGGGACCCCGGAACGTGAGGGCTTTTTGCACTTTCCTGAAGATATCCTGCGGATAGGCTGCACACGCAGTCGCCATATAGGGCGGATCATGGGCGGCGATGATCATATCGATGTCTTTCTTGGCATCGGTCTTGCCGGTGGGAGTTGTGGTTGTACGGGCGCCCATCGGTGTGCCCCCTGAGCGCTGCATGCCGGTGTTGCCGTAGGCTTCATTGTCATAGCAGATGTACAGGAAATCAGTCCCGCGCTCGAATGCGCCGGACATCGCCTGGATGCCGATATCGAGCGTACCGCCATCACCGGCGTACACAATCACGTTCGTCTTCTTTCCCGCTGCACGGAATGCGTTGCTCATGCCCGATGCACATGAGGCAGCAGCACCGAATGCGATATTGTAGACCGGCACATTGAACGCGGTGTTCGGGTAGATGCCCTGTATGACACTCGTGCAGCAAGCGGGAACGACCATGACGGTGTCCGGGCCGGCTGCCTTGAGCACGTACCGCAGTGCCAGCGAGTCGCTGCACCCTGCGCATGCGGACGTACATTTCAGCACGTATTCTTCTTTGGGGATTTCGGCGATGGTAATCAGACTCCTGCGGTGATCGCAGATGAAAGCGCGAGACGTGATCGCGGTTCTAAGAATAATGATCGTTTTAAATTGTCAAAAAAGGATCTATCCACTCCGCTCAAAGTGTGGTGAATCCTATACTTTCCGTTGTATGGTGGTGTTGGGGAATTATGATGTCAGGCTTTTTGTGCGCCCTGCCTCATGACCGAAGAATGAAAAAAACCGCAAGAGACGGGAGAATCTGGTAAAAAAAGGTGATAAGAGCGGTCAATCAGCTGCCGGTATACATAAGCCTTCCCTCGATATGACGGTTCAGGTTCGGATGGGTCCGGAGGTATTCTTCGATCACACCGGTCGTTGATGTGGCAATCACTTTTGTGCCACTGAGGAGCATGAGCTCATCAGGAGTAATATTGAGGTTTTTTGTCGAGTTGTCCGCATGATATCCGATAAGGCCAATGGTATAGTGCCGGGTGTCATTGATCGGTTCTCCAGACACCGTAAGGAATTCCAGTGTTTTTGTCCGGTCATTGTATGCTGCCCTGACTGCTGCGTTCACCTCGTAACATTCACCCTCCCCGTTACGATTCTCCGGTCGCATGATATACGTAAAGATCCGTATCAGCTGTGAACCGGAGATGGTATATCGTTTGAGCGTATCATCGAACGGGAAACAGGCTTTGAGATCCCCCAGTGTCACTGCGGGTCCGAGTTCCTTTGACCGGATTGCCCCTGCACCCATAAACATCACATCACATTCTGCACATTCACGGAATATGTCAGCGACAAGATTACCAAGCGTTGTCTCCTCCTCACGAACGGGATGGGTGAGCCGGGTGGAAAACCTGCAGATAAGAGTGTTGTACTTACGGTCAACGACCTGTTTAAAGGAGTCGATATACTCCCGGAGTTTCTGGTCCGGAGCGGCGTTCTTATCAGAAATTGCAACAAGCTGCCAGCGGTAGTCTATGATACTGTTCGTGTCGTCATCGACGGTTATGTCAAACCTCCCGATATTATTCGTGCCAACCCCCGCCTGTGCGATCAGGATGTTGTTCTCACAGGCAGGCGCATCGAGTATCGTGTGGGAATGCCCGCCGATGATCATGTCAACACCCCATACAGGATTCAGCAGTCGTGCGAGTTCCTTATCGGAATCAAACCCGATATGGGTGAGAAGCACCGTCAGGTCGATATCATCATTCTTGTAGGCATCGCAGATCCGCCCTACTTCTGCACCTGCCTCCTCAAGCGAGATGAAACTCCCGATCATTGAGTCGCGGGAGATCGAGTCCATCACTTTCTCGGTTATAATGCCGATAAACAGGATATCAAAACCGGCCTTTTTGATGATGATATGGGGCATCATCAGCCTTTTATGGTATTTTTTAATGTACAGGTTGGCATTGACTATGGGAAAGTTTGCCATCTTCTCTAAAAACAGGAGATGTTCAAGCCCATAGTCCAGCTCATGGTTGCCCAGCGACACCACGTCGGGAGAGAGGTAATTCATGATCTCGATGGTGGAGATCCCTTTGTACTCGGAATCGATTAACGATCCCTGCACCATATCCCCGGCGATCACAAAGAGGACATTCTCCTCCTCGCTGCGCACCTTGCTGATATAGCCGGAAAGGAGTGCGAGCCCCCCAATCAGCTCGCCCGATTCACCTCCGCTTTCGGCAAGAAAATCACCGTGCATGTCGTTTGAGTGAAGAATTGTAAATTTTTGCGTGCTCATATTGAAGAAATCCTGCACAGAATTAATTATTTCTTGTGTTTTCACTCTTGACCGGGCCGGGCATTCACTTTCGCACCGCCCGCTCAGATGTTTATACACACATTGTTTCAATGAGATAAGTGGGAAGGACGAAATCCGCTAAAAAGAGTCAGGTGCCAAAAAACGGCTCGCATTTCGCACCTCCCGACCTCTCAGAACCTCAGAAGATCCCCTCTCCCGTGCTCGGAGATAGATCAAAAACCCTGGAAACCCTAAAAATCCCTCTCTTTTCTTTTGATATATCCGTATGCATCCATTCCGCTGGTGAATCCTATCACACAATCATAATATATTTTAGGAACGTTTTTCTAATGTCTGCTATGGCTCTTCGTTCCCTGAATCTTCCCGGTGTTGGAACAAAATACGAATTTGAGACTGACAAGGGTGACACGGTCGCCATTTTTTTCACAAAAACCGGCTCTATCCAGATGTACACCCTCCAGAAAAACTGCCACACCCCAAGCGCGGCCGAGATGTCACCGGTTGAGGCCCGGAGGCTGGGAAATATCTTAACCGGTGCGATCATTGAAGCCGACCAGGAGAGTGTTGAGATCGCATTCTCCGCGCTTGCCGATCTCCGGATCACCATCCACACCTTCTTTGTCACTGCCGCTGTTGTGGGAAAGACCATTGAAGACCTCCAGATCCGGGCCAAGACCGGTGCTACCGTGATCGCGGTCTGCCGGCATGACCGGAATATCATCAACCCGCCGCCAACATTTGTTTTTGAGAAAGGCGACGCGGCACTGGTCATCGGGGAGAGTGACCAGATCAAAAAGTTCGAAGGCGAGATTATGGTGGATTAATGGAAAGCCTCGTTCTTGCGCTCTTTGTCTGCCTGGTGCTGGCCCTCGTCACCAAGTACCTGTCGATACCCGCCATCCCGTTCTATATCCTTGCAGGTGTCCTGTTAGGAAAAGCCGGAGGGGGGATGCTGACCACGAATGAGATCAGCCACTTCTTCTCAGAGATGGGACTGATCTTCCTGTTGTTCTTCATGGGACTTGGCCTGAAACCGGAACGGATCGCATCGAACCGGTCAGCGGTCCTGACCAGCGGGATCATCGATCTCAATGTCAACATGATCATCGGGTTTGCAGCAGCGTACCTGCTTGGGTTTTCGCTCACGGAATCGCTCATCATCGCGTCTGCCTTCTACATCTCGAGCACTGCGATGGCGCTCACGTCCTTGATTGAGAACAGGAAGCTGATGCTCCGTGAATCCGACACCGTCATCTGGCTGATGGTCTTTGAGGATCTCGTGCTGATCATCTTCCTTGCGATCATCTCTGCCGGCAACCAGAATCTGGTCTTCTTCTTAGTCAAGATCCTCGCAGTCCTTGGCGTGCTCTATGCGCTCGCCCATTATGGCAAGGAATTTCTCATCTCCATCCTCGACCGGGATGACGAACTCCCCATTATCTTCACGTTTGCCGCAGTACTTATCACCGCATCCTTCTCGCTGTATCTCGGCGTGCCCGAGACAATGATGGTGATCGCGCTCGGGGTTGCATTCGCAACTACGGATCCGGATGCCTTCGAGCAGCACGCCCGCCCATTCAAAGATGTATTTTTAGTGGTCTTCTTTGTCTTCTTCGGGGTCACCGTGGATTTCTCCGGCGGGGCCAACTGGTTTGTGATCGGGGCGATCAGCATTCTTGCCGTTGTCAGCAAGCTTATATCCGGCCTGCTCACGGGAATATTCATTCACGATTCCGCCCTCTCCGGTCTTGAAATCTGGGCAAATACAATAGCGAGGGGAGAGTTCTCCATTGCTCTTGCAGTAATCTATGGATCGCCGGTGGTGGGCACCACGATCGCAGTGATGGTTATTGTGACCTCCATCGTCGGGTCATTCATGGCAAAATACAGTGGCATATTGCGTCGTGGGATCGTGAGTCACAGCAGGCATAAGGCATTATTACGGCGGCCGCACTGATCTCTTCTTTATCCTGTATTAGTCGAGGAGCAGAAGCCCGATCGAGTGGATATTTCCATGCACGATCTTCCCATACTCTTTGTTTTTGCAGGGAATTGTCTCCAACACCCAGCCCACATTTTTTGCAGTAGCAAATACGTCAATGCCCGCAGCCTCCATGCTCGGGCGCACGAGATCCATATGCCGGCATTTACGCCTCAGGCTTTCGTCCACTATCCCTGGTGACTCCTCTGCCACACAATGCTGGTGCTCACACCAGATGCAGGGATACCCGCCAAATCCGAACGCCTTGTAATAACCATCATAGAACGCACTCTTTTCAAGGTCATGCACGGTTCCGTTCACCCACAGAATGAGATCCCGGAACCAGTCATGGAAATCATCCGGAATGTCATCAGGGCCGAAATCTCCATGGCCGGGCACACCATCAAACCTCAGGAGCAGCCCCTTTTTGTATTCATTGACCATGCGCTGTGTCTCATCGGGAGAGGGTGCGTAAGGAGGACAGCCGAAATGTTTTCCATATCCCTTGCACCCGTACCGGCACTTGAACCGCACCCACTGTGCCACAACGATCTGATCCGGTGATATCTCCTTCACCTGCACTTCCTTTGCTGCGGCAAGGTTCTTGAGATTTTCAATCTCCTGTCCGACATCCGGTATCACACACATCACTCCATTGGAGTGAATCCGGGTGTGAGCCCATAAATGTTTGCGCCAGCTGGCGGTGTATGAAAAAGGATGATAACCAGCTGCTGTTTAACGGGGATTACCGGTCTCACTTATGAGGTGTATGGGCATCTCCCCGTTTTGCAACGATCTCCTGCACGACCAGTCTTGAACTGCAGAGATCGCTGTCAGCATATTTTCCTATGCGCACGATCTTAGGTGTAAGGTTCCGGGCGGCAAGCTGCCGGCGGAGTTTTTCCTCGTCAAACAGCTGGTTAAACCCGATGGTGATCACATCCGGGCAAATCTCTTCAATCGGGAGGAACATATCGGTTTTGTCGCCGAGAATTGCGTGGTCTACCGGACGGAGTGATGTGATCATCGCAAGCCTCTGTTCTTCCGGAATGATCGGGCGGGGTTTATGTTTCACGTTCATATCGCGGGCTACGATCACCCAGAGC
>Ga0315281_10005505_pt1 | contig 18117 bp, 20 predicted proteins | sample YL17G07_0_MG_FD_204540 | JGI IMG/M metagenome (GOLD analysis project Ga0315281, IMG submission 204540) | Sediment microbial communities from Yellowstone Lake, YNP, Wyoming, USA - YL17G07_0 | ecosystem: Environmental > Aquatic > Freshwater > Lake > Sediment | place: USA: Wyoming | collected...
TTTAGTTGGGCGCTCGTTTTCAGCAATAAGAATATGTTCGTACAAAACCGCATCTTCTAAATCACGCTTTATGTCTAGATGCTTAATTATAGGGAACCATTGCAAATTGAAACCCCGATAAAAGTTCTTGGGTAGCTCTTCTTTTAGAGGTAAGTTTGGATGGATATATTCCGCATCATTTTCTAAAAATTCTTTACATATTTTATTGAGCGGATCATTGTGTATAAATTTAGCTTGAATCGGATGTTCAATTATTTCAGTAGTAACCTGCGCCATCAGTGCCCTTTGGTTCTCTGGTACTTCCTTATTTAGTGCATTGAGAAATTCCTCGAATCCACTGTTTAAATAAGTTATTCGCTTAGCTGCCCAAAGTGAAATATCCCGTGCATCAAATCCATGGGTGACTATATAATACATGGGGCGAGCTAACCCAAGTTCGTCCAACTCAGAAAGGATGCTCCTTAAATCAGTATCTTGCATGCTGTAACCAATAAATATAATCGGGTGACTTTTGCCGAGCTCTTTTAAGTACGAATAAAGGTTTTCTCTTCCTTTTGAGAAAGTTACATACTGATCAGGGGTAATGATCATTCTGGTGCTTTCATCTGAGGTTCTTGTTATACAGCCATGCAGTTTAATCAAAGGTACATTCCTTTGAGAACGAGATATCTCATCTATTTTATCTACATTAGAAAAAAGAGGGGCTACATCTTGTAGTGCCTTTCCTCCCTGTTTTTCATAAGATAATTCAATAATACGATCATAGTTTGTCGTAAAAATTGCCTTCCACTTGAAAGTGGGGATTAAGTAGTGAAAATCGGCAGGATTATAATCGTTTAAAATACTGGCTATGTATTGCTGAACACGTGGAAAATCTGTTTCGTGTATAGCGAATTCGGCAATCTGAGAAAGCGTTTTATCTGCTTTTGCCCCACCAAGAAACTTGTCTGCAATCAATTTTGCAAGATCTTGAGCAAGCGGGATACGTTCTTTTTTTATGTTCAGTGCCCCGACAGAAGCGCCTGCACCTAAAAAGAGAATTGCGGTACCGTCTCGTATAGAGTCTTTAAGTGCGTGTGGTATTTCCATAAGTTACCTTTATAGCTGAATTCTAGCATTTCTTTGACTAAGATTACATGGGAGATAAATATCTCTATTTTGCTTGATAAACAGTGTCCAATTTTGTCTTATCATCCCATATTTATTATAAATATCATATGATGGGGTACCTTTAAAAACTTATTTTCTCGCCTTAAGGCGAGAAAATAAGTTTTTAAAGGCTTGTACTTTTTCCTTAAAAGTAAGGTCAAATGCCTCGAAGAATACCTGCTGGCTCTTTTCGATACCCTCCGCAAGATAGTCGGTATTGTACGCGCCGAATACTTCCTCATTGCCCCAGTACCGCTTCTCACTAATTGGCTCTTTAGTCTCGTCTACTGTTTCGCCTGTCATCTCCTGAAACTCATACCGAGCGAAGCGAGGGCGACTAAAAAGCGTGGCTAGTTTGACGCACTTGTAAAAGCGGTTAACATTCCCACGAGCAGACACCTGAATTGCTGTTGGGCGTTGTGAAATGATGTTGAGGGTGCGGTGGTAGTGGCGGGTGTGAAGAATGAGCCGACGTTTTGCTTTTGAAAAACGGGTGCCCTCGTATGAATCGAACATGTCTTGTCCCTCGTCAAAGAAAATATGGCAATCATTAAGCCCTGAAAGCCACTCGACAAGCTCGCCCGTACTATCAAAAGAGTGTGTCTGTCCGCATTGGCACGGCTTGGCAGTATCAGCGTCAAAGTAGTGGAGATTTTTCGCGCAGGGGATGCGGTAGAACCTCTCACGGAAAAGAAGTGTGTTCATGACGATCATAAAGAATGACTCTCTATCGTCAAAATCGCTCACGATGATGTGCCAGTTTGCATATACGACTTTGCCTTGCTTTAATAGGTCAAGAATGTCCGATGTGGCCGCATAAGTCTTGCCATTTCCGATGAGCCCGTAATACATATTGATTGAGCCCTCGGAAGCAGAAAAGATGTCAATTAAATCGCTCGCAAGCACTTTTTTGCCGATGCTTCCTACCTCTTCTAGTTGTGTAAAAAGATTTTGTTGTTCCATATTTATTGTATTTTTCTAATAATGACTTTAAGCCCTGCTTTTCTACATGCGCGCGCACGAGTGCGTGCTTCCTCAAGTGTTTTGATGGGCTCTCCTATGATGCGACGCTCCTCCAAGTCTTCAACAATATACATATCAGTTGAGATGAGCGGGCACATGATGCCCGAGGATAAATTTGAGTCCAAGCATGATGAGCTCAAAGGGGATAATAACCCACAAGAAAAGATCCCATGCGGTCTGTGCATAGGGGAATGTCGCCATAAACGCGTTCCATGTCGTTACCATTGAAAGCAGGGTGTCTGAGAGCGTCTGTCCTACTGTTGGAAGTGACGCAATTGTGACATTAGGCACAACCGACAAAATGCCGTTTATGATACCCGTGAAAATTGAAATGAGAAAATCTGTAATCATTGCAGTTTGTTCTTATCACTTTTAAACGGCCCGTACCCTCCGCGCCCTTGGTATGAGTTTTTGTATTGCCACTCTTTGTATCGGTATCGTTCTGCCTCTGCATCACTAAATGATTTTGCGCGTAGGTCTTGCGTGTCAGTGTTCATGTGTCCTAGATCGGGGACGATATGAGAACCAACAATGCGGGCGATGACATAGAACACAACCGCAAGATACAAAATGATATTCCAATAGTGCGAGGTAATTTCATAAAATGTTTGAGTGCTTGGTGCCGACGCATTATTAAAAATCGTGCTTGTGGCGTTTAGAACGGGGTCAAGGATATGCGAAAGGTCTATGTGAATATGAGCTCCGCCCCCAGGAAGAACACTTGGGAGCGTTGCATCAACCACAACCAAAGAACTTTCTGTGCTCGTGGAAATGATAGTCACAAAGTCCGTGACATAACCAAGAGGGAAGCGGTACTTGAGATTGTCTGCCGAAAGCGTACTTGCAAGGGTTTCTTGTGATGCAGTAGACGGGTAAAATGTCGTGCCGAAAGCATTGCGGATATGGCAGGGGAGATCAAGCGCGTCGCAATTTTCGGGTGCCCACCCCTGCGGTGTAAATGGTGCTCCTTGGCTCACTTGCCCTAGGTCAAACTCATGCCATGGGCTCCACGGGAGCGAATCTGCATCATTAAATGCGGTCAACTTCACGCGGGCACGGTATTGTCCCGTGTAGGGGAGTGTGCGGTCAAAGGAGAAGGTCTGGTTAGGGTTTGCGGGGCAACTATAGAATAAGAACGGCGATATGACCAAACTTTGATTTTGCGTAATACTCTGCACTTCCACCGTAATTTCTTTATAGCAAATAGTCTCTGTATGGTATGAGCCGATGAATGTAATCGGATTTTGAATATATGTTTGAGGGTAGGGGGCAATGAGCGTCAAAGAATCTGGAGCGGTAGAACTCATGAATGTTTGAAAATATAACTCGCCACCGCCTGTATACGGAAGCTCGTTTGCATACGCATGCCAAACATTAGTCCCGCCCGTGCCGAGTGTTCCATAATACGAGTATTGCCACCCGAATTGTAAATACGCATTACTTGTGTTACTTCCGAGCACATGAGTGATTCCCCAAAAATATGTATGCCCTGCAATAACATTGACGCCATACGGAATGACAAAATTTGTCATTTGACCAGAATATGAAGAATAATTTGAAGGGAAGGTGGGGACATTTGATGCCAGAATAGATGTCGACGTCGCAAGAGTTGCACCGAATGCCGTCATTTGTCCACCCACATTGATTGTCGGTACTTCATACAGATTGAGGCGCAAATACCCGTCGAGTGTTTGATAAGGGTACAGATACAAACCAACGGACACGCTCGATAAGCGGTAGGTTGAGGTAGCGATCCACGACTGCCCGCCCATGAAATTCAAAAACTGATCTGTCGTCGAGGCACTCATACCATCAACCGCAGTCCGCCCATAATTTATCGTATACCCGCCGTTGATAGCAGTTGTAAAACTCTGCGCCAAAGTATCCGCAAATGAAATATGCGGTGCAATGAAAAACGCGATAATGAGGAAGATTATTTTTCGCATCGTTTATATTTTGGAACAAACCCACGCAACGCTTGCGCTTTCTTTTTGCGTTCACGTTTTGCGGGTTGCAGTTTTGTTTTGTTGGGCATATACTAAGAGTGTGAATCCGATCCGAAACGCCTCCCTAATGGGGGGCTTTTCGTTTGTTTAGCGGCCGAAGCCGGTAAACTTGTGGGCTAGTTTCCACATGAGGCCGATGAAGCCGATGACCAAAAGGTATGGCCAAGAGACTTGGATCAACCAAAGCCCGAATGATACGGCGGTACCAATCAATGACACAAACACGCTGTAAATCGTGGTTGCATTAAGACCTGTTGCCGTAAAGACTGCGGTGCTTGAAGCATCGAGTGTTGGCATAATGAATTACCAAACCTTAAGAAAATGGCGACGGTTGCCCTTTCTCGCCCAAGGCGAAAAGGCTCGAGAGATGCTGTGTGCTCTCCGATTGTGGTTTTTAAACCAACGAGCTCTGCCTGATATTTTCATAGAGGTTTTAAATTATCTGCGCCACACTGAGCGTGGCTAATCTCCGCCCTTTTTTAGAACCTTTCTCGTGCACTTGCGTGCTCGTGATAGGCCCTACGCTGTCTCTCTCCGAAGTCCAACATGGGATAGGGGAGACAGCGTAGGACTTACCACTTGAAGCGGGAAAGTAGTTTGATAATCATGTATACGAAAAGCGCAACGAGGGGAGCCCATACAGACAGAAGGATTGTATCTTGAGTGATCATATGATGTTTTTGATTATGTCCGAGATGAATTTGAAACCCATATCGACAAACTTAAAAAGCAGAATCCCGAAGCCGAGAGCAAAGAAAACAAACAGCGAGTAGTAAATGAAAATTAGTGCCATGGTTTTTTATTGGTCATGTTGTTGTAGACGAACCCAACGACCATGAGGAACATGAGAGAGATTAAAATCGTCAAAAGAAAAGAGAGGTTGCCCGCGTCTTGTGTAAAGAAAGGGGAGGATGAAGAATTGGCAATCGTTGCCGTCGTCGTTGCAGAAAAAGAACCATTTACAAAAGTAGAAGTCGCAACAGACTGCCCGAGCTCCATGGGATCACGCGTCATACTTGTGTCGCGGTCAATCCATGAGACAGTGTAGTCGCCACCCAAGCCTGCAAAGCCTGTCACAGAATAATAAACGGGGGAGTTGATACACTTAAATGACATAGGCGTCATTTGGTAGTTGATGTTCATCGTATCTTGAATGATGTTTGTCGTAGTGAGAGTGCTACCGCACCACATTGTGCTTTCGATATTTCTCGTTGGATCAGTTTTGACTTGTGTATTAAGAATCGTGCGCGTGCTTGTCGCCAAAAGTAGGAAAGTTCCGTTGCCTGTGAAATTCCACATTTGAGTTTTTGCATCACTTGGAAATTCCGAAGCATGAGCGGGGAGTACACTCGCAACAAGCGAAACGAGCAAAATCGCTGTCGCAATGGCAATACTCTGCAAAATGTATTCGTGTTGCTTTCTCATGTTCGTTAAATGTTGCGATGCTCTTTGCGTATGTGCTTATCAAGATCACACGGATTATCAAACTCCTCCGTGCAGAAAATACAACCGTAGTACCAATCACCGCACACACACTTTTCTTTCACTGATGTTTTTGATTTTTTCATTAAAAGGAATTTAAAAACTCTCAATTACCGCTTTTTGAATAAATTTGTGCATAACTCTGTGGATAGCGTATTTTGTACAGGCAGGGTTTTAGATGGGCTTCTTTATAAAAAGGAAGAGGGGTCCGGGGGGAAACCAAAGCCTTTCGGTCAGGCAGATGAAAAGACCGAACATTTTCTATGTTTCGTTTAAAACAAAGAAGCAAAAACCTTTCAGTAAAACTTCCTTTGTTTCAAATATAGATCGGCCGATCGAATGTTTTATTAAACGGGAACAGAAAACACAACCTGCTCACATTATCGTTAAGGAAGACGGGCCTTTTTATGGGGCGCTTCCATACGGTAGGGAGTGGTTGTGTATAGTGTCGCACAATATATCTTTTGCGACGTGGTGGATAAGGAAATAAGAACGCCTAACGGAATAGGCCTAGAATGCTTGCTTTGAGGTATCCTCCGAGTGGCACAAGATAGTTAAGCCACAAGTCCCTAAGGATACTAAGGATCTTTTGAGCGAACGGATTACTGCTCGTCATCGTGTGCAGATCGACATTTAAATACGCAAGCATTGCTACACCAACAATGATGATAAAAATAATTCCGGTAAACCCACGCTGTCTTGATAAGGTCTTTTTCATATAATATGTTAAGTCTACGCTCTTTTTAGAGATAATCCAGCGGATTAAGATATCCATTGAGCGCTGAAATAGGCATCGTATAAGTGCGCCCACTGCATGCCTTACTCGGACGATTCTCAATCTTAACTGCAGCGGCCGCAAAAACGGTCAAGTGTAGATGCGGACCAGTCGAGTAGCCAGTATTGCCACTGTAGCCAATAATGTCACCCGTAGAGACAACGTCATTTTTTGACACCTTAATGAGGGACAAGTGTGCATAGAGACTCGCGAGTCCATTATTATGCTTGATGAGTACCCACCTGCCATACGATGCCCCAGGACAGGTGATGTCGGTGTCACCCGTACCTATCACCGTACCGCCGAGCATTGATTTCACTTTTGTGCCGACCGATGTGCCAAAATCTACACCATTGTGCCCACTACCATTATACGCGCCGCTTTTTGCAAATTCCGTATTGCCAAAATATTGTGTAATATGGACATCATTAAGTGGCGCTGAAAATACTTTCGTTCCCCGTGGCGGAATCGAGGTTGGATCAAGGATGAACTTGAGTGTTGACTCATAGTCATGCAATTCTTTTTCGAATGCATCCTTGAGCGCAATCTTTTGGTTGAGGATCTTTGTGTATTCTGATTCCTTGTTACTCGTTTGGGCCAAGATCTGCGAAGTCGCTTTCTTGTTGTCATCGGCTATTTTCTTGCGATCGCCAAGTTCGCTCTTGAGTCCTAGGAGATTCTTCTTTTCTATTTTTTGCACAGTATGCTTCCCTTCCAATTCTGATTTGAGCGTCTTGAGAGCATCGACATTGGGCGCAACTTCGGCATTGAATTGACCGAGGGTCTCCAAGTCGTTCCACACCCCCGAGAAGCTTTCGCGCGAGAGCGCAACTTCAGCAAGGGACATGGCCTCCTGTTCATTTATGACGCGGAGCGCTTCAATGAGTGCAGCAACGCGCGAATCGATCTGATCTTCTTTATAGGAGATCTCTGTGTCGAGCTGGCGAATCTTGATGTCGGCGGTGTCAACCTTTGTTTGTGTGATACGCAGGTCGGTGTCGAGCTTTTTGCGCGTGGCATCAAGTACGGCAATCGCGTTCTTGAGCGTCTTTTTTTTTGCGTTCAGCGTGGTAATGTCCCCCTGGTACTGCTTTATCTCTTGTTCAAGTTTTTGGATCTCGCTCGTCTTGGAGGATATCTTTTGCTGCAATTCATCGACCGTCTGCGCCCGAGCAAACAAACCGGCACCAAGAAGTCCTGTGCCGATGATGCTGATCACGAGAAATTGATAGAGGGAGGTGCGTGGCATAGGTGGTTACAAAGAAAGGATCTGCCGTGCGTGCTCGATACGGCGCAAGGTTATCTCTTTGCCGAGAATCCCCGCAAGCGTAAACGGGTCAGGAGACTTGTCGCGTCCTGAGAGTGCATAGCGAAGCGGCCAAAGCACATTTCCCCTGCCCGCTTCGGTCGCATAATCCCAAAGGGCTGCCTTGATCTCCTCTGCGGTAAAATCTGCAGGAACTATTCCTTGCAATAATTCTGTTACCTTGTCAAGATGTGCCTTTGCCCGCGCGGGGTCACGTTCATCTTTCCACAAGAGCGCATCGCGCTCGTAAGAAGGATCGACAAAAAAGTATCCTATCTCTCCCCCATCAGCGAGTGCGGCAACTTCACCAAACGCACTGATGCGCTCGAGGATGATCGGAACGATTGTTGCAAAAAGTTCCGGGTTCTTATGCGCCTCTGCGCGAAGATCTTCAGGCAAGCGCGAAGCTATCTCCTCCCCTGCCCTCTCGACGGGAAGAAACTTCATATAGTGTTTGTTGAGCCACTTGAGCTTTTCGATATTGAACACCGCGCCGGCCTTGTGTATTTTTTCAAGCGTAAAGAGCTCGAGCATTTCTTTGAGCGAAACGATCTCCTGATCATTGCCAGGGTTCCACCCCATGAGTGCGACAAAATTAAGAATTGCCTCGGGTAAATATCCCTCATCGCGATATTCGGTAACCGCAAGCGCGCCGTGCCTCTTGGAGAGCTTTGACTTGTCCGGCGCAAGGATCATCGGCAGGTGTGTGTAGGATGGACGTGGCGCGCCGAGCGCTTCCTGGATGAGGATCTGGCGCGGCGTATTTGAAATACCATCATCGCCACGAATGATATGCGTGACTCCCATCTCGAAATCATCGACGACGACCGCAAAATGATAGAGCGGAGACTCGAGATCTTTTGCGATCACAAAGTCGCCAAGCTCGGTCGTATCAAAAGAAATATCGCCACGCACCTCATCGCGAAACGTTACGACACGCCCCGGGTTTTTGAACCGTATGACACTCGCTCGCTGCCCCTCCTCTCTAGGCTCCTCCTGCGACACATATGCCGTGCCGTCGGCAATGAGTTTCTCAAGATGTTTTTTATAGATCTCGCCGCGTTCTGATTGACGATAAAATTCGTCATGCGTGAGCCCCAACCACGCGAGACCGTCCAAGATATTTTCCTCAAACGCGCGCGTAGAGCGCTCTTTGTCTGTATCCTCGATGCGCAGGATGAACTTGCCATTATGCTGTCGTGCATAGAGCCACGAGTACAACGCAGTGCGGACAGAACCGATATGGAGGACGCCGGTCGGCGAAGGAGCAAATCGTGTGATTACGTTGGTCATATATGGGTAAATTATTTTCTTGAAGCCTGGTGACGCAAGAGCACGGTGACGATCTGCTCTGCGATCTTTTCTGCCGCATCGGTGCGGGCAAACGCTCGCGCAGCCTCTTTCATTTTTTCACGCTTTGCGCTGTCTCCCATAAAAATATCGATCTCGGTCGAGAGAATACTCGAAGAAAGGTTTGACTCCTCGATGACCACCGCCCCGCCGGCGCGCGCGTACGCAAACGCATTCTTGCGCTGATGATCGTTGTTCGTCCCCGTAAGGGGAATGAGGATCGCGGGGATTCCCCAGACGGCAATCTCAAAGATCGCTGACCCTGCACGCGACACCACGACCGTAGCGGCCTCAGCGGCAAGCTTCATTGTGCTGTTGTCGAGATACCCATACACATGATAGCGTGATGCGTGCGGATTGCCCCCCAAGAGACCTCCTACCAACTTCTCAACTTCGGCAACATTTGCCTCGCCCGTCTGATGAATGACCTGATACTTCCCCACGAGCCGTGGCGCGAGTGACACCATCTGGTCGTTGATCTTGCGGGCACCCAGCGACCCGCCGATCACGAGGAGTACGGGAACATCCGGCTCAAGTCCAAGCTCTTTGAATGCATCTTTGCCGGATGGACGAATGAGCTCCTCACGAATGGGGTTACCCGTGAGCGCGGTCCGACCTTCGGGAAAATACTGCGCGGCCTCAGGGTATGAGATAGCTATCTTTTGCGCAAACTTACCCGCCCATGCATTTACGCGACCGGGAGCGCTGTCGGATTCATGAATGATGACCGGTATGCGAAAGAACCGCGCGGCAACAAGCGCCGGGAAACTCGCAAAACCACCCTTACTAAAAACAATGTCGGGATACAAAGCGAACATTTGGAACAGTGCTTTGAATGCGCCCCACGCCGTCTTAAAGGGGTCGATAAAATTCTGCAAAGAAAAATAAGTTCGTAGCTTGCCCGCGGTCACCTGTTTGAAAATGATCTTATTGTCATAAAGGAGTCGCTCGTCATATGGCTCCGTCGACATGTAGATGAATTCCGCGTTGGCGATCTTTTCTCGCTGGAGAAGCGTATTCAATTTTTGCGCCACGGCAATGATCGGATAAAAATGTCCCCCTGTGCCCCCGCCGGTAAAAATTATTTTCATATGTCTTTATCTTAACCCGCCTAACTTTTAAGAAGAAAGAACCAGGCTGTTATTTTATCATTATACATCATTTCTACTTCGTGCCCTATTGATGTTTGTTGAAAGTTTGGTGGGTAAATCTTGAAATATTGAGAAGGATGCCGATCTCGAGAAAGGCAAAAAGGAGGGCTGAACCGCCATGACTCACAAAGACGAGAGGGACTCCCGTAAGGGGAATGAGTCCGAGCATCGCCGCAATATTCGCAAACGACTGCGATACGATCAGTATAACAATTCCGACCGCCAAAAGTCCACTGAAGCCGTCGGGGGTGTTTCGTGCGATCTGGAGCCCGCGAATGCTAAAAAAAAGAAAGAGAATAATGAGAATCACCCCACCCGCAAAACCAAACTCCTCGCCCGCCACGGCAAAGATCGAGTCGCCGGTCGGTTCAGGAAGAGAGCCGAATTTTTGTATGCTTTGACCAAACCCTCGCCCCGTGATCCCGCCCGAACCGATCGCCAGAAGCGACTTTTGGATCTGGTAGCTTGCCCCCTGTGCGTCGCGCGACGAATCAAAAAAGGTGAGCACTCGCTCTTTGACATACGGTTTTACCATAGCCAAAGCGCCAACCGCAAGCACGGCAATGATAATCAGGAGGAAAAAATGGCGCAACTTTGCTCCGCTCGCGATCAGCATTGCCAGGAGTGCGACAAAAAGCACGGCGAGTGTCCCCGTATCAGGTTCGGAAAGGAGCACGGCAGCCGGGAGGGCAACAACTCCGAGAAACGCCCCGACCGCATATTTTAATGTTCGTATGCGCTCTTTCAAGAGTGGCAGGAGTGCGGCAAAATAAATGACTGTTGCGAGTTTGAGCACCTCGGAAGGCTGAAATGAAGTGAATCTGAGGTCTATCCATCGGTGAGCCCCGCCATGTGCAAAGCCGACACCTGGGACAAATACCAAAAGCGACAAGAGGATCGATCCGATAAAAATATGGAGGGCATATGTGCGCACCAATTTGAGCGGCGTAAAAAGCGCGGCAAAGAGCGCCCCAACCCCCAAAAAGAGTCCGAGTACGATCTGATCAAAAAAAAGATTCTCGAAAGAAAACCCCTTGCGCGCAAAAAGTCCGAATGAGGCAGACATAAAAATAAAAAGTCCTGCTAAAATAAGAAGGATAGTGACGCCCAAAAATACTTTGTCTATGGTGGGTATTTTTTTCATCCTATCAGTGCGATTATCGTCCCCATAATGGCGAACACGACCGAGAGCACCCAGTACCGCATCACGACCTTGTACGAGGGCCACCCGAGTGCCTGGAAATGGTTGTGGAGTGGTGCTACCAAAAATACTTTCTTGCCATGCCGAAATCGTTTTGAGGCTATCTGAATGACACTCGATGCACTGGTAGCGATGAGGAGAAAGGCGATAACGGGAAGCACGACGACCGCTTTGGTAAGGAATGCCACCACCGTGAGGGAGGTCGTGAGCGCCATCGTTCCCGTCTCAGAATTAAAGAACCGCGCGGGCGGAATATTGAACCACAGGAATGCCAGGAGTCCGCCAACCACAACACTCGAGAACGCCGCAAGGTCAACCTGCCCCTGCGCGAATGCAATGACCGCATATGCCGAGAATATCGATGCGAAGACCCCTCCCGAAAGTCCGTCGATGCCGTCGATGATCCCACCTGAGTAAATACCGATCATAAAAATAATAAAGAGCGGAATGAACCAGAACCCAAGATTGGCGTCACCGACGAACGGAACATGAATGCTATCCATACCGAGCTTTGTATAGAACCACCACGCGCCAGCTGCTGCGAGAGAAAAAACAAACGCGAGCCGCACGCGAAGAGAAAGTCCACCCCCCGCATAGGTCCCCGCCTCGCGACATACGAGATAGTCATCGATCAAACCAAAGAGCCCGCCAGCAACCAAGGCAAACAAAGGGAGCCATGTCCGCTCGCGCGAAAGGAATGAAAGTTTTGCAAAAGCACTTTCGGGGAAAAGTGCGGAAAGGGCAAAAAAGAGTATCGTTGTGGACAGCACCGAACCCCACACTACCACCCCACCCATGCGAGGAGTCTTCCTTTCCTCGTCGTTATGGAGCTTGCTCGAAATGGTTGCCTCCCCCCCACCGAGCGCCGTTTTTACGCTCGTTTTCTTCCACATCTTGTGACGATACAAAAACCCCGTCAGAATCGGTGTCGCAAGGATACCAATAACAAACGAAGCGGCAGTCGGCAAAAGGATTTTTACAACATCAATAGGCATATATACGCCCATTCTAGCAAAAAAGAGCACTCAAATAAAGCACCTTACTCCAGCGCCTTGAGCGTTGCTTGGGTTAGCGCGTGCATGTCTTCGAAACGGCCTTTGTAGGTGGAGCCGAGGACAACGGCGACGACGGGGTGACCAAGCCCAATATCAAAGATGATGGCGAGGTTCCCACCCGCAAGGTCGGTGTATCCAGTCTTTGAGGCGACGAGTCCGGCATAGCGTCCGGCGGCTTCGTTCGTATTCGGCAGGATATGCGCGATCTTATCCTGCGAAGTGATACGAGCGTCCTTGCGCGCGGTGATCTCGAGTGTCTCGGGATATGTTTGCCAGAGGGTCGCCATCAGGGTTGCCACATCACGCGCCGATCCGTACCCGCCCGCTATTGGGACCGTTGCGGGTGAGGCGTTTTTTGCAGGGTCAACGTCGAGCCCTGACTCATTAAAAAATTCCATGGTCGAGGAGCCCAAGGTTTTTGCTTTTTCATTCATCATGCTCACAAATTTTGCACGAGCACCCGTGATATCCCCACCAGACAGTCCATTTGCACCGACAAACCCCGCAATCGCGTGCGCCGCATCGTTGGACGAGATGAGTAGCATCACGTTAAGGAGGTCGCCCATGCGCCACCGCTCTCCAGGACGAAGCCCCGTGTCCCCCTCGGTAGCAAGGTCGTCCTTGCTGAGCGTAATGACAACATCATTACGCATATGATCGCGCGCGACGAGCGTCGTCATGAGTTTCGTCACCGAAGCAAGGGGAAGCTTTTCATTTTCGTTTTTCGCAAAGAGTACTTTTTTTGTCGCAAGGTCAAACACGTACGCCGCGTGCGCCTCGAGAGAAATACCGGCAAAAGGATCAGGTTTTGGAGCGACCTTTTCCTCTGCGCGCACCCCTGCGACCTGCGACTTGCCCTCCAATGCAAACGAAAGAAATCCCTGGAGCGAGAGCACGACCAGCGCTCCCCCGCCAAGGACGAGAGCAATCGCTTTAAGCCTCTTCGCTCCTATCTCCGTCATGTTCTTCTTCGTATTCATTCGACTCCTCTTTGTTCGTATCTTTAAATTCTTCGACGGCGGCTCCTACCCCTTCGTATTCGGGCAAGTCCTCAACACGGCTAACGCCCATGTACGAAAGGAGCTCAAACGTCGGGCGGTACATCGTACTCCGCGCCGTACTACCCTCGACCTTTTCAATGAGCCCACGCACGAGGAGACTGCGCAAAATATAGTTTGAGTTCACTCCGCGAATATAGTTGACCTCGCTTCTCGCGACCGGTCCGCGGTACAGCACGATGGCAAGCGTCTCGAGTCCCGCCTTACCGAGGTCTTTTGAGAGTTCTTCTTTGATGAGTCCCTCGATTACCACACCCATTGTCGACTCGGTGCCAAGCATCACTTCGTCACCATTACGCATCACCACAATACCGCGACGGGCATTTTTGAGCGCCATGTCGAGCGCGTCTACCCCTGCCTGCGCCTCCTCCTCAGAAACCTTGAGCATGCCTGTAAGCGAGCGCACCGTAACCGGTTCGCCTTTGAAAAAGAGGAGTGCCTCTATGCGTGCTGATATGTCGAGTTGGTTATCCATTTTTATATTTGGTATCTTAGCATAATTTAAGCCATGAATCCCCCTATAGACGTATAATGTACTATAGTACATTATACGTCTATAGGTCTTTTTTGTAATTTAAAGTAGCATACTACCCCGTCACTCCGTACCGTGGTGTGTCGACCACGTTGGTCTCCATGTGAATGTCCTCTGTTTGCTCATCCTGCGTGACCGAGATCATTCCCTGCTTCACGAGCTCGAGCATGGCGAGGAAACTCACGATGACATTTACCTTTTCCTCCTTCCCTACTCCCGCAAATTCACGGAAGCTCATTTTGAAATTGCTCGTGATGCGCTCCGCGAGTTTGTCCATCACTTCTTCAAGCGAGATGACTTTTTTCACGATGACTTTTGGCAGCGTGACTTTTTTTGGGAACCGCGCAATGACATCCTGCATCGCCGCAAAGATGCCCGGCGACTTGATCTCTTCGCTCGGGGCAAATACTGCCTCACGTACGCGCGATTGACCCTTGGGGAACATGACCTCCGCACCAAAGAGGCTTTTTACATGGACACTAAGCTCGCGAATGCGTTGATATTCCTTGAGTCTACTTTCCAGCTCCTCGATATCCTGCTTTTCCTCCACGGTCAGGTCAAGGGTCGGCAGAAGTGACTTGGATTTTATGAGGATGAGCGTTGACGCGACAATGAGAAAACTCGAGACAAAGTCGACGGGCAACTTCTCAAAGCTTTTCAAATGCGCGATGTAGTCATCCGCCACCGTCGCGAGCGATATCTCGTTAATAAAAAGTTTGCGCTTTTCAACCAGGTCAAGCAGGAGCTCAAGTGGCCCCTCAAACGTCTCTGTTTTTACTTGGTAGTCGCTTGGCATAATAATTTAATTAGCTTCCTGTATCGCACGTAAATCCTCAGCTAAACTTTTAATTTTTTCTGGGTCCATGAGAGGCCCTCCAGCAGACGGGAACCATCCTTCATATTTCTCAAACCAAAATTCCTGTCCGCTCGGCATCTGCTTCCAAATACCTTTTTTCAAATGTTCTGTTCCATGAAAAGGTGAGAGTTTTATATGTGCATGATCTATACCCGTACCTTCCATCATCAGCCCAACTCTTCCCACATCATCATAATGCTTTTCAAGAATCGTTGAAACTTTTTTAGCAGCAACAATAAATTTCTGCAAAACGTCATCGGGCATTTTTAACACATCACTCCCGTAATGCTCCTTGGGTATCACACAGCTAAAACCTGGGGTGTTGGGATCAATAGCAAGAAATGCAAAGAACTCATCGTCCTCCCAAAATTTTCCATAGCTCTGCCTCTCCCCCGCTACGATAGCGCAAAAGATGCACTTGCCGTCTTTTGTTTTTGCTTCGTAATTTACCATAGGTTTTACTCCCCGTGAGAGAGGAGGTTGTCGATGCGGTTCAGGTCGCGAGGGAAGAGGGCGGCTTGTTTGACGTTCTCAAGACCGAGGAGCTTTGCGGTGACACGCTCGAGGCCGATACCAAAACCGCCGTGTGGTGGCATGCCGTATTTGAAGGCCTGCAAGTAGTAGCGGAACTTTTCGGGGTCGAGTCCCTTGCTCTCCATTGAGCTCACAAGCTTGTCATAGTTATGAATGCGCTGTGCAAGGGTCGTGATTTCCACGCCACGGAAGAGCAGGTCGGCACCACGTACATAACCGGGATCAGTCTCGTCCTCGTGCGTGTAAAATGGGCGCTTTGAGAGGGGGAAATGCGTAACAAAGATAAAGTCCGAGTTCCAGGTCTTCTTGGCATACTCGCAGAGGAAGCGCTCGTGTGCGGGCTCGAGGTCAGGCTCCTTGGTGCAGTCCTCGCCTGTTTCTTTTTTAATGATCTCCTGTGCTTCGCGAAGCTTGAGTGCGGGGATCTTTTCAGGTACTTCAGGGATCTCGGTACCAAAGAGTTTGAACTCATCGGCGCATTTCTCGCGAAGCTCTTTCATAATGTACGAAAGAATACGGTTCTCCATATTCATAATGTCGGTGTGGTCCTTGATGAAGCCCATCTCGATATCGAGGCTCGTGTATTCATTCAAGTGGCGCGTCGTGCTGTGCTTTTCTGCGCGGTACACATTGCCTGTCGAAAAGACGCGTTCAAAGACACCAACCATGATCTGCTTGTAGAGCTGAGGGCTCTGTGCAAGGTGTGCAGTGTGACCAAAGTACTCGAGACTAAAAGAGTTTGCGCCACCCTCGGCATCTTCGCCAATGAGCTTTGGTGCCTGAAACTCGGTAAAGCCCTCGCCGACGAGGAAGTTACGGAACGCATGGATGATGGTCGCCTGCACCTTGAATACTGCATGGGCTTTTTCAGCACGGAGCGTGAGGGGTAAGTAGTCGAGATATGTATCGAGGTTCACTTCGGTACCAAGCTCGAAAGGAAGCTCTGCCGCTTCGCAGAGAACACTGCCACTAAGCATCTCGATCTCAAGCTCGCCATTAAGTACCCCTGCCTTTATCATTCTCTCAGGGCGAGCATTCACCTTGCCGCGCACTTCAATGACCCACTCGGGGCGCACTTTACTGGCGAGCTCGATGGACTCAGGGTTGTTAGGGAGCGCCACCATCTGCACTTTGCCCGTGCGGTCGCGGAGGTCGAGAAAAATGAGCTTGCCATGGTCACGACGAATATCCACCCACCCAGCAATGGTGACCTCCTCCCCTATCTTGTCCTTCAAATCTTTGATGTATGTGCGTTCCATATGGTTAGTGGTAAATTTCTTTTTTAACTTCTTCGAGGGCTTGGTGGTGTGTTGCTTCTTCGGCGAGGCGTTCAAGGATCGCGGGGTTTTCTGCTACAAGTTCCCCGAAATCATTTGCATGCTCTCCTATCCAGGTGATGAGGTCTTGCCCGGATTCTTTCGCAAGCTCCATCTGCGCCATATTGCGCGCTCGCTGGAGTGCTTCGGTATGTCCATCTGTTACTTGTTCCATGCTTCCCATATTATTTTAAAGTGAGCCCTACTTTCTCGCGCACCTCCTGCATCATCTTTTGTGCCTGCGCGCGAGCGACCTCGCCACCCTCGCGGAGGATTTGCAAAACCATCTCCGGGTCACGTGCAATCTCCTCGCGACGTGAGCGCAGTGGTGCAATGAACGCACGGAGGTTGTCTATCAAAATTTCTTTAGCCTCCTTGTAGCCAATACCGCCCTCGAGATAACGCTTGCGTACCTCCTCTAGGTTGTCTGCCTGCAGGAGCTCGTGAAAGGCAAACACTTTACAGGTCGCAGGATCCTTGGGCTCATCCACGCCTTTTGAGTCTGTCGGAATACTCATCACCGCTTTTTTGATTTCCTCGTCTGAAGCAAAGAGTCCAATGACATTGCCGTAACTCTTGCTCATCTTGCGTCCATCGGTGCCGGGCACGGTTTTCACCTCTTCCGTAATCATCGGCTCGGGCACTTTGAATGTCTCGCCGAAAATACGGTTAAACTTTTGCGCCGTGTCGCGCGCGATTTCAATATGCTGCTTTTGATCAAGACCAACCGGCACCACATCTGCGTTGTACATCAAAATATCCGCCGCCATCAGAATAGGATAATCAAAGAGCCCAACATTCACCTCTTTGTTTTTTGCCTCTGCGTCTTTGTAGGCGTGTGCACGCTGAAGATACGGCACCGTGGTAATAGTATTAAATATCCATGCAAGCTCCGTCACCTCGGGCACATCCGACTGCAGGAAAATTGTTGTCTTTTTTGGGTCAACACCAATGGCGAGATAGTCCATCACGAGGTCAAGGGTAAGCTTACGCAAAAGCTCCCCGTCCGACACGCTGGTGAGCGCGTGATAGTTGGCAACAAAAATAAACTGGCGATAGTCGCTCTGATGGTCCACAAACTGGCGCATAGCGCCAAAATAGTTACCAATATGAGCCGTCCCCGTTGGCTTCACCCCCGAAAGTAGCGTTTTTTGCATTTACCTATCTTAGCAGAAAAATCACGTATCATAAAGGGGTTTTTGTTTATTGTAATACCAAAGCGAAAATGACACCCCCTCCAAAGTTAAAATGACACCCCTGTCATAAATAGTACCATTGAGCATATTAGCTAAAACATATATGCCATGGAAGAAACCAAACTCA
>Ga0315281_10005506_pt1 | contig 18116 bp, 16 predicted proteins | sample YL17G07_0_MG_FD_204540 | JGI IMG/M metagenome (GOLD analysis project Ga0315281, IMG submission 204540) | Sediment microbial communities from Yellowstone Lake, YNP, Wyoming, USA - YL17G07_0 | ecosystem: Environmental > Aquatic > Freshwater > Lake > Sediment | place: USA: Wyoming | collected...
CCGGATGAGGTAGTTCTCCCAGAGAAGCCAGAGCCCGAGGTTGACGCCGCGGAGGCGGAGCGGCGCCCCGGCGCCGTCCACGATTTCCCGGCCGGCGGCATGGACGAAGCCCGGGGCCGGCCGCGGAGTTTCGCCTGACGGCGAAACTCCGACGGGACTCTGTGCGGGCGGGGTTCCGGGGGGGGCGCAGGTTCCGGCGGCGCATAGAATCCCGAGAGCGAGGACGGCAACAGTCATGGTCCATGGTCTCACGCCGGGGCCGCCGCGTGGTATCGTGCTCGGGATATGCGTTTCGGAGGACTCGCCCTCGCGTTGGCGGTGCTGGCGGGCCGGGCGGGTGGGGCCCCGGCTCCGGCGAAGGACCCGAACAAGGCCTGTTTCAGGTGCCATGCGATGGCGACGATGGCCTACCGCGACGAGCGGACCGGCCGGGTGGTGTTCCTGGCCGTCGATCCGGCCCGGTTCGCGGCGTCGAACCACCGGCGGCTCAAGTGCACGAACTGCCACCATCGCGACTTCAAGTGGTTCCCGCACCCGGACGAGATCGCGGGGGAACGGCTGCGGTGTCTCGACTGCCACCGGGACGATCCCAAGCTCCGGAAACGCGGATTCCCCGAGATCGGACGCGAGGTGGCGGCGAGCGTCCACGTCCGGAAGATGGGGAAGGCATTCGACTGCTTCGCCTGCCACGACCCCCACAGCTTCCGGCTGGCCGGCGAAGACGCCCCGTCCCTGGTCGCGGCGGCGAACGGCGTTTGCCTGTCCTGCCACGCCGCGCGGGAACGGTTCGCCTCGCTCACCGCCCGGGACTTCCCCGAGCTGGAGGCGACCCATGCGTGGCTTCCCAACGCGGCCCTGCACTGGCGGAAGAGCCGGTGCCTGGACTGCCATCTCGGGGAGAAGCCCGCGGCGCGGGAACACATGATCCTGCCGGCGAAGAAGGGCGTCCGGGACTGCGTCGGGTGCCACAGCCGGAACTCGGTCCTGTTCACCCAGCTCTATCGGCACACGGCGAAGGAGTCGCGGTCGAGGTTCGGGTTCGTGAACGCCGCGCTCCTGAACGACGCCTACGTGATCGGGGCCACCCGAAACCTCCTCGTGGACCGGATCGCGCTCGCCGTTCTCGAGCTCGCGCTCGGCGGCATCGCGGGCCACGCCATTCTGCGCTGGCGGGGAAGGAGGAAGGACGAATGAAGGCGAAGGCGGCTCCGCCCCTCTATCCCGGCTGGCTCCGGGTCTGGCACTGGGCCACCGCGCTCCTCTTCCTCGTGCTGGCGGCGACCGGGTTCAGCATGCACTTCGCGAGCCCGCAGGCTCCCGTGATCCCGTTCGGGGCCGCCCGGGTGGCCCACAACGCGGCCGCGATCGCGATCCTGGCTCTCTGGGCGCTCTTCGTCGCCGTTAGTGCGCGGACCGGTCACTGGCGGCAGTACGTCCCGCGGCTCCGGGGCCTCCTCGGCAGGTGCTTCCGGCAGGCGCGGTGGTACCTGGTCGGGGTCTTCCGCGGTGCCCCGCATCCCTACGAGCCCTCGGCGGCCTCCCGGTTCAATCCGCTCCAGCGGCTCACGTACCTTGCCCTCATGTACGGCTGGTTCCCCGTGACCGGGATAACCGGCCTTTTCCTGCTCTTCCCCGAAGCGGCACCCGACCGAGTGCTGGGATGGGGCGGAATCTGGCCGATGGCCGTCGTCCACGCCCTCGCCGCATTCGCGGGGACGCTTTTCCTGATCGGCCACGTCTACCTCGCCACCACGGGGAACACGACGTGGGAGTACTGCCGTTGCATGATCATGGGATCGAGCTCCGAGCCGGCCCGGAGGATCCGGTGAGCCCCCGGCCCGCCGCCTCGCGCTGGCTCGCCGTCGTGGACGGCCGCTGGGGGAGGATCGTGAGGTACTCGGTCGGCGGCATCCTCGTCCTCTGGGTCCTCTTCGCCCTCGGCTACCCCGTCGCGTTCGAGTGGTACACGGGGGTCACGAATCCCCGGCTGACCTACCCGAACAGCAAGTCCGTCACTCCGCAGGAGTTCGACCGGATCGCGGCCGAGCTCACGCACGAGGCGAGGCTCCGGGCCGCGGAGGCCGCCACGAAGACCGAGACGACCGGGTTCTCGCGCCGGATCAAGATCCAGCTCCGGATGGCCGTCCGGTCGGCCGAGCCCGGGGCGGGGCTGGACCACATCGGGCACTTCCGCGACGCCGGGATACTCAGGTACGAGGGCCCGGCCACCTGTCTCAAGTGCCACCGGACGATGAAGGTCCGGGACGCCGCCGGATGCGTCCGCACCGCGGCCGGAGTCCGCGTCGTGAATACGCTCGACGACGTCGTCGACACCATGCACTTCAAGTTCCAGGCGATGGCCGGCGGGTTCACGACGGTCGGGTACGACGGCCGCGAGGTGAACGCCAAGGGCCGGCCGATCCCGGTCGGCAAGATCGACCGGGCATGCGGGATTCCCGGGAGCTTCTCGTGGACGGGGTGGGCGGCGCTCATTCGGAGCAAGCCTGCGCGGAAGCAGGGAGAGACCGTGGTGCGGAGCGAGGGATGCGGCCAGTGCCACGTCGGCGGCAACACCCACCCGGCGACCGAGAAGATGATGCCGATCGGCGACGTCCCGGCCCGGACGAAACAGGGCATCGACTGCCTGATCTGCCACTCCCGGGCTTACGACATGAACGAGCGGTTCGTCGTCGCGGGGAAGGGCGGCCGCCGGTGGAACCAGGACCGGTCGTTGAAGGCCGCACTCGCGGCGGGGAAACCCACGAGCGACAACTGCCTCCTCTGCCACCAGCACAACATGGGCGGCGACCTCTACCCCGCGAACGCGGCGGGGACGGCGCTGGGGCGTCAGCACCAGCGCCTACTGCACGCGGGGGCCAAGCGCGGCAACGGGTTCAGCCCGGCTTCCGACGTCCACGCGGCGGCGGGAATGCTCTGCACGGACTGCCACATCCCGCGGGGGCACAAGATCCCGCGCGGGACCCGGGGCACCGATCTCGTGGGCAACGACCTGCCGGGACGGGTGGTCGAGTGCGAGAACTGCCACACGGCGGCGCCGCACACGCGGGACAAGAAGACGCGCGCGTTCCTGAACGCGCACGTGGACCGGGTCGCGTGCGAGGCGTGCCACATCAAGGAGCTCGAGCGCAACAGCGTCGTCCTCCGGGACTGGGTCCACCCGACCTGGAATGCCGAGGAGGGGATCTGGACTCCCACCGACGTCCTCAAGTCCGGGGACCCCGGCGTCGGGTTCACGTTCCTGTGGTTCAACGGGTACGGGACCTTCCTCGCGAACGCCCTCGGCACCAACCCGTCCGCGCCGGATGCGTACGACCCGCTCATGAACCAGATGACCCGGCTGTCTCCGCGGGCCCGGGCGCTATTGGAGGAACGCGCGGCGCCGCTCGCCCGGCGGTACGGATTCAGCCTCGCCGCCTACGTCCGGGCCGCGAGCGACACCCTCTCCCAGCTCCCGCCGGACCTGCTGGCCGACCGCCGCCGGATCGTGGACGAGCGGCTCCGGCCGGTCATGAACCGGGGCAAGAGCCGGCTGTATCCCTTCAAGCTCTTCAACGCGCTCATGTACGAGGACATGGGGAACAAGGGGCCGTTCGGGGCCATGATCCTGCCGTTCGACTACTCCGTCTACGACGAGACCGGGGACACGGCCGCCGCGGTCCGGACCGCGATCCAGCACCCGATCGTCAAGCGCATGTACCAGTGGCCGTTCAAGGTCTACATGATGGACGAGTTCATGCGCTACTTCGGCGTGCCCGCCTGGTCCGCGTCGTTCCCGATGGCGAAGGGGAAGCTCCGGGGCGTCGAGACCCACTGGATGCGGCAGATGGGAACCCTCATGGTCAACCACGGCATCCAGCGCCAGGGCCGGTGGTGCCACGACTGCCACAAGGCGGGGGGAGTCATGGATTTCCGCGCCCTGGGCTATCCCCCCGACCGGGCCGCCGAGCTGGAGGACCTCCCCGAACTGCGCGAGGGAGCGCTGGGAGAGCGGTAACCTTGGGTCGCTCGTGGATCGTGCTCGTCGCCGCCCTGCTGGGGTGGATGTTCGACGGGCTCGAGATGGGGATCTTCCCGCTGGTGGCCCGGCCCGCGCTCCAGGACCTCCTTGGCCGCAGCGACGACGCGCTCGTCGGGCTCTGGATGGGCCGCATTACCGCCCTCTTCCTGGTCGGCGCCGCGTTCGGCGGCGCGCTCTTCGGCTGGCTGGGCGACCGGATCGGCCGCGTCCGGTCGATGACCTTCTCGATCCTGACCTACTCGCTCTTCACCGGGGCGTGCTGGTTCGCGACCATGCCGTGGCACCTCGGGGCCCTGCGGTTCGTCGCCGCCTTGGGCATGGGCGGGGAGTGGTCCCTCGGCGTCGCGCTGGTCATGGAGATATGGCCGCGGCGGCATCACCCGCTCCTGGCGGGCATCATCGGCGCCGCCTCCAACGTCGGGTTCGCCCTGATCGCGGTGGCCGGGCTCCTGTGGCCGGTCCGGGCGGACTCCTGGCGGTGGGTCATGCTCGCGGGCGCCTTTCCAGCGCTCCTAGTGTTTTTCATCCGGCTCTGGGTGCCGGAATCCGAGCGCTGGCAGGCGGCGGTCCGGCGGGGTCCCGGGCGCCCGGTCGCGGCCGTCCTCTCGCCGCCGCTCCTGGGCCGTACGGTGCTGGGTGTCATCCTTGCCTCGGTCGCCCTGGTCGGGACCTGGGGCTCGGTGCAGTGGATCCCGCTCTGGGTGGACCAGCTCACGGGCGGGGCCCAGCCGGACGCGAAGGCATGGAGCCAGGTGGCATCGGCGCTGGGCGCGGTCGCGGGGTGCGTCGCGGGAGGCTGGCTGGGCGGCAGGATCGGCCGGCGGCCCGCGTACTTTGGGCTGTGCCTTGCCTCCCTGCTCCTGTGCGCGTGGCTCTTCCGCGGGTTCGCGGCCTACTCGCCGGCCCTGCTCGGAGCGGTATTTCTCGTGGGGGGCGTCACGGCTTCGTTCTACGGATGGCTTCCGCTATACCTGCCTGAGCTGTTCCCGACCGCCGTGCGCGCGACGGGGCAGGGACTGAGCTTCAACCTCGGCCGCATCCTCGCGGCCGGCGGCGCGCTGTACTCGGGCGCCCTCGTCCATGGCGTCTACGGCGGCTCCTACGCGCGCATGAGCGCGACCGTGACCCTCGTCTACTTCGCGGGCCTGCTCATGATCTGGTTCGCGCCGGAAACGAAGGGGAAGCCCCTCCCGGATTGACGGCTCTTCCTATAGAAACAAATGCTTCAGATTCATGACGTCGCGGTACGGGACGACACCCAGGAGTTTGTCGTTCCCGCCCGTGATGGGAAGCGCCCGGAAGCCGTAGCGGGCGAACATCTGTGACGCCTCGCGCAGCGTGCTCTTCTCGTCGAGGTGGATGACGTGCGTGGTCATGAGGTCGCGCAGAAGTTCGTGGTCCCCGGCCTGGAGCAGTTCCTTGAGATCGACGACGCCGAGGAGCGTGTTCGCCTCGTCAACGATGTAGAGGTACATGATCACGTCCTTGCCCTTCGCGGCGGCCTGGAACTGGTCCCGCGCCTGCCCGGCGGTGAGGTCCGGCGGAAACCGGAGGTAGTCCCCGATCACGTAGTCCAGGATCCGCTCCTCCTGCTTGTCGAGGATGGACTCGATCTTGGCGGCCTCCTCGCGGTTCTTGAGAAGCTTCAGGATCGCCTTGGCTTCGCGCCAGTGCAGGACGGAGAGGATGTCGGCGGCCTGGCCCGGGGTCATCTCGCCGATGAGCCGGGCGGCCTTGTCGGACTTCAGCGACACGACAAGGTCGCGCTGGACGCGCGGGTCCATCTCCTCCAGGGTCTCGGAGGCGTGGTCGGTATCCAGTTTCTCGAACAGGGCCGTCCGCTGGTCGGGGTCCATCTCCTCGAGGATGTCCGCGAGGTCCACGGGGGGCACTTCCGACAGCTTGTCCTTGAGGACGCTGAGCTTGACGTTCCCGGCGAAGCTGTCGATCTGGTCCGGGAGCGGCTGGACGTAGGACCAGGCCAGCGTCTGCTCCTTGATCTTGTCGGCGAGGGCGTAGATGAAGTCCGCGAGCCTCTTGAGCCCGATCCGGCGCAGGAGGCCGTACCGGCTGAGATCCACGGCCGTAACGAAGAGCTTGCCGTGGCGGAGGACGAGCTGGACGTCGTAGACCATGGCGACTTCCCGGTCCTCGGTGTCCAGGACCTTCTTGTCCACGATGTAGTCCTTGAGGAGAACCGCACCCTCGGGCGGCTTGCCTTGGTAGGCCTCGAGGGTCTCAATGTCCGCCTGGATCCCGCCGGCTTCCGGCATCCGCACCTTCTCCCAGGGGACAAGGAGGGCGGGGTCGCCGAACGGACGGGAGACGCACGCGTGCGTGACCTCGGCGATCTTGCCCTTGTCGGAGATGACGCAGTCGGCGAGGTAGCCGATCCTGCGTCCCTGCCACCACACCCGGCTACCGAGGAGCTCGCTCAGGAAGAAGGTCCTCTCGGGCACGGTGACGCCCGAAACGGTCGTCTTCGGAGTTTCGCCGGGCGGCGGAACTGCGGCGGGGGACGGGATCTGACTCATGCCACCTCCGGCCTCTATAGGACCACGCTCAGGAACTTGTACGCGAGAATGCACGTCATGAAGAAGAGGTAGAACCGCAGGAAAGTCAGCGTGAACCGTACCGCCGGCGTCATCGGGATGCGCGGCACGGCATACCGCGCGTTGATCTCGGCGATACGTTCCCGGGCCATGGCGACGTAGCTCCCGACATGGATTTCGAAAAGGGCCAGGAGTTCACGGATCATACCGGCACCGCCGCCGTCCCGAACAGCCCGGGGAAGAGCGCCGTAAGGGCGTAGAGCGTCGACAGGACGATGATGGCCACGACGATCGTGACGTTGACGAGATTCTGCCAGAGCGTGTTCTTGTACTTTCCCATGAGCTCCTCGTTGTTGAGCAGCAGGATCAGGAAGGTCAGCGCCGCGGGGAGGAGGGTTACGGCGAAGACCTGGACGAAGAGCGTGATGAGGACGAGGGGGGCGCCGGGTATCAGGACCACGATTCCGGCGCTGCCGAGCAGGAGGAAGTAGCAGGCATAGAACCACGGGGCTTCCTTGACCCGGTGGTTGAGCGAGTGGGCCCAGCCGAAGACCTCGCCGAAGGACCAGGAACTGGCCAGCGAGATGCAGATCGCGCCCAGGAGCCCGGCGTTGAAGAGTCCGACGGCGAGGAAGGCACCGAGGAGGTGATTCACCTTCATCAGGGCCTGGGATGCCTGGGCGGCGCTGTTGATCTCGACTCCCCGGAGAAGCGTTCCGGTGACGATGACGACGAAGATGGCGACGAGCACGGTGAAGAGCGACCCCACGAAGGTGTCCACGCGCTCCCACGGGATGTCCTTCTCCTGCATCCCCTTGTCCACGACCGCGCTCTGCTGGAAGAAGACCATCCAGGGCGCGATCGTGGTCCCGATGTTCGCCATGAGCATGAAGAAGATCTGGTTGGTCATCCCGCCCGGGAACCCCGGCGCCAGGCCGCGGAGGACCTCCGGCAGGGGAGGGTGGATGATGAACGCGCACGGGATGTAGACGAGGTTGAGCGCGCAGAAGAGCAGCGCGATCTTTTCCCAGGTCCAATACCGGCCCTGCAGGACCATGACGGCCATGATCATGGTCACGACGACGACCGTGATCCATGCGGGGACGTGGAAGACGCCGAGGGCGGCGGTCATGCCGATGTACTCGGTCACCAGCGTGAGCCAGTTGACGAGAACGAGATCGAGGAGCGCGAACCAGCCCCAGCGGACGCCGAAGGAGTCGAAGATAGACTCCGCGTAGCCGCGCTTGGTGACCGCGCCCAGCCGGACGGTCATCTCCTGCACGAAGTACGCGAGGGGTCCGAGCAGGACGAGGAACCAGATCAGGTCGTAGCCGTATTTCGCGCCCGTGGCCGCGTAGGTCGTGATCCCGCCCGCGTCGTTGTCCGCGACCATGACGATGATGCCGGGACCGGACAGTATGAGGAAGAGCTGGAGCTTCTTCGCCCAGCGGCGATAAAGGTAGAAGATCCTGACGAGAAAGCTCATGGCATCAGCACGCGCATGACGTTGAAGCTACCCCAGTCTCTTCGCCCCTGTCAACCAAAAACGGTTCGTCAGACCTCGGACCAGACGGACCTCACCTTGTGCGGGAAGTGGGGCATCGCTCGCTCCGGCGACTCGAGCTCGGGGTGCCACTTCTTCTCCCACTCGAAGCTGAAGGCACCCTCGTAGCCGTCGGCCTTGAACCGGGCGAGGATCGCTCGCAGAGGCAGGTCCCCGGCCCCCAGCAGGACGTACCGGAGTTTGCCGTCGGCCAGCCGGTAGCCGTCCTTGAGGTGGCAGTAGAGGATGAACGGCTTGAGCTTGGGGTACGCGACGTCCCAGGGCTCGATTCCCGACTCCCAGGCGTTGAGAATGTCGTAGACGACGCCCAGCCCCCGGGAGTTGGCCCGGTCCATGACGGCCCGGATGAGCTCACCCGAGCACCAGTCGTCGTGGGTTTCGAGCCCGATCCGGATCCCGTCGGCCAGCGCCTCCTCGGCCAGGGGGCGCAGGGCGTCCGCGACCGTCCGGATCATGGGGGAGCGGTCGGCGCCGGGCGGAAGCTGGCCGGCGAAGCTCCGGATGAAGGGGGCCTGAAGCGTCCGGGCGAGGGCGATCAGCTGGCGCATGACGGCCTGGTTCTCCGCTATCTCGCCCGGATTGGTGAACGCGAACCGGGTGTAACCCATGATGCTGGTCACGGGGACGCCCGCGTTCCGGAACAGCGTCCCCACGCGCTCGGCCTCCTCGACGGAAGCGCCGGGGGAGAAGTGGTTGCCGTCCGGGTGCGTCCGGAGCTCGATGCCGTCGTAGCCGAACACGTGGGCGTGGTGCGCGATCGTCTCGAGCGGCCAGTCGGGGCACCCGAGGGTGTTGAGCACGACCGGCGGATGACCCGTCATGGGGCCATTATGGCAGGATTCACAGGATCTCCTCCACCCGCTTGTAGATCCTCATGCCCCGGCCCAGATAGTTCGGGATTGCGGCCGGATGGTCGAGGGAGCAGGTGTGGAGCCAGACCCGCGTCGCTCCCCAGCCCCAAGCTTCGTCGAGCGCGCGCGAGAGGAACTCGCCGCCGAGGCCCTGCCCGGTGAAGTCCGGGGCGAGCCCGAAGCTCACGATCTCGACCTCGTCGCCCTCGCGCCGGAGCTCGAAGTAGCCGGCCAGGTCGGCGCCACGGCGCGCGATCCAGGTCCTGACCGCCGGATCCTCGGCGAACTCGCGCCATTGCTCCTCGGTCCACTCGCCTCTGGCCGTCCACTTCCAGCTCCGGCCCACGAGGGCGTAGAAGGCCCGGTTGACCCGCCAGTCCCGCTCCTCCCGGATGTCGATCTCGGCGCGGGTCCAGGGCTTGCGCCGGTGCTCCGCGGGGCGCCGCATCTCGAGGAAGGTGGTGCCCAATGGGGTCCGTCAGTACTTGCGGATGTAGTCCGCGATCACGGAGTGGCCCTGGTCGGTGGCCAGCGCGGCCGCCGTGTGCCCCTGCGCGTCCCGGACCTTCGTGTCGGCGCCGAAGGCGAGCAGGAGCTCGACGAGCTGCCCGTGCCCGGCGTGGGCCGCCAGGTGCAGGGGGGTCAGGTTCTGGGCCTGCGCGTTCACGGCGGCTCCGGCCTCGAGCAGGAGCTTGGAGGCCGCGATCCGGCGGCCCGCAACGGCCGAGTGCAGGGGCGTGTTCGCCATCGGGTTGCGCGAGACCGCGTCGAGATCCGCGCCGTGCCCGATCAGGAACCCCGAGAGAGGGGTGTGGCCGAAGAAGACCGCAAGATGCAGGAGGGTCCAGCCGTCATGGGAGAACGTCCGGAGGAGTCCGGGCGTTATCGAGACGAGGTCGCGCACGACGTCCAATCGGCCGAGCGCGGCGGCCTCGAAGACGCTCACCGGGGCTCCGGCGTCCTCGAGGGCCCGCGCGATTCCGGAGGCTCCCGCGTAGGCGGCGATCATGAGGGCGGAGAACCCGTTCTCGTCCTTGGCCCGCGCGAGGGCGGGGTCTCCGCGCAGGAGTTCCTTCACCTGCTTCAAGTCCCGCGCCTGGATGGCCTCGAAGAGCTTCGCCGACCCGTCCGCGCGGCCGATCAGGAGCTCTCCTCCAGGCCGGCCCCGTTGGTCGCGATCACGTCGCGGTACCAGTGGAAGCAGCCGAGGGCCCTGACGCCGTCCCGGATCGCGCGGACAGCCGAAACTCCGTGCGCGCGTGGGCGGCGGACACGGGGATTCCGGCTCATGCCGGGCCGGCCTTTCACGGCTTGCGGGTGCCAGCCGGCCGCGGCTTGCGGGACGCGGGTCTGGGGGCGGAGGCGAGTCCGCGGTTGATGATTCGCGCGAGCCGCCTCAGCTCCTCGCGCAGCCGGGCGCGGTCGCGCAACAGAACCCCGATCTGGCGCTCGCTCGCGAACGCGTCCCGCTGGAGCCTTTTGAGCCTGGCCTCGAGGTCGCGCCGCAGGCGCCCGGAGACCGCCAGCTGGCGGGCGGTCGAGTCCAGTTTCTTCGCCTTGAGCGAGCCGTCGAGCTTCGAGTACTCGAGCTCTTTGTCGAGCTTCTGCGCGCCGACCACGAGCTCCTGGGCGTGCGCGCGGAGCTTCACGACTTCGCCGTCGCGCATGACGGCCAGAACCTTCTTCCGGTCGAGTTCCTCCAGCTCGGCGGCGCGCCGGACGGCCGACGCGGCTTCCCTCCTGAGGCGCGTCATCTCCTCGCGTGCGGCCTCCAGGCCGGCGCGCAGGGGGCCGAGCTCGTGCTCGAGCGCCCGCCGCGCGACGGCGCCCTCCCCGACTTCGCGCTCGCGCTCCGCCAGCTCCGCCGAGGCGCGGGCCACCCCCGCACGGGCGGCCTCGAGGTCGCGCGCCAGGTCCGTAAGCCGCCGGGACTGGCGCTCCGCCTCGGCACGGGCGGCCGCGAGGTCCATCTCCAGATGTTCCATTCGGCCCCAAGCCTCGATCGCGAGCGCGAAGATCTCCGCGCGGGGAACGTTGCGCTTCTGGGCCAGCCGGGCGGCCGTCTCGAGAACGCCGCCGGGAAGGTCGAGCGTCACGGAGCTCAGGCGAATCTTCCCATCACGACCCGTTATAGCAAAAAAGCCGCCCCGGCCTGATACACTATGATCCTATGAGAACCATACCGATCGTCGCACTGGGGATTGCCGCGCTGGTTCTTGCCGGTTGCGGCTCTGCGGGGGCAGTCAAGGGGGATTCAGCGGGGACGCCGGTGGCCGCGGCTGCGGCGGGATCGCCGGCGGTCGCGCCGCCGGCCGACGCGCCCGTGCTGGCGGTGTCCTCGGTCCAGGGGCAGACCGTGGACAAGGCGGAGGCGGCCCTGGTGACCGACATCATCCGCACCGAGCTCATGTCGCTCGGCAAGTACCGGGTCATCGACCGGGAACACATGGACGAGGCGCTCAAGGGCCAGGTCCTGGCGATGGCGGGCGCCACCTCGGACTCCGACGCGATCAACCTCGGAAGGCTCCTGAACGCCAAGCTCATGGGGGTGGGCACGTACGGCAAGCTCATGGGCGTCAACGTCGTGACGTTCCGGATCGTGGACGTCGAGACCGGGCTCGCGCAGCACGCGGGCACGGCGCAGGGGAAGGACCTGGACGAGCTTCGGCACGAGATCGCGAAGATGGTCAATGGCTTCTCCCGCTAGGCTTTCGGGCCTCGCCCTGCTCGCGGCCGCCGGATTGGCGTCGGCGGCCCCGCCGGGGGTCCCCCCGCCCGCGGCCGTCCTCGACCAGATGGAGGCCTCGCTCAACGCCGGCAATGCGGACGCCTTCGTCGCCTGGTTCGCGGCGGACGGGGTGATCCGGGAGCCGGCCGGTACCGTCGTGAGCGGCAAGGAACAGCTTCGCGTCTACGTGCAGGGCCTCGTGGTGCGCGGCTACCGGGTCGAATCGGGCCCCCGGACCCCCGGGGGGCCGCTCCCGGGTACCGCCACGGCGTTCAAGTGGACGGCGCGCGTCACCTTCGACGGCCTCCGGACGCTTGGCGTTGACACCGTCGACGCCAGGGCGGAGGCCGTGGTCGACCGGGGGAAGGTGGTTTCCTACACGCCCCCGTTCAGCCCGGGTTCGATGGCGATGATGGCCATGGCCGCGGCCATACGGGAGGAGGCCTTTGTCCGCGCCTTTTACGAGGACGTCGTCAACCAGGGGAAGCTCGAGGCGGCCGAGACCTGCCTCGCGCCCGGGTTCGTGGACCATGCGCCGCTGCCGGGCCGCGCTCCGAGCTCGACGGGGTTCAGGGAGGGGCTCGCGGAGCTCAAGGTGGCGATGCCCGACTTCCGCGTCGCCGTGGAGGAGGTCCTGGTCGCGGGCGACCGCGTCGTCGTGCGCTCCACGTGGACGGGGACGCACCAGGGGCCGTACCAGGGCGCGCAGCCGACCTTCCGCTCGGTTCGCGTCGGCGCGATCGACATTCTCCGGATCGAGAACGGCAGGGTCGCGGAGCGGTGGGAGCAGCTCGATTCGGGGTCGCTCGCGCGCCAGCTCGGGCTGTTCGAGCCGGCGGGTCCCGCGGCGGGGAAGCCGCAGAAGAACTCGTCGAAGAAGGGCCGGACCGGGGGAATCCTGGGCTGGCTGAACGACCTGTGAAGGAGTGACTGCCGAAGTTTGGTGACCGCCGGGCCCCCGCCCGACGCGGAGTTGCCGCGTCCGCGGGAACTCTGGGGTCCTGACGGACCCCGCTACTCGACCCGGCGCAACCCGACGGCCGTGACCTCGAGGTTCCGGTCCTCGGGCGGCTTGTAAAGGTCGTTCAGGAACTCGACCCGGACCTTGTGCGGCCCCGGGGCCAGCGTCACCGTGACCCCGGTCGCGAAGGCGGCCGGGGACTCGGCGGTGACCTCGACCTCGCCGGCCGGAGCTCCGTCCACGGTGACCCGGGTCCGGGGGAAGACGCCCGCGGCCGGGGAACCGCCGCCCCGGACGACGACCGCGTACCGGCCCGCGGCCGCGCACTCGAACGGCGCCTCCGCGGCCCCGTTCGACCCGAAGTACAGGCGCTCGGCGTTGGCCGAGAAGTTCTCGAACTCCCCCGACTTCCGGAAGGCCCCGGCCGGGATCCAGTCGGGCTCCGGCGGCGGGGGTTCGAACGCGGCGCCGAGGTTGGCGAGCAGGGCCGAGGCGTACCGGTGTGCCCGGGTCGGGACGTTTCGGGCCTCGTCCCAGCGCACCTCGTCCACGACGACTCTCGACCCCGGGGGCAGCTTCCGGCTGACCAGGGCCGGGGGCAGGGCCAGGATCTCGGCCTCTCCGGGGTCCCACGGCCTGCGCCCGATGGCGACCGACTGCAGCAGGAAGTTCCGGTCCTCGCCGTTCCCGCTCGCGTCGTTCGTGAACTCGACCACGAGCCGGACGGTGCCCGCGGGCAGGGAGGCGAGCGCCGAGTAGGCGGCGGGCCCGCTGCGCGAGAGGCTGATCCGGCAGGCCTCGAGCCCGTTCGCCCGGACCGTGACGAGGGGCCATACGCCCGCCATGGGCGTGCCGCCCGCGACCAGGGTCAGGGGATACCGGCCGGCCGCCGGGACCATGACCGTGGCCGAGAAGCTGCCGTTGGTGAAGAGCCAGGCGCCCCCGCCGGGCTCGTCGCCGGTCAGCGCCCCCGACCTGGTCATGGCGGCGGCCGGGACGACGGTCCCGGCGGCAGGCGGCAAATCGGGGAGGAACGCCGCGTCGATCACATTGGGATCGGGGTCGCGCTGACGCATCCATGCCTCTCCGACTATGGGACCGAGGAAGCAGAGGTCCTCGCGCGAGACGCCGGCGAGCACGGCCGAGGATCGGTCGGGCACCGTGAGCGGCCCCCGGGATGGGGCGACCGCGAGGCCCGCCAGCCCGAGCGGGGCCCGCCACGCGGCGAAACTCGCGGGATCGGGGGAGTGCCAGTAGAGCGTCCGCCGTCCCCCGCTCGCCAGCCACGGGCCGACCACGGCCCGGACGGCGGCGTCGGCCGGCCCGTCCAATATCACGAGATCGGTCCCGACGAGGTCGCCGTCGCGCAAGGGCCGCGATCCCCGGCTGAAACGGACACCCAGCCGGGATAGCTGCGCCGCGAAAGCGTCGTCCCCCCCCGCGAGTACGGTCCCGCCGACAGGAAGTCGCGCAGTTCCGGCGTCCGCCGGAACTGCGACGGCTGCTCCTGCAGCCGCGAGCACGTCGAGGGCGTTCCGGAAGAGTCGCCGGGCGGCCGGCTCGGTGCCGAGCTTTTCGCCGCACAGGGCCTGGAGCAGGATCAGCCGGCCGGCCCCGACGGGCAGGTCGACGACGGGCCCCTGGTCCAGCATCTCGCGGCCACCCGAGACGACGAGCGTCCGGGCTCCCCCGGTCTCGGGCCGCCGGATCTCCCTGCGGCTCACGTAGTGGCCCGGCCGCCAGAACTTGAAGTCGTCGGCGCCCAGCCCCGCGAGCACCGGATCCGGCCCCACGGGGAACGCCATGGTCGAGGCGTGGTCCACGAGCTCGAGTCCCGGCAGGATCGGGGCGAGGGTCGCCTGCTCCATGACCAGCGCCCGGCCGCCGCGGGCGAGGAACGCCGTGAACTCGTTCCGGCCGGGGGCTTCGCGTCCGACCACGGGGACCTTGGCGCCTCCCGCATCCGGCGGATCCGCCAATGCGTAGGGGGCGATCAGGATCAGGTCGCGGGCCGGGTCGAGCTTGGCGGCGCGCTTGAGTTCGGCGAGGGACGATGTCTTGAGTCCCTCGGCCGCGAGCTTCGCCCTCCAGGTCCCGGAGGGGTCGAAGAGCCGGACCCGGAATCCGGCGGGGGCCGCGACCGGGAGCTTGGTCTCCAGCACCCAGCGCTGTTCGTGCTGGTGGACCTTGAAGCCTTCCGCGGTCAGGATCGACGCGAACGCGGCGAGCGTCGCGGACCCCGCCGCGTCGGCGACGACGCGGATCGGGACGACCGCCCGGCCGCCGGGCTCGAGCGTAAGCGTCGCGGATCCGTTGGGACCCGCGGGCGCGACGGTCCACGCGACCACGAGCCGGGCCGCGGCGGTGGAGTCGTTGAAGACGTCGAAGGTCCGGGTCACGGGCTCGCCCCGGAAGAACCGGGTGTCGCACTCGCGCAGGTAAGCGGCCACGGGGACGTACGAGCCCCGCTGGGCCTGCCAGAGGATGTTCTCGTCCGGGTTGAGGTCGAGCGGGAACCGGCTGACGCTTCCCTCGAACATCGTCCACGGGCACTGGCCCGAGACCCCCGCCCGCCGGTAGGCGACCGCCTGGTCCTCCCAGGACCTCGCCTTCGCGCGCCGGCAGTACGCGCCCGTATCCACGTAGGTCTCGTCGCCATAGTAGATCGTGCCGGGCGCGGCGGAGGAGTCGGGCACCCACAGGTATTCGCCGATGTACAGGGGCTTCTTCCGGTCCCACTTGAACTTCGCGCCGCGGCTCCCGAGCAGTCCGCCGGCCGTCCCGGTCGCGACCTCGGAGTCCATCCAGTCCGCGGTGTCGGGCCAGTCGGACCAATCCGGGAGCTCGTGCGGGTAGTGCAGGCCAACGACGTCCGCCACGCCCCCGGGGTCCAAATCGGCCTCGTACGTGATCAGGCGGGAGGGGTCCAGGCCCTTGACGAACCTTCCCAGGTCCGCGAGTTTTCCCTCGAGGCCGGGGTCGGAGTCGGCGCCGCCGCAGTGCAGGAGCTCGTTCTCGAGGCTCCACATCACGAGGGAGGCGTGGTTGCGGTCCCGGCGGATCATGCCCGCCACGTGCTCGCGGTAGTTCGCCCAGAACCGCGGGTCCTTGTACGCGTACCCGCCTCCGCCGTCGCACCACAGCGCCGCCTCGTCCACGACCATGAGGCCCAGCGCATCGGCCTCCTCGAGCCAGACCTCGCGCCACGGCTGGGTGTGGAACCGCATCGCGATCGAGTTCGAGGTCTTGGCCTGCCGCAGTATCTCGCGTACATGGTCCGGCGTCTCGGGCTCCGTCGGGGGCCACGTGCTCGTCGCGAGCAGGTGCCGCTTGACCCCGTTCAGGATGAAGTCCGGTCCATCCGCCCACAGCTCCCGGAACCCGAATCGGGTCTCGAGCACATCGGCCACCCGGCCGTCCCGGTCACGAAGCGTGAGGCGGAGGACGAGGAGGCGCGGACTCTCGGGCGACCAGCGGGGAGCGTCGGGGAACGGAGCGGCGAGCCGCCACCGGCCGTCCGTTCCCGTCGCGGTCGCGGCCAGCGTGAGCCTGACCGCCGGCCCGTCCAAGACCTCGGCCTCGACCTTCTGCCCCGGCCGGGCCCCGGCCACGGTGCCTTCCACGGTCAGCGTGCCGCGCCGGACCGACGGGGCGATCGCGACATCGTCGAGGTGCGTTTTCGGCTTCGCCTCCAGCCGCACGCCGTCCCAGAGGCCGAAGGCGTAGAAGTGTCCGCCGACGGGGGCCAGCGTCCGGCCCCCGGTCGCGTACCGCACGTCCCCGTCGACCTTCGCGGGAAGGGTCCACCCGTCGGCGAAGGTCGCACCCCAGTCCTGGCACCGGATATCGATACGGTTCGTCGAGCCTTGCGAGACGAATCGCGTGATCTCGATCTCCCAGGGCGTGTAGCCCTCGAGCCGGGAGCCGACGGGCTTCCCGTCGATCCAGACGTGCGCGTCGAACTTCGCGCCCGCGAGCCGGAGGAAGACGCGGCGGCCCCTCCACCCGGCGGGCACCTTGATCGTCCTGCGGTACCACGCGTACGACGACCCGCCCCTGGCTTCGGACCAGAAGAGCCCGGGCACGGGCTGGGCCTTCCAGCCCTTGCCCGGTGGATGGTCCCCATGGTCGTGTGTCTGGACGGCCTGCCAGCCGTCCTCGAGCTCGACGGCGGCCCGGAAGGTCCCGGGAGGCGCCGGGGGCGCGGCGTAGGCCCGGCTGCAAATCAGGCACAGGGCGGCGATAAGGCACCGGAGCGCCACGGCCCTAGTGTACCCGTCTCCCGATCTATAATGAACTGCCCTGACGGGGTGCCGGCGGATAAGGCCCTCGCGGGGGGAGGTTAATCGTCATGAGCAGGATCGCGTGCGGGATGGCGGTGGCGGCGTTGCTCGCGGCCGGTCTGCCGGCCGGGGCGGCCGCGAAGGACAAGGTGCTCGAGATCCAGGTGGCCGAACAGCTGGACGCGGCGATCAACGCCGGGAAGGCCTTTGAGGCGGCCGCGCTCTTTGCCGACGACGCGACCGTCAAGGAGCCCGGGGGCAAGACCCTGACCGGGAAGGTCCAGATCGAAGCCTGGCTCCAGTTGATCACGGCCGAGGCCTGGCACGTGGACTCCGGGAATCTCCAGCTCTCGGATGGTGGCCGGGTCACCTGGACCGCGAGCGTCGTCTATGCCTCCGCGAAACAGCTCGGCGTCACGCCGCTCGACGCCTTCGTCGAGGCCGTCGTCCTCGGCGGGAAGATCCGGTCGCTCGTGGTCCGGTTCTCCTCGGCCGCCCAGCTCCGGCTGACCCAGGCTCGGGCGAAGGCGGACGAGGCGCTCGCGCGCTCGCTCGTTGACGAGGTGCTCACCAAGGGCGACCTCGGCCGCGCCGACGCGATCCTGTCGTCCGACTTCGCCAACCACGACCCCATGGCCGTGAAGGCGACCGCCGCCTTGGGGTTCAAGACGACGGTCACGTCGATGCGGACGGCGTTCCCCGACCTCGCCTACGCGATCGAGGAGGTCTTCGTCTCCGGCGACCGCGTGGTCATCCGGGGCACCTGCTCGGGGACCCAGCGCGGGGCGTACATGGGCTCCCCGGCGTCCGGCCGCCCGTTCAAGGCCGAGTTCATCGAGATCCTGCGCGTGGCGGACGGCAAAGTCGCGGAGCGGTGGAGCCAGCGTGACTCGTACACGATGCTCCAGCAGCTCGGGTTCGGGATCGCTCCGCCGCCGCCGCCGGCCCCGGCGGTGAGCGCCACCGCGACCGGGCAGCCCGTCGAGAAGAAGAAGGGCTGGTTCTGACCGAATAGGGACATACATAAAATATTATGTATGTCCCCGCAGGTCCACCTTCCTCAAGGCGGGCTTTTGCATGAGGTGGCGGGCGAGCTCGCCATAACCCACTGATATGTGCTCGTTCCTGACGTGGATGT
>Ga0315281_10005508_pt1 | contig 18114 bp, 19 predicted proteins | sample YL17G07_0_MG_FD_204540 | JGI IMG/M metagenome (GOLD analysis project Ga0315281, IMG submission 204540) | Sediment microbial communities from Yellowstone Lake, YNP, Wyoming, USA - YL17G07_0 | ecosystem: Environmental > Aquatic > Freshwater > Lake > Sediment | place: USA: Wyoming | collected...
GCAGCATAAGTGTTCATGAATAATGCGGGGTAAGGAGACCGCGATGGTTCGTGCCGACAAGCCTCTCTCGAAACCGGCAGACCCCGTTACAGTCAACCCGGCTGTACGGTCAATGGTCGAGCGTGAAATCAAGCTGTCCATCGATAACCGTTTCCGTCTGCCCAAGCTCCCCGGCACTCCGCTGCCACGACGCTTGCTGACCTCGACCTACTACGATACCTCCCAGTACGACCTGGCCCACGCTGGGATTACCCTGCGCCATCGAGTCGAGCGAGGGAAACAGGCCTGGCAACTGAAACTCCCTCTGATGAAGGACCGGCAGGAAGTTGAGCTGATCGATCGCCAGTCTATCCCACCAACAATATTTCGCGATCTGCTCTTTCTCCATCTCGGACAACGGCAGCTTGTGCCGGTCGCGACCTTGCGGGTCTGGCGAGCAGGCGTTCGCGTACGCATGGACCATACCCCTGTCGCAGACGTCACGCTCGACCACGTATCCGTCATGAAGGGCGGAGCGGTGCTTCAACGCTTTCGAGAGCTCGAAATCGAACAGCTGAAGGGGAAGAGCAGCGCACTGCCCGATCTCGAACGGCAGCTCCGTCGAGCGGGAGCCTGCGATCATGACGAACGCCCCAAGCTCTTTCGCGCGATTTCTTTTGTAGCTCCCAGCTCTGAGCCACCGCCGGCATCGGATGCGCCGGTGATGGCTCATGTGAAGTGGGCCCTCGCGCGTCATGTCCGATGGCTGCTTGCGCATGACCCCGGCACCAGACTCGGAAGGGAACCTGAAAGCTTGCATCAAATGCGTGTGGCCACGAGACAATTGCGCGCCGTTCTACGCGCCACCAGGCCTCTGCTGGTTCCTGAATGGGCAGACTCGTTACGGGATGAGTTGCGCTGGCTCGGCCGACTGCTGGGACCGGCCCGTGACCTCGACGTCCAACTCGCTTATTTCCGTGAGGAATCCGCTTCGCTCGATGCACGAGACCGCCGGCCGCTAACACCATTCATCGCCCATCTGGAAACCCAGCGAAGCAACGTCCAGGAGATTCTGCTGAACGAGTTGAAGAGCGCACGGTATCTCGACCTCATCAGGCGGCTCCAGCAAGCGGCGCAGGATCCGACCGCCGTCGAATCCACCGTGACCTTGCGCGACCTCGCCAAGCAGGAGTTCACAAAGTTGCGAAACACGATTCGCCAGGCAGGTCACGCACCCAACAATGCCACAATCCACGAGGCCAGGATTAAAACCAAACGGGCCCGCTATGCCGCCGAACTCGCGGAACCGACGGTCGGCAAGCCGGCCACACGCTTCATCGACAAAGCCCGCGTCGTGCAGGACGTCTTAGGCATGCACCAAGACGCCATTCAAGCTGAAGCGCATATCCGGGCGTTCCTCGCGCAATCGACTAGTGTGAGGGGGGCCTTCGTTGCCGGACGCATGGTCGAACGTCAGCGCCGGCGTCGAGAGAAGGCCAGGAAAAAGATGTCTCGGCTTTTGCGTGGGCTCGTCAAGCGAGGCGAGAAAGTTTGGGGATGATGATCCTTGCAGGATACTCGAAAAGACCCTCCTCGTTGTTCGGAAGTAGGGTTGCTGCTTTCATGTTTCTAGTTTCAGGTTCGACCTCGGAATTTCAGCAATCCGAAACGAGCGACTTGAAACCAGAAACATGAAACTCGAAACGCTGGAATGAGTTACGCTTCACGTTTCACCTTTCACATCTCACGTTTTGCGGCGAAGGCCCACTAGCCCGCATTATTCATGATGGTTCGTCACGAAATCGCGCAGTCGCCAAGCGAGACAGGCGCGCGGAGCCGTAAGGGAGGAAGGCATACTTGAAACAGTATGTTGACCGACCGAGGGGCGAGCCCGCCTGCCTGGACGCCGGGCAACCGCGTCCAGGCTTGTCGCAGCGGCGAATCCGCGATTGCAGCAGAAGCAGTCATGAATAATGCCCGCTAGGGTTGACCGAAAGAACGCACATATCGTAACACCTGCCAGGCTTCTTCTTCCGTCAGTACGAGCGGAATAAAGGAAGCCATCGCCGTGCCCTTGCTGCCATTCTTCAAAATCCAGAACAGTTCCCCATCGGTTCGAGCGGCTTGCCATTTCTTGTCGGTGAAATTTCTCGGTAAGGGGCCTTTTAGACTCCCCGGCGCAATATCTCCTCCGAGCCCTTTTCCATCCGGCCCATGACACACCTTGCAGAAGGCTTTCCCTTCATACAGCGCTTTGCCCTTCGCAATGATCTCCTCGTCGGCGGGGAGCGGGTTCGTCACGGCGCGGGCCGCTTCGATCTGATCGCGTGGCACCCGAGGGCGCATGACAGCCTTGTCAGCCGCCCACGCCGGGCCCTCGACAGCCAAGAGAGCCATAACCATCAGTGAAACAATCGACGTCATCCTGACTCGACTGGTCATGCGAAAGATCCTTCTTCTAGCAAGACGAAACGGGGAGAACGTGTGACTACGTTCTCCCCGCCACATCTAGACGTTTGCGCTTACTTGGTTCGATGCTTGTGGCCGACCGATTGCGGGTGGCCCACCACGCCGGTGGGCGCTTTGGCTCCATCCGGCCAGAGATGGAAGATGATCCCGTCCGTCTGAGCCGCCACTGCGGCGACTTCCTTGGCTTGGGCTTCTGGCATATCTAGAATCTGGACACGACCTGTCGCGATCTCGACCTCGTGGTCATGGTAGTACTTGTTCCAGGCTTTCAGCGGTACATCCTTCCGCGAGACGGACTTAGCAACGAAATACTCGACGTCCGTGAGCCGCGCATTGGGATCGGTCGATTCAAACAGCAAACATTGCAGGATTTCTGGAGAAATGCCCTTGCAGTAATGATGATAGGGGCCGTGCACGGTGCCGTCTTCAAATTTGTGCGGGGCCATGACATGAAGGGTAAAGCCATCCGCCGGGCCAGGCTTCTTCTCCGCTGCCGGAGCGGCTGGAACAGGGACGTGGTCCTGGGCCAGCGCAGCTCCCATGGAGAACACCGCGAAACTCAATACCGATGCAATACTCAGCGCTCGAATCATAAGAACCTCCTTGGGGTTGGGGTACGGTCTTGCTCGACCTAATTTACCTAGGCCGATCGACACCTTGCACATGCGACTGATGATAGGAGACGCGCGGCTTGAAAAGGATTCAACTAGTTTTGAGGTATTTATGGAAATGAATGGAAAGTCGTATTGGCTTTCTTATCAGGGTCTTCAAGAGCGTCACGAGCCCACGTTATTCAGGATGGTTCGTCGTAAATCGTCCATGCGCGCGTTCTGCATGAACGCGTATCTTGCGTTTCCGGGAAGGTTCAATGCGTAATGCTTGATGTTCAATTACACATTCATCATTGAACATTGCACATTACGGTTATCGAACCACAGTGGATTTCATCAAACTGTCTGCCTGTGGAGGCGAGAACCCCTGATATCCTCGGTGGCGCTCGGCAAGTTCCAATACGGAAAATGGCTGGCCGTCGATCATTTCCGGTGCCGTGAAGATTTGCCGTAACTGGCCACCGCGGGCGCCGACGATCTGGCCGGTAAAGACCACACCTTGTGCCTTCAACCGTTCAATCGCCCGCTCGATGTCTTCCACGCGCACCGCCACATGATGGAATGCCTGGTCGCCAAATTTATTGACCCAATCGGGAATGATGCTGGTGCGGCCCCGACCGTCGGAGTAGGCTTGATCTACAAAGAGCGAGGGGTACCCAACCTTCCGGTAGACCTTCGCGTACCAGTCTTGATATTCGATCGTTTCACTGTGCCCATATCCAAGCCTCGTGAATTCTTCTGCGCGTCGGTCGATATCCAGTGTTCGTAGCGTCAGATGGTCTGCGACCGGGTAGAAGCCGACTCCCGCCTCGTCCAGCGAGTCCCGCAGCACCTTGGCTGCCCGATTGCGCGACACATAGTCTTCGATCATTCTGGCGATCAGTGCGTCCAGCTCAACACCTGGTTCCATAATCCACGCTCCTTGTTGTTCAGGCACGGACGCTATGAACCGAATTGAATGCCCTGGGCCAACGGCAAATCGTGACCCCAGTTGACCGTGTTCGTCTGCCGCCGCATATAGGCTTTCCAGGCATCCGAGCCGGCTTCGCGTCCTCCACCGGTTTCCTTTTCGCCTCCAAAGGCGCCGCCGATTTCCGCGCCTGACGTTCCGATGTTCACATTCGCGATCCCGCAGTCACTGCCGACGGTGGAGGTGAACCGCTCGCTGCTCCGCACGTCGGACGTAAAAATCGCGGAAGACAGGCCTTGGGGTACCGCATTTTGCAACGCGATGGCCTCGTCAAGCTCCTTGAAGGGCATGACATAAAGAATTGGCGCAAAGGTCTCGCGCTGGACGATGGGCCAATGGTTCTCCGCCTTCACGATGGCCGGTTCCACGAAATTGCCCGGCTGACTCAGTACCTGCCCCCCATAGAGGATTTTCCCTCCCGCCTGCGTCACCTCTTCGAGGGCCTTCCCATAAGCCTCGACCGCAGTCCGATCGATCAATGGGCCCAGCAGCACGCCTGACTCCAACGGATTGCCGATGCGGATCTGTCTGTACGCCGAAATCAGCTTCGCGACGACTTCATCGTAACGGGACTCATGGATGAACAGCCGTCTGGTCGTCGTGCAACGCTGCCCGGCGGTGCCGACCGCGCCGAACACGATGGCGCGAATCGCCAAGGAGAGGTCCGCCGTCTGATCCACAATGATCGCGTTGTTCCCGCTCAGTTCCAATAGCGTCCGCCCCAGCCGTTGCGCGACGGTTGCGGCCACGGCTCGGCCTACCGGTACGGAGCCCGTGAAGGAGATCAACGGCAATCGGCGATCCTGGACCAACGTCTCTGCAAGGGCCTTCTCATCCGTCACGATCAGTGAGAAGATCCCTCGATAACCCTGTTGCTCCATCACTCGGTTGCAGAGATGCTGCACCGCGATCGCGCAGAGCGGCGCTTTCGGCGACGGCTTCCACACCACCGTATCTCCGGCAATCGCAGCCAGGAACGCATTCCAAGCCCAGACCGCGACGGGGAAATTGAAGGCGGTGATCACGCCGACCGGCCCGAGCGGATGCCATTGCTCCGACATCCGATGTTGCGCCCGCTCGGACTGCATCGTCGAGCCATACAGCATGCGCGATTGGCCCACGGCAAAGTCCGCCATATCGATCATTTCTTGAACTTCACCGTCTCCCTCCGCTTTGATCTTGCCGACTTCAAGGGACACGAGCGATCCGAGCAGGTCCTTGTGTTCCCGCAACGATGCGCCGAGCAGTCGGACAACTTCTCCCCGTTTGGGGGCCGGAACGAGCCGCCATTGCTCGAATGCCATCACAGACTCCCGCACGATGCGCTCATAGTCATCGGCTGAACAGGTGCGAATCTGCGCAATCGTCTTGCCGGTCGCCGGATTCACGGATTCCAGCAGCGATGCGTTCTCGCCGGAGGCCCACCAATGGGTCCCGGTACTGCCGCCGGCGTTGACGGCGCTCAGGCCCAATCCCTTGAGGATTCCTGCGGTGGATATCATCGGTAGCAGGCTCCGAACCGATTATTGAGCACGTCTTGTAACGGAAACGATTCCTGGGTCACGAATCCCCTGTACTGTGTGGGAGCCGCAAGCACGAGGTCGGCTACGGCACACAAGCTCGATGCGGTGGTCACTTGAATAGCGGACCACAGTTTCCCTTTAATACATTGGGGATAGATCTTCTTCACGTAGTTCTCCTCGAACAAGGCGCCTTCCCTCATCCCCATGACGGAGGCATAAATGAGCACAACATCTTGCAGTGTCTGGGGAATCGCCCGTTCGAGGATTCGTTTGAGCGTTTCGCGGTCCTCGTTCAACTTGAGATCGTTCATCAAGAGGTGAATTTTCTCGCAATGGCCTGGATACCGCAGCGTCTTGTAATTCATGGTCCGAACTTTCCCTGCATAGGTATCGGCCAACGTTCCCAACCCTCCTGAAGTGTTGAACGCTTCGTACAGGAGTCCGTCCACCTCGATCGTCTCGTACCCTTCGAGGGGCAGGAGGGGCACCTTCTCCCCCCCCTCAATTCCGTAACAGATGTTGCCGTACTCGTTGATCAGCCCGTCGGTAGACCACGTCAGCGAATACTTCAGCGCGTTACTGGGATGAACCGGCAAGGCTCCGACCCGCATTTTGACCGTATCCACCGTATCGAAGTGGGTGATCAAGTCGTGCGCCGCAATGCTGATGAAACCAGGGGCGAGACCGCATTGGGGCACAAAGGCTTGCGGCGAATCGGTACTCAGAACTTTGACCTGATTGGTGACCTCGACGTCCTCTGTCAGGTCGAAATAATGAAGCCGGTGCTCCCGGGCCAATCCGGCTACAACGGGGTTGCAGAAGTACGGAAGGCTCGACAGGACCGCATCGAATCGATGCGCCGTCAAATATGTGCTGATAGCGTCGGGATGTCGGACATCGAGAAGCAGCGGTGTCACTCTCGAGAGACCGAGGTCTTCCACGAACCGCTTGGGGGCTTCGAGACTGATGTCACCGAGACAGACCTCATAGTCGCCGCTTTCTGATAAGAGGCAGGCAACCAGGGATCCGATCTTTCCAACACCCAAGACGAGCACACGATGCATGGCAGGCCTCATGTGAGATCAGTATACTCCTGCTCCAGGTCGCCAATGAAGAACATCTCGGTTTCAGCACCGTTAGTTGTGGGGCCGCGCGCGCTGAAAGCCGATAAATATCCTTCCTGGAGTATGAACAGTCGGCATCGATGCGTAGGGTCAAGGCCCGGCTACATCAGGAACAGTTTGGACATTCTGAAAATGGCAGGCTGGTGAATGCACCAAGCGCTTGCGCGGAAAAGCTACACAACTCATTGATTATTAATAATATATCAGCCAAGAAGCGAGAGGGGAATTTGTGATACGCTAACACACTATCAGGAGCAGCGATATGTTACGTATGCCCTCTCGAGTCGTGTTCCCCTTCGGCTATCGGATTTCTGTACGCCAGATTTCCGATACGGAGATGGACCGTCGGGACTCCAATGCCGATGGAATCTGGGACGACGCCACCAAAACCATTTATCTTCGAAAACGCTTACCCCTGACGAGACGGCGCTATATTCTCGCTCACGAATTGGGCCATGCTTGGCTCGATTGGCAGCATCGGCATCTTGACAACGGCAAAGCCAAAACGTAGCAGGCTGCCCCAAAAGCTCGCCAGCGGCGTTCTCGCATAGTTCAGATCCTCAACGTACCCGAGAGGGTACGCTTCCGGTCTTCACTCGCTGCGGCCTTGCTGGACGAACTTTTCGAGCAGCCTGCAAGATATTCTCCTCATGCCCAATACATATGAAACTCATGAAATTCTGGAATGCGGCAATCGTTGTTCCGTATCCTACCCGTTGTGCCGCTAGCTAATCTTAGCCCCGGCTAACTTCAACACTACGACCCATTCCGCTTCCGTCACCGGCTGGACCGAGAGGCGGGAACCTTTTTGCAACAAGACCATGCCCTTCAGCTTAGGCTCCTGCCTCAGTCGATCGAGCGACAGACTCGTCTTAAATGCTTGACGATACCGGATGTCCACCATATCCCACCGTGGAGCAGAGGGAACACTGGCTGGATCATAGTGATGGCTCGTCTTGTCGAACTGCGTTTCATCTGGATAGGCGGTCCGCACGACTTCCGCAACCCCCACCACTGCCGGCGGCTCGGCATTGCTGTGATAAAAAAGCACGTGGTCGCCGACGGCCATCGCGCGCATGAAGTTGCGCGCCTGATAGTTCCGCACTCCATCCCAACAGGTTGTCTGCTTTGGAGATTGCGCAAGATCGTCGATCGAAAACACGCGTGGTTCCGACTTCATCAGCCAATAGCGGCGCCCTTGGGCCATCGCGTCACCTCTTCCTGCTTGGTCATTTCACTCACTCCGTGTATGCTGTCGGCGATGCCCCCTGTTCGATTGAGGTCTGCCGATGGAACTGACTCCATTCTTCTTCGGCCTGTATAAGTTCGTCAAGTACGGTCTCTACCCGCTGACGTGGGTCGTGCTGCTCCTCGGCGCAGCGACAATCTTAGCCCTCTTTCCTTTCTCGCCCAAACGCCTGCGATGGGTACGTCAACTCCTCACGTCGTCCCTCCTTCTCCTCGTAATACTATCCAGTCCGTTGGTCGCCACCCCGCTGATCGGTTCGCTCGAATCCTGGTACCATACCCCACAGTTAGCACCGTCCGATCGCTTCGATGCCATCGTGGTATTGGGAGGAGGCATCGAAGAAAAAGGCTCGCTTCGACCAGCTACCGAGCCATCTTCCTCCTCCAGAAATCGAACTACCTGCGCCGTGGACCTCTATCAACAGGGCTATGCCCCCACCCTGGTGCTGACGGGGGGAGATGCCCGAATCTTCGGCAAGGGCCCGCAAGAAGCGGTCGAAATGAAACGATGGGCGGTTCGCCTCGGCGTTCCAGAGTCCGCCACAAAGATCGATACAGAAGCTCGAAACACCTACGAAAACGCGACTGGGACCAAGCGGCTGCTCGGACCTGCCTCGATTCTCCTCGTGAGTTCAGCCAGCCATCTGCCACGCGCGGTCCCAGTGTTCACCAAGCAGGGCTTCCGCGTCACACCGGCCCCCTGCAATTATGTTTCGCAGAACCTGCCGCGAGAGAACTGGGACGACATCGACCCGTTTGATGTCTTGCCGAGCGATAGCTCACTACAACAGACCAGGGAAGTCGTGACGGAAGTGGCCGGCATGGCAATCTATTGGCTGACAGGAAAACTGTAGCGAATGATGAACAAGGCCGCCAGCACCATAGAGCGTGACGCGCGAGACAGGCGCGAATCGCGGCTATCCTGCTAACGACCAGGCGGTGCGGGAGAAGGACCGAGACGATACAGGCCTCCTCTGTAATCAACCACATAGACTTCGCCCGCTTCGTCTTCGCCAAACGAAGAAATCCGCATGCCGCTTTTTCGAAGCACGCGCGGCTCACTGTCTGCGGCCACGCCGTTCCCGACAGGAACAGCAAAGAGCTCTCCGCTGCAGTAGTCCCCGAATAGGTAGCTCCCCTGGATCGCGGGGAGATTTCGGCCTCGATAGACATAGCCTCCCGTCACCGAACATCGGCCTTGGTCGTGGCCATACTCGGAGACCGGCATGATCAGCCCCGCAACCTGACAGTCCTTCTCCGGGAGGAAACAATGCTTTCCCTCCATGATACGCCAGCCGTAGTTGCCTCCTCGCGTGATGAGATCGATCTCTTCCCACTTGTTCTGCCCGACGTCGGCAAGCCAGAGCGCTCCCGTTTCACGATCGAAGGAGAACCGCCAGGGATTCCGAACCCCGGAGGCAAAGATTTCAGGACGGCCACCTGCGCGGGCGAATGGATTGTCCGATGGAATGGCATAGGGCGGCGGACCGTCCACGTCAATGCGGAGAATTTTCCCCAGTAGCTCCGATGGGTTCTGTGCGCGATTCTGCGGATCGCCGCCTGAGCCGCCGTCGCCTCGACCGATATACAGAAGCCCATCCGGTCCAAACGCCACCATACCCCCATTGTGATTCGCATACGGCTGAGGCACGACCATCAGCGTTCGTTCCTCGGTCGAGGCCTGTAGACTCAGGCCCTGCCGACGATACTCGGCGAGGACCGTGGCGCCATCATCACGCCTGGTATAGTTCACGAAAAGTCGGCCGTTCTTCCGGTGATTCGGGTGAAACGCTAGCCCGAGCAAGCCGCGCTCTCCCCCCGACAAGACTCGATTCGTGATGTCAAGAAACGGCTTATCCTGAAGGATGCCCTGCGCGATGACCCGAATCGTTCCAGGCTGCTCGACGACAAAGAGCTGCCCGGATCCATCGCCTGCATGGGTCAGATAGAGCGGCGACTGAAGACCTTTGGCAACCACTGGCACGAGATCGACCTCCGGTTCCGTCACAAGACCGCCCGTCTCAGCCGCTCCCGCAGGACAAGACAGCAGAAGCCCTAGCAGGATACCGAAAACGTCCGCCAGCATCGTTCTCGCCACGCTCAGAGGCTCCACGTACCGAACAAAGTACGCATCACCTCTTCGCTTGCTGTGGCCTTGCTGGACGGCCTTTTTGAGCATCCTGCGCCGTGTTCCCCATTTGTCCAAGAGGTGCATCACAATAGTTTTTCTGCAGTCTGCTAGAAGTAGCGCCCTGGGGCCACCGGACATGATTGCACACTTCATTGATCGCTCCTCCTAGCCCGGAACCTCGAGAACGGCCAGCAGCGCACGATAGGTCAACTCTCGAACCCTGGCCTTCGACGCCGGCTGGTCGCTGCTGTTCATTTCCAACCACACGCGTTCCGCCACCTGGACCCGGGCGTCGTTACAAAGTCCCCACATTTGGTGGAGAAATCCATCCGGCAATCCAACTTGCACCCCTTCTGACTCGATGCGATCATCCAGTATAGCCAACAAATCTGACAGGGCCTGATCCGACCGATACGGCGTAACAGAAAAGCCAAAGGATGCATGGGCCGCCATCTCCTGCTTCGCCTGCTCGACCAGATCCCGCATGTACTCTTTGAGCAAACCCACCACATGACCGGACAACGCCATGTCGTTCTCCTTTGCCCATATTATGCGCATGTGCAGGAGAGGGGGCAAGAACCGGCGCGCCGAGAGGAATGGGCACGAGTTCGAGGTCCGAAGTTCGAGGTTTTCGGAACGTCGAACCTTGAACTTCGAACCCTCGCCCGTCACGCGCCTCGCACCTGTCTCGCCCGTCCCGCCTATCTCGCACGCTAGCCTGCCCGGGCCGTGCGGTTGACCAGCCAACGAACGGTTCTCTATGATGCCGACAAACCACCAGCGCGAGGCGAACGGTTGTGACGGTTGAACGATTTGAAGTCGCGTTGAACACTCCAGCCGGACGGCTAACCACAGCCATCGACGTACCGACGGGACTCATCCCCATCACCGCAATCGTCCCAGTCACCCGGCGCCTAGGGGAAGAAGCCGCCAAGTTGGAAGTCCAGCAGGCCATCGCAGCAGGCCAGACCATCTCCTGCCGGATGGGCTGCGCCGCCTGTTGCCGCATGCTGGTTCCGCTCTCCGCCCCGGAAGCGTTCGCGCTGCGAGAGTATGTCGAACAGTTGCCGATGGATCGACGAACCCATCTGCTGAACCGTCTCAGCGACACGAAGGCTCGCCTAACGCAGGAGGGGCTGTGGGACCGACTCAACGACCTTGCAGAAGCCTCCAGGCCGGTGCCGGACGAAGACCTCGACCCAATCAACCAGTCCTACTATGCATTGAGAATCCCTTGCCCTTATTTAGAGAATGAGCTGTGTTCGATTTACGAATCACGACCATCCGCCTGCCGAGAACTCCTCGTCACCTCACCGGCGGAACTGTGTCAGGATCTGGCGCAGAATCCGGTCACGCCCCTTCCGGTCTCCATGCGAATCAGTTCCATTCTGGGGCTCGCCTGGGGAACCTTGACCAACTCTCCCCCTCGACTCATCCCGCTCCCGATAGCGTTAGAGTGGGCCGAGCGGCATGAAGAGGAGTCCCGCCGGACCTGGCCAGGCTCATCCCTCTTGGATCAGGTCCTCGATAACATGTGGCGGTTTCTCAGTCAGGCGTTTCAGAAGAAGTGATGCGTGATCAGTGATGAGCCATTACGTGTTACCCCGATCGTCGTCCACTCATCACAAATCACTCATCACTTGTCACATTGGCACTGCACATGACGTCAAAGGAGAAACTTGAATGCAAAAACCTGTGATTGTTTGTTTGGACTTGGAGGGAGTGTTGGTGCCGGAGATCTGGATCAATGTTGCACTGAAGACCGGTATCGACGAACTGAAAATTACGACCCGCGAGATGCCGGATTACGATGCGTTGATGACACGGCGCCTGGCCATCCTGGATCAGCACAAGCTCACCCTTCACGATATCCAAGGTGTCATCGACACAATGGGCCCGCTGGAAGGCGCCATCGATTTTGTCGCCTGGCTCCGCGAGCGGTGCCAAGTCATCATCTTGTCCGACACATTCTACCAGTTCGCTCAACCGCTGATGCGCCGGCTGGGATTCCCGACGCTCTTTTGCAATCAGCTGGAGATCGATCGAGCCGGCCGCATCGTCAATTACCACATGCGGATGCAGAATCAAAAGAAACACTCGGTGGCGGCGCTGAAGTCTCTCAACTTTCACGTCCTGGCCGCCGGCGATGCTTATAACGACACCGCCATGTTAGGAGAAGCCCACGCGGGGTTCTTTTTCTGTCCACCGGACCACCTTCCCAAAGAGTTCCCGCAATTTCCGGTGACGAGGACGTACGGGGAGCTGCAAGCGCATTTCGCGGAGGCAGGGAATTTCAAATAGCTGTCAGCCTTCAGCGATCAGCTTTCAGCTTAAGTGGGAACCAAGCATAAATGCGGGACTTCAGGAAGCTCAACGTTTGGGAAAAGGCTCACAGGTTAAGTTTGGCAATCTATAAAGCTACGGCGACTTTCCCCCAACAGGAACTATTTGGTCTCACCAGTCAGCTAAGACGCGCCTCCGTGTCCATACCAGCGAACATTGCAGAGGGTTGCGGAAGGAGTGGCGAACCAGAGTTGGCTCGATTTTTAAGAATTGCGCTCGGATCGGCAAGTGAACTGGAATATCATATCATTCTTTCAACCGACCTGTGTTACCTCAATAAATCGGCCGGCCAACAGCTCTTCAAGCAAGTCACAGAGGTGAAACGCATGCTGACTTCTCTTATTCATAAGCTGACCGCTGAAGGCTGAGAGCTGACGGCTATTTATCCCCATTCACCACTTCCAGCACACGCCGGCCATACCGTTCTGCCTTCAGAGCGCCGATGCCGGGAATCTCCAAGAGGGCAGCGGGCGTCACGGGCTTATGCCCGGCAATGGCCTTCAACGTCTTGTCGTGAAAAATCAAAAAAGCCGAGATACCCTCTTCCTCGGCAAGCTCCGTGCGGAGTTGCCGGAGCCGTTCAAAAAGCTGCGGGTCAGCCGGCGCTGCTCGCGGGACAACCGCAGAAGGCGCTCTTTCTCGGGATAACGTCGCCGCCGGTGAATCGGACTGAGGCTCTTCTGTCTGCTGCAACCGCACTGCGCTGATCCCTTGCAGGATCTCTCGTCCCTTGCACGTCACATCGAGAGTGGGATACTCCGAGCCTTCGACCTGAAGATAGGCTGAGTCGATCAGACCCTTCACCAGACCGGTCATTGACTGCTTCGAACGCGCGCGACATATTCCGTATGTCGGGCAGTCTTCCGCGCCATAGGCCTGCATCGCTTTCGAACGGCTCCCGCGAAGAATCTCGACGATTCGACTCACGCCGAACCGACCCCTGCACCAGGACACGGTCTCTAGAACGGCCTTCGCGGCAGCGGCATCATCGTGTGAGACCTCCCTGCTCAGGTGCCGCACCGGCGCAACGCAACGGTCACAGAGGCCACAGGGGCCTAGGGCCCGCTCGGCCTCATCGCTGAAATAGTCAAGAATCGCGAGCTGCCGGCAGGTCGGCACCGACACGTATCCCAACATTTCTTGAAGTAGCGTCTTCATCCGCTTGGCGCGTTCGGCGCCTTCAGAATCTTGTGACGCCTGCTGAATGAAATATTCCTGCGTGGCCAAATCCCGATCATGAAATAGCAACACACAGGCAGCGGGTCGTCCGTCGCGACCGGCCCGCCCAACCTCCTGGTAATAGGCCTCCACACTTCCCGGAATGTCGAAATGGACGACTAGCCGGACATCCGACTTATCGATGCCCATGCCGAAGGCATTCGTCGCAGCCAGAATCCTTACGGTCCCTCGGCGAAAGTCATCATGCACAAGCCGCCGCTCCTCATCCGAGAGACCGGCATGGTAGTAGCCGACCGACTGATGAGACTGGCCCAGCCATTCTGCAGCCTCTTCGACCGCCCGGCGCGTGGCGCAATAAACCAGGATCGTGCCTTTCTCGGTCTCACGAACCAGACGCTCCAACGCCGCCAGTTTCTCCTGGCGGGACTGACAGAGACGGACAGACAAAGCGAGATTGGGACGACGGAAACCCGCGACCAATTTAAGGGGATCGCGGAGTGACAACCGTTTGCACAGATCGGTTTGCACACGGGCCGTGGCAGTGGCAGTCAAGGCGAGGCAGGGAGGATTGGTGAGTTCCTGGCGGAGACGACCGATTTTGAGATAGTCGGGTCTGAAATCGTGGCCCCACTGGGAAATGCAGTGCGCTTCATCGACCACCAACAATGAAACCCACAGCGTCCGCAAGAGCTGGAGAAACCCCTCATGCTGCATCCGCTCCGGCGCCAGATAGAGCAACTGGAGCCGTTTCTGATTGAGATCTTGGATCACGCAGTGCTTTTCAGAGCCCGTGAGGCCCGAGTGAAACGCCGCCGCGTTGATGTTTCGCTGCCGTAAGCTTGCCACCTGGTCTTGCATGAGCGCGATGAGTGGAGAAATGACCAGGGTCAACCCGGGTAAGAGGGTGGCAGGGAGTTGGTAGCAGAGCGACTTGCCTTGCCCAGTCGGCATGACCGTCATCGCGTCACGCCCAGCCAGCACCGCGCGAATGACCTCCTCCTGGCCGGGCCGAAACTTCGCAAAGCCGAACTGTTCACTGAGCTGTCGAGTCAGATCATCCACGGTGAGAGTAATCGGGAAATAGAATGGTAGCGAAGCGCGAACGGAGTATAGACGAGCGCCCCACTACGAGCAAGCCGCATGAGTCGATATGTAGCGATCAGCTTTCAGCAATCAGCAATCAGATAAGAGAATCCTCGTTATGAGCTGAAAACTGATCGCTGGAATCTGATAGCTATACGCTACAAACTTAGAAATTCATCCAGAGCTGGAGATAGGCCCAGTCTTGATCGGCGTTGGTACCCAGGTTCTCCTTGATATAGGCCCCGGCAAACATATGGCCATAGACCGCCTGAAAGGATAACTTGCCGTCCATGAATATGTGCGTCCAGGCGAAGTCTATTTCATCGCCGATGTGCCGCTTGGTGTTGTTCGCCTTTGAATAGACATAGACCCCCTGTGTGGCTCGATACCAATTGTCCTTCGTATTGGCCAAGTTGAAGCTTTGGGCCCAAATTTCAATGTGGTCATCCTTGCTTGGGCGGAATTGAAGGTTCACCGAAGGCATCATCATGTTCTTCCAGCCTTGGACATCCATGTAGCCCATGTGGATGTGGTTAGTCGGATACATATTCTCAAACGTATTGGCAGTGCTACAACCGGTCGTGGACCCTGCAAAAGTACAGTTCGCCCTGCCATCGCCCGAGGCATAGTCGAAGTTGAAGGCCAACCGCGGCTTCCAGGCCCACTCATAATGCGTGTAGCCGATCCAGTTTCTGGTCGCCCAAGCGCTGATGTGGAGATACTTTTGGTTTCCATAGCCTGCGCCATTGGGCCCACCGGTGTCACCCATTTGGCCGAACTGGTAGAGCGTTTCGCTTATCGCGTCGAAGTTGCCCTCGCGCATCTCGATCCGGCCTCCGACGTTATGACGGGTCTGGTTCGAGTGCCTCGGCGTGCCGAGACCCTGGGCCCGGTTGTCCTGCGAGTTGTACCGGTTGGAGTAGAGGAAGTAGTAGGGTTCGATGATGAATCCCGGCACCGACTTGATCTGGTTGTAGAAAAGGAGAAAGTCGGAGTCTCGGTTCGCATCATTTCCGCTATTGACGGCGCCTGGGCCAATGTTCTGGTCGCGAGCGCCGACCGGCACTGCTTGCCCGATATCGGATTCGGAGGTGCGAAACCAACCAGCGTAGCTATCCCAAGCCTTGGTGCTGTATTGCAACATCACACCGTCATGGGAAATTCCTGTATTGGACCAGTCGAAGGCGCCGAACAGAGACTGGTTGCCGAACACCACATATTGCCGACCGGCCTTCACGCTCAGGCCTTGAAACCCGGCGAAGTTCCGAACCAACATGTAGGCAGCGCGGACCCCCAATGTGTTGCAGTTACCCCCGCCATTCTGTGTCGCACAACCGTTTTGGTTCCTCGCATCGTCTTGGGTGCCCTCTTTACCATTAGACCCATTTCCGCCCCAAGTCCTCGAATCTTGTAGCTCCATGTAGAAATTCACGTCCGAAGAGAGGTCGTACCCGATACCCAACCTTGTCAACTGTTGGGCATAGAAATCGTTTTGTTTGCCAGGAGTACCATTCGGGGCGGTGGTGGTGTTAGGATCGTTGCAGGCTCCGTTCCCGACAATATTGCTGCCGAAACAGACGCCGTTCCGCATGATCGGCCGCACGCGAAGATCGCCGCGTATCCAGAATTTACTGAGATCGAAATTCTTTCCGATCTTCGGATCGTAGAGTTCGTATTCTTCCCTATTCGGAATCGAGCGAGCAACAACGGGGACGTGGGTAATTCTTTCACCCTCCGGCAATTCAAACGCAGCTTGTGCCAAGGTTGCCACGAATGGCATCACCGCTGCCATCACGACTGCACTACAAAAAGTGGCCATACTAGCCCGCCCTGCCTGATTGATGATTTTCATTCGATTCTCCTGTGAATTGGGGAGAGCGACTATTGGTGAGTCATGAGGTGGTGATACAATCGAAGCGACCACGGCGATGGCGGGGCTGACGGTCAACGTCAAACTGGACAACACGCGCTATCCGACTAACGAGAAGGTGTCGGACGAAGCGATAGCTTCCGTGAACCTCAAGCCGAGTGCATTTCATAGGGAATGGACTTATGCCATCAGGCCGAGCCGGCGGTGGTTGCCGGCTGGTAGACGACTCAGTGCTTACTCATCTCGTTTTTCTCGCCGCACCTTCACGCCTGCTTGTTCGATCCCTTTGACTCGACCTGTTTCTCTGTCGGCGCCGTCGCAGCATTGATCTGTTCTTCTGCGTCTTTGATCGAGGCCTGAAAATCCTGCTCGACCATCTTCACTTCCTGCTGGATCATGTTGAGTTCCGGCTCCACCGACTTCCGCAAATCTTCCGCCGTGTCCTTGAACCCCTTGACCGCTTTCCCGACCTGGCGAGCGACTTCAGGCAGCTGCTTGGGGCCGAACAGCAAGAATGCAATCACCAAAATAATAAGAACTTCGCCGATGCCCAATCCGAACATGGTTCACGAACAGTGATAGGTGATGCGTGATCGGTTCGGGCTGTGTTGGCTTATCACTCGTCACCCGTCACCCATCACTGCACTTTCAACCTTGCTTGCTCTGCTTCCCTGATTGAACGGGAGCCGTGACCGGCGGAACGGCCTGCGCTTGCGCCACCTGCGGCGGCGGCGCGTCAGGCGCCTCGGACGGAGGAGGCGTCACGTCGATGGCATCGGCCTCGTTGACGCTCTTTTTAAATCCTTTAATGGCCTTCCCAAGCCCCTCACCCAACTGCGGAATTTTGCCGGCGCCGAAAATGATCAAGACAATGACCAGAATCAGCATCAACTCCATCCATCCGAACGATCCAAACATCAATCTCTCGCTTTCTCTTTTTGCCCCACCTACCCGCACTCGCCTTGCACGTTGAACCAGTCAGATTGTGAGGCCTCCCTCTTCAAAGGAAGGGTTCTGAAGGCTATCGAAGAATAGGGACTGAGTCAAGCAGAAATTCAGCCGTCAAGCCGCTTCCCCCGGAACCCTCAACGCGGTCGGATGAAGGAGTGAAAGTAATCCACAGGACTCGGTGGTGCGGTCAAGGCAATCATAAACGACTGAGGATCGTAGCCGATGTCTTCGAGGTCCTTCGAGGCCAACGCCAATTCTTCCTCTGTGAGATAGGCGACGGTGTCCGGAATGCCTGTCGGCGTGAGCGAGCCCACAAGGGCCTGGAGCGCTTCACGCTCTTCCGGCGGCATCTCCAGCGAAATGGGGAAGTCCAGATGGCGCGCATAGGGACTCCGATAGGTCTCGTTCAATGCGCGGAGGGTCTTGAGCATCAAGCGGTCCTGTTCCCATGGCGCCATTCTCGTACCGGCGGAAGGATGGGTGGCGATGAGATCCATGAGAGTCAAAACGTTGGTCCCCAAGCTGCGCCCCACGAATTCACGCTGACTCTCGATGGTCATCGTGCCGGCCTCCAACTGCTTGGCGACTGCTTCAGCTAACGCAAAGTTGACCATAAAACTCTGTTGCCCGCCA
>Ga0315281_10005509_pt1 | contig 18113 bp, 13 predicted proteins | sample YL17G07_0_MG_FD_204540 | JGI IMG/M metagenome (GOLD analysis project Ga0315281, IMG submission 204540) | Sediment microbial communities from Yellowstone Lake, YNP, Wyoming, USA - YL17G07_0 | ecosystem: Environmental > Aquatic > Freshwater > Lake > Sediment | place: USA: Wyoming | collected...
CGTCCTCGAAGGGAAGGAAGATGCTCGTAAGCAGGGCCTACCCCGGCTACGGAGGCACCGATTGGCTAGCCTGGAGCGTGGGGGCAACGCCGGTCAATGTGCGCAGCAATCTGCTCCCGGGGGAGTCCGTGTCCGGGATCCTGTTCCGGTCCGAGGGCTTGCCCGGCATTCGTCCGATGCTTGCGGACGGTTGGCTGGATCGAGAGGAACTGCCGAACGTTTCGGACTTCGAGGGAGAGGATGCCACGACGGGTGCGTTCCAGTTCGAGAACCCGGACGACGCACACCCGATCCGGGGTGCATATCACGGGACCGCCGTGGGACCGGAGGTGTTGCCGGAGACCCTGAGCAACACCGAACTGTGCGAGCGTCTTGCGAAGCTCAAGGACCAGGCGGCGAAGCTGGGATGGATCAAGGATCCTGGGATAGTGACGAGCCTGAACCAGAAGCTGGCGAACGCGCGGAAGGCGCTTGGGAGGCTGTTCGGGGGCAAGAAGGCGGCGCGGGGCATCCTGGGCGCGTTCGTGAACGAACTCGACGCGCTGAAGGGGAAGCCACACCTAGATGACAACGCGTACTATCTCCTCAGGGCCAACGCCGAGTACCTGATCGTGCGGCTGGGAGGGGAGCTTCCGGCGAGGTAGGCGCGGTCTGGACGTGCAGCGACACGGGAACGCGCGAGGTCCCGACCGACGGGGCGTGGCACCTGATCGCGACATCGAAGTGCGCGGCACCGGATGGGAACACGTCATGGGCCGTGAAGCTCTTCTCAGTGACCCCCACGGCACTTGTGGAGGACAACTGGGGGCTTTCCTGGAAGAGCTCAAGGCGCAAGGGGACAAGCATGTGCAGGAACCTGCGGTTACGATCCTGCGAGAGGAGGCGGAGGCCCTGCTCAATCCTTCTCCGCCGATGCCGAAGTCGAAGAAGCCCAAGGCAGAAACGACAGCGAAGCCCGCGAGATAGCAGTGGGCGCTGGCTGATGCTAGTCCGTCTGCTCGATTCCTAGATTCCCCGGCGGTCGGCGTAGGCGAGGCCGTAGGCGCCCACCGCGAGCGGGAAGGTCAGGAAGGCGCCGACTCCCCCCAGCGCTCCTCCCGCGCCGATCACGATCCCGCAGACCGCCATGAAGATGAGCGTCATGAACGTCCCGTCCTTGGCCGTGATCTCCGCGCTCTTGCGCATCGCCTCGCCCAGCGTCATCTCCCGGTCCGCCATGAGCGGGAGGACGTGGTACCAGCGGGCGGCGAGGATCAGCCCGGGGATGAGCAGGCAGACGAGCCCGAGGACGACGATGATGCCCAGCACGACCTCGCCGGCCAGAAGCGGAACGGTGCGATTGAGATAGCGGAAGACTTTCCCGGTCTCCGGCTTGTTCCTGGAACGGGCTTCCACGAACAGCATCGCGAGCCCCGCGGTCATGGGCGCGGCCAGGATCGAGAGCGAGACCCCGGTCAGGAGGAGCGCGACGATGCCGGCGACGATGAACTGGGCCGGGTGCTTGACCATGAGGTTCAGGCTCTCGCCGAAATACCTGCCGATGTCCATGTTCTTGTCCTCCCGTCCGGTTCGCTACCGCAGCTTGTCCACGATCTCGCCGAGCCTGGCCTCGAGGTCCGGGCGGTAGCCCACGATCGTCTCCCGCTTCGACCCGCGCTTGTCGATGACGACGACGCACGGGATCCCGTTCACGCCGTACGCCTTCGTGATCGCGTTCCCCCGGTCGAGGAGCACCCAGAGGTTGAGCTGTTCCTTCCTCAGGTACTCGCTGATCGTCCCGGCGTCCTCGCTGAGGTTGATGTTCAAGACTTCGACTCCCTTGCCCTGGTACTTCTGCCGGAACGCGTGCATGGCGGGCAAGGCTGCCCGGCACGGCCCGCACCACGTGGCCCAGAAATCCAGCACCACCACGGAGCTGCCCCGGAAGTCGGCGAGGGCGACCTTCTTCCCGGAGAGGTCCTCAAGCCGGAACTCCGGCGCGGGATCGCCGGGCGGCACCATCGCCGTCTGGACACGGTTCCAGAGCCGGGGGCCCACCTGCCAGGCGACGCTCGCGAGGACCACGAGCACGGCCGCGATCGCGATCTTCTTCAGCGAGTCGCTCGAGGGGTCATACCGGGGAGCGGCCGCGTACTCGTTGTCGTCGAGCCGCCGGATGGCCGCCGCCGCGAAGGGCAGGGACGCCCAAGCGGAGTGGTAGCGGGCGCGCAGGGCCTGCGTCTGGCCCAGGGCGCTTCCCAGCTCGAAGAGCGCGTCGTGGCTGGTCTGGTCCGGCGGCGCCAGCCGCATCGCCTCGCCGAACTCGCGGTCGGCGAGCCGCCGCACGACGGAGTCCCGCGTCTGCTCGTGCTTGCGCTGGTAGATCTGGGCGAGGCGCAGGTGGGCGGGGAACGAGTCCGGAAGGGTCCGGATCGCGCGCTGGCAGGCGCGGATGGCGCCGTCGAGGTCGCCGACCTCCATGAGCCGGCCGGCTTCCACGAGCGGTCCGGGCGTCCCGGGTTCCATGGCGCCAAGTATACACCGGCCGTTCGGGCGGTGGCTTGGCGTTGTGTGCTAAAACAAATCCCCATGACCTTCGACGAGTTCGGTCTGAACCCCGCCATCCTCAAGGGCGTCCGCGAGATGGGCTACCTGCGCCCGACCCCGGTCCAGGAGGAAGCGATCCCGCCCATCCTGGAGGGACGCGACGTGATGGCGAGCGCCCAGACGGGGACCGGGAAGACGGCGGCGTTCGTCCTCCCGATCCTGCACCGGCTCATGGGGGGGACCAGGCGGCGGGGGCCGCGCGCGCTCATCGTCGCGCCGACGCGGGAGCTGGCCCAGCAGTCGGCGGACCACATCGAGATGCTCTCCAAGCACGTCCAGCTTCGCGGCGCCGCGATCTACGGCGGCGTCGCGTTCCCGCCCCAGATCCGGGCGCTCACGCAAGGCGTGGACCTGGTCTCGGCGACCCCCGGCCGCCTCCTCGATCACGCGTCGGCGGGGCGGCTCAAGCTCCTGGACGTCGAGATCCTCGTGATCGACGAGGCCGACCGGATGATGGACATGGGCTTCCTGCCCGACGTGCGGCGCATCCTGTCCCTGCTGCCCGTCAAGCGCCAGAACCTCGTTTTCTCGGCGACCCTGCCGTCCGAGACCCTGCGGCTGGCGGACCAGATCTGCAAGAACGCGGTCCGCATCCAGATCGGAGCGGGCAGGACCTCGGTTCCGGCCGGCATCCGGCACGCGGTCTACCCCGTGATCCACGAGCAGAAGCTCGAGCTCCTCCTGCGGCTCATGCACGACATGGGGGAGGGCGCCTCGGCGCTCGTCTTCACCCGGACCAAGGACCGGGCGGACCGGCTGGCGGAGTCGCTGGGCCGGGCCGGGATCCGGACCGCGGTCATGCACGGCGACCGGAGCCAGTCCGAGCGCGTCGCGGCGCTCGAGAGCTTCCGCCGCGGCGCCCACCAGGTTCTCGTGGCCACGGACATCGCGGCGCGCGGTCTCGACATCGAGGACATCTCGCACGTCATCAACTACGACATCCCCGAGGAGCCCGAGAACTACATCCACCGGATCGGGAGGACGGGGCGGGCGGAGGCCGAGGGTGACGCGTTCACGCTCATGGCGCCGGAAGAGGAGCTGTGGATCACGGCCGTCGAGCGGATCCTGAACCACCGGCTTCCGCGGGTCATCCTGCCCGACTTCACGTACCACGTGTCGACCGTCCACGGGTCGTACCACCCGCGGCCCTTCTACATTCCCACCCGCCGGCCGGGCCAGCGCGGCCGCGGGGGCGGGGGCTTCGGCCGGGGCGGCTCCCGCGGCGGCGGCTCCCGCCGCCGCTGACGCGGAGGGATTCCGTGGGCGGGCCCGACCGTCCCCGCCGGGTCATCGGGATCGTGAACGCCGCCGCCGGCCCGGGCTTGTCGAAGGCCCGGTTCATGGAGATCCGCCAGTCCTTGCACGGCGAGCCGTTCGGCCCCGTTTACCTGACGCTCCGGCGCGGCCATGCGGAAGAGTGGGCGAGGACCTTCCGGAACGAGGCCGGGTACCTCGTCATCGGCGGCGACGGGACCCTGCACGAGGTCGTCTCGGGTATGGAGATCAGGAACCAGGCCGTCGCCGTCGTGCCGCTCGGGACCGCGACCTCGCTGGCCCGGGATCTCGGGGACCCCACGCTCGCGGACGCGTGCGGCGGGATCGAAACGGGGCGGAGGGGGAAGCTCGACCTCGTCGCCGTCATCATGCGCCGGGGCGACGGGAGCGTCCGCCGGTGCCGGTCGGTCTCGTCGGTCGCCGTTGGCCTGCCCGTCGAAGTCGCACGCAAAGCCGTACGCTGGGGGCATAACCTCGGGCCGCTGGCCTACCCGGTTGCGGCCCTGGCCGCCGGGCTCCGCCCGCCGCGGTTCGAGGTCTCGGTTCGGTACGACCGCGGGCGCTGGACGAGGAAGACGGTAGCGGGATTCCTGGCGGGGAACACGCGCCACGTGATGTCGGTCCGGATCTTCCCGGATGCATCTCCGTTCGACGGCCGGATGGTGGTGCTGGAGCTGGTCCCGGGGTTCCTGCGGCTGGGACTGCAGGGGCTCTCGGTCCTGACGCGGACTCGCCTGTACGAGTCCGCGAAGCCGTTGGCGGCGCGCCGGGTCTCGGTCCTGTTCGGCGCGCCGCGGCCGGTCGCCGTGGACGGCGAGATCTACGATGGGGTCGTGCGGGTTGAGCTTAGGATGCTCCCGGGCGGACTCACGATCTTCATGCCGACCGGGGCGCACGCGTGACGCCGCGGAGGAACCGGCCTCCACTTTCCCGCCGTCGGGCGTGGCTCCTGGCCGCCCTCGCGGTCGCATTGGCGGGAGCCGTTGTCGCGATCCGGGTCGCGCGGCCCGGCGTGCCCCCGGACGTCCCGGCTCCGGTCTGGGGGATCACGATCGACAGCGTGGTCGCCATCGACGAGATCGAGCCCGCCCTCGAGGGGTTCCGGCACAAGCTGACGGCCCGGATCGTCTTCGACCCCGGCACCACGGCCGCCGAGTACCGCCCGGCCATGGTCCGGATCGCGCGCCACGCCTGGATCATGGCCGAGATCTGCGATTCCTACTACATGAAGAAGGTCGATCTCGCGAGCTTCCAGGCGGCCACGCGCGACTACTACGACGGCCTCAAGGACATCGTGAACATCTGGGAGATCGGGAACGAGCTGAACGGCGAGTGGCTGGGCGACATCCCGGGCGTCGTCGCCAAGACCGAGTACGCGACCGAGTACGTGAAGGCCCGGGGCGGCCGGACGGCGCTCACCCTGTGCTGGAACCACGACTGCCCGGACACGCCCCGGCTCGAGATCTGGGCCTGGGTGGCGAAGAACCTGACCCCCCGGCTCCGCCGGAACCTGGACTACGTCCTGCTCAGCTATTACGAGGCCAACTGCCCGCCGCCGCCCGACTGGGGCCCGATCTTCCGGCGGCTGGGCGCCGAGTTCCCGAACGCCAAGGTCGGGTTCGGCGAGGTCGGCGCCGAGGATCCGGCGAAGAAGCCCGACCTCCTGCGCCGGTACTACGGCCTCAAGGTGGACGCGCCCCGGTACGTGGGCGGCTACTTCTGGTGGTACTTCAACGAGGACATGCTCCCGAAGTCACGTTCGATGTGGAAGGTCCTGCAGGAGGCTGTTCCGTAACTGCGATGCAGGAGGCCATGAAAACGCTTGACTTTCTGGACACCCCACAGCGGCCAGCCCTACCGCGGCCATTTCCACACGATCACGTGCCGGCGGCCGGCGCGTTCGTGCTTGGTGACCCCCTTCGCCGAGAAGAAATACTTCCGCATCGATGAGCTCGCGCCCTTCGCGAAATGCTTCCCCAGATGGGGAAGGGTGAGGGCGAAGACGGCCGCGGTCGCGTCCAGCGGACGGTGGACGTCGGACTTCGAGAACAGCTTCACGTGGCCGAGGAAGGGCTGCCACTCCGGAGTGAAGAATACGGGCAGGCCCTTGCGGCGGAAGACGCCCGGGAACCGGACGAGCTTCTTGCCGAATGCGGCCTCGACCATGGTCCGGAACCCGGCCGCGGCCTCGGGCGGGATCGTCCCCAGGTCCACGGGCCACATGGGAGCGCACTTGTGCCGCCGGAAGTTCACGAGGTCGTCAACTGGCGCGGTGTTCGGCTCGTCCACGAGGACAAAGATCCTGGCCTCGCACTCCGGGCACGCCGCCTCGCGCCAGTAGTCGATCCCGTCGCGCCGCGGGACCGGATGAATCTTCTCTTCCGGGGCCACGGTCCCGATGATAGCACCGGGCATCCTCCCGGGCGTCACTGCGGTATGATGGCGGCCGATGCACCTTCCGCGCGGCCCCCTGGTCCACCCGGCCCTGCTAGTGGTCTTCGCCGTCGCGGCCGCCTCGACGACGGCGGCCCTGGTCATCGGCAGGGGCCAGCCGCGCCGGATTCCCGACCCGATCTGGGGCGTCACGATCGACGACGTTGGCCCGCTCCCCGAGATCGAGCGCGCGCTCGCCGGGTTCCGCCGCAAGCTAACGGCCCGGGTCGTCTTCGACAGCGGGATGGCGGCGCTCGACTACCGGCCCGCGGTGCAGGCCATCGCCAAGCACGCGTACGTCATGGGCGAGCTCGTGGATTCCTACGACATGAAGAAGTACGACCTCGAGACCTACCACGCGCGCATGGAGGAGTACTGGCGGGATCTTAACGACCTCGTCAACGTCTGGGAGATCGGGAACGAGGTGAACGGCGAGTGGCTGGGCAAGTACGAGGACGTCGCGGCCAAGATCGTGGACGCGAACGCGTTCGTCAAGGCCCGGGGCGGGCGGACCGCGGTGACGCCGTTCTACAACCCCGACTGCTGGGCGAAGCCGGAACAGGAGATGTTCGCCTGGATCGAGAAATACCTCACTCCCGAGTTCCGGAATAGCGTTGATTACGTCCTCATCAGCTGGTACGAGGAGGAGTGCGAGTGGCAGAAGCCCGAGTGGACGCCCGTCTTCGTGCGGCTGGGCAAGCTCTTCCCGAAGTCCAAGCTCGGGTTCGGCGAGGTCGGGGTCAAGAAGGAGGAGCTCAAGGCCGAGTACCTCAAGCGCTACTACGGGCTCAAACCCCGCGCCCCCCGGTACGTGGGCGGCTACTTCTGGTGGTTCTTCAACGCCGACATGCTGCCGAAGGAGAAGCCGCTCTGGTCGGTCCTGCGCGAGGCGGTGCGATAACGTCTGGGGCCAGGCGCCCGGGCCGGGCACCGGGTGAGTTCCTCACGGCATGGCCCGTCCTGGGCTGGATCCTCCTCGGCCTCGTCGCGTACGGCGCGGCGGGGCCGGCGGGGACCGGGATCGCCATGGCGGCAGCCGGGATCACGGCATACAGCGTCGTTCGGGCGCTTTCCAACGACCTGATCTCCCTGCTCCTTGCCATCGCGGTACTCCTGGCGGCGCTGGGAACGGGGTGGGCGGCGCTGGCCGTGATCCTGGGCAGGAAGCGGCCGGGCGACGGAAGGAAGCTCTGGGCCGCATCCATCGGGCTGGGATTCCTCGGGACCTGGCTGGCCGGGTTCGGGTTCACGGGGCTGTTGCGGTGGCCGCTCCTGGCCGTGGTGGGGTTCTTCGCCGCCGGGCTGGGCACGCGGGTCCTCGCCCGCCGGCCCCGGCGGCGCCGCAGACCCGCCTCCGTGCGGCTGGAACCCGCGGCAGTCGTGATCCTGGCGGTCGCGGCGGCGGCGGCCGCCGGCCAGTTCCTGGGGGCGTTCGCGCCGGTCGTGAACGTGGATTCGCTCCACTACCACCTGGGCAAGGCCGTCCTGTACGCGCAGACCGGCCGGATCCTGCCGATGAAGTCCAACTTCGTCTTCCTCCTTCCGTCGCAATGGGAAGTCCTGCTGGTGCCGGCGGCGCTCGCGGGCGACGATGCGGCGGCGCAACTCCTCTCTCCGGCTGTCGTGCTCCTGACCGGCCTCATGCTGGCGGCGGGGCTCCGGGACGCCGGCCCGGCCCGGGGCCTCATCGCCGCGTCGCTCTACGTCTCGCTGGGAATCGTGAACGGCCTGGCGGCGAGCGTGAAGAGCGACCTCATACTCGCTCTCTTCGTTCTGGGCGGATTCCTGGCCGTCGTCGAAACCAGGCGGACCGGGAGCGGCCGCTGGGCCGTCGTGGCCGGACTGTGCCTCGGGTTCGCGTTCGCGACGAAGTACACGGCTGCGATCTCGGCTCCCGTCGTCGCCGCCCTAGTCCTGTTCCCGCGGCGGAGCCGGCGGGCCGCGTGGCCGGTGGCCGTGGCCGGGCTGGCGGCATTCGCGCCCTGGTTGGTCTACACGTGGATGCAGACGGGAGACCCCGTCTATCCGTACGCGGGCGAGTGGCTGGGCAACGGGCTTTCCGGGTGGGCGCGCGCGGCGATGCACGAGGATGCGCGCGGGTACTTGCTTGGAACGTACGAGTCCTGGCCGGAGAAGGCGCGCGCGGTGTGGACACTCGCGACCACGGACCCCGTATCCCTGCTCCCCATGATCGCGATGCCGCTCGTCCTCCTCCAGCTCGGGAGGAGGTCCGCCGGGTCGCTGTGGTCTCTGGCCGCCGCCGCCGCCGGTCTCTGCTGGGTCTTCGGCCCGCCGCGGGGCCGGTACCTCCTGCCGGCGATGACGCTCATGGCCGGGGCGGCCGAGCTCGGGCCGGGGCTGTGGCCGCCGGCGGGACGGGCGCGGGGGTGGATCACTTGGGGGCTGGTCGCTGCGGCGGCGCTGGAGACGGCCCGGGGCTGGACGGATCCGGTGGCCGCGCGCCCGGAGCGGATCGTGACCGCGATCGCCGGGAACCTGGACGGGTTCCACCGCAGTCAGCTCACGAGCTACTGGGAGGCCGTGGACTGGGCCAATGGCCACCTGCCGCCGTCCGCCCGCGTGCTCGTTTACGGCGACCGCCGGTGCTGTCCGCTGGCGCGCCGGTTCCTGATCCCTTCCTTCGCGGAGCCCGCGCCATTCCTCGCGTTCGCCGCGGAGTCGCGGGACGAGGCGCAAGTGTGGCGGAAGCTCAGACAGGCGGGAGTGACGCACATTCTCTACAATCGGACGGCCGCCGTGTTCGGGCGGGCGCGGCTGGCCGGGGACCTGCCGGGGCTGGGGACGGTTGGGCGCTGGGCGCGCGGCTGGAAGGCGCATGCGCGCCTGGTCTACGAATCCCCGGCCGTGGACGTGCGGCAGGGCATGTTCTACATCTATGCGCTTGACGGTCCGCCGGGGCCGGGCGCGTCAATCGTTCTTCCCGGGATCGAGGGCTGGCTCTACATCCCCGAGCGGCTGGCGGCGGAGGGCCGCAACGCCGAGGCGCGCGAGGTCATGGGCCGCCTCACGGCGGCTACGGGGGATTTCGCCGTGATCGACGCGGCGCGGGCTTCGATGCTTCCCCCCATGGAGGCGTGCGCGGCGCTGAACCGGGCGGCCGTGGAGGGGTTCCGGTCGGTCACCGTCTACGAGCAGCTCGCCGCGTGCCGCGACCGGGCCGGTGACTTCACCGGAGCCCGGCTGTGGCGTCGCGCCGCCGCCGCGCTCGCCTGGCCCGGGAATCGCTAGCCGGCAGTCTACTGCTGACTTCGGCCTCGACCACCCGCATCGGGCGATCAGAGTCTACAGCCGGGTGAGCTTCTCGATCGCGAGGGCGATGGCGTCGCGGCGCTTCTCGATCGGAACGGGACTCCGGGTCCAGTCCGTGAGGCTCCGCGAGATCTCGGGGGGCACCTCGAGCAGATCTGAAAAAGCCTTCCGGTCGGCGGGCGAGAGCTTCGCGTCCTTCTCGGCGAGCAGGCGCTTGAGGATCACCAGGTACTCGTAATCCTCGATGCCGTCGCGCAGGTGCTCCCACCGGATCGAGTCCACGGGCCCGTCGAGGACGGGCTTGGCGGGATGCGCGTCCGCGGCGGCCTCGGGCGGGTACGTGAACCGGCCGTCGCCGTTGCCCCATGGTTCCCGGGTCCCCGCGGGAACCCCGCCGGCCGTCCAGCTCATGGTGTCCTCGTACGGGTTCTGGGGATTGTTCTCGTCCGGGTACGCCGCGGGCGAGGTCCAGTAGTCCGTCGCCCAGATCAGGATGCCCTGAATGCCCTGTCCCCAAGTCTGCCAGAGCCATACGCGCAGGTCCGGGGATCCCCGGTCGATGAACTCGCCGACGAAGGGCTCCTTGGGGCCGGTGCAGATGTACCACCAGAGCGTCTCGCCCGCGGCCCGGCGCTCGTTCATGCGGTCGCGGTCGTAGGCGTCGAGGACCGGGCACCAGACGTTGGGGCCCCCGATCAGGGCGGGCTCGGGCTGTTCGGTCAGCATGCGGCGCAGTCCCGGCGCGAACGACTTGAGCTTGCGGAACCCGTTCATGACGAAGTCGTAGTCGCGCGGGTCGGGCTCGTCGAACCAGTACACGAAGGCGTCCTGGAGCCAGCCCTTCTCCCTGAGGTGCGCCTCGGTTTGCGTCAGCCAGGCGCGCAGTGCGGCCGAGTACTCGGGATCCGATTCCGCGTATCCGGCCAGCGAGGGCTCCGTGCGGCCCTGAAACGAGCCCCCGCCGAGCCCGGGGACATCCATCGAGAAGGCGTTGAAGTGGTAGGTCGAGAACTGGCGGGCCATCTCGCGGTCCCAGGCCTTCCAGTCGATCCGGGGAACGGGGGCGACGGCGGGAGCAGCCTCGAAGTCGCCGCCGGGCGCCAGCTCCTTGCCGCTTCCCGCGTCCCGGAACGAAAGCTGGTCGTACCAGACCGTTCCGAGCGGCGACCCGTCGTCGGCCCAGGTCGAAGCGTAAAGCGCGAGCCGGACCGACTTCGCGCCGGCGGGGAAGGCCGTGATCGTGCGGTCGAAGTCCTGCCACTCGCCGGTCCCGGTGATGGTGAGGTCCAGGTTCCGGCCGGACATCCACTGCCCTTCCGGGTCGCGGTGCGATAGCGAGACGATGAACCGGTGGTCCGGGACCTTCGTCCGGTACTTGAACGAGAGCCGCAGGCCCCTTTTCGGGATCCGGATCGCCGGCTGGTAGACGGCCGAGGGCTGGCTCGTCGTGCTGGCGTCCTCGACCCGGAGCGAGGTCAATCCCGCGAACCTGACTTCCTGGTCACGGCGGCCGCCCGTCCAGCCCTCTCCTCCCGGCCACTCGGTCCGGACGGGGTCGAGCGGGGCGGTGCCGTAGGCGTAGGGGCCGACGTGGTGCGCGGCGAAGTCGGCCAGGTACTTGTCGAGGACGGCTCTACGGTCGGCCTCGCGCTCGAGCTTCTGGTAGCGGAACACGGTCCCCGCGTCGAACCCGAACGCCGTCGTCAGCGTCATCCGGTCGGGGAGCGCGAAGTCCCGGACCTCGACGACGAGCGTGGCCGAGGCGTGCCAGGCGTCCGAGACGAGCCGGATCGCGCCGGTGTAGGTGCCGGGCGGCGTCTCCCGGGGCACGCGGACGCGGACCCAGACCGGATAGTTGCGGTCGGGATCGAGGTCCAGGGGCGCCGTGAACGGCGGCAGGGGATCGGGCCACCGCCCCACGCTCCCGCGGGCGTCCGTCGGCTCCGCGACCGGCACGTACCGGACGCGGAGGAGGTCGATGCTCGCGGCCGGTATCGTCGCGCCCGCGGGGCCCCTGAGCGCCTCGGCGTGGGGCTTGAAGTTCGTGACCGGGATCCTGGGCCGGATGACGAGCTGGGCGCACTCGGCCTCGTTCCGCGCGGCGCTGATCCGGACCGCCTCGCCCCGCGCGCTCGGCAGCCACCGCGTCTCGCAAACTTTCCATCCGGCCGAGGCCCACCAGAGCCCCACCCCGTCCATCGAGTCCGGCAGGATCTCGCCGAAGCCCTCCTCGTAGAGATCGGGCACCCGGAACCGGGTCTCGGCGCGGTACGTGTAGCCGGGACCGAACGTGAGCGCGATGATGTACTCGCCCGTCCCCATGACCTGGTAGGGGTACGTGCGCTTGTTCGGACCGGGTTGCAGCGTGTTGCCGAACACCGTCGAGAGCATGGCCTTTCCGTTGCGCTCGGCGTGCGCTTCCGCCCGGACGTCGATCGGCTTGGGGGTCGTGTTGGTCACCACGCACTCGAGCTGGTTCTTCATCCCCGGAAGCCCGTCGCCGATGCCGGTGAACGCAACCTTGATCCGGGGGTCCGCGCCCGCGATCGCGACGAACCGCGTCGACCCCTTGAGCTCCAGGGGCGGCCCGGCGAGGGAAGCGGAATACCGGTACTCGCCGACCTGGAGGGAGCCGGCGTCGGCGCCCGGGCCCCGCTGGCGCGCGGCACGGGTGGAGAGCCGGATCCAGATCTCGCGGGCCGGGAGCAGGCTGGGGGGAATCGCGAAAGCGCGGCGGGACCGGTCCGCCATGACGCCGAGTTCGCGCCAGGCTGTACCGTCCGACGAGGCCTCGACCAGGAGTTCACCGCCCTCGTGCCAGGTCACGGCGACCTCGGCGGCGGCCGCGACCTGATCGCGGCCGCCGACGGCGTGGCGGTACACGACCGAGTCGCCGGCGCCCATCACCCAGCGGTTGGTGTTGAACCGCGCGCGCCAGGAGCCCAGGGGACGGCTCTGGTTCCGGGACTCGGAGTCGAACGGCGCCGCGAACTCGTAGCGCGTGCCCGAGACGCTCTCGCCCTCGCCGAGGACGAGGTCGCCGGAGCGGGCGTAGACGGGCTCCGCGGGGAGGAGCCGGATGTCGTCGTACGCGATCTCGCCGTTGACGTACCACTGGCCGAAGTGCAGGCGCCGGTCCGCGGGGAAGAGGACGTCGGGCGTGGCGAAGACCGACGCGTACGCGGTCCACACCGTCGCGCTGGGCCCCAGGTCGCGGTTGCAGAAGGCGGCGCCCGTAACCGGGGTGCCGCCGCCGCCCCGGATGCGTCGCGCCTTGAACATGACCTCGTAGACCCGCGCGGGCTCCATGGCCACCGGCGCCGAGAGCCACGCGCTCTCGTCCTGACCGGTTCCCGAGACGGAGACGGCCCGAAAGCTCGTCGCGGCGCCGCCGGTCTTGAGCCAGGTCCCGGCTCCCTGGAGCGTCCAGCCGGCGGGGGCGGCCTTCCCGTCCTCGAACGACGGGTTCGGCACCGGCACGTCGGCCGTTCCGGGCGCCGCGAGGGCTGTCAGCAGGAATGCGAGGACCGGCCGCATGCGTCTACTCTACCCGGTTGCCGGCGGCCAGCGCAGTCCGGAGGTCGTCGAGCGCGGACTCGCCCTCGCGCAGGTCGGTGGCGGCGATCGTCGCCGCAATCGCGCGGGCCCGGGCGGCGTCCCCGGCGGCCAGCGCCGCGCGGGCGGTCAGGAGCTTGATCCGGTCCCGGCCGCGGATGGCGGCCGGCAGGAGATCGGAGAACCGGACGGCCTCCGCCGGGAGATTCGCGGCCAGCAGTGCTTCGAGCCGCTCGCGGGCGAGCGCGGGTAGGATGGGTTCGGGCGCGAGGTCCCACGCCCGGGCGAGGAGTTCCGCGGCCGGCCGGCGCTCCCTGAGCTCGAGCTGGGCGAGGTTCCGGAGCGCCCATGCCGACGGGACCAGGGCGACCGAGGCCTCCCAGGCGGCGCGGGCTCCCGCGGGGTCGCCGCGCTCCATCTTCAGGATTCCGAGCTGGAGCAGGGCGTCCCACCGCGGAGGGTGCGCGGCCAGCGCGGGTTCCCACTCCACCCGGACCATGGGGGCCACCGGCGCATCTTCGGGTTTGCGGGCGGGCAGCCGGCCGGTCTCGAGCAGGGCGAGCCAGGGCTCCTGCTCCTCTCCCAGCGTCGACGGCGGGAACGGAGTTCCCCCGGCCGCGGACGCGGCCGTCGGAGTTTCAGCGGATGCTGAAACTCCGTGCTTGGCGGCCGCCATCATGGCGTCGAGGGCGCCCCAGCCGGACCCGGGGAAGAGGATCGCTTCCGGGGCGGCGTCGAGGGCGCGCGCGTATTCCGCGTGGCGGGATTCGACTTCGGCTTCCGGCAGCCGGGCCTCCAGCCGCCCGGCCGCGTGCCGCCACGCCGCTCCCCAGTCCGCGCCGTGCGTCACGGCGGGATCGGCGTCGAGCCGGCCGAACGCCTCGGTCCAGTGCCATGCCGCCAGGGGCGGCATGGCCACGGTCTCGATCTGGGTGCGCGCCAGCCCGGCCTGGATCTCGGAGTACGAGAACGCGCCATCTCCCAGTCGCCGTTGCCACCAGCGCCCGGATCGATCATTCCCCCAGGCGAACATCTTGCGGCCGCGCAGAGCCCTGGTCGAGGTCTCGACGAATCCACCGCCTCGCGCATCAACGGCGGCGACGAACGGGCGGCCCTCCTCGAGATGGAAGTACCCCTCCCACGCGTGCGGGTGCGCGGCGGCCCGGGTCGCATCGAATCCGTCCGGCGCGGGCAGGGGATGCAGGCCCATCGCCTCCCTGGCGCGGTGGCAGAGCACGCGGCCGGCGGGGACTAGGACCCGGACGTCCGGCGCCTCGGGCACCGCCATGTTCGTCCACCAGTACGCGGGCACTTCCGCGTCGTTGAGGTTGCTGATCCGGATGCAGGCGAAGAGGAAGTCCGACTCGTCAGGCAGGCGGAGGTCCATCTGCCAGACGACCCGGTTCACCCGGTCGAACTCCCATAGCCGTATGCCTGGCTGGTTTCCGGGGCCGCCTATCACTCCCGCGAAGACGGGTGACGAGGTGAGCCAGTGGTGTCCCAGCCTCCCCGAGTTCCACTCTATGCCGCCCGCGACCCACGCGTTGCACAGCGCCACGTTCGCGTACCGGACGACGGGGTTGCGGGCGAGCAGTTCGCGCCCGTCTTTGAGGTCGACGAGCGACCAGAGCCGGCCCCCGAGCGCCGGCAGGACGGTCGCCCGGAGCCGGCCGTTGTCGAGGACCAGCGCCGCAAAAGGCCGGGGGACGGGCCGGTCGTCGTATCCGTCGAGCACGGGGTAGGGCAGAACCCGCGTGCCGCACGCCTTCCCCAGCCGGGCGCGGTCTTCGGCAGGCACGCTCTCCTCGCATTTCACCTCGCGGTCGTCCGCGGGCTCGCGGAAGGCCGGCAGCAGGTTCGGGACCCCGAGGTCCGCGGACGGCAGGACGAGCGTTTCCATGGCCAGCTTCGTCATCGGGTCCACTCTACCCCCCAGGGTGTATGATCGTCACGATTTGCCGACTGCGCACACCTTGAGGAGGGCATGATCATGAAGACGCGGACGGGCGGGTTCGGGATAGGGTTCCGGCGGGGCTGGTCGGAGTGGAACAAGGACCTCAAGGGGGTCATAGCGTTTGCGAAGTCGGGCGGGTTCGCCGGGATCGACCTGGGCCGGGACGGCGACTCCACGGGCAAGGAAGTCGTCGCGGCGGGCCTCCGGATCGGGTCGGTGGACCTGGCGGAGTGGGAGGGCATGATTTCCGCCGACGCGGAGAAGCGCAAGGCCGCGAACCAGCGCAACACGGCATACGTCAAGGCGTGCGGGGCCCTCGGGCCCGTCAACCACTTCATCGTCATGCTTCCCGCGGATCCGGGCAAACCGCGCGCCGAGAACTTCAAGTACATGGTGATGAGCTTCTCCGCCCTCGCCCCCGCCCTCGAGGCCGCGAAGGGAACCCTCGCGATCGAAGGCTGGCCGGGCCCCGGGGCGCTGTGCTGCACGCCGGAAGCCTTCCGCGCCTTCTTCAAGGAGGTGCCGTCGAAGGCGATGGGGATCAACTTCGACCCGTCGCACCTGATCCGGATGGGGATCGACCCCGTGCGGTTCCTGCGCGAGTTCGCGGGGCGCGTGGCCCACGTCCACGGCAAGGACACGGCGCTCTACGCCGACGCCCTCTACGAGTACGGCCACGAACAGCCCGCGACTTTCGGCAAAGGCCACGGGTTCGGGGGCCTCGTGTGGCGGTACACGATTCCGGGCCACGGGATCATGAACTGGCCCGAGGCTTTCGGATGCCTGGCGGAGGCCAAGTACCGGGGTATGGTTTCGATCGAGCTGGAGGACGAGAACTTCAACGGCAAGACCGAAGCCGAGCAGCAGGGACTCATCCTCGGAGGCCGGTTCCTCGAGGGTTGCTGACCGTAGGGAGTGTAGAATAGGGCTGTGATGTCCGGAAGGTTCCCGGCGTACCTCCTCGTTTCCGGCGGCCTCCTTGCGGGATGCGCCACCACCCACAGCCTGACTCCCCTTGCCATCGATGTCGGGCCGGCGGTGCGCGAGTACAAGTCCCCGGACCTTTCCTCGTTCAGGTACGCGACCTTCTCGGTGTTCCCGCTCGCGGCGGTGAACCCGAACGCCTCGCTCAAGGGCGAAGGGGAACAGCGCATCATGCTGTTCTCCGTGCGCAATCTTCTCGAGGCGAACGGGTACCGGTTCGTGCGCATGGACGCGAATCCGGACTTCGTCGTGGGCGTGGACGCGTCGATCGAGAGGACGGAAGGCGTGACCCGGCGCACGGTGGTCGCGGCCCCGGATTGGCAGCCCGGCAACACCCTGCCCTCGCCGCCCGCTTCCCTCGCCGCGCTCCAGGCGGCGGACACGTGGGGCTGGGGGACCATGCCCGACACGTCGAACAGCGTCGCCCAACTCCCCGAGTGGCCGCCGCGCGGGAAGACGAAGAGCGGACCCGACCGCCGGTACACGGTCAGCGTGAAGACGAGCATCCTTGACGCCAGGTCTCTCGCCGAAGTCTGGGTCGGGACCGGGTCCGGCATCTCGCGGTCCCGCGAGATCGGAGTCGCCGCCCAGCTCATCCTGTGGATGACTATCCACCAGTTCCCGGCGACGAGCATGGCCGAGCTGACGGCGAAGGGCGGCGACCTGCCGGGCCTCAACTTCGAGGTGTTCACGAACGACGGCAAGAGCTTCTACCCCGGCGTCGTCTCGGTCGACGACCGGTCCCCGGCGTGGAGGGCCGGCGTCCTGCCCTACGACATGGTGCTCGCCGTCGGGGGGGAGGCGGCGTGGAACCGGACCTGGCCCGACGTGCGCCGGATGCTTGGCGGGCCGGCCGAGTCGAAGACGGCGCTCACGCTGTGGCGGAACGGCACGCAGGTGAACGTCGAGGGCCGCCGAGTCGCCGTCACGGCGGGAGAGGACGCGGGAGCGGTCGCGGCCCCGCCCGAATCCACCGACCCGTCGAAACCGAAGAAGCAGGCCAGGCTCGAGATTTCACGCAGCACGGTCGCTGTGGGCAACACCTGGGCGGTGCTGGGCGGCATCACGATTGTCGCGCTGGTGGCCGCGATGCTCGCGGCCTCGAAATAAGCCGAACCAGCGCGAAGATCTCAGAGTTCTGAAGCGGAACTGCGGAGTTTCAACATCCGTTGAAACTCCGAGGGCTCGCCCGAGCCCCGCGGTCGACGAAGAACCAGGGATCGCGCCGAAGGGCGGCGGCCGCGCGCTCCCACATCGGGGCGGAATCCATGAGATGGGCCTTCGCCTCGAGCACGGGGCCGGCCTTCAGCGCTCCGTCGGGCTCGAGGAGTTCCTCCATCCGGTCGTACCGCTGGATCACGCCGGCGAATCCGTGCGGCCGGTACCACTTGTTGATCGTCTTTCCGTCGGCGAGCGTCAGCCGGTACTCGATCGGCGGATCGAAGAGGTAAGGCGGCTCCACGAGCTCCTCGACCCCGTGCATGGAGGTGTTGGGCTCGAGCCCGCAGCCCAGGAAGAGGAGCTGGCCGTCCAGGTCCCGGAGCTTGGCGAAGGCCGAGTGCGCGCCGACGGGGGTCGAATCCTCGAGGTGATCGCCGAGAAGGTCCTGCGCGCGCCCGCCCAGGGCGGCGACCGAGTGGGTGGGGTGCACGCTCCGGAGCGTCCCGGCCCGGACGCGGAAGGACTCGGGGATCGCGCCGACGCAGGACTTCGTGGCGCGGACGTCAAAGACCGGGCTCTTCGGCGTCACGAACTTGTAGCTCAGCGCCGGGAGCAGCAGCGTTCCCGCGGGGCCGACGGCCTGCATCAGGCCGTCGATCACGGTCTCGGGCCCGCCCGGCACCCGCCCCAGCGACTTGAGCGAGGAGTGGACGAGGAGGAGTCCGCCGCGCCGGACGCCGAGCGCGGCCAGGTCGGTCGCGATGTGCGCCGCCGCGGTCCTGGCCTCGGCGGGGTCCGTCCCGGCGCTACCTGCCGACGGCAACGAGCCTGCCCAAAGCGGCCGACCGGTAGGCCGCCTCGATGACGCGCGCGGTCCGGTACCCGTCCTCGGCCG
>Ga0315281_10005511_pt1 | contig 18108 bp, 17 predicted proteins | sample YL17G07_0_MG_FD_204540 | JGI IMG/M metagenome (GOLD analysis project Ga0315281, IMG submission 204540) | Sediment microbial communities from Yellowstone Lake, YNP, Wyoming, USA - YL17G07_0 | ecosystem: Environmental > Aquatic > Freshwater > Lake > Sediment | place: USA: Wyoming | collected...
CTGCTGCTCATGATCGGGCTGTATCAATTTGATTATTTGCATGTCCCTGAGCATGCGACCGTGTCCGCAACGGTCGCCGCCTGTGATGAACTGGATAAACCATGGGCTAAGAAGCTGGTGAATGCAATTCTCAGAAGGTATCAGCGCGAACGGCCCTCGTTGTCTGAAAGCTTGCAACAAAATATCAATGTCCTGCATGCACACCCTGACTGGCTGATTAGGGAATTGCAGCACGATCATCCGTCGCACTGGTTGCAAATCATCGTGGCCAATAACCAGCGGCCACCGATGTTCCTCCGCATCAATCAGCGTCTGACCACCCGTGAAGATTATCTGGATAAACTGCAACGGGAGAACATTCCGGCAACCTCGGTGTCATACAGTCCCGTTGGAATCAAACTGGGGACACCCGTCGCCGTGGAATATTTACCCGGTTTTCAGGATGGCCTGGTATCCGTGCAGGACCTTGCCGCCCAGCTGGCGGTGCCCTTGCTGGAGACAGGACCGGGTCAGCGTATTCTGGATGCATGCGCCGCGCCCGGCGGAAAACTTGCCCATATACTGGAAACTGCAAGCGATCTGTGCGAAGTGACGGCCGTTGAACTTGTGCCGGCACGTGCAGAGAAAATAAAACAGACATTACACAGGTTACGTTTACAGGCAAAAATAATAGAAGCGGATGCGCGGACGCCGGAATTGTGGTGGGATGGCAGGCAATTTGATCGTATTCTCCTCGATGCCCCATGCAGCGCCAGCGGGGTGATAAGACGCCATCCTGACATCAAGGTCTTGCGCCATGCGGAAGATCTGCCGGCTGTAACAAGGACCCAGTCCGAATTGCTCAACGCGCTCTGGCCGTTACTCAAACCCGGCGGGAAGCTGTTATACAGCACCTGTTCGGTCCTGAATTGTGAAAATGATCTGCAAGCCGGTGGATTTCTTGCCGCACATCATGATGCCGGACCGGATACAATCCGGGCCGAATGGGGACTGCCCACGGCATGCGGCAGACAAATCGTCACTGGACAAGAGGATATGGATGGATTTTATTATGCGCGCCTGGAAAAAATCTGAAGGAACATCCGGCGGGAGTTTGTTGGTCCGGCTGCTGGCGGCATTTCTGTGCATGCAGCCTCTACCAGGAATGGCTGAAACTCAAGGTCTCAATATAAGATATGTCACCGGGGCGATGATTGAAAATATTTACAGGGTCAATGCGGATATTGATTACCATTTCAGCGCCGAGACCGAGAAGGCACTGACCCATGGTGTACCGTTGCAATTTGACACCTACTTCAAGGTAAAAAAACACAGGCGGTGGCTCTGGGACAAAACCATCAATACCGTTATGCTCAAATACAAACTGCAATATCATCCGCTCAGCGGATATTATCTCGTAACCAATATACAGAACGGCGAGCGTCAGCAATTCCAGAATCTGAATAACGCCACGGGTTATCTTGGTAAACTGAAAAATTACCCCCTCATAACACGTAATGCATTGGATGCTGATAATGCTGAATATTATGGACTGATCAACGTCAAGCTTGACATTCAGTCTTTGCCGGCCCCATTACGGCCATTGGCCTATCTCTCTACACAATGGCGTCTTTCCAGTCCGACGTACGCATGGGGCATACACCCATGAAAAAATCCGGATACCTGATTCTTGCGGCAGGGTTGCTGCTGTTTGTGTTCATGCTGATGTCCCTGTTGATGATGAGCGATGCCTTGCAGGACTCCAGCCATTTCAGCCGGTTTTATCTGGTATTACTGATCTTCAATGTCCTCGGCATCCTGTGTCTGCTGGTATTGATTACGCTAAACCTGTTGCGCCTTATCCGGCAATTGCGCGATCGTGTTCCGGGTACCCGCATGACCATACGCATGATCGGTATGTTTACACTCCTGTCCGTTACACCCGTTCTGATCGTGTATTACTTTTCCCTGGACTTTCTCATCCGTGGCATAGACAACTGGTTTGATCTGCGTGTGGAACAGGCGCTTGGAGATTCCCTGGAACTCAGCCGTCTGTCGCTGGATGCGCGCATGCGTGAACTGCTCAAGAAAACGGAACAGATAGCAGAAGACTTGACGAATATTCCGGATGCAGCCATCCCCTTTGAGATAGACGACATGCGCTTCAACAACGGGGCGAAGGAGCTTACATTGATGTCACGCCAGGGCGGCATCATCACCTCCAGTTCAGATAGCCCGTCGCACCTGGTGCCGGACAGGCCGGATGAAACCGTGCTTCTCCAATTACAGCAGAACAAATCTTATGCCGGCCTGGATACCATCGGTGATGAGGGACTGCATATTCGCGTCGTGGTGAATGTGCCCGGCAGCAGTCTCAAGGGGGGTGAAAAAATCGTTCAGGCCCTGTATCCCGTGTCGGACAGAATGAATAATCTGGCCAGCAGCGTGCAGGCCTCCTTCATAAAATACAATGAACTTTCCTATCTGCGCGAACGACTGAAAATCAGTTTTGTCCTCAACCTGACGCTCGTCCTGCTGTTCAGTATATTCAGCACCGTGTGGGCGGCATTCTACTCGGCCCGGCGTCTGGCGGAACCGGTGACCAATCTGGCGCGCGGGACCAGGGCGGTTGCCGAAGGCAACTATGCCACCCAGCTTCCCGTTCCCGGAAATGACGAGCTGGGTTTTCTCGTCGCTTCATTCAATGACATGACCCGCAAGATCGCAATGAGCCAGGAACAGGCCAGCCGCAGCCAGTTCGAGGCTGAAACACAGCGTTCTTATCTGGAGGCTGTACTGGGCAGACTATCATCCGGTGTGCTGGTACTTGATCAGGACAATCGACTGCGTACGTCCAACATGAGCGCGGGACAGATCCTTGAATTCCCCCTGGTTGATATAGAGAACCACACGCTTGATGAAATTGCCGCGGATTATCCGACCTTCAGACAATTCAAGGAGGCGATTGCCGCTCATCTGCAACCCGATCACAAGGAATGGCGCGAGCAGGTCAGCGTGACCCGGAGCAGCAGCCGTATGACCCTCATGTGCAGCGGGACCACTCTGCCCGGCACACATGACATGCAATATGGTTATGTCATAGTCATAGACAACATTACCGATCTCTTACAGGGACAGCGCAACGCCGCCCTGAGCGAGATAGCACGCCGGCTGGCCCACGAGATTAAAAATCCTCTGACCCCCATCCAGCTTGCCGCCGAAAGGTTGCGTCACAAGTATCTACAGGGTATGCAACAGGGCGACACTGATACATTTGATCGTCTGACCAATACCATCATTCAACAGGTTGAAACCATGAAAGACATGGTGAATTCTTTTTCGGATTTTTCGCGCACTCCGGAAATCAACCTGCAACCTGCGGACCTGAGTGTCCTGATTAATGAAGTCCTAGATCTGTACGCCAATCTGAATCGTGACGCCAAAATTGTCACGGACCTGGATCAAAACCTTCCGGCAGCACTCGTGGACAAAGGCCGCATGCGCCAGGTATTCAACAATCTCCTGCGGAATGCATTTGACGCTTGCGACAAATGCATGGTCTTCAGGCTGGAAGTCAGCTCACGCTGCATTACTGAAAATCACCAACAATTCATCGAAATCAGGATCAAGGATTCGGGTACGGGCGTTGATGAGGGTATAATGGACAGCATGTTCGATCCCTACACCACAACCAAAACCAAAGGTACCGGTCTGGGTCTCGCCATCGTGAAAAAGATAGTCGAAGAACACAAGGGACTGGTGTGGCTTGAGAATAACCCCTCCGGCATCGGGGCCTGCGCAGTGGTACGCCTGCCTGTTGCAACCGTACAGGCACTGAGCAGTCCTGAACGTGGAGTGGAAAGGGGTTCCGTATGATCGGTGGAAAAATACTGGTGGTGGATGATGAACCGGATATTCGCACCCTGGTCAAGGAAATCCTGGAGGACGAGGGTTTCAGCGTGGAAACCGCCGCGGATGCGGTGCAGGCCCGGGAGATGCGCGTATCTTTTAACCCCGATCTGGTGCTGCTGGATATCTGGATGCCGGGTAGCACTGATGGCATCGCCTTGTTGAAAGAGTGGAAGGAAAAAAACTTAATCAAAATTCCCGTAATCATGATCTCCGGTCATGGCACGGTGGAAACGGCGGTGGAGGCCACCAGGATCGGAGCCTACGACTTCATTGAAAAACCCATTTCGACGGCCAAGCTGGTGCTCACCGTAAAGAATACGCTGGAAATCGTATCACTCCAGCAGGAGAACCTGCGTCTTCGTAACCGAAGTCCTTTTGTCGACATCCCCTTCGGCAGGAGTCACATCATGCAAAAGCTGCATGACCAGATGATCCGTATCGCCAGTCACAACACGCCCATACTCATCATCGGCGAGACCGGTAACGAAAAGGAAATGTTTGCGCGCTACCTGCATAAACTCGGCAATCGCTCCGGCGGTCCGTTTGTAACTGCCACAATCTCCGCCCTTTCCGCCGAGGATGCATTGATTGCGTTGTACGGCACGGAAGAGAATCCGGCCATGATACGCAAGGGACTGATTGAACAGGCGGAAGGCGGCATGTTGTTCCTGAAGGACATTGCCGACATGGACCTGACCCTGCAGGCCCGGTTGCAGAACACGATAGAGACCCGCAGCATCAGCCGGCCGGGTTCAACGGAAAATCTCCCCATAGACGTCAGGTTTGTCGCGGCCACCAGTCGTAACCTCGGAGAACTGGTCCCGGAGGGTAAATTCCGCGATGATCTTTATTATCAGTTGAATGTGCTGTCGCTGAAAATACCGGCGCTGCGCGAGCATGCCGAAGACGTGCCGGAATTGCTCGAATTTTTCATCAAGCATTTCGTGGAGACCCAGGGACTGCCGTTCCGGCGTTTCACTCCTGCGGCCCAAAGCTATCTCGGTAATTACGAGTGGCCCGGCAATCTGCGTGAACTGAAAAACCTGGTGCAACGCCTGCTCATCATGGGCACGAGTGAGACTATCGATATGGAAGAAATTGCCATCGCCCTGGGCCGGCAACCCCGGCAGACCTATAGCCGGGAATTCAATGCCAATTTCGATCTGCCGCTCCGGCAGGCCCGGGAACAATTCGAAAAGGCCTATTTACAGTACAAGCTCGAACAGGCCGATGGCAGTGTCAGCAAGGTGGCCGTTGACATAGGCATGGAGCGCACCCATCTCTACAGAAAACTCAAGGGACTGGGCATCGAAATAAAAGGGGACTGATGTTGTACTGGTCTCCTGTGTTCGCAGTCCCGTACTTGTCCCATGCAAAACCGCCGGTGTATTGAACATGTCCTGTGCCGATGCTGAAAAATGGAATGCAAAATACCGTGCCGGTGATCATGATCGAATAGAACCCGCCAGGGTGTTAAGCGACTACAGCCATCTGCTGCCCAAACAGGGAGAGGCGCTGGATCTCGCCTGCGGCACCGGTGCCAATGCCCTGTTTCTCGCCCGCCGGGGACTCAAGACTTCCGCGTGGGACATTTCTGCCGAGGCCATATCCATCCTGCGCGCACGGGCCACCGAAAATAATCTCGTTCTGGATGGCCGGGTCTGTGATGTGACGGACACCGTCATACCGGCACAGAGTTTCGATGTCATCATCGTCAGTTATTTCCTGGAACGGACTATGTTCCCCGCCCTTATCAATGCGCTGAAAGTGAACGGCCTACTTTTTTACCAGACCTGGATCCGGGAACGGAGCAGCGACCGCGGGCCGCACAATGAGAACTTCCGGCTCGACGCCAATGAACTGTTACACCTCTGCCGCGATCTCCATATCGTGCTTTATCGTGAAGAGGGGCTGACCGGTGATATTGACCATGGCTTGCGGGATATGGCCATGCTGATCGGCCTGCGACGCTGACATTATGGATATTATCAAGAACCTCGAGGCATTAATCGCTAAAGGACAGGACAGCGCCCTCATCCGCTACAGTCTCGGTAACGAGTACCGGCGGGAGAAAAAATTCACAAATGCCATTGCCCACCTCGCCCGGGCCGTCGAGCTTGACCCCGATTACTCCGCCGCATGGAAAATGTATGGCAAGACACTCTCCGAAAATAATCAGGTGCATGATGCCATAAAGATCTTTGAGCGCGGCATCACCGTCGCGGAAACAAAAGGCGATATCCAGGCGGCGAAGGAAATGGGGGTTTATCTGAAGAGATTGAAAAAATAGTTCTTTGTCCGTAGTCCATAACACTACACCTTATCACCAATCACTAATTACTGATGGCTTGTGGTTTGTAGCTGCCTTTACCCGCTGCATTCCTTCCCGCCGTTGCTGTGCAGTTGCAGCGTGCCGATCAGTTCGGAGATATTTTTGTAGCCGTGGCGTGTGAGATATTCCGCGATGCCGGTGTTGATCTTCGGGCACACGAGGGGATCGTAGAACAGCGCCGTGCCTATGCCGACCGCCGCGGCGCCGGCGATGATAAACTCCAGTGCATCCTGCACTGTGGTGATCCCGCCCTGGCCGATGATGGGGACATTGTGTTTTTTGCTGACCTGATACACCTGGTGCACCTTTAATAATGCAATCGGCTTGATGGCCGGGCCGGAGAGGCCGCCCTGGTTGTTGCCGATGACCGGCTTGCGCGATTCGATCTCGATCGCCATCCCCATCAGGGTGTTGATGACGGCCAGCGCATCGGTGCCCGCCTCGATGCAACGGCGGGCGTTTTCGGCGATGTCGGTCTGGTTGGGTGAAAGCTTGGTGATCAGCGGTTTCTTTGTCATCCTGCGGCAGGCGGCCACCACGCGCGCCGACATGTCGGGATCGTTGCCGAAGGCGACACCGCCCTCTTTCACGTTGGGACAGGAGATATTGATCTCCATGGCATCGATCGGCGAATCATCGAAGATGCGCGTCACCTCCGCATATTCCTCGACCGTCGATCCGGAGATATTGGCGAAGAAGCGTGTTTCGGAAAAATCCAGCGCCGGCAGATACTCATCCACGACCTTGCGCGCACCGGGGTTCTGCAGGCCAATGGCATTCAGCATGCCCATGTAGGTCTCGGCGATGCGGTGCGGGGGATTGCCGAGACGCGGCGCGAGCGTGGTCCCTTTCAGGCATACGGCGCCGGCATCGGTATTGGAAAAACCCTGCACACGCGTATATTCTTCACCGAAGCCGACACAACCGGAGAGGAGCACGATGGGTGAATTGAATTTCAGTCCGCAGAACTCGAGGCTGAGCAGCGACTTTTCATTTCCAGAGAGCGGCATTATTGATCCATGATCCACGTAGTGTTGTACGAACCTGAGATTCCACCGAACACCGGCAATATTATACGACTATGCGCCAACACGGGGACAACCCTGCATCTCATCCGCCCGCTGGGATTCGAGCTGAACGATAAACGCCTGCAACGCGCCGGTCTGGATTATCATGAATGGGCGGCGGTCCTGGTCCATGATTCGCTGGAGGAATTCACAAAAACAGTCCATCCCCAGACCCTCTATGCCATCTCGACGCGCGGACAACGTCTGTACACGGAGGTGGCCTTCACCAGCGGCACGGCCTTGCTGTTCGGCCCTGAGACACGCGGATTGCCCGCCACCGTCCTGGCAGAATTGCCGGCGGATCACGTGCTGCGCATCCCCATGCGCACCGGCAGCCGCAGTCTCAACCTGTCGAATGCCGCCGCCGTCATGGTCTATGAAGTCTGGCGGCAACTCGGCTTTCCTGATTTTACACAATGAGCGTTAACAGATTGATGCAAAACGTCATGAGTGCAGCCAGGACAAGGCGCGAGCCCCCGACAAAATCGCCGGGAGCGATTTTGAACAGCTTTAGCTGGCCCGCTGGGGCGGAGGGCAGGACGCCAGGAGTAAAAACCGGAGTGTACACGACAGTACATGAGGATTTTGAGGGGGCGAGCAACGCAGTCATGGCAAGCGCAATAGTTTTGCATCAACCTGTCAATCCAGTTCGGTGCGCGGCGTCCTTGACAACAGGTTCTGTACCGCCGCCTTCGGCGTTACCCTGCCGCTTAACACCTGCTGCACCTGTTCGGCGATCGGCATCTCGATGGAATATTTCGCGGCAATCCTGGTCACCTCCGCCGCCGTGTTGATCCCCTCAATCGCCTGACCGATCCGGCGCACAGCGTCTTCAAGCTTCACTCCCTGCGCCAGCGCCAGACCCAGCCTGCGATTACGCGACTGGTCATCGGTGCAGGTCAATACCAGATCGCCCAGTCCCGCGAGCCCCATGAAGGTTTCCTGACGCCCGCCGAGCGCCATCCCGAAGCGCGTGATCTCCGCCAGTCCGCGGGTCACGAGGGCCGCCCTGGCATTGGCGCCGAAGCCCAGCCCGTCCGCAATACCCGCGGCAATGGCCATGACATTCTTCACGGCGCCGCCGATCTGCACTCCGATGATGTCATCATGGGTATAGATGCGAAAAACATCGTTATGAAAACAGTTGGCAAAATGCTCGGCGGTCGCCTTGTCGGCAGACGCAATCGTGAGCGCAGTAGGCAGGCCGCGCGCAACCTCACCCGCAAAAGAAGGCCCCGACAACACCACGATACGCGCCCGATCGTGCATGATGCCCTCCACAACTTCGTGGTTGAGGACCTTGTCACCCGCAGCAAAACCCTTGCAGGCGAGACAGAAATTGAAATTTTTCTCCTGCCACGCGGCCAATTGAGTCAATACTTCCAGCAGGCCGCTGCAAGGAACGGCGATGACTATGTCCTTAACCTTGCCGCGATATTCCTGCAGATCAACTACAGGCTGCAACTCATCCGGGAAAGGAACACCCGGAATATGAACATCGTTCCTGCGGGCCTTCTGCAGATTGGTGATATGGGCGGAGTTATTGTCCCACAGATAGACAGGGTGCTGATTGCGGGCCAGGACCAGGGCAAGCGCCGTTCCCCAGGAACCGGCGCCGGTAACGAGGACTGGTATCTTGGCCATGAAATGTTTTCCGTTCAGCGCATCACTCTTCAGTGCCTGGTCCCGGAGTCATCCCTGGCCGACGCCGGCATGGCATTCTGCTGCCGCTTCTGTTGCGCATACAAGGCCTCGAAATTGACCGGCGCCAGCAACAATTGCGGGAAACCCCCGCGGGTCACCAGATCGCTTACCAGTTCGCGGGCAAAGGGAAACAGGATATTGGGACAGACAGTGGCCGCCATGTGTTCGACCACTTGCTGCGGGAAGTCCTTGAACATGAAGATGCCGGCGATATGCGCCTCCACCAGATAGGCCGTCTTTTCTCCCAGAGTAGTAGTCACGGTGACCGTGAGGACAATTTCCACCAGCTCATCATTGATATGGCTGGCCCCGCTGGAAAGCTGCATATTCACCGCTGGCACCCAGTCTAACGTGAAGATCGCGGGCGAGTTGGGTGTTTCAAAGGAAATGTCCTTGATATAGATTTTCTGCAACGCGAACTGTCCAGCCTTGGCACCATCCAGGTCTTTTCCATCTCTCTCGGGTGTGTCAGTCATCAGTTGTGCCTTCTTCATCGGGATTATTTTTAGCGCTCGTGCCCCTGGTCAGCGGCAGATTTGCTGTCCGCCAGGCCTGCAATCCGCCCTGCAGGCAATAGATCTTTTTAAAACCCTGCATTTTCAGGGTACGCCCGGCGCGCACGGATTCGTTACCGGTATTACAACAAAGGACCAGGGATTGCTCCCGGTATTTTGCCAGTTCCGTCAGTTGCTCTTCAATGCTGTCTGCGGGGATATTGCGGGCCCCCAGGACATGGCCTTTGCTAAAATCGGCCGCAGTGCGTATGTCCACAATAACAGCGTCGTCATTCAGCATGCGGACGATTTCGCGTGGACTGAGCAGAACAACACCGCTCAAGACCGCGCCGAAAAGGTTCCAGAGCAGCAGTATCAGGATCGATACCAGCAATACAAAAAGCAACAGATGATTGGCAACAAACTCGGGGAAATGTTCCATATATATTAATGTCAACCTTATGGCATGCGGTCAAAGATCAGCCGTAAACTCGAACCGTGCATGATACGTGAATCAGGGTCAGAATAAAAATGACGGTCTGCACAACATCTGCTAACGCCAGTTCAGCAAGCCCGGACCAGATTAATCATGCGCCCGGCAGGATTTTATTTCACGCAAGTCACCAACTGCGGGTAGAATAACGTCAGACTGACCGATGAATAACTTATACGCACAGACTTCATTTCCATATCCACACACCCTGATTATTATCTGAACAACAGGTAGATGCAGCCAGCGTCCAAACCACTCGTCCTCATTATTCTCGATGGCTGGGGATATTCTGAAAATACGGTCTACAACGCCATCTACAGCGCCAACAAACCCGTCTGGGAAAAATTGTGGATGGAGCGTCCACGCTCGCTGATACGCGCCTCCGGGTCCGACGTCGGCCTGCCTCCCGGACAGATGGGCAACTCGGAGGTCGGGCATATGAACATCGGCTCCGGGCGCGTGGTGGACCAGGAATTCTCCCGTATTTCCCGCGCGCTGGAGGATGGATCATTTTTCCAGAACCGGATTCTGACCGAGACCTTTCACAAGGCCGCCGCCACCGGCAAGGCCGTGCATGTCCTCGGCCTCCTGTCGCCGGGGGGCGTCCACAGTCACCAGGACCATATCTTTGCCCTGATCAAACTGGCCGGCGCCTGCGGCGCGGAAAAAATCTATGTCCATGCCTTCCTCGACGGCCGCGACACGCCGCCCAAAAGCGCCGAACAATATATCTTCCAGACCCACCTGAAAATGAAGGAGCTGGGCAAGGGCTGTTTTGCGAGCATCATAGGACGCTATTTCGCCATGGACCGCAACAAGCACTGGGAGCGCACGCAGGCGGCCTATGATCTCATCAGCCAGGGCAAGGCGGACTACCGTTGCGATGATGTGTTCATCGCGGTCGATATGGCCTACGCGCGCGGGGAGTCGGATGAATTCGTCAAACCTACCGCTATTACCAAGGCCGGACAGGCGCCGATCCGGGTGGAAGATGGCGACGTCATGGTGTTCGCCAATTACCGCGCCGATCGGGCCCGGCAACTGGCGCGCGCCTTCACCAAGCCTGATTTCAGGAGTTTCCCGCGGGAATATATTCCGCAACTGGGATCGTTTGTCAGTCTCACTGAATACAAGGCCAACTATGAATTTCCGGTCGCCTTTCCTCCAGAACATCTGCAAAACGTTTTCGGTGAATACATTGCCGGACAGGGACTGAAACAATTGCGCATCGCCGAGACGGAAAAATATGCGCACGTGACCTTTTTCTTCAACGGCGGAGAAGAGCGCGTTTTCACGGGGGAAGATCGCTGCCTGGTGCCGTCACCGCGCGTTTCCACCTACAATCTCAAACCGGAGATGAGCGCATACGAAGTCACAGATAAACTGATCGAGGCCGTCACCAGCCGCAAATACGACGCGATCATCTGTAATTACGCCAACGCCGACATGGTGGGGCATAGCGGTGATTTCCCGGCGACCATCAAGGCCGTTCAGACGATCGACAAATGCCTGGGCCGGGTGATCGAGGCAACCAGGGCGGCGGGCGGAGAGATCATCATCACCGCCGATCATGGCAACGCCGAACAGATGCGCGTCTATACCACGGAAAAGATCAAGTCCCAGGCGCACACCGCCCACACTTCCAACCTCGTGCCGATGATCTACATCGGGCGGCCGGCACGGTTCGTCATCAATGACGGCTCGCTCTCGGACATCGCCCCCACCATGCTGTATCTGATGGGACTCGAGATTCCCAAAGAGATGACCGGCACTCCCCTACTGCGCCTTGATGCCTGATCTTTACGGAATCATACTGAACGATTATTCCCGTCGCCTGCTGATCATCTCCTGGCTGCCGTGCTGTCTGTTTCTGGTCCTGCCCGCATTCGCCGCAACCAGCACGTCCGACAAAAACACCGAACTGGAATCGGTGCGTGGCCAGATCGAAGACGTAAAATCAGGACTGGATGCGGCCCACGGAGAATCGGAACAATTGCAGGATGAACTGCGCAGGATCGAGATCGCCGCAGGACAGGAAACGGTCAAACTCAGGGAGGTGGAACAACTGATACGAACCAAACAGGCCAGGTTGACGGACCTGAACAATGTCATCGCCATGCATACACAGTCCCTGGACAACGAACGGCAACACCTGGGCCGCCAGATCAGGACCGCCTATATGACGGGCCGCAACGATTATCTGAAACTGCTCCTGAACCAGGAAGACCCTGCCCGGGTCGGGCGCATGCTGGCCTATTACGATTACTATAACCGGACGCGGGTCAATACCATCAACTCCGTCACCAGTCAGGTTGAGACCATCAAGCAATTAAAGAGCAGCATCCTGTCCGAGACCGCGTTGCTCGAACAACTCAAGTCCCGGCAGATCGAAAAAAGTACGGAACTCGCCGCCTGGCGCGAATCACGCCAGACCATCCTGCAGCGCCTGGAAAATGACATCACCGCAAAAGATCAGGAACTCAAATCCTTGGAAGAGCATGAACAGAAACTGTCAGCACTTCTGCGCAGGCTGGACAAACATAAAAACACCGTCACCTATTTTGAAGACTCCACTCCCTTCAAGACGCTGCTGGGCAAACTGCAATGGCCCGTGGCGGGACGGCTGCTGAATGCGTTTGGGGACGAACGCAGGGGCGCCTCGCTGAAATGGGACGGCGTGAAGATCGGCACCGCCGCCGGTAACGAAGTGCGCGCCGTGCATGCCGGCAGGGTCGTCTTCGCCGACTGGTTCCGCAACCTCGGCCTCCTGATCATTCTGGATCACGGAGAAGGTTACATGAGCCTGTATGGCTACAACCAGAGCCTCCTGAAAAAGCCCGGTGACTGGGTGCTGGCCGGAGAACCGATTGCCTATGTCGGAGACAGCGGCGGCCAGACTGTCCCCGCTGTCTATTTCGAGATACGTCACAATGGGACGCCGGTGGATCCGGCCCTCTGGTGCGGCCGTTAGCAGGTTGATGCAAAACTTACGAAATATGAACCTGTCTCAAAATTATCAAAAACCATTTATATTTGTAACAAATCGTCATACCGGCCAGGGATTGGCCGGGATCCAGATGCAGGGACGCCATCCCTGGCCACTGGATTGCGTACATTCCTGTACGCAATGACGATGACGGTAATTTGAAATAGGTTCTTGTCACCAGCCATCCCCCGCCTGTACGCTTGTATGCAGACCATGTACAATTCTTGCCCCTTATACACATAACCAGATACAGAACATATGCCGCCTGGCGGCTGTCACTTGGAGTTAATTCATGACCCGTTTTATCCGCCCATTATTCATACTGATTTTATTACTGTTGCTCGGTCTGCAGATAGCAATCGGCCAGAACGAAATCGCCGAACAAAAGGCCGCTGGTCCAGAAGCGCTGCCACTTGATGAATTACGCGCCTTTACCGAAGTCTTCGCCAAAATCAAGAATGACTATGTAGAACCGGTAGATGATCGCAAGTTGCTGGAAGAGGCCATCCGCGGCATGCTGGCAGGTCTGGATCCCCATTCCGCCTACCTGGACAAGGATTCCTACGACGAACTGCAGGAAGGCACCACTGGAGAATTCGGTGGTCTCGGGATCGAGATCGGGACGGAAGAGGGATTCATCAAGGTGATCGCCCCCATCGATGATACGCCGGCACAAAAGGCCGGCATCAAGGCCGGCGATCTGATCATCAAGCTGGACGACACTCCGGTAAAAGGGATATCACTCAATGACGCCGTCAAACGCATGCGCGGCAAACCGGGCACCACGATCAAGCTCACCATCCTCCGCAACGGTGAGGAAAAACCCCTGGAGTTCACCCTGACGCGCGCCGTTATCCAGATGGCCAGCGTCCGCATCAAGACACTGGAGCCGGGTTACGGTTATGTGCGTGTCTCGACTTTCCAGGCCAACACCGGCCCGGACCTGCGCAAGGAACTCGACAAACTCAAACAGGAAAACAACAACCTGAAAGGCATCGTGCTCGATCTGCGCAATAATCCTGGCGGCGTGCTGAATGCCGCGGTCGAGGTTGCAGACATGTTTCTCGACAAAGGGCTGATTGTCTACACCGAGGGCCGCGTCAAGGATTCGCAACTGAAGTTTAATGCCAAACCGGGAGACAATATCGACGACAAGGTCCCGATGGTTTTATTGGTAAACGGCGGTTCGGCGTCAGCCTCAGAAATTGTCGCGGGCGCATTGCAAGATCACAAACGCGCAGTCGTCATGGGGCAGAAGACCTTTGGCAAAGGTTCCGTACAAACCATTCTGCCTATGTCGAACGGGACGGCGATCAAACTGACTACCGCCCGTTACTTCACACCTTCCGGCCGCTCCATCCAGGCCTCCGGTATCGTTCCCGATATCACTACGGATCTTTTAAAACTGGAGAAGATTGAAGAAAACGCGGGACAGGTAAAAGAATCCGACCTGAGCGGCCACCTGGAAAACGGACAATTGAAAGATCAAACCATGGACAAACCCATTACCGAACAGGATCCATCGTTGCATGACCAGAAGGCAGAGGAACATGAGCCGCCTCTGTCCTCCAGTGACTATGAACTCTATGAGGCGTTGAATGTCCTGAAAGGCATGGCCCTGACACGCAAGACCGGGGAGTAATGACTCATGGCCAAGGTGCTGGTGCCGCTGGCGCAGGGTTGTGAAGAACTGGAGGCCGCGACCATCATCGATCTGCTGCGCCGGGCGCAGATCGAGGTCGTTACGGCGGGCCTGGACAAAGAGACTGTTACGGCGAGTCGCGGTGTCCGGCTGCTTCCCGATACCGATCTCGATACAGCGCTGAAACAGGATTACGACATGATCGTCCTGCCCGGCGGCCTGCCCGGCGCCGATCACCTAGACCACGATCCGCGCATCAGATCATTATTGAAAAAGATGGCCGCCGACAAAAAATATACCGCCGCCATTTGCGCCGCCCCCAAGGCGCTGGCTAATGCCGGCGTACTCGAGGGAAAACGCGCAACTGCCTATCCCGGCGTCCTCGACACCATGAAACTTACACACACCAAAGTCACTCGTGAAGCCGTCGTTGTCGATGGTCACGTCATCACCTCGCGCGGACCCGGCACCGCCATGGACTTTGCCCTCACCCTGATTGAAGCGTTGCTGGGCAAACAGAAACGCAATGAAGTTGAATCAGGATTAGTGAGATAAAAATCCCATGTCCTATATCGAAGAATCCCTCTCCACCGGCGAAGTAATCTGGGCGTTATTCAAATTATACTGGGTGGTAAAGTGATCTTACCCGCGTTTAACGGACACTTTGAAACGGTTGTTATGCAGCAGAAACTCTCAACTTCCTGACCTGTTTCAAATCTACCCTTCGACGTGCGTGCCACAGGTCATATTGATCCTGCATCGCCAACCAACTCTCCGGCGACCTTCCCAATGCCTTGGAAAGCCTTAATGCCATCTCCGGAGACACGTTGTTTTCTCCATTCAATAGCCGGTTCAGCGTGGAGGCTGAAACGTGAAGACTTTCCGCAACCTTCCGGACACTGATTTGAAACGGCGTGATATACACCTCCCGTATGAACTCGCCCGGGTGGGGTGGGGTGGGTTGTGCATGGGCATTAGTAATAGTCCTCGTAGTCCAATAAATACGCGTTGCCGTCCCGGAATTCAAACGTGATCCGCCTATTGCCGCTCACGGCAATTGACCATTGGCCCTTCCGGTCTCCTTTGAGCGGATGCAGGTGAAATCCTGGTATGGCCATATCTTCAATCGTTGCAGCAGTTTCAAGTGCGGTCAGCTCAAGACGAATCTTTCGTGCGTGAGCCGCCTGGATCCCTGCTGTACTGCTGGCCTCAAAAAAAAACGGCGCAGTCCCCTGTGCCGATACGACTTGATCATTGGCTAAATATACCGTGTTGCGCACTACGCATCAATCGGCATCGCGAAGTATCCGGGTCACACCTGGAGCCATAACGGACACGGATTGTCCGCGTTTTCTCCGCCAGAAATTTATTAGGGCAGGATCCCTGCATCCAGCATCTTCGCCCGCAATATGTGCGGAGAAATCCAGATTAGCATGTCGTCAAATCCGGCAGTGGCGTCATCGCTGAAATCCCGGTACACGAATATTGCATCGTCATCGGAGTTTTCGAGTTCATGGGCACTTGTCGCATCCGACCCATTCCTGCCATGAGACAGGATGACCGCTGGCACAGAACGCGCCACGTAGTTCATTGTGCCGGCCGCAGCCACAACATCAATGTTCCCGTCCGAACATAATCCGAAGGACACATTCAGCGTATCGGGCGTACACCCGGCCCCGCTGGCAGCGGCGTCGGCGAAATTATTGGTGACGCGGTAAGTAAAGTGACGGCCCCAAGCGTCATTTCCTTCAACGCCGAGCGTGGCCCAGGGAAGATTGCCGGCCTCATGGGCGCAGTTGTCTCCGGCGATGATGTCTTCTTCACCATCGCCGATGTGAGCGGCATCGGTAGCGGCAATCTCGTTACATTTTCCCGCAACGTCAGTGCTGCAATCCGGACAAGGCAAGCGGTGGTTCTTCAGGACAAAACCATATAACACGTCGCGGGCCTCATCAAGCTGCGCCTGTGTCTGCGCCCTCTGTCTCTGTTCAATCTGCGAGGACAACGGCATAAGAAGCCCTCCCAGCAGAAGACCGATGATCAACAGGACCACGGAAAGTTCCAGTAAGGTAAAACCCCGGTCGTTTCCAGGATACATTTTTGCTTACTCCATGATCATGGCGTGGCAATTACCTTTGCCTGATCGTTGAACGTCGAGGTATTTGCGCCTTGCGAAAATATTTCATCAAAGATGGAATTGGCCGATTCAAAATAAGCAGAAAGTTGCGCTGCGGGACGCATCTCACCTGCCAGTGCGCGGCCCGCTATAAGCGCCAGCGCGCGGCTGCTGTGATTCGGGCTACCTGCGCCATTCAACACCAGACAATTGTCTGCCGCGTTACAGACACTGGCAGGTGACCCCGGCAGCGTTTCGGTCTCGGCATAAGCAACATACACCAGGGTGTGCCAGTCATTTTTGAAAAACCACTCCGGCATTTCTCCTGCCTTGATATCCAGATCGTAATGAATATTTCCGCTTCCGAGCATGCCGGTTGTTCCGGCCGTAAAGCTCATACTGCCCGTGCCGGTGGTGACAGTGCCATGGTCGCATGCTGCGGAAACAGGGCCGCTGTAAACGTCTGTTATTTGCACTGCATCCGTCCGTGAAGGTAGCGCGCCGTTTAATATTATTTCCCGGGTCCGGTATGCCGCAGCTGTTGGATCACGCACGGTGACTGCGCCTCTGTACGGAGGAAAATTAATGGTGTAGGTCCGCACCAGCGTCCCGCTGGCACAGCCATCGGCAAGTAGATGCGTGTAACTGGTGGCGCGCGTCACACTTGCCGTTGCACATTCCACGGTTTCCTTGTCTGTCCAGATACACTGCACGGGCGTGAAACTGGCGAGTCCGGTGATATGCTGAAAAGGGCCCGTGGTACAATTGAGATTCACGACGCAGGACGCATCCACCGTGCCGCTGCTGTTTACAATTGCATTACTGATATTTCCCCAGTTCCAGATGACGTCTGTGGAGAAAGGATTGGCGCCGCTCACCCTTGACGACCGGGTGGCCCAGTTAAATGGATGGAAGGCGATATGTCCCTGCCAACCTTTTCTGGGCGTTGCCTCTGCGTCAAGTTGCGCATGGAAAACGGAGACCGCAGGATTGTCATACGGACTGAGCCACGGAAACGCATGGTATACGGTCTGGTATTGTCTGAATCTCCGTGAAACTTCACCCAGCACACGCCGTTCCACCGCCTGCATCAGTTCCTGGCGCGTGATAAACACCAGTTGATCATTGATAGCTTCGGCGCCATGTGTGGTAAAGGCCGCATCAAAATCAGCATTTTCGCCTTCAAGATAATTGGCGATATTATCGGATCCCGTGTTGCGGACCTGTGATAACAGCGGCGGTTCCGGCGCCAGGACAATCGCGGCGATGTCGTTCATGCCGTCCACGGTCAGATTGCCGGCGGTGTCACTGTTGAGCGGCTCCAGTTTGGGGTTATTGCGGAAATTGTCAGCGACTACGTACCACAGACCCTCACCCTGCCCG